>Ga0307474_10003275_pt1 | contig 11668 bp, 9 predicted proteins | sample atmos_gasesECM1C_2_FD_203312 | JGI IMG/M metagenome (GOLD analysis project Ga0307474, IMG submission 203312) | Hardwood forest soil microbial communities from Morgan-Monroe State Forest, Indiana, United States - atmos_gasesECM1C_05 | ecosystem: Environmental > Terrestrial > Soil > Temperate... | reverse complement strand
GTGCTGCTTCTGCGGCTCGCCGGTGAACTCGACGCCGCGTTGGCGCAGTTGCCGGTAGGTCGCCTCCACGTCATCGCAGGCCAGTGAGCCGTTGAAGAAAGTGCCGATGCGGTCCTCATGCCCCTGCGGGGTGAACAGCACGACGCGGGTCGGCGAATTGGCAATCCGCAGCTCGATCCAGCGTTGCTTTTCGTCGAAGGGCTGATCGGTCGCCACTTCGAAGCCGAGCTGCTCGGTGTAGAACTTCAGGGCGCGCGGCTGATCGCGCGTGGGAATGCCGATGAACTTGACGTGAGTGATCATTGCGAGACCTCCAGGGGCAGCGCCGCATTATGAAATCGCGGCCCGCTCGCGCTGTACCTCTGAATGCTATAGCTTTAAACACCATGTTACGCGGCACGCAGCGCTTGACAATCGACGCTTACGTCACGGACGTGCTGATGCCGGACCTGGTGGGTCACGACCGGCGGCCGGCGGCATTCGTCGTGTATCTCTTCTTGCTGCGACACGCGCAGGCCGCGCGCGCGGATACGGTGCCGATGAGCCTGCAGAGCATCGCTAGCCGCACCGGGCTGTCGAAGTCGAGCGTGCAGAGCTCGATCCGGCACCTGAGTCGACGGGGCCTGCTCGATCCGACGGTGCGCGCCACGGTAAGCGCACCACGGCGGCGCGTGTTGCGGCCGTGGACACGGTAAGAGCGCAGGCCGCAGCTGCCAGCTGCCATACGGCGCAGAGGTTGCGCGTACGGTTCCGGTGATGAAGGGTTACGATGGCGACCCTGGGACAACGGATCGTGCAGTTGATTGGTTTCCGATGACCGGGACGGGCAAGATCCAGAAGTTTCGCATTCGCCAGGCGAAGATCGAGCTGTGCGGGCTGAGCGCGGCCGCGATGGCGAGACAGCCTGAGTGAGCGCACGTCTGCTGCCAGCGGAAGTTGCGGCGAGCGAGCGCATCGCCCAGGCCATCGCCATGCGCCGGCCGGGTTATGCGCTCGCCCAGCCCTTCTATTGCGACGCAGCTTTTTTCGAACGCGAGATGACGCGCGTGCTGCTGCGTCACTGGCACTGCATCGGTCATCGCAGTCAGCTGCGCGCGCCGGGCGACTTCTTCACGGTGGACGTCTGCGGCGAGTCGCTACTCGTCGTCTGCGACCAGGAGCGCGCAGTGCACGCGCTGCTCAACGTCTGCCGCCATCGCGGCTCACGTGTCTGCAGCGAGCTGTCGGGCAATGCACGCGGCGCGGTGTTCGTGTGCCCCTACCACGCCTGGACCTACAACCTCGATGGCAGCCTGCGCGCGGCGCGACAGATGCCATCGGACTTCGACCGACGGGCCCATGGATTGAAACGGGTCCACGTCGCGGTCATCGAAGGCCTTGTCTTCGTCTCCCTCGCCGCGGAACCGCTCGGACTCGAGCATGTGCAAACAGCGCTCGCCGGCTCGGCGCGTCTCTACGGTTGGGCCGAGGCCACGGTCGCTCACCGTGAGACTTATCCGGTCAACGCCAACTGGAAGCTCGCTGTCGAGAACTACCTGGAGTGCTACCACTGCGGACCGGCGCATGTGGAGTACTCGCGATTTCATCTGTACGCGCGCCCGGCGGCACTCAACCGCGAAGCGGACACGCGCCTGCGCCAGCGGACGGACGCGCTCGGAGTCGAGATTCAGGAGGTCGACTACTGGGGCTTCAAGGCTCAGCCCGGCCAGGAGGCGGCCGACAGCATGCGCTCAGCGCTCGCCGACGGCGCAGTGAGCGGCAGCGAGGACGGCAAGCCGCTCGCGCCGCTGATGGGGCGCTTCACCGATTTCGACGGCGGCGTAACGTTCTTCGACGTGGGACTGACCAGCAATTTTCTTGCCTACCCCGACCACGGCCTCATCTATCGCTTCGTCCCCAGGAGCGTCAGCCGCACCGACATGGAAGTCATCTGGCTGGTGCGCGGCGATGCACGCGCGGGCATCGACTACGATCCAGAGAGACTCACCTGGCTGTGGAAGGTCACGAGCGTCGCCGACAAGCGCATCATCGAGCTCAACCAACAGGGCATCACCTCACGATTCTACGAGCCCGGACCCTATGCGCCCATGGAGCAGCACACCGCGCACTTCGTGGAGTGGATCCTGGCCGAGCTGCGCTGACGAAGCGGTCAATGATCGGGCGAGGTCTCGATGGGGGCGCAGTTGGTGCGCCCGGACATCACGCAGTCCTGCAGTCGTCCTGAGTCGCCCAGCACTTTCACCAGGATCAATCCGAGGATCACCAACAGCAACGTCACCACCAGCCCGATGACCGCCGTGCGGCGGGAATCGGGCTCGCTGCGGCGCTGGCGCTCACTGCGCTCTCCCGAATCATCCCCGTCCCGCGCGCCCGGTGGTGCCTGATCGTTCATCGTCGCTGGCCGCTTGCCCTGAAGCTGACCTCAGCAGCGAATCCGCTCACCGCGCGGGTCGTAGAGTGGCCGCAGCGACGCGCGCGCCTTCACTCGACGGCTGCCGATCAGGATCTCGAAGCCGCCTGCGGCGATGAGCTGATCCGACACACCCTCCTCGTGGCTCACGTAGCCGAGACCCGCGGCAGCCCCAAGCGTGTGGGCGTACATCCCCGAGCTGATCATGCCGACCGGGCGGCCGTTCATGAGAATCGGCTCGTTGTGATAGAGCATCGGCTCGGGGTCCTCCAGCAGGAACTGCACGAGCCGCCGGCGGCGCGGCGCACGGCGCGCCGCGAGGAGCGCTTCACGGCCGATGAAGCCCCCGGGCTTTTCCCACGCGCAGGTGAAGGCCAGGCCTGCCTCGAGCGGCGTGTCATCGGGGCCGATGTCATGTGACCAGTCGCGGTAGGCCTTCTCGATGCGCAGCGAGTTGAGCGCGTGATAGCCGCAGTGCCGCAGCCCGAACGCCTGGCCGGCCTCCACCAGCGTGTCATAGACGGCCGGCGCGAACGGCACCGGGACGTACAGCTCGAAACCGAGCTCACCCACGTACGTCAGCCGCAGCGCCAGCGCGGTCTGATAGCCGATCTGCACCTCGCGTGCGGTGCCGAACGGAAATCCCTGGTTCGACCAGTCGCCCGAGGCGACGGCCGAAAGCAGCTCGCGCGATCGCGGGCCCTGGACGTTCAACATGCACCAGCCGTCCGACACGTCCGTCACCACGCAATGACAGCCAGAGTCGATATGGTCGGTGAGCCAGGCGATGACATGCGTCGCGGTGAATGCCGCCGTCACGATGAGGAACTTCTCCTCTGCGAGACGCGTGATGCTGAGGTCCGCCTCGATGCCGCCGCGGTCATTGAGGAACTGCGTATAGAGGATTCGCCCGGGCGGCACCGCGCAGTCGGCGGTCGCGATGCGGTTGAGCGCGCGCCCGGCATCGCGTCCTTGCACGAGAATCTTCGCAAACGACGACTGCTCGAAGAGGCCCACCGCCTCGCGCACCGCGCGGTGCTCGGCCGCGTTGTTCTCGAACCAGTTCTGCCGTCCCCAGCCATATTCGTATTGCGGCGGCTGACCGGGCTGCGCATACCAGTTCGGCCTCTCCCAGCCCGCCGACTCACCGAAACAGGCGCCGGCTGCCGCGACGCGCTCGTGCAGCGGGCTTCTCTTCACACCGCGCGCGCTCTGCCACTGCCGGAAGGGCCAGTGATCCTGATAGCCGATGCCGAGGGACTCGACCACGCGGTCGGCGAGATAGCGCGGATTGTTCTGCCAGGCGTGCGTGCGGCGCACGTTCACCGACCACACGTCCATCGGCGGATGCCCGCGCACGATCCAGTGCGCCATCACGCGCCCGACGCCGCCGCCCGAGAGGATGCCGAGGGAGTTGAACCCGGCGGCGATGAAGAAGCCCTTGAGGTTCGCCGCCTCGCCCATCAGATAGTTGTGGTCTGCGGTGAAGGACTCCGGTCCGCAGAACAGCAGCTTCATTCCGGTCTCCGCGAGCACCGGCACCCGTTCGATGGCTCGCTCGAGGTAGGGCTGCATGCGCTCCCAGTCGGGCGGAATCTCGCCGAAGGCGAACTCTGCCGGTATGCGCTCCACGCTCCACGGCTTTGCCACGTCCTCGAAGATGCCGACCATGATCTTGCCGGCTTCCTCGCGGATGTAGGTCCGCCGTCCCGGGTCGCGCAGGATCGGAAGCTTCGGATGGACGCCGGCGACCGGCTCGGAGATCAGGTAGTAGTGCTCGGCAGCCTGAAGGGGCACGTCGACGCCGGCGAGCGCGCCGACTTCGCGCGCCCACATGCCGGCGCAGTTGACCACGATCTCGCTCGCGATGCGGCCGCGTGCAGTCACCACCGCCTTCACCCGCCCGCCCGACCGCTCGATCGCCGTGACCGGACACTTCTCGATGATGCGCACGCCTGCGGCGCGTGCCCCGCGCGCCAGCGCCCGTGTCACATCGGTCGGGTTGATTCGACCGTCCTTCGGAAAATGGAACGCGGCCAGGATGTCACCGACGTGGGCGAGCGGCCAAAGCTCCTGCACCGTCGCGGCGCTGATCTCCTGGCACTCGATGCCCCAGCTCTGCGCCGCGCGGAATCCACGGCGCATCTCCTCGGCCTTGTCAGGCGTGAGCGCGAGCTGAATCGACCCGCACTCGATGAGCCCGGTCGCCTGCCCCGTCTCCGCCTCGAGGCTGCGGTAGAGCTGTTGCGTGTAGGCGGCAAGCCTCGTCTGCGTCTCGGTATCGCGCAGCGTGGTGAGGAGTCCCGCCGCATGCCAGGTGGTGCCCGAAGTGAGCTGCGCGCGCTCGATGAGCACCACGTCGCGCCAGCCGAGCTTGCCGAGATGGTAGGCGATCGAGCACCCGGCGATGCCACCGCCAATGATCACCGCCTGCGCGCTCTCAGGCAGCGCGCGTGACCCGCCATCATCGGTCACTGCAGGTCTCCGACGCCGCCGTCAGCCTCTCTCGCAGTCGCGGGCGCAGCCCCGGGCACGACACCAGGCTCGACGCCGGTCGCGGCACCGGCGCTGCCGCGCCGGAAGACGACGAATGCGAGCAGCGCCACGGCGATCGATATCATGCTCGTCCATAACTCGGCGCGATGCGAGGGGGTGAAGCCCATCGCGATGAGCACCGAGGCCATCCCCGCGATGCCGAAGTAGCTCAGCCAGGGAAAGAGCCACATCGGCAGCGCCGAGGGCGGCAAACCCGCGCGCTCGCGCGCCCGGCGCGAGACCACCTGCGATACGCCGATCATGAGATAGATGATCGCGATGATGGCGCCGGAAGAATTCGTGAGGAATACGTACACCCCCGCGGGCGAGAGAATCGCGGCGATCACGCCGGCGAAGCCGAACGCGCTCGCCAGCAGCACGGAGCGGGCCGGCACGTGTCGGTGGTTGGTGCGCACCAGCCAGCGCGGCGCGTCGCCGCGGGTCGCGAGCACGAACAACACCCGCGAGGCGATATAGAAGCAGGAATTGAGGCACGAGAGCACCGCGGTCAGAACCACCGCTGCCATGAAGGTACTGGCATAGGGAAAATGCACCTCAGCGAGCGCCAGGGTGAACGGCGACTGCGCCGGAACCACCTTGGTCCAGGGCACGACACAGGTGATGGCGAACACCGAGAGCACATAGAAAAGCAGAATGCGGCTGATGATGGTGGAGGTCATGCGCGCCACCGCGCGCGCCGGCTCCGGCGACTCCGCGGCGGCGATCGTTACCACTTCGGCCCCCATCATCGACCAGATGACGGTGGTCACCGAGGCGAGCACCGCGAACCAGCCCAGCGGCGCGAAGCCGCCGTAGGCGGTGAGGTTCGAGAAGGTCGGCCCCGTCGGTGAGCGGAAGCCGAACGCGTGGGCGCCGACCACGATGATGAAGGAGATGATGGCCGCGACCTTGATGGACGAGAACCAGAACTCGAACTCGCCATATGCGCGTGCGGACATCAGGTTCACGGACGTCATGCACACCATCAGCGCGGTGCCGATCACCCACGGCGGCAGCGGTACCCAGTCCTTGATGATGCCGGCGCCGGCGATCGCCTCGACGGGAATCACCGTCACCCAGAAGTACCAGTACAGCCAGCCGACCGAAAAACCGGCCCAGTTGCCGAGCGTCGCACGCGTGAACTCGGTAAAGGAGCGCACCTGCGGCATCTCGACCGCCATCTCGCCGAGCATGCGCATCACGAGCAGCAGCAGGAAGCCGGTGAGTATGTAGCCGATGATGACTGCGGGTCCCGCGGCGTTGATCGCGACGCTGCTGCCGACGAAGAGGCCCGCGCCGATGATCCCGCCGATGGTGATCATCGACACGTGGCGCGGCCGCAGCGAACGGCTCAGCGAGTGGTGATCGTCGGCAGGAGCAGCAGCAGGGGCGACGGCGTTCATCAACCGGCTCCGGGGCGGGACATCCTCGAAAGGTTACACGGGAATGGCGCCGCCGAGGTGGCTATTGGAGCTACCATCCCCCAGCGGCTTCCCCGGGAGAGCTGACGTGGTGGTTCATCTCATCGACGGCACCTACGAGCTCTTCCGTCACTTCTATGGTCAGCGTCGTTTCAACAGCGGCGTGGACCGCCCGTTCGGGGCGGTCGCCGGCGTGCTCAATACACTGTTGCAGATGATCGAGGAAGGCGCCACCCATCTCGGCGTGGCGACGGATCAGGTGATCGAGTCGTTTCGCAACCAGCTGTGGCCCGGGTACAAGACCTCCGACGGCGTCGAGCCGGCGCTGCTCGCGCAGTTTCGGCCACTCGAGGAAGGAATTGCAGCGCTGGGCGTCGCCGTCTGGCCGATGGTGGAGCTCGAGGCGGACGATGCGCTCGCTTCCGCCGCACGAATCTGCGCAGCCGATCCGCAGGTGCAGCAGATCTGCATCTGGACCCCCGACAAAGACCTCGCGCAGTGCGTGCGCGATGCGCGCATCGTGCAGGTCGATCGGCGCACGCGCCAGATCCGCGATGCCGCCGGCGTGCGCGAGAAGTTCGGCGTCGAGCCTGAGCTGATCCCGGACTTCCTCGCGCTGGTTGGCGATGCGGCCGACGGTTATCCCGGGATCCCCGGGATCGGCCGCATCGGGGCAGCGCGGCTGCTGCGCAAATACGGCGGCATCGACAAGCTGCCATCGGAAGCGTTGGGTGGTGACAACCGCGAGCTGGCGCTGCTATTCAGGGATCTGGCGACACTGCGGACCGATGCGCCGCTCTTCGATGCCGTCGAGGCACTGCGCTGGCGGGGACCCACCGCTGATTTCGCCGCGATCGCTGCACGATTCGACGAGCCGCGCCTGCTCGCACGCAGCCGCGGGATTCCACTCTCCTGAGCGCGGCACAGGTCCCTTGAGCGCGCGACGGCGCCGGTGTGGGTGCCAGGCGCGGCCCGCCGTGTTGACCACAGTCCCGCAGCTGGTCAGTCTTCGAAGATGGATCGCGAGATCGCTCAGCCGTTAGTGCTAGGCGTGCAGGACCTCTCCAAGTCCTACGGGCAGCTGCGCGCCGTCAGCGGGGTCTCATTCCGCATCCGGCGCGGCGAGATCCTCGGACTGCTGGGCCCGAACGGCGCCGGCAAGACCACCATCATCAATACGATCCTCGGCGTTCTCGCACCGACCTCGGGATCGATCCGCATCGGCGACTTCGATGTCGAGCGTCAGCGCGCGCAGGCGCTCGCGCGCACCAATTTTGCCGCGGTCTACGCCACACTGCCCGGTAACCTCACCGTGCGGCAGAACCTGCGCTTCTTCGGCCTGATCTACGCGGTGCGCGGGCTCGACGCGCGCATCGAGTCGCTGCTGCTGCAGTTCGAGCTGCAGCACTTCGCCGGCACCAAGTGCGGCCTGCTCTCCTCCGGTGAGCAGACGCGCGTCGCGCTCGCCAAGGCGCTGCTCAACGATCCACAGCTGCTGCTGCTCGATGAGCCGACGGCTTCCCTCGACCCGTCCGCGGCGCAAGTCATCCGCCGGCACATTCGCGAGCTCGCAAGCCAGAGAGACTGCGGCATCCTCTGGACCTCACACAACATGTACGAGGTCGAGGAGGTCTGCGACCGGGTGTTGTTCCTCTCGCGTGGCCGCGTGCTGCTCGAAGGCGACCCGAAGCGGTTGCCGCGCGAGCATGCCGCGCGCAATCTCGAGGAGCTCTTCATTCGCTTTGCGCGCGAGCCGCTGGCGCCGGAGCAGGCATCTCCCGCCGGGGAGGCTCGCGCGTGAGACTTCCTGCGGTGGCCGGAATCGTGCTGCGGCAGGCCTATCTCATCCGCGGCAGCCCGGTGCGGGTGCTGCCCATGTTCGCGTGGGTGGCCATCGACATCGTCCTGTGGGGATTCATCACCCGCTACCTCAACTCCGTGAGTGCCTCGGGCATCAATTTCGTCTCGACCATTCTCGGGGCGGTGCTGCTGTGGGACCTCTTCACCCGCATCATGCAGGGGATCACCACGGCATTCCTCGAGGATGTCTGGTCGCGCAACTTCCTCAACCTGTTCGCAACCCCTCTCTCCATCGCCGAGTATGTCAGCGGGCTCGTGGTCACCAGCCTCGCGACCAGCATGGTGGGGCTCGTCGCGATGCTGGTGCTGGCGGTCCCCGTCTTCGGGCTGTCGTTCTTCGCCATCGGCGCTCCGTTGATCCCGTTCCTGCTCGTCCTTTTCTGCTTCGGCCTCGCGCTCGGCATCTTCGCGAGTGCCCTGGTGCTGCGACTGGGACCCGCGTCCGAATGGCTGGTCTGGCCGTTGCCGGCACTGCTGTCACCCTTCGCGTGCGTCTTTTACCCCCTGGCGGTGCTGCCGCCGGCGATGCGCGCAGTCGCGGTCGTGATCCCGCCGTCCTACGTCTTCGAAGGCATGCGCGCCGTCGTCGCCGGACGCGCTTTTTCGGCCAGCGGCCTCCTCGTCGGTGCGCTGCTGTCGGTGGCCTATGTGCTGCTCGCGGGTTACTGCTTCGGCCGCGTACACCGCTATGCGGTGCGCACCGGGCTGTTGGCGCGCTACAGTGCGGAGACCGTCAGTTGAGAGGGCAACTCGTGGAAGCAGGATCCCGCGCACCAGGTCCCCGCAGCGATGCGGCTGCGCCTCTCCAGGCAGTTCGCCCGATCGAGCTGAGCGAGATTCACGCGGCACGCGAGCGCATCGCCGCGACCATCGTGCGTACGCCGCTGGTGCGGCTGCAACTTGGGAAGGGTTATCCCGAGATATGGCTCAAGCTCGAGAACCTGCAGCCGATCAACGCTTACAAGCTGCGCGGCGCGGCCAACGCGGTAGCGATGCTCTCCGAAACTGAACGCCGCCGCGGTGTCTGGACCATCAGTGCCGGCAACGCCGGCCAGGGTGTGGCCTATGCGGCGCGCCAGGCAGGAGTCGGCTGCACCGTGGTCGCGATCGAGACCGCACCCGCCTCCAAGCTCGAGCGCATGCGCTCACTCGGCGCGCGGCTCGTGTTGGTGCCGTACGCAGTCGCCTGGGAAGCGCTCGAGGCGCGCGCGATGGCGGGCGTCGACGGAACGTTCGTACACCCCTTCGACGACCACAACTTCATCGCGGGACACGCCACCATGGGGCTCGAGATTCTCGAGGATCTCCCGGAGCTCGCCGCGGTGGTCGCCGCTATCGGCGGGGGTGGTCTCCTGACGGGCGTTGGCAGCGCCATCAAGGCACTCAGGCCCGAGGTGAGGATCTTCGGCGCGGAGCCCGAGACCGCTGCGCCATTCGCCGCCTCGCTCGCGGCCGGGGCGCCACGGGTCTTCGAGCAATGGCAGGCGTCCTTTGTCGACGGAGCCGGGGGCAAGAGTGTCTTTCCGCGGATGTGGGAGCGCATGCGGCCACTGGCGGACGGTTCGATCGTCGTGACTCTCGAGCAGACCAAGCAGGCCGTGCGCATGCTCGCCGAACGCGCGCGGGTCATCGCCGAGGGCGCCGGGGCCCTGGCGCTCGCCGCGGCGCTCACCGGCAAGGCCGGACCGGGGCCGCTCGTGGTCGTGGTGTCGGGCGGCAATATCGACCTGACGACCTTCTGCGGGATCGTCGCCGAAACGGCCTAGAGGGCGCGCTTCCCTCAGGACGCGGATGCGCGCGCAGCGTGCTCGACTGCCGCGTCTCCCGTGGGCCCCTGCGGCTGGCGCGGTACGCTTTGTGGCAGTGTCAGCAGCAGGGATTGCAGATGCTGCGGGATCTCTTTCACCGTGCTTGGTATCGCCTCTGCGGGGACCGGTGCGCAGATGAGATAACCCTGCAGACGTACCGACGGAAGCTCCAACAGCAATGAGAGCTGCTCGACCCGCTCCACCCCCTCCGCGGTCACCTCCAGTCCCAGGCTAGCGCACAGACCCACGATGGCGTTGGCGATGGCCAGCGCGCGACCGCTCACGTCGATGCTCTGAATGAGGGAGCGATCGAGCTTGACCCGGGTGAGCGGCAGCTGCTCCAGCGAGGCGAGCGAAGAGTATCCCGTGCCGAAGTCATCGAGTGCGACGGCGAGGCCCAACGCTCTGAGCTCGCGCAACGTGTGGATCGTAGCCGGACCGGTCTGCACGACGTTCTCGGTGAGCTCGATCTCGATGCAATGGGCGGGCAAACGGAACTCGGCCAGCAGACTCTGGATCTGCTCTACGAAGTGCGGGTCGAGGAGCTGTCGCGCTGAGACGTTGACCGCGATCCGCACGTCCGGCCAGGGACCGTGGTGCCATGTCGCCGCGCTTTGCACCGCCGAGCGCAGCACCCAGTCGCTGATGTGGGTGATGAGGCCCGACTCCTCGGCGACGGCCAGAAAGTCTGCGGGAGTGACGTGGCGCCCGTCGGGCAGGCGCCAGCGCAGCAGCGCCTCGACCAGCTCGATCCCCGCCCCTTCGAAATGGACCTCCGGCTGAAAGAGTAGCTCGAATTCGCCGCGGTCTACGGCTCGGCGCAGTTCCTGCTCCACCCGGAATTTGAGCGCGGCCGCTTCGAGGAGCTCCGCGCGGAACATGCACAGGCGGCTGCGGCCGAGATTTTTCGCGTGGAACAGCGCCGCGTCGGCGGCACGCAGCAGCGCATCGGCATCACGCTCGTCGTGCGGGTAGACACTGGCGCCCGCACTGATACTGATCAACAGCTCCCGTTCCTGCACGATGAGTGGCTTCTGGAATGCAGACACCAGAACGCCGCCCGCCCGCTCGATCTCATCCGTGCTGTCGGCGTGTTCGTGCACGACCGTGAACTCATCGCCCCCCAAACGCGCGGCGAAGCCGCCGAGGGAAGTCGCCTCGCGCAGCCGCTGCGCGATCGCCTGCAGCACGAGGTCGCCGAATGCGTGTCCCATGCTGTCGTTGATGTTCTTGAAGTTGTCCAGGTCGATGAAGAATACGCCCACCAGCGTGCCGTGCTGTGCGGCACTCTTCAGCGACAGATTGAGATATGACAGGAGCTGACGACGATTGGGCAGACCGGTCAGCGAATCGTGCTCGGCCAGATGCTGCAGCTGCCGCGTGCGCTCGTCCACGCGTGCCTCCAGCTGGCCCTGATACTCGAGTGCGGTGGCCTGTGCTGCGGCAAGCTTGTCTGCCATCTCGTTGAAGGCGAGAGCGAGAGCGTCGAGCTCCTTGATGCCGCCGCGCCCGACGCGGGCCTGCGTGTTGCCGCGGGCGAGCTGTGCGGTCGTCTCCATGAACCTGCGAATCGGTCCGACGATGCTGTTCACCGTCGCGAGGGAGATGATGAGGAGCAGCGCGAGGACGCCCGC
>Ga0307474_10003274_pt1 | contig 11668 bp, 11 predicted proteins | sample atmos_gasesECM1C_2_FD_203312 | JGI IMG/M metagenome (GOLD analysis project Ga0307474, IMG submission 203312) | Hardwood forest soil microbial communities from Morgan-Monroe State Forest, Indiana, United States - atmos_gasesECM1C_05 | ecosystem: Environmental > Terrestrial > Soil > Temperate... | reverse complement strand
GCCGGCCCGCCCGGGCGGCCAGCACGGCCGAGCGCAGGTGCAGGCCGCCGTAGACGCTCCGGGCCGCCTCGTCCATGGGGCCCGCGTCGAGCCCGCGCCGGGTGCGTTCCATTAACGAAAGCCCTTGATCGTACGCACCGGCACCGAGCAACGACGCGCCGCGGGACCATTCGGTGCGCGCCACCCGCAGCGCGTCACCGGATCGCCGCGCCGCCCATTCGATCCGGTTCAGCGTCAGCGCGCGCAGATCGCCGTAGCCGAGCTGATGGGCCAGCCCGGAAATGCCTCCGTAGGCCTCGGCCAGCAGCGCGTAGAGCGCGGGGCGCTGCGCGTCGCCCGCCGCCGCCAGCGTGGCCAGCAGGTCATCGAGCAGGCCCGGGAGCCGCTGGCTGAGCTGGAGGTAGCGGGCCTGCCGGCCGAGCAGCGACGCCGCCGCGACGTCGGCCCGCAACTCCCCGGCCGGGCGCGGCCGGACCTCGGCCGGCGGGGGCAGGTCGTAGGCGAGTAACGAGCGGCGCAGCGGCTCGATCAGGCCGAGCAGGGCCGCGCCGTTGCCCGGCTCGTCATAGGGCTGGCCGGTGATCCGGGTCACGTCCACCGCGAGCGCCCGCGCCACCGCGCCGATCAGCGCCGGGCTGGCCGGGACGGCCCCGGACTCGGCCTTGGCCAGGAGGCTGTAAGAGACCCGGGCCCGGCGGGCGAGCTCGCGCGCGGTCCAGCCGCGCGTCTTGCGGATCGCCGCGATCCGCGCGCCTATCCTGTCCCGATTTGCGTTGGCCATGATCCCGGAGTTTCAGACGATTTGCAATTTCCTCGCTATCGTCCTCATCCATGCTGCTTGTGATGGACGGAATACGCAACAGGGAGGACCATGAACGACCAATTTGCCGGGTCCTGCACCCAGGAAGCACTTGATGCCGCATTCGGCGTTCGCTGGGGCATCTGGCTCAGCGATACCGGCAGGTGGTGGGCGGCGCGCCGGTCCGCGCTCAGCGGCGCCGAATTAGCCGCCGGATGCGTGCCGTTCGTGCGCGCGGACACTGCGGGCCAACTCGCCGACCGAATCCAGGACCAGGAAGGGATTTCCGGCCGGTCGGGCGGATACATCGCCTAACTAAACCTTGCTATGCAAATTGCGCCGGCTGGCCGCAAATGGCTTTCCTGCCCCCGCCGCCCGGTCAGCGGCGGGCCCGGACGGCGGCGTAGGTGCGCTCGAGCGCCCGCAGCGTCTGCTTGTAATTGCGCTGCGCCACCGCGACGAAAAGGCAGTCCACCACGGTGAGCGCGGCGATCCGGCTGGACATGGCGCCGGAGCGGAACGTCGTCTCGCGGGCCGCGGTGGTCAGCACGTGGTCGGCGACGCGCGCGATCGGAGACCCGGGGAAGTTCGTGATCGCGACCGTCGTCGCCCGCTGCTGGCGAGCCTCGGCCAGGCTGCCGACCGTGTCGGTGGTCGCGCCGGTGTGCGAGATCCCGATCGCCACGTCGCCGCGCCGCAACAGCGCCGCCGAGGTCACCGCGACGTGCGGGTCCGGCCAGGCGTACACCACCCGTTCGATCCGGTGCAGCTTCTGCTGCAGGTCAAGGGCGACGAACGCGCTGGCGCCGACCCCGTAGATGTCGATGCGGCGGGCGCGCACGACCGCCTCCACGACCGCGTTGAGCGTCTCCGGATTCAGCTGCGCGCCGGTCTCCTCCACCGCCCGGGCGTCGGAGTGCGAGATCTTCTTGATCACCTCGTCCAGGCTGTCGCCCGGCCCGATGTCGCTGCCGATGTCCTCCCAGCCGGTCTCCCGGCCGGCCTGCGCGGCCGCGGCCAGGGCCAGCCTGAGCTCGGGATAGCCGGGGAAGCCCATGGCGCGGCAGAACCTGATCACCGTGGTGCCCGACGTCCGGCACGCGGCGGCCAGTTCGGAGATCGTCATCGCGGCCACCCCGGCCGCGTCCTGCACCACCGCGGCCGCGACCCGTCGCTCGGCGGGCGCCAGATTCGGCGTCAGCGCACGCACGTGCGCGAGCAGCGTCTCCGGAGTATGTACCGCCGAATCCTGCCCTGTCACGCGGCGTGCTGCTTGCGACATGGCGTCACTGTACGTCGCCTCGGGCGGTCCTGGCTCGCGGCGATAGATACCTCTGGCGGTACCGGTGCCCAACCGCACGGACTTCTTGTGATCTTTGCCTACAGAACTGTCTCTCGTGATTATTACTACTTTTCCCGGTAAAACCGGCGGACCGCGGCCGGCATTGACGCACGCCGTCATTGGACACCCCGGCGGCGCCGGTGCCAGCCTGGATGCTGGCCGACCTAAGTCAGCACCAGATCAGCACCAGATAGGAGCAGCCGTGGACAGCACTGCCCTGCGTGCCGCGCAGCAGCCGCTGAAGGACACCTACCGCGAGGATCCGGGGGCGGCGGCCATCACGCTGCGGGCCAGCGGCGAGCTCGGCGCGGAGGAGATCAGTTGCTCGGTGAACACCGGTCAGGCCCTGGTGGCGGCCGGCCTGCACCCGGCGACCGGGGGCGACGGGGCGCTCGCCTGCTCGGGCGACATGCTGCTGCAGGCTCTGGTCGCCTGCGCGGGCGTGACGCTGCGGGCGGTGGCCACGTCGCTGCAGATTCCGGTGCCGGGCGGGACCGTGCGCGCCGAGGGTGACCTGGATTTCCGCGGCACCCTGGGTGTGGCCAAGGACGCGCCGGTCGGGTTCACCGCGATCCGCCTGTCCTTCGATCTGGACACCGACGCCGGCGAGGACCAGATCGCCACGCTGCTGCGCCTGACCGAACGGTACTGCGTGGTCCTGCAGACCCTCACCCACCCAGTGCCGGTCAGCGCGTCCGCCGCCGCCCGCGCGAGCTGAGCCAGGCGGACGCCCGGATCGCGCCGCGCCGGGGGTGCGACCATGGGCGGGTGGCGGAGTTCACGGTGCGGCAAGGGCGGGCGGACGACGGGCGCGCCATGGCGGAACTGTTCGCCGCGGTGGCGCAGGAACGGGACGGGATCGCAACCGAGCCGCCGGTCGACGTCGAACGACGCGCGGCGCAGTTCGCGGCCAGCGCCGCCGCCTCCACCGTCGCCGTGGCCGACGACCGGATCGTCGGCATTCTGTACGTCGAGATCAGCCGGTTCGGCTTCGGCGAGTTCGGGATGCTGGTCGACCGCGGGTGGCGCGGCCGCGGCGTGGGTTCGGCGCTGCTGCGGGCCGCGGTCGGCTGGGCCCGCGGCCAGGGGCTGCACAAGCTCTGCCTCGAGGTGTTCCCGCACAACACGGCCGCGATCGCCATGTACCGCAAGGCCGGGTTCGCGCAGGAGGGACGGCGCGTACGCCAGTACCGGCGCGCCAGCGGCGAGCTCTGGGATTCGATCGTGATGGGCCTCGAGCTCTAGCTCCCGATTGATCCTGGCCGCCGGACGTCACATTCCTGCGTCGCGTCGTGTCATCGCGGTGACGGACGAAACGAAAACCGGCGAGATCGCAGAGATCGCAGAGATCCGGGGATCTCGGAGGAGGAATGAACAAAATGGCAGCCAAGAAGATCGCTGTTGCCGGGGCGACCGGGCGGGTCGGCCATCACGTGGTCGACGTGCTCACCGAGCGCGGGTACGAGGTGGTGCCCATGTCCCGGTCCGGCGGCGTGGACGTCATCACCGGGGAAGGCCTGGCCGCGGCACTGGACGGGGTGGACACCGTCATCGACACCGCCACCGGACCCTCGGCCGAGCAGCAGCCGGCCACCGAGTTCTTCACCACCGCGGCGCGCAACCTGCAGCAGGCCGGGCACCACGCCGGGGTCCGCGAGCTGGTCGTGGTGTCGATCATCGGGACCGACCGGTTCTCGGGCGGCTACGGCGCCGCGAAGGTCGCGCACGAGCAGGCCGCCCTGGCCGGCCCGGTCCCGGCGCGGATATTGCGGGCCGCGCAGTTCCACGAGTTCGTGGCGCAACTCGTCGACTGGGGCACCCGCGACGACGTGGCCTACGTGCCGAAGATGCGCACCCAGCTGGTCGCGGCCAGGACCGTGGCGCAGACCCTCGCCGACATCGCCACCGGCGTCATCGCCACCGGCGTCATCGACGCCGACCGGACCGGGGACGCGAAAGCCGGCGCCGACGGACGGCCGTTCCTCGAGGTGGCCGGCCCGCGCGAGGAGAGCCTGGTCGAGATGGCGACGCTGCTCGCCGCGCGGCGCGGCAAGCCGTCGAGGATCGAGGGCGTCAGCGACCCGTCCGACGTGGACGGGGTGAACGAGAGCGGCGGCCTGCTGCCCGGCCCGGGCGCGATCCTGGCCGGCCCGACGTTCAAGGAATGGCTGGACGCCACGTCCTGACCGGAAGACGGTCAGCCGAGCAGCTCGGCGGCCACCGCTGCGTGGACGGCCTTGCGCAGGGCGACGACCGAGTGCTCGGGGCCCCGGCCGAAGTGCACCGCGTTGGTCAGCAGCACCGCCCACAGCCCGCTGGCCGGGTCGATGGACAGGCTGGTGCCGGTGAAGCCGGTGTGCCCGGCGCCCGACTCCGGCCAGCCGTCGCCCATGTTGTCCCAGCGGTCGTGGCGCAGCCCCCAGCCCAGGCCGCGGCGGCCGCCGAGCCCCTCGGTCCCGCAGCGCAGCGCCTCGGCCCGCAGCCCCGCCATGGGCGAGGAGTCACCGGCCCAGGCGGCCGCGTACCGACCCAGATCGGCCGCGGTGCCGAACAGCCCGGCGTGCCCGGCCACCCCGCCGAGCACCTCGGCGTTCTCGTCGTGCACCACCCCGACCTTGGCCGCCCCGTCGACGATCTCGGTGGCGGCGATCCGGTCCGCCCACCCGGCCGGGGGGCGGAACCTGGTCGCCGCCAGGCCCAGCGGCGCGCACACCACGTCCCGGACGAACTCGTCCAGCGCGCAGCCGGCCACCGCCTCGACCAGCTCGCCGAGCGTGATGAAGCCGACGTCGCTGTAGCGGACCAAGGCGCCCGGGGGGCCGACGAGCGGCTCGGCCAGCGCCGCGGCCCGCACCTGCGCCGCCTCACGCAGCCACTGGTAGTACCGGCGCGTGTCCGGCAGCCCCGAGATGTGCAGCAGCAACTGCCGCACGGTCACCTCGTCCTTGCCCGGGCCGAACGCCGGCAGGTACCGCCGGACCGGGTCGTCCAGGCCGACCTCCCCCCGGCCCGCCAGGTACAGCACGGACGGCAGCGTCGCGACCACTTTGGTCAGCGAGGCCAGGTCAAAGACGGTGTCCGCCGTCATCGGGCGCGTGGCCGCGGCGTCGCGCTGGGCGTCGCCCGTCACGTATACCAGCAACGGCTCCGCGTCGTGCCGGCCGGCGGCCAGCACCGCGCCGGGCATCACCTCGTCCGCCACGGCCCGGTCGATCAGCTCCGCGGCGGTGGCGCCGAGCGCGCCGGCCGACGCGGTCACCGGGCCGGCTCCCCGTCCGGCCCGTCGCCGAGCAGCACGTCGGCGGCCGCCTCCAGGTTGACCCGGCCGCTGCCCCAGGTGCCGAGGTAGCTGCGGCCGGCCAGGTACCGGTCGTGCCCGGTGCCGGTGCCGACCACCACCGCGTCGGGGCGCGCGGCCAGCACCCGGCCGAGCAGCTCCCGCTGCCAGGGCCGCCGGTGCGCGTCCCGGACCGCGACCACCACCGGCCGGCCGGCGGCCCGCGCGATGACCGCGTCCAGCTCGCCCGGGCCGCCCGGGCCGCCCGGGAGCTCGGTGAGCCGGACCCCGTCCACGCCGGGATCGCGCCGGCGCAGCACCGCGAGCAGGCTGCCCGCGTCGTCCTGCAGCAGCCCGCTCATCCGCCCGCCCGCGTCCAGCACGTACGGCGCCACCCCGGGCGGCAGCCGCGCGGCCTCCGCCAGCAGGGCGCGGCGCGCGGCCTCCGCCCCGGACGCCGGCTCCACCGCCGAGGCCGGGGCCGCCCGGGCCCAGCCGGCCAGCTCCCGGACCCGCGCCGCGGCCTGCGCCACCCGGCCGGCCGGCACGACGCCGTCGCGGACCGCGCGCTCCAGGGACTCGCGGGCCAGCCGCTGCGCCGCCTCCGCGGGCGGCAGGCAGAGCAGGTCGGCGCCTGCCGCCAGCGACCGCACGGCTCCGTCGGCGCTGGCCTCGCTGTCCCCGATCGCCGCCATCTCGAGTGCGTCGGTGATGATCACACCGCCGAAGCCCAGCTCCTCGCGCAGCAGACCGTCCAGCAGCCGGCCGGAGATCGTCGCCGGGACGTCGTCGATCTCGGGGAACACCACGTGCGCGGTCATCACCGCGCGGACGCCCGCGTCGATCGCGGCCCGGAACGGCACGAGGTCGGTCCGCCGCAGGTCGGACAGCGAAGCGCGGACGACGGGCAGGGCGAGGTGCGAGTCGGCGTCGGTCCGGCCGTGCCCGGGGAAGTGCTTCGCGCAGGCCGCAACATGATGCGACTGCAGGCCGGTCACGAACGCGGCGGTGTGCGCGGCCACCCGGCCGGGGTCGGCGCCGAACGAGCGCACCCCGATGATCGGGTTCAGCGGATTGGCGTCGACGTCGGCGACCGGCGCGAGGTCGAGGTTCACGCCGCCTTCGGCCAGCATGGCCCCGATGCTGGCCGCGACCCGCCCGGTCAGCGCCGTGTCGTCGGCCGCGCCGAGCGCGGCGTTGCCCGGATAGGAGGACCCGGCGCGCGCCTCGAGCCGGGTGATGCCGCCGCCCTCCTCGTCGGCGGCGATGAGCACCCGCGGGTTATGCGAACGCAGCTCGGCCGTGAGCGCGCGCAGTTGCCCGGGATCCGCGATGTTCGTGGCGAACAGCAGGACGCCGCCCAGCCCGTCGTCTAGCCACCGGCGCAGCCAGTCCGGCGGCTGATGCCCGGCGAAGCGGGCCAGCAAGCACGCGTCAAGATCAGACATCTATTTTTTCCGAACGCCCGGTCTCGGGGCCGACCACGTCACGCCATGGCTCCATCTGGTCAGGGCGGCGGCTCCGCCGCGGAGCGCAGTTCCTTGGTGGCCTCGGTGATGTCCTTGGCGGTGTCGATCGCGCGCCAGTAGCCCTCGATCGGGAACCCGGCCAGCCGCCGCTCCCTGGCCAGCTGCGGGAACGTGCTGCGCTCGTGGTCGCCGACCTCGGGCAGCAGGTCGATGATCGCGCCGTCGAAGACGTAGATCCCGCCGTTGACCGGATAGGGCGAGGGCGGGGCCTCGATGAAGTCGGTGATCCGGCCCAGGTCGTCGACCTCGACCGCGCCCCACGGGATCCGGGGCCTGGCCAGCGCGATCGTGGCCAGCGCCTGCCGTTCGTCGTGGTAGTCGGCCATGGCCCGGAGCGAGAACCTGGTCCAGATGTCGCCGTTGAGCGCATACCACCGGTCTCCCGGGTTCGGCAGGTGCTTGCCGGCGTACCTCAGCCCGCCGCCGCGGCCCAGCGGCTCGTCCTCCACCACCACGCGCACCCGCGTCGGCTGCGGGCTCGACGTCAGGTGCTCGGCGAGCACCTCGTGCAGGTGGCAGGCGGAGACGATCACGTCGGTCACGCCCGACTCGGCCAGCCAGTCGATCTGGTAGTCGATGATGCACCGCCCGGCGATCTCGATCATCGCCTTGGGCCGGGTGTCGGTGTGCGGGCGCAGCCGCGACCCCTGGCCGCCGGCCAGGATCACGGCCTGCCGCGGCGGCGCATCGCTCGTCATGGCTGTGCATCGTAGCTGAGTCGTCTGACGCGGGCGGGTCCGGCTAAAAGTTACGAATGCTTATCTTTGCTGACATCTGCCGCACCGCGGTACGACCGGCGGCCGGGCGACAATCGCTGCTGACACACCGACCACCTGAAGGAGGAACTCGTGCTGCGACGATCGCCAGGCGCGCCCGCCCAGCGGATCCTGTCCCGGCCGACGTCAAAGAGGTGGCTGCTGATCGGCACCGCCGTGGCCGCGGCGGCGGCCGCGGCCACCACCGGGCTAGCCCCCGCGGCGGCCGGAACGAGCCGGCCCGCGGCCGCGCCGGGCCTCGCGAACTCGCCGATCAAGCACGTGATCGAGATCATGATCGAGAACCACTCGTTTGACAACTTGTTCGGCAGCTTCCCCGGAGCGGACGGGATCCCGGCCAACGCCTCGATGCTCAACCCCAACGCGTACTTCGACTCCGCGCCCAACGTGTCGCCGGTCTCCGCCACACCGAACGAGGGCGACGTCCAGGGCAGCATCAACAACTCCGCGGTCGCCGAGCAGATGGCCATGGATTACCAGCCCGGCCGGGGCTACCAGATGGACCACTACACGGTATTCCCGCAGGACGGCATGTCGGCCATCACCGAGTTCGGCCCGCAGTTCGACCCGGACGAACAGTATCTGGCCGCAGGCTACGAGCTGGCCGACCACAACTTCCAGCCGGTGATCGCCCCGACCCAGCCCAACGTCATGACGGCGCTGAACGGCACCGACCACGGCTGGGTGTACAACAACCTGGAGCCCGGGTCGACCCAGCCGTGGAACTCCATCTTCGACGAGCTGACGGCGCACCACCGCACGTGGAAGATTTACTACGCCCTGCCCCCGTCGATCCTCGACGGCACGATCTGGGACCAGATCATCCCGCCGGCCGACTCGCAGGACCTGACCACGGCGACCCAGTTCTTCACCGACCTGTCCGTTGGCGGCCTGCCCGACTTCTCGTTCGTCCGACCGGGCGTCGGCTACAGCACCGAGCCCCCGGAGGACATCGAGGAGGGTGACGCCTGGGTCGGCCAGCTGGTCAACGCCGTGGCGCACAGCCAGTACTGGAACTCGACCGCGATCTTCGTCACCTACGACGAGGGCGGCGGTTTCTGGGACCACGTGGCGCCCTCGGCGGCCAGCGGCTACGGGACGCGCACCCCGATGATCATCATCAGCCCGTATGCCCGGCCCGGCATCTTCCACCAGCCGACCACCAACGTCTCCATCCTTTCGTTCATGCAACGTCTCTGGGAGCTCCCCCCGCTGACGCCGCTCAACGCGCGGCAGAACGATCTGCTGAGCGCGTTCGACTTCGGTCAGGCGCCGCTGCCCGCGCCCGACCTGCCGGTGGCGCCAACGGACACGCTCGCGTTCCACGGGGCCACGATCCTCAACGACATCGCCAGCCCCAGCCCGGGGAGCTCGCTCACGATCAACCTGCTGGCCGAGACGGGCGGCCTGACCCAGGACACGACGGTCAGCGGCCCGGTGAGCGTCACCGTGACGCCACCGCCCGGGGTGCCCGCGCCGTCGGGCTTCCCCGGCGCGGTCACGATGACCGGCGGCCAGGCGACGTTCACGGTGAAGTTCGCCAAGGCCGGCTACTACCGGCTCGCCGCCACCGGACCCGGGGGCAGCGAGGGCTGGGTCACGGTCGACGTCGGCGTTACACCTAACACGGCGCCATAATCGGCGTGCTCACCCGCGGTACCGACACCTACTCCTGAGTCGACGTACTCACCCGGCCGGGCGGCGGCCAGGGCCAGCCGCACGGCCCCGGTCACCGCCTGCCGGGTCAGGGTCCTTACATCGGTACCGGGCCGTCGTTCCTCGATCGCGCCGCGGACGGCGGACTCGAGGTTGGCGTGCCGGAACAGGCCGCCAGACAGCACCACCGGCAGGCTCTGCGGCGCGCCGAGGCGCTCGGCCGCCGACACCGCCAGGCTGGCCAGCGCGGCCGCCGCGGCGGCCGTGATGGTCGCCGCGGCCGGGTCCGCGCTGTCCAGGACCAGCGGCGCGTAGCTGGCCCAGTACCGCGGATGGGTGCGGGCATAGAACTGCTCGTGCAGGGCACCGATGTGGTCGGCCCCGGTCGCCGCCAGGAGGCGCTCGCCGAGCTCCCCGAGCGGAGCGCCGCGGTCGCGGCGATCCAGCAGCATGCGCACCGCGGTCCGCACCATCCAGTACCCGCTGCCCTCGTCGCCGAGTAGGTAGCCCCAGCCGCCGGACTGCACGTGCCGGCCCTGGTAGCTGCCGAAGGCGACCGAGCCGGTGCCGCCGATCAGGGCGATCCCGGCCCCCAGGCCGGCCGCGGGCAGGATGAGCATCGCGTCCTTGACGATGATCACCTGCCCGGACCTGGTCAGCGGCGAGAGGTGCTCGGTCAGGAACTCCTTGGTGCCGGGCACGCTGGCACCGGCCGAGCCGACGCAGACCGCGTCGAGGCGCGGTCCCCGGTCCAGCGGCAGCTGCCCCAGCAGGCTGGTCAGCGCCGCGCTGGCGCTGGCCGACCCGACCGCGACCACGCTGGCGCTGGCCGCGTTGCTCTCCGCGATCAGGTCTTCGTCGAGGCACAGCTGAGCCCGGCTCCCGGTCCCTCCGATATCGAGCCCGAGTACGCGGCTCACGGTGACGCTGCCTGGTTGCCGAGTCGAGACAGTGCCCCGCGCACGCTCCCCCCGGCGGCGGCCAGCGCCTGGCCAGCCGCCTCTGGCTCCAGCCCGCTGAGCAGGCACAGCAGCGCCAGCCGCAGGTTCCCGCCGCACCGCTCCAGCTGGGCGCGGCACACCTCGTCGTCGTCGGTTCCCGAGGCCTCCCGCAAGATCAAGATCTGCCGCTGGCGCAGCTTGGCGTTGATGCCGGACATGCTGGTCATCAGGTTGGAGTAGGTCCGCCCCAGCCGCACCATGGCCGCGGTCGACAGCGCGTTGAGCACCATCTTCTGGGCCGTGGCCGCCTTGAGCCTGGTCGAGCCCGCGATCGCCTCCGGGCCCGTGTCCACGATCACGCGGTGCTGGGCCAGGACCGCCAGCGGCGCCGCCGGATTGCTGGTGATCAGCGCGGTGAGAGCGCCGACGGACCTGGCCATCCGGAGCGCTCCGGCCACGTACGGCGTGCGGCCGCTGGCGGTGATGCCCACCGCGACGTCGGCCGCCGACAGCGCGCCCGCGTCCCGCACCCCGAGCGCCTCGTCGTCCTCCGCGTCCTCGATGGCGGTGCCGAGCGCCTGGTCGCCGCCGGCCTGGTGGGCGATGAAGATGCCGGGCTCCAAGCCGAAGGTCGGGATGACCTCGGCCGAGTCCAGGACGCCCATCCGTCCCGACGTTCCGGCGCCGAAGTAGTGCACCTGGCCGCCGGCCGTGAGGCGTTCCACGACCCGGTCGACCACCGTGGCCAGCGCGGGCAGCGCCGACGCCACCGCCCCGGCCACCATGGCGTCCTCGGCGTTCAGCAGTCGCAGGATCTCTTCTGTTGAGACCACGTCGATATCGATCGTCCGCCGGTTCCGCTCCTCGGTGCGTGATGCCAGTGGCGACGATGTCAGCTGCGCGTGATCCCCCGACTCCGACTCTGGGGCCACGATCCCTCCCTTCCAGCCCTGCGCCCCACCCCCGGCATGCCTTGCGCGCGACCGGGGATCGAATAGCCGGCCGCAGGCCTGTTACCTCTATAAACGTGATCCGCGCGTCGCAGCATCGTCGCGGACCAATGCCCCATTCGGCAAGACTTGCCCCGATAGTTCAGCCCCGCGGCTCCCTCCAGTCACTCCCGCCGGCTCCCTCCAGTCACTCCCGCCGGCTCCCTCTCGTCACTCGCGCTAGCTCCGCCCGGGGGCTCCGCCCGGGGCTCCGCCCGGAACTTCCGCCGTCGCGAGCCGCCGCCTCCCGCTCCCCCGCACCAGGCCCGCCACCGCCGGTGGCCCAAGCGCTAACGGTTAAGAATTTTCCGGCGCGAACCCAATGCCGCGTAGTTAAGGGCCTGGTGCTGTTGTCGAGG
>Ga0307474_10003273_pt1 | contig 11669 bp, 8 predicted proteins | sample atmos_gasesECM1C_2_FD_203312 | JGI IMG/M metagenome (GOLD analysis project Ga0307474, IMG submission 203312) | Hardwood forest soil microbial communities from Morgan-Monroe State Forest, Indiana, United States - atmos_gasesECM1C_05 | ecosystem: Environmental > Terrestrial > Soil > Temperate... | reverse complement strand
GCTGCGTGTGCGGCAGCGGCGACCGCGTTGCCCATTTGCGCGAAAGTGGCCGCGAGGAAGGCATGATGCGTGTGGTCCGGCCGCGTGATCCGCGAGAAGGCTTCGGCGGCCTCCCCGTATTTCTCGGCGCAATAGCAGGCGCGCCCGAGGTGGCCCCAGAAGCGTTCCGGGTGATAGGGGTTGAGGCGCATCGCCTTCTTGATCCAGTCGATGCCCTCCTCGGGCCGGCCAAGCCAAGTCAGAAGCTCGCCCTGCTGGACGACAACGAGATCGTAGTTCGGGTTGAGCGCGAGCGCCCGTTCCTGATGATACGCGGCCTTGTCATGGTCGGCGCGGTTCAGGTTGAGCGCGGCGAGAATCCGGTGCACGTCGCTGTCATTGTCATCCAGCGCCAGCGTGACCTCCAGCTCCGCCGCGACCTGCCGGAAGGTGGCATCGCGATCCGCGCACCAATTGTAAACCCACGTCTGGCCCAGCACGCATGCCTTCCAGGCGTGAGCGTGGGCATAGTTCGGATCGAGCGCGAGCGCGCGGTCCAACAGGCGCTGCGCCTCTGCGTTGTCGACCTGCGTCGAGCGGTGGTGCAGCACCTTGGCGGCCAGCACGCACTCATACGCCATCATGTTGTCGGTCCGCTTGTGTTTCACACGGTCATGCCTGGCAGCCTCGACGCGGCCGGGCAGCGTCGCGACGATGGCGCCTGTCATCTCGTCCTGGATAGCAAAGATATCTTCGAGCTGGCGGTCATAGCGTTCCGCCCAGATGTGCCGGTCGGTTTCCGCGTCGATCAGCTGCACTGTGACGCGGATGCGGTCGCCCACCTTCCGCACGCTGCCCTCGAGGATGTAGTCGACGCCGAATTCGCGCGCGACCTCCTGTACCTTGACCGCCTTGCCCTTGTACACGAAGGTGGAATTGCGCGAGATGACGAGCAGGTCATGAAAGCGCGACAGCTCCGTGATGATGTCCTCGGTGAGCCCGTCGGCGAAGAACTCCTGCTCGGGATCGCCACTCATGTTGACAAGCGGCAGCACGGCAATGGACGGCTTCTTCGAGACTGCTGTCGCGACCGCAATGTCATTCGCGCCCTCTGGCGCGCCTTTTGAACCTTGGTCGAGCCGAACCCGAAAGGTGCGGATGGGCCTTGCGATGTTCTTGACGCTCTGCTCTCCAAGATCCTCGAATGCGATATCATCCAGTCGCTGGCCGACCTGCTCGCGCACTGCACCGGAAACACAGATGCCACCCGGCTCGGCCAGCATTTGCAGGCGCGCCGCGACGTTGACGCCATCGCCAAAGATGTCGTTGTCATCAACAATAACGTCGCCCAGGTTGATGCCGATGCGGAATTGCATCCATCGTGCCGGGGGAACGTCCGCGTTGCGCCGTGCCATGCGGCGCTGAATCTCGGCGGCGCACAGTACGGCATCGACGATGCTGTGGAATTCCACCAGCATGCCGTCGCCGGTCGTCTTTATGATGCGGCCGCGACTCTTGGCAATGGCCGGATCTATCAGCTCGAGCCGATGCGTCTTGAGGCGGGCGAGCGTCCCCGTCTCGTCGACCTCCATGAGCCGACTGAAACCGACCATGTCGGCAGAAAGGACCGCCGCGAGCCTGCGCTCTTCTCCGGGCACGTCCGTCTCTTCGGTTGCTTCAATGTAACTCTTGTAACACGTCTTAATAACTGTTCGCCATCAGCTTAAGCCCGGGATAGAGCCGGTCGATTGCCGTCATATCGGCTCGCATCTGCTCGATGATCCAGTCCCTGATCTCGAGCACCACCGGCCGGACCGAGCGGTCCTGGGGATGAACAAACTCGCAAATCCGCCGCGTCGTGGTCAGCGTCTTTGCCGCCGGCACCAGCGCACCGGTCAAGAGCCAATGCGAGACCACCGTGAGCCAGCCGAGCGCGATGCCCTGGCCGAGCAGTGCGGCCTGCACCACGACCGCGTAGTCGGAAAAGCGCAGCGACTTGGCCGCGCCCTGGCGCCTGGTGAGAAAGCCCTTGTATTGCGCAGCCCAGTCCGCGGGCGTGTCGACCAGGCGGATGATGGTGTTGGGCTCGACATCGCCGTCCGTGCCGTCGACGTCGCGATAGGCCGGGCTGCAGACCGGGAGCATCACTTCCTTCATGATGAGCGCACCGTGCGGCGCGGGATCGTAGAGGTCGCGAAAGCGCATGCCGAGATCGACATTCTCCACCGGCCCGCGCAGCGAGCCGGAGATCAATTGGAAACGAAGGTCGACCTTGGGAAACTGCCGCTGCAGCTTGTCGATGCGCGGCATCAGCCAATGCGTGGTGAAGGCCGACGAGACCGAGAGCGTGATGGTCTCGGTGCCCTTGCGGCGGCGCTCGATCTCGACGAGACCGCTCTCGATGCTGCGAAAGCCATCCAGCACGCGCCGGTAGAGCAACTCACCTTCTTCGGTCAGCACCGCGCGGCCGGCGGTACGATCGAACAGACGGACGCCGAGATATTCCTCGAACTGCCTGAGCATCCGGCTCACCGCCGGCTGGCTGACATTGAGTTCAGCCGCCGCGGCCGTGAAGCTGCCGTTGCGCGCGGCGGCGTCGAAGACGAACAGCGCATGGCTCGAAGGCAGCATCCGGCGGAGCTCGGGCATAACTTCAGCTTATGCCGAGGTTAAGTATTTGGCAATTGCCGGCTTTGGCCAATTCTGATTGCATTCGAAGGAAGAGCCTGAAGCAAAGGCCAGACACGCAATCCGGCTCGGCCGGGGTCGGCCAAGGAAGCGGACCCAGAGACCCTGCCTATAAAGCGAGATCATGGCGGTTAAATCAGCGGCGCCGGTGATCTCGAGATGACGCGCAGCGGCGCGCGCCATCGCCAGCACATGACGGGGACGAACATTGGACACAGGCGGCGAGAGCGTCGACATCAGGTCCGCGAGCAAGCATTACGATGCGGTGCGCGCCCTCGACGACGTCACGCTCAAGGTCGCACCGCGCGAGTTCGTCTCCCTGCTCGGCCCATCCGGCTCCGGCAAAACCACCCTGCTCGGCATCCTCGGCGGCTTCATCCGGCCCTCCTCCGGCTCCATCCATTTCGGCGACCGCGACGTCACCTTCCTGCCGCCGCACAAGCGCGACATCGGCGTGGTGTTCCAGAACTATGCGCTGTTTCCGCATATGAGCGTCGGCGAGAATGTCGCGTTCCCCTTGCGGGCGCGCCGGCTGCCCAAGGCAGGCTGGCCGGATAAGGTGCGCGCTGCGCTCGCGATGGTCGGCCTTGCAGGCTACGAAGCACGCGGCATCTCCCAGCTTTCCGGCGGCCAGCGCCAGCGCGTGGCATTGGCGCGCGCCATGATCTTCGAGCCGCGGCTGATCCTGATGGATGAGCCCTTGTCGGCGCTCGACAAGCAGCTGCGGGAGACGATGCAGATCGAGTTGCGCGAATTGCATCGGCGGATCGGCGCCACCATCATTTATGTCACGCATGACCAGCGCGAGGCGCTGACCATGAGCGACCGCGTCGCCATCCTCAAGGACGGGCGGCTGGTGCAGATCGACCGGCCCGAGCGGTTGCACGATCACCCCGCGGATTCCTTCGTCGCGAGCTTCATTGGCGAGGCAAGCCTGTTGCCCGTGCGGCGGGTCGATTCCTCCAACGTCGCACTCGGTCCCGTCACCTTGCGCACGGCGCGCGCCATTCCGAATGGCGAGGCGCTGATGCTTGCTGTGCACAGCGAAAAGCTTCTGCTCGATGATGGCGGGCAGGATGCGACCTGCAACCGCCTCACCGGCAGGGTCACCGACATCGTCTACCAGGGCGAGAGCCTGCGTATCTTTCTGGATCTTCCCGGCGGCGCGCGGCTGAGCCTGCGGCAGCCGAGCCATTACGCAGCTTCCCGGAAAATTCCGCCCGTGGGATCCGACCTCACGGTGACGTTGCATCCCGAGGACACCATCGTCGTGCCGAATGCGACAGGCGCGAACGAATGCCAATCAACTCAAGTTCAGCAAACTCACGAGCAGCAGAGATGACCATGTCTTTCGACCGATTCAAAGTCCTCACCTTCGACGTCGTCGGCACCCTCATCGATTTCGAGACCGGCGTGCTCGATGCCGTGCGCAGGATCGGGGGACCGAAGGCGGCGGCGCTCAGCGACGACCAGATCTTCGAGCCCTACAAGCGCGGCCGCGACGCGCACCCCGAGCGCTCCAGCGAGGTGATGTTCCATGTCTATCGCCATCTCGCCAAGGAGCTCGGCCTGCCCGCCGACGATGCCGCCTGCGACGCCTTCCAGCTCGCCGTGCTGCGCTGGCAGCCCTTTGCCGACTCGGTCGAGGCGTTGAAGCGCCTGCGCACCAAATTCCGCCTGGTCGCCATGACCAATGCCGACCGTACGGCGCTGTCGGCCTATGCGCATGCACTCGGCAACCCCTTCCACGACACCGTCTGCGCCGACGACACCGGGGTAGCAAAGCCGAACCCCGAATTCTTCGCCTACAACAAGGGCCGGCAATCGGCCTTCGGCTACAAGCAGTCCGATATTCTGCACGTGGCTCAGAGCCAGCATCACGACATCGGGATTGCGCGCAGGCTCGGCTACAAGGTCTGCTGGATCGAGCGGCGCCAGGGCCAGGCAGGCTTTGGCGGCACGCCGAAAGTGCCGGAGCTGACGAAACCCGATTTCCATTTCGCGACCATGGAGGCCTTCGCCGACGCGGCCGTCGGTGCTTGAAGCGGGAGCGCGCGCGGCCATGGCAAAAGCCTGGACACCGATGCTGCCGGCCAATTCGCTGTGGGCGAGCACGGCGGAGCCTGCGCCTGACCTCCCATCGCTGTCGGGCGAGACGCGCGCCGATGTCGTCATCATCGGCGGCGGCTATACCGGCCTCTCCGCCGCCCACCACATCGCCAAAAGCGGTCTTGCACCGATCGTGCTGGAAGCTAATCGTCCGGGCTGGGGTGCATCGGGGCGCAATGGCGGCGTCATCACTGCCAAATTCCGCCTCTCCTTCCGCGAGATCGATTCCAGGCATGGCCGTGCGATGGCCAAGCGCATGTACGAGATCGCGCATGAATCGGTCGAGATGGTCGAGGAGCTGGTTTCAGAGTATGGCCTCACCGCCGCGCGGCTGACGCGCACCGGGCAGGTCAAGGCGGCACACAACCAGACCACGCTGAAAGCCGCGATCGACGAGGCGGAATGGATGAAGCGCGAGATGGGCGACAGCGATGTCCGCATCCTCGACGCCCACGGCGTACTGGAAGAGACGGGGTCAAAGAGCTTCGTCGGCGGCGTGCTCAATCCGGGTTCGGGCGGCATCCATCCGCTGAACTACGTGCGCGGCCTCGCACGCGGCGTCGCGCAGCGCGGGGTCGCGATCTTCCAGGACAGTCCCGTGCTGCGGCTCGTGCGCGACAAGGACGGCGTCGTCGCCGAGACGCCTGACGGCGAGGTGCGGGCAAAGCAGGCGATCATCGCCACCAACAGCTATTCCGACCTGACGCCGGCGACCGCGCGTCTGCAGAAAACCTTGGTGCCGTTCCGCAGCGCCATCATCGCGACCGAAAGACTGTCGCCGAACCTCCCAGGCCACCTGATGCCGACAGGCCGCACCTACACAGAGACCAAGCGCATGATGCGCTGGTTCCGCAAGGTCGACGACCGTGTCATCTTCGGCGGCCGCGGCGCCTTCGGCAAACAGGATTCGGAGAGCGCCTTCGAGGCGCTGCGCAAAGCGATGGTCGGCATCTTCCCGGAGCTCGCCGACGTCGCGCTGGAATTCCGCTGGTCGGGACTGGTCGGCATGACGCTCGATTCCGTGCCGCATATTGGCCGGCTCGACGACCGAACGCTGTTTGCCATGGGCTATAACGGCGCAGGTGTTGCGATGTCGAGCCTGATGGGACGCTATCTCGCCTCGCTCCTGCGCGGGGAGCGACCCGATCTCGGCCTGCTCGATGCGGACAGGCTCAGGACCATTCCCTTCTATGCACTGCGCGAGCCCGCCGTCCGGCTGGTGGCAGGCTGGTACCAGCTTCTGGATGCGGTCGAGCGATAGAGGCTGCCCGATTAATGAGGAGGAACTAGAGATGACGTTCGCACTTCACTCCGCCCTGCTCCGCCGCACACTGCTCGGCGCATCGTTCGCTCTGGTGACAACGCTGACGAGCCTCCCGGCGCATGCCGAGGACCAGATCACGTTCGTCTCGCAGGGCGGCGCCTATCAGAAGGCGCAGACGGTGGCGATCCTCGATCCCGCCGCCAAGACGTTGAACATCACCATCAATCAGGACAGCATTCCCGACGCCTGGCCCGCGATCAAGACGCAGGTCGGCAGCGGCAAGCCGACCTGGGACGTCGTGGACACTCCCACCGGCTATTGCCTGCGCGGCGGCGAGCAGGGACTGATCGAGAAGCTCGACTTCTCCAAAATCCCCAATGCAGCGGCGATGCCGGCGGCCTACCGCAGCGACTATTCGGTGGCCTACGAGTTCTATTCCAGCGTGCTCGCCTACAGCCAGAAGACCTATGCCGGCATTGCGCCCAACAGCTGGGCCGATTTCTGGGATGTGAAGAAATTCCCCGGCCGCCGCGCGCTGCGCAACCACCCGATCGCGACGCTCGAAGCGGCGCTGATGGCTGATGGCGTCGCGCCCGACAAGCTCTATCCCCTCGACGTCGACCGCGCCTTCAGGAAGCTGGAGGAGATCAAGCCCTACGTCACGGTGTGGTGGACCTCCGGCGCGCAATCGGCCCAGCTGCTCAACGACGGCGAGGTCGACATGATCATGGCCTGGAACGGCCGCGTCAGCGCGCTGATCGATGACGGCGCCAAGGTCGGCTTCACCTATAATCAGGGCGTTCTGCAGAGCACTTCACTCTGCATCCTCAAAGGTGCGCCCAATCTTCCAACCGCCGTGCGCTTCCTCAACGAGGCCGTCGATCCCGTCAACCAGGCCAATCTGCCGCTGCACATCGACTACGGTCCGGCCAATCCTAGGGCATTCGACACCGGCGTGATCAAGCCGGAGCGCGCCGCGCAGCTCCCGAGCGCGCCAGAGAACGCGGCGAAACAGGCGCTGATGTCCTATGCCTGGTGGTCGTCGCCGGCGGGCGAGGACGCCGAGAAGCGTTGGGTCGCCTTCATGCAGAAATAGGACCTACGCACTTGATGCGCGCCACGCCGGACATCTCCGCAAAACATCAGCGCCGCGAGCAGGCGCTGATGCTCGCGCTGACCTTGCCGGCGCTGCTCGTGATTCTCTCGCTTGTCGTGCTGCCGGTCGCATGGCTTGCCTGGCAATCGATCTATCATAGCGGCTTCACCCTGGAGCATTACCGCCGCATCTTCTCTGAGGCGATCTACTGGCGGAGCTTTGCCCTCACCTTCGAGATCAGCCTCCTCGTGACGCTGCTCGCGCTCGTGCTCGGCTACCCCATCGCCTTTGCCGCGAGCAGCGCGCGGCGCGGCTGGAGCATCGTCATTCTGGCGCTGGTGGTGCTGCCGTTCTGGACCAGCGTGCTGGTGCGCGCCTATGCGTGGCTTGCGCTGCTGCAGCGCAACGGCGTGATCAACCATCTCCTGGAAGATCTCGGCCTGATCCACGAGCCCTTGGTGCTGGTCCACAACACTTTCGGCACCGTCGTTGCGACGTTGCACATCCTTTTGCCCTTCATGGTGCTGCCGCTCTATGCCACCATGCAGAAGATCCCGCGCGATCTGTTGCAGGCTGGCGCCAGCCTCGGCGCCAATCCGGCGCTGGTGTTCTGGAAAGTCTTCCTGCCACTGTCGCTGCCCGGCGTGCTTGCGGGCTCAACCCTCGTCTTCGTGCTCAGCCTCGGCTTCTACATCACGCCGGAATTGCTCGGCGGCGGCCGCACCATCATGGTGTCGATGCTGGTGAGCCGCAATGTCGAGCTCTACGACCAGTGGGGCGCGGCGAGCGCCGTCGGCGTCGTGCTGCTCGCGGCGGTCGGCGTGATCTTCTTCGCCGTCAGCCGCGCGATTCCGCTCGATCGCGTGTTGGGGCAGAAATGAGCGCATCCTCCCTCGCCCGCATCGCCTTCATCGCGTTTTGCGCCATCGTGCTCCTGTATCTGATCCTGCCGATCCTGATTATCGTACCGATGTCGTTTTCGAGCACGCGCTTCCTCACCTTCCCGCCGCCATCGCTGTCGCTGCGCTGGTACCAGGATTATGTCGGTAGCGCCGCCTGGATGCAGGCGACGCGGGTGACGTTGATAGTAGCGCTGGCGACGGTCGCGATCGCAGCCCCGCTCGGCGTCGCAGCGGCCTATGCCATCAGCCAGTCGAAGCTGAAGATCATGCGCGTGATCCACATGACGCTGCTGCTGCCGCTGGTGGTGCCGATCATCATCACTGCGGTCGGCATCTTCTTCGTCTATGCGCGCGTTGGCCTGGTGGCGACCTTGTCCGGGCTCATCCTCGCCAATGTCATGCTTGGGCTGCCTTACGTGATCATCTCGGTGGTGGCGGGCTTGCAGAGTTTCGATGCGACCCAGGAGATGGTGGCCCGCAGCCTCGGCATGAACCGCATCAGGAGCTTTTTTGCGGTGACGCTGCCGCAGATCAAGTCGAGCGTGATCGCGGGCGCGATCTTCGCCTTCATCTCGGCGGTCGACGAGACCATCGTCGCTTTGTTCATTTCCGGCGGGCAGTACCAGCCGCTCACCAAGCGGATGTTCACCGCGCTGCGCGACGAGATCGACCCGACGATCGCCGCCATCTCGACGCTGATGACGGCGGTCTCCTTCATGCTGGTCCTGATCGCAAGCCGGCGCAGGAAGGGCGCCTGAGGACTTCGCCCCGCTACTCTGCTTTGGCGTCGAACTGCATCAGGCCATCAGCGTCGAAGACCTGAAACACACGCGGCCGCGGCGAAAAACCTGCGGCCAGCGCCGCTCGCGATATCAAGATACATTCGTCCGCTCCCAATCATTTCGAAGCGGCATCCTGATACTACAGATTGTCTGGAGCCGGGAGAGCCGCGGACCGGTTGGGCACCCACTCGCGGCCGGTCGGTCACCGGCGGCAGGGCGGACAAACGAACCGACCTTCTAAAGCCGCCGTTCGCGTCGATCCGCGGGAGTTTCACAGCCCGGCCAGCAGCTTTTCCCTGTGCACCGTTTGGGTTAGCTCAATTGACTGACAATTTAAGCGGGCCCAGACTTGAAGGCGGCCGGAAATCGGCGCAGGGTCCATCAGCAGCCCTAAACATTGGCGGGCCACAGGGGCTCATCATGATGACGTTATCGATCGGCAAGACAATCGCGCCGGCTCTCCTGGTCGGCACGGCGAGCGTTGCAGCCATTGGCTACGCTGTGACCCACCTCCCGCAGACCAATAAGGTTGAAAGCAGCGCGATTGGCGTGATGTCGCAGCCGCAGCCATCCCCGACCGAATCGGGCGCCAGCAAGCCTGCGAGCTCCGCCATCAGTGCCGACCAAAGCCGCCCCAAGGGCGAGGCGCCGCCACCGCTCGCTTCAACAGAGAGCAAGGTCGCCGCGCTGTCGGCGGATCTTGGGGCGTCACCGCCACCCGCTCCCGCGGCCGATCCGTCCCTTCCCGCCTTCGACGTCGCCCGAGTCGAAGCAGGTGGCGACGCCGTCATCGCCGGCCGGGCGGCGCCGGGCGCGACCGTCGACCTCATGCGCAATGGTGAGCGGCTCGACGGCGCGGTGGCCGATGCATCCGGCCAGTTCGTGATGGTTCCCTCCCATCTGCCCGCCGGCAGTTACGAATTGACGCTCAGCGCGAAATCGCCCGACGGCATGGTGGCACTGTCGAAACAGGGCGTAGCGGTCACGGTCAAGGAGGCGGACGTCAGTACCGGTTCGATCGCCGCGCGGCCGGAGCCCGCCCCGCAAGTCGCCGCGCCCGTCGCCAAGCCACAGGATGCCGCCGCGCCGCGGCAGGCGATGGCGGCGGCCTCGGCGTCGGATGACGGCGCGCCCGCGCCGAGGAATAATACGAGCAGCGGCCCGGCAAGCAGTTCAACGAGGATCGTCGCCCGCGGCGACAGCCTGTGGCGCATCAGCCGCATCACCTATGGTGCCGGCGAGCAGTACGCGATCGTATATCGGGCAAACCGCGACCGCATCCGCGATCCAAATCTCATTCATCCCGGCCAGGTCCTCATCCTTCCCACGAAGCATCGCTGACGCGTCTGCGGCGAGGTCCCCTTCCTGACCGCTATTGATTTGCCCGTCCGGCAGGATTTTCGGACCGTACGTCGACCGCAAGACGCCTCGCGACGCGAAAATCGCCTGCGCGGAGAATCTGACTTTGCAAGCCACATCAAGGTACTTGGCGCGTTCAAGCGGTCCGCGCAAAAATATTCTTGTTTCTATATTTCAGAAATCATGATTGACTTGCGCTGTTCCGCTCCGGCAAGAGGGGCGTACGCGTCGTCACGAACGTGGAGCGGAATGCGGTGGACGGGTTGATGCCGTGAGATGAGCGGCATCGGCGCGGACGGCGAAGTCGTGTGGTCCTGGCGCGCCCATGCAGGCGCTAAGTCCTGGCGAAGCTGAAAGCTTCGCGAAGGCGACGGTGGCAAACGCAGGTTCACCGGGGAGAGCTCGTATAAGCCGTAAACCACTGCGCAGGGAAGGCCGGGCTGATCCCGCCTGTACCTGTGGTTCACGCGCTCTTCGCGCAATTTTTTGCGCGGGAGCCCCGGGTGCAGCGGCCACCCGGCCTTCCCTGTGCCCTCTTACTTTTCGAGGGTGATGGACGATGCAAAGCTCGGGCGAGTTCCGTCGCGAGAACGTGGACTCATGTCTCTCCACCGTCATTGCGGAGAATGTTGTTTGAGCTCGCAACTCTCAACGATGTCGTCCCGGCGAAGGCCGGGACCCATAACCACAGGGCGTGGTCGTCGCGAAGGCCGTCTGCCGGACTGCCCCTCACAGAGATTCAGAGGTATGGGTCCCGGCCTTCGCCGGGACGACGCGCCAACCTCACGCCGCGAGCGTGTTCTCCACGAGCTTGATCCAGAACGAGGTGCCGTAGAGGATCGCCTCGTCGTTGAAATTATAGGCGGGATGATGGAGACCTGCGCTGTCGCCATTGCCGCAGAAGATGAAGGCGCCGGGGCGGGATTCCAGCATGAAGGAGAAATCCTCCGCGCCCATCAGCGGCGGGGTTTCGTGCACGTTGCTCTCGCCGGCGACTTGTTTGGCGATCTCGATCGCATGCTCGGTCTGCGCGGGATGGTTGACGGTGACGGGATAGCCGCGCGTGATGTCGAGATCGATCCTGGCGCCGGTGATCTGGGCAACACCGGCGACGACCTCGCCGATCCGCCTTTCCACGAGCTCGCGCACTTCCGGCGTCAAGGTGCGGATCGTGCCGCGCAGCTCCGCCGTCTGCGGGATCACATTGCGCGCGGTGCCGGCATGGAACTCGCAGACCGAGATCACGGCCGACTCGAGGGGATCGAGATTGCGCGATACGATCTGCTGCAGCGCGGTGACGAGCTGCGCGCCGACCAGCACGGAATCGATGCACTTATGCGGCCGCGAAGCATGCCCGCCATGACCTTCGATGGTGATGTTGAGCTCGTCCGTTGCCGCCATGATCGGGCCGGGCCGGATCGCAAAGGCGCCGATCGGAATGCCGGGACCGTTATGCATCCCATAGACCTGCTCGACGCCGAACCGGTCCA
>Ga0307474_10003272_pt1 | contig 11672 bp, 10 predicted proteins | sample atmos_gasesECM1C_2_FD_203312 | JGI IMG/M metagenome (GOLD analysis project Ga0307474, IMG submission 203312) | Hardwood forest soil microbial communities from Morgan-Monroe State Forest, Indiana, United States - atmos_gasesECM1C_05 | ecosystem: Environmental > Terrestrial > Soil > Temperate... | reverse complement strand
ACGAGCGGCTCTCCGCGCGTCTCGTGGTTGCCGCCGATGGTCGTGGCTCTCCGGCACGAAAATGGATTGGTTTTCCGACTTGCGAACAAAGCAACGCCTATTACATGGCCGGTGTTCTGCTAACCGGTGTTCAAGCGTCCACGGAAACTATTTATGCGGTCTTCAACCCGGAGCTTGGCACATGGGCCGCTCTGATTCCCCAGGCGGGTGGCCAATTCCGGGCCTACTTTGTTTACCCCAAGACGAACGGCTACCGCCTTCAGGGCGAATCGATGCTGAGTCTGTTCGTTCATGAAGCCGCGAAAACCTATCCTCCGATTGCCGATTACTGCGCCCACGTGAAAAGTATCGGACCACTGGCGAGCTTTGATGTTAGCGAAACCTGGGTAGAACACCCGTATCGCGATGGCGTGGTCCTGCTCGGCGACGCTGCCGCCACCACCGATCCCACCTACGGCCAGGGGCTTTCTTTTGCTCTACGTGGTGCGCGGGTGCTTCGCGATGAACTTACGGGCAATTCCGATTGGGAAGCCGCCGGGCACCGCTACGCCAAACTGCATCAGCGGAGTTTTCATGCGTGCCACGAGGTGGAGAGATGGTTTCGCACCCTCTTTCAGGATACCTCGCCGGAAGCAGCAGCATTGCGCGCGAGGGCCCTCCCACTGATTGCCGAGGATCCCACACGCGTTCCTGATCACATTTTTAGCGGACCCGACCTGCCATGCAACGAACAAGTGCGGGCGCGGTTTTTTGGCGATTGCTGATCTATTTGCGCTCCGGCACCGGCGAAAAGAAAAAGCACCCGGGCCGAGATGACCCGGGCGCTTTTTTTCGATTCATGTTTCTTGAAGAGCGTCGCGGAATCGACGAACTCTACGCTGAGACTAGCGCGTTTCGGCCGCCTCGCAACTACCCTCCAATAAAAACCGGGCGAAATCGGTGGCGACCGGCTCTGCGCCAAGTTGTCTCATCATCAGCGACACTTGCCCGCGGTGGTACGTGGAATGGTTCGCCATGTGTTGCATCAGGTGCGCCAGACTGAGTTCCGTCGTGCGAACAGGGAGCATTCTTGCCACAGACAGGTCGGTGACGAAATTCACGAACTCGATTTGTTCTCTCTCGACTTCCGCCCACCTAGACTGCACCGCGGCGAAGTCGGGAAATGCATTCGGGTCGAATAGAACGCCGATTCGCGCCCACAAATCCGTCACGAAGGCGGAACTAAGGGCGGGCTCCTTCCAAATGGTCAGCCAACCCCACTCGCCGCCGATAATATGCACCAGCGTGTCTCGCACGGAACGGAAGCTGCCGCCCAGGTCACGCGTGAACTGCTCAATGCTCAGTGTGGAGGCCGCCTGAAACACTCGCTTGTTCGCCCAGCGGTCGTATTCGAAGAGAAGCTGAATATCGGTTTTGATCATCAGTGAGGTCCGACCCTTTCGTTTGGCAATCTTACCTTGACGCGGGCGCTCGCAAGCGGATTCCTGTCGGCCGGGGCAACCACTGGCCCAGCAACGTCATCCATCCAAGAAAACTTCACAAACATGTACGCCGGCGCCTGGGAGGGCTCGCTGTGCCACCGAAGGAGCGCCTAGGTGCAGTTTTTCGCCAAGTGGAAATCGCTGTCGCATAGCATTTGCGCAATACATAAGCTTTCTCATAATTCTCGCAAATCCATCGCACGACGCGCGCACAGGCTTCTGCCCGCGTGTGCCCTGGTCTCGATGTTGCCGACAATCCTTTCCGCGCAAAGCTCGACCTTCGCAATCCCGCCCCAGAAGATTCCTTTCACGGTCAAGGACCAGCAAGCTTACATCGTGGCTTCCGCCGTGATTTCGATGACCACCAAGGCAGGTGGCACCGATACTTTCCGCCTGCAACTCACCGCCGATCTCACCGGCCTGCAAGAAAATCTCACACCGCTACTGAGCGCACAGCTCGACAAAGACGACCGCTGCGGAGAACGCATCGCCATCCAGCAAGCCACACTCATCCCCGCGCCGCCCGCTGCGCTCGCCACCGTCCAGCTTCACTATGAGCGCTACGCCTGCGTGAAAGCTTTCGGCAAACAGCAAGCGAAACGCATCGTCGCCGGCAATGCCGTCGTTCCGATCTGCCTCACGCCTGCCGTCGAGCAAGACAACACGCAACTCCGCCTCAATCCCGAAGTCGGCGCGATCCAGGCTGACGGCTCACTCGGCGAGCTACTTCGTTCCGGCTCACTCGGCGAAATGATCCGCGAAAAAATCCGCGACTCGATTCTCAACGCAATGCAAAAAGGAGCAAACCTCAGCGCCACGCTCCCGCCCGCGGCCCAGCCCTACGCCACCATCGAGTCCGCCCAATTCAAAGACGTCGGCGCCTCGCACCTCGCCGTCGAGCTCGTCGGCGACATCCGCGTTCCCCACCAACAACTCCAAGCCGTAACCCAGCAACTCAAATCCCGAGTTGCATCCGCCAGGTAGAGTGGCGCTCAGACTCACTCGCCCAGGTAATACCCGTCGCGCGCTTGCACGATCAGATCTTTCTTCTTTGTTGTCAGCGAAATCTTGTGAAAGCCCAGCGTCGCGTCCTTCGCTATTGGATAGCCCAGGCTGTACTGATTCCGCAGTTCTTCTTCAATCTGCGCATAGATTTTGTCGATGGGCTCTTTCTTTGACACCTCAAACAATCGCCCACCGGTCTCCCGCGACATCTGCTCCAAAATCTTCTTCCCGTCGACGTGTTCCGGCATCCTACCGCCGCCTCCGCGTCGCCCGCCGCCCATCGGACCACCGCCCATGCCAAATCCGCCTCGCCCGCCAGTAAAACCCTCGTCGTCCTTGAACAAAATCGAATACACCATCGTGTCCGCCTTCTGCGCGACCTCGATCGCCGTCGCCAGTGTCTCGCGGCTCCCGTGATCGACGCCGTCGGACAAAATGATCAGCGCCTTTCTTCCCTGCTCTTTTTTCATCAATTCATCCGCGGCCAGATACACACCGTCATACAGTAACGTTCCCGCGCCACCACGACGCCTCTGCCCGCCTCCGACACCGCCGCCCCAACCGCCAGGACCACCGGCTCCACCACCATTTCCGCCGCTGCTACTGCCTCCGCTGCCGCGCCGCCCGCCGTCAAATTCCGGCGTCTGCAACAACTGCAACGCCGCCTGCAATTTCGGCCGCGATGCCGTGAACTCTTGCAACAACTCCACTTCACGATCGAAATGAATCACAAAGGCCAAATCCTTGTCGACGCGCAGCAAATGATCGAGAAATCCGTAACTCGCATCGCGCTCTTCGCCCAGTACGCGACGCTGGCTCAAACTCGTATCCACCATCAATCCTAGCCGCAATGGCAAATCGCTCTCGCGCGCAAAATACGTGATCGCCTGCGGCTTTGCGTCCTGGGTCAAAACGAAATCGTCTTTTGACAAATCCGCGATCGTTTTGCCGTGCTTGTCCCGTACGCTCGCCAAAACGTTCACCACCTTCACTTCCACCGCAATCTTCTGTTGTGAAGCCGCGTCGCTTTCACCCTTGAGCTTCGGCTCGTCCTGCGCCTGCGCAGTCCTCACAATCAGGGCCGCAGCCGGATCTTGCCCCTGCCGCGCACGCACAAACCCGCCCGCTCCAAGCAAAACCACGGCGAAACAAGCCACCACAGGTACAAAACCCCACCCCCGCTTCCCTGCACCAACCAAGAGACCAAATATCATCGAAACTCCAATCTGCCCGAGCCCAAACACACACCCTCACCCTAACTTCCCTCGTCACAGCCATTTCGTTCCAGCCCGCCGGGCCCAAAACCGTTGTAACCTCGCCCCATCCCCCTGAGTAGTACCAACAGAGAGTGGCCGATGGACCTGCAGCAACGATTCGTCGCGGGCGACCTCGAAGCCTTCGAGCAGCTTTTCCGCGACCATCAGCGCCAGGTCTACGCGTGGATTATGCGCATTGTTCGCAACTCCGCGACAGCCGAGGACCTAACCGTGGAAACTTTCTGGCGCATTTACCGCTCGCGTCTGCTGTTTCGGCCCGACGGCAGCTTCTCTGCCTGGAGCCACCGCATCGCCACCAATGTCGCGCTCGACCATCTCCGCAAAGCACGCCTGGAGACCACCCTGCCCGATGATCTCCTCGCGCCCGTCGCGCCCGATCCCGCCGTCTCGCGCGAAACGCGCGACCGCATCCGCTCCGCTTTCGTCAACCTCCCTCCCAAGTATCGCCTCGTCGCCACGCTCGCCCTCATCGAGGAAGCACCCTACGAAAAAATCGCCGCAACTGCCGGTATCACCATCTCGCTCGTCAAAGTTCGCGTCTTTCGTGCTACGCGCATGCTGCGCAAACAACTCCGCGCACTCGCAACAGAAATTGGAGCTCGCTCATGAACCCCGAACAGCAAAATCGCGCGAGCGACCGAGACGCGGAAGATCAGGAGCTCAAGCAATTGAAGCATCTCCTGCGCCAAGCGATACCCCCTCTGCCGTCAGATCAACTCGAACCCCGCGCCGATTTGTGGCCGCAACTTCGTGTGCGCATCGAATCGCAATCCAACTGGGATCGCGGCGCAAACTCCAACCGCGAACGCCGTCGCACTCGCGTCCCATGGTTCGACTGGGCATTGGCCGCGCTAGCTGCCGCCGCGCTCTTGATCTTTCCCGGAATTATTCCGGCGCTGCTCTATCACTTTTGAATTTGGAGGCACTCATGAATCAGCACACATACCTACGCGCATACATGGCGGGCATTGTCGTTCCCACAATCGTTCTCCTCTTGGTCGCAGCTGGGTTCACGTTCGCGCGCTACGTCTACAACGTCCCCGTCCCCATCGAACGCGTCATCGTTTTTCCGATGGCTGTCGTCCCCAATCTCTGGGGACTCTGGAATATCGCATTCATCGCGTCCCACGAGCGCACTCATCTCCCCATCGGCCTGCACGGCGCCATTCTTCCGCTGATCCTCGCACCTCTCGGCATCCTAATGACCTTGCTCCTCGACTTCACGATTCCTGGTTTCGCGACGCATATCTTTCCGATCGCTGCCCCGGTTGCGCTGATCGCTTACTATCTCATCTGGAAATATTTTGTCGGCTTACTCAATCAAATCCTCGGCATCGCCTGAACAAGCCCTAAAAGCCAGTGCAGCGCTTTCAACCTTCGCGCAATTGGCGGAAAGAACACCGCAAGGTGGACCGCTTCACCAACACACCCACTTTCAAGAATGCTTCGATCAATCAGAGCGCTCTCTTGTCGGTCACCCGCCGTGCGATCGTCGCCATCAGTTTGTCGTGATTGACTCGATCAAAGAACTTTTCTAAATCGAGGTCTACCACCCAGCGATGGCCTGCGCTGATGTGTTGCTGCGCCTCGGCTACCGCTTGATGCGCCGAGCGTTTCGGGCGAAACCTGTGACTGAGTTCGGAGAAGGTCGGGTCCCATCTGCGTTGTAGTACCTGCATTGCCGTCTGCTGAATGAATCGATCCGGCACTGTCGGGAGGCCAAGCTTTCGCACCCCCGCCGTCCGGCTTCGGGATTTCCACCCTTCTCACCGTTGCGCTTGTAGTTTCGGCGCAACAGTTGTTCCCGTATCGTGGGCCAGTGCTGCTTCGCTTTGACTCTCCTGTAAGCCTGCCAGCAGCTTCCCCGCTGGCAGACCTCTTTCAGCAACTGCTCGTGACTCGCTGGACGTTCGGCCGTTGGCCAGCTCGCCCGAGCACTGCCTGCCTCACATCCAGTTCTTGTTCATCGGCTCGCGTCTTTGCTTCACGCTTCTTTCAGACCTCGCCTCGCGGTTCGGCCCTTGCGCATCGCTATCACTTCGCCTCCATCAGGATATGAAGAGGACTTGCACCCCCGGCTGTCGAACATGCTCGGCACACCAAACAAAACCGGCCGCGTCTTTCGACGCGACCGGTTGAGTGGACCACATTAGGCCGAGCAGTTCAGCCTAACTCCTTGCATTGCCTGAGAGCTGCCATTGGCCGTTAAAGCGCGACAAACACCGTCGTCCCGCCGCGATTCACCAGCAACAGCGCTCCATTCCTTTCCGACTTCGACATCGCCGCTTCAAACTCCGCGGCATTCTTTACCGGCTGGTGATTCACTTCCTGAATCACGTCGCCTTTGCGCAGCCCCGAATCGGCCGCCGCGCTCGACGGATCAACACCCGTCACCACGACGCCCTTGGTCGACTCCGGTAGTTGCAGTTGCTGCGCGGTGTCCGAGTCCAGCGTCTCGACGGTGATGCCCTTCATCGATTCCTTCGAGCCGCCTTTCTCCGTGTCATTCGCAGCTTCTTCCTTCGACAACGGCAGTTCGCCGAGCTTCACGTCGATGTCTTTCGTGCTCCCGTTGCGGTTGATCGTCAGCTTGACTGTCTGCCCCGGTTGCATCATCGAGATCGTGTTGCGCAACTCGTTCGAATCGTTCACCGTGTTCCCGTTGATCGCCAGGATCACGTCGCCGCGCTGCACGCCCGCATCTTTCGCCGGGCCCTTCACGCTGACGTCACTGACAAGCGCGCCCTGAAGCTTGTCCAAGTTAAGCGCCTTCGACATATTCGGCGTAATCGGCTGAATCACAACACCGAGATAGCCGCGCGTCACTTTGCCGTGATCGATGATCTGGCCCATCACGTTGCGCGCCAGATTGATCGGAATCGCAAAGCCGATTCCTTCGTTACCGCCGGAACCATGAGACAAAATCGCGGTATTGATTCCCACGAGTTCGCCGCGATCATTCACCAGCGCACCGCCCGAATTGCCCGGATTAATCGGCGCATCGGTCTGGATGAAGTCCTCGTAGTCCTCGATGCCGAGGTTCCCGCGGCCCTTCGCGCTCACGATGCCCATCGTCACCGTCTGGCCCACGCCAAACGGATCGCCGATCGCCAGCGCGTAGTCGCCGACCTGCACCTTCATCGAATCGCCCAGCGTGATCGCATTAAACTTGTCGCCGGTCAGCTTCAGCACTGCGATGTCCGTCTTCGGATCCGCGCCGACAACCTCCGCCTTGAGTTCGCGCTTGTCCGACAAAGTCACCTTCACGTCCGTCGCGCCGTCTACAACGTGGTTGTTCGTCAGCACGTAGCCTTCGGGACTGACGATGACGCCTGACCCTAGACTCTGTTCACGCTGTTGCCGCGGCGAATCATCTCCGTTACCGCCGTGCCCGCGTCCTCCAAATTGCTGTCCAAAAAACTGCTGGAAAAATGGATCTTGCTCCATCCCTTCCGGCAGCTGCATTTGGTTCCTCGCGGTCTTCACGACCTTCGAAGTCGAAATGTTCACCACGTTCGGAAGTACTTCCTTCACGATCGGTGCGAATCCCGTCTTGCTCGGTCCTTCACTCGGATCGGCCAGCTTCAACGACGCGCGCACATGCGTCGTGCTGACTCTGTCCGTGGCGCGCGCGGCTGCGTATCCGCCGACGCCAAATGCCAGGGCCAACCCTAACGCTGCCCCCAGCCACTTGCGTGAAAATTGCTGTCCACTCATTGCTTTCCTCTCTCTCGATGCGTGATCTGTTGCTTTGTCTCCGACGCGATTTCTCCACCCGCGTGTTGCCTGGCCTGCGAAATTTCGCTTCGTTGTCTCGATTTTCGGCTGATCCTCGACGATCATTCCCGTCCATCGCCGAATCGACCCTCGACGAATCGATTCGGTCCAACAGCCATTCTCGATTTCTGACCGGCTGGGCTCGTCACGATTCGACGTTCCTGCATCGGTGCTCTCAAATTAGACGGCACTTCCCCATTTCTGCGTCTCCCCGCCACTGAGTATCTTTACGCCCGACGACTGGGTAGCCCGTAAGCTATTGAAAACAGTCTGCGTAGGGCCACGGCTCCGCCGTGCCCGCTCTTGCGCCCTCAATTCCTTCTGCATCAAACTGGGTGTGAGGTTCTCGGTCGCGCGTGGTCGGTAGCCAACGCGCAATTTGATTCGAACCATGGAAAGTGATTTATTTCAGCGTATGAATTCCGTCCAGGATCCAACTCTGTCGGAGGAATCTCCGACCGTGTCAAAGGACGAGTCCAAACTCGACCAATCGCGCCCCGATCGCGGCCTTCGCCTTATTCTTCTCCTCGGTTTCGGCGGACTTCTCGCCCTCTTGCTCTACTCCGGCGCCAACGCGCTTCACACCTTGCGCGACCTACACGACGCCGAAGATGCCGCGCGCACTCGCACGCTCGACCGCGGACGCGTTCTCTCCACCGTCATCCTCTCCACGAACAGCTACAGCGATCACATGGAGGCGTATCTCCTCAGCGTCAACCCCGAGGAGGGCGCGTCGGCCATCAATCCCGACGACGACGCAACGCGCCAAGCCGAGGCCGCGCGCCAGGCAATTCAGAAATATCCGTCCGACCGAAGTGACGAAGAAGCGGCTCTCCTCGCGCAACTCCAGAATTACATCATCGAAGAAGATCGCGCCTTCCGCTCCGCCATCGCGTGGAACGCCGAAGAGCGCCGCCTTCGCGGCCAGGACATGATTGCGCGCGAAATCCTGCCGCGACGCCAGGGCATCGTCACCATCGCGGAAAAAATCGAACTGCTCAATAATCAAGAAACGATCGCCGCGAAACAGGCCAACTATGTTGAATTCGGTCGCCTGCAAAATAATCTCAGCGAATTTCTGATACTCGCGTTGACCTCCGGCTTCTTGCTCGCGGTTGTCAGCGCGATCTACATCCTTCGCCTCGAGCGCCAGGCGCGTTTCCGCTACGCTGAGCTCGTCAATAGCCGCACCGAATTGCAGCAGCTCTCCGCCCGCCTCGTCGACGCGCAGGAGACCGAGCGCCGCGCCATCTCACGCGAGCTTCACGACGAAGTTGGCCAGGCTCTCGGCCTTCTCTTAATGGATGCGGGGCGCCTTTCGAATCGCATCGGCCCCAGCGATGAAGCGGGCCAGGAAATCGTCCGCAGCATCAAGACCGTCGCCGAACGCACCGTACAAACGGTGCGCAATATGGCGCTGTTGCTTCGCCCGTCGATGCTCGACGATCTTGGCTTGGTTCCGGCCGTGGAATGGTACGCGCGCGAAATGTCGCGCCGCGGCGAAACCGAGGTCGAAGTCCGCGCCGAAAGTATTTCCGACACGCTGAGCGACCCGCTGAAACTCTGTGTCTATCGGATGGTTCAGGAATCGCTCAACAACGCGAACCGCCACGCCCACGCCAAAAACGTCATCGTCGAGCTCAAACAGTCCGCAAATTCGATCAGCGTTCGAATCGAAGACGACGGCTCCGGCTTCGATCCCAAACGCACACGTGGCATGGGCCTTCTCGGCATGGAAGAGCGCGTCAAGCGCCTTGGCGGTACGATCACCATCGAATCGCGGCCCGGAACGCGTACCATCATTCGTGCGGAACTTCCTGTCGACGCAACCGCCAGCGCGCCGCCTCCGGCCGCACAAGCATGAACCCCAATCCAAAAAGGATTCGAATCCTGCTGGCCGACGACCACACGCTCATCCGTCGTGGTCTGCGACTCCTTATCGAGCAACAGCCCGAACTCAGCGTCGTCGGCGAAGCTGAAGACGGCCGCCAAGCCGTCGCTCAGGCCGCCTCGCTTAAACCCGACGTCGCCGTGCTCGATATCGGCATGCCCAATCTCAACGGCATCGAAGCCGCCAAACAAATCTCCGAGGGCGATTCGAAAACATCGATCGTCATCCTCAGCATGTATTCAGACGAAACCTACATCCTCCGGGCTCTCAAAGCCGGTGCGCGCGGCTATCTCCTCAAGGATTCTGCCGAAACCGACCTCGTTCGCGCCATCAAAAGCGTCGCCGAAGGCAAATCCTTCTTCAGTCCGACCGTGAGCCGCGTCCTGCTCGACGACTACGTCCAAAAGCTAAAACGCACCGGCGGCGAAAACTCCTACGATCTCCTCACCGCGCGCGAACGCGAAGTCCTCCAACTCGTAGCCGAAGGCAAATCCAACAAAGAAGTAGCCGACCTGCTCAACCTCAGCGTCTACACAGTAGAAACCCACCGCAGCAACATCATGGAAAAACTCAATCTGAAGGGCGTCCCTGAACTAATCCTCTACGCCGTCCGCAAAGGCATCATCTCCTGACCAATTTTGTTTGAACTTTACCTTGGCAATGAAGCGCGGCGCATGTCGTCAGCAAAGGTTTGTAGCGCGCCGGCGTCTTCGGTCGCGCCGGAAGCAAGAGCTGCTCGCCGCTTGAGCGCTTCGCTGGCAGCTTGTTCTGGCGTCCACGCCTTTGCCAACACCCCGTCACGCAGATAGCGAATCCGCTGCAGCGTGGCGTCAGAAGCTCCAGCGTATTTGTCAATTTGCTGAAGGAAGAAATCTCCTAGCGACTTGGGGATGTCGAAAGAATCCGCAGCATCGCGCCGCGTGTATTCGTAGATGGTCCTCTGTCGCCACGGATCAAACTTCTTTGTGTCGAAGTCATCGCTCTGTTCAAGAAAGATTTGCGAAGTCGGCACAACAACGCGAATGACCGCGCCGCCCTTGGGCTGTACAGTCCAAACCGCCACGGTGTGGTTCGCGAACGGCCAGAAGAGTCCAACGCTCTTCACACCCGCTCGCTCGACAAGAAACGCGAACAGGGCTGAAAGTTCATCGCATTCGGCGATGGAAGTCGGCGCGATGAGCGAAGGACTGCTGACCGTGCTCCATTGACGCCATACTCTGTCCGAATTTGGCGGCTGATCCGTAATCTGCCAATGGACATTCCAAAACCCCGCATCCCGCGTAGCTTGATAAAGCAATCGCACGATGACGTAGTCCGAATAGCGAACGCTGTCGGGCGAAAGATGGTGCGCGTCAGTGAATGCCTGAAACCCGAGCCGCATCCCTGAGCTGTTTTCGAGAACTTTCGCCTTCCGCTTAATGGCGGTAACGAGCTGCTCGACGGAAACCGCTGGCGCAGAGGCTACGGACGTGACCGGTCTTGGAGTTTGGGCTACAGCGGCGGGCACCAGCAGCAACATCCACAAGCTCAAACCTAAGCTCACGAGATGTTTCATCGGACTTTGCGAGCCGCCTCTCGGAAGCGCGGCAGGCGCGATTGCAGCTCCGGATTTTCCGGGTCGAGCTGAACCGCGCGTAATTCGTTTGCCAAAGCTTCGGCGGGCTGGCCGTTAAGCAAAAGCGCCTCCGCAAGCGTATCCAGGTAGGCTGGATTGGGTTCCGGAGATGTCGACACCGCTTCTCGAGCCAGGACAAGGGCCTCGCCCGGATCTCGAAACTTAAGGTCGTCGGCCGTTGCGTAAATCCAAGCGAGATCGTTTTCCGCACCTGGCGAATCCGGCTTGAGCTCAAGGGTAATTTTAAGTTCCTTGATTGCGGATGGTGTGTCCTTCATCTGCTCGAACGCAAAAGCCGCGCCGAGGTGAGCATCGGCATCCTTAGGATTTTTCTCGATGACTTGTTGCAACTGTTCCATTGCTCCCTTGAGGTCACCCTTTTGGCCAAGAGCACTCCCCAGAAAAACTTGCGTGTGAGGCTCATTGGGATTAAGTTCCAGCGCCTCGCGGAATTCCTGAATGGCGCCGTCGAGGTTTTTCTTGGTCGCCAGGCACAAGCCGATATTGTGATGCGCGGTCGCCATTTGCGGATCGATCCGCGCCGCCTCGTTATATTGGCCCAAAGCTTCGTCAATCCGATGCATGTCCAGCAGCACGTTGCCGTAGTCATTGTGCAGCCCGGCGTC
>Ga0307474_10003271_pt1 | contig 11678 bp, 12 predicted proteins | sample atmos_gasesECM1C_2_FD_203312 | JGI IMG/M metagenome (GOLD analysis project Ga0307474, IMG submission 203312) | Hardwood forest soil microbial communities from Morgan-Monroe State Forest, Indiana, United States - atmos_gasesECM1C_05 | ecosystem: Environmental > Terrestrial > Soil > Temperate... | reverse complement strand
ATCAACGTCCTGATGGTGTATGGCTCAAGGTGCCAGTTCCCACGATGCCGATTGTCTACGACCCGGATCATCTTCTGCACTTCTTCTATGGAGTAGAGGTAGGGACGGAACTGCCGCGGATTCTTCGGCTGGGAGAGCGGAAGCGGATTTCGTGTTGCGTAACCGCGTGACAATGCGAATCGAAAGAAGATTTTCAGGGCTGAGAACTTGTTGAACCACTCCGCTGTCACCGGCCGGTCAGCATCAAGGAACCGGCGAACCGTCTCCGGACTTATGCTGTCGATTTCAACGGGTCCGGCCAAGCGGGCGAAAGCAGTCAGTTTGAGTGCTCGGTTCTTGTAGGTCATGCCGAGCGACTGCTTATAAAGGATGAACTCGTGGACGGCATCGGTGATGTTCACGCGACACCTCCCAGCCCGAGATTGCCCACATCCCGCAGAGCCTGGATCTCTCCGATGCGGTAAAAAGCAGCGGCGCTTTGTTCACACTGCTGGATACAGTCAACGAGCGGTCGCACATCCAAGGCAGCGACTTCGCGCAGGCCAACCAGATCGACCTTGGCGTAGATTCGAGTAGCCGCTACCGACATGTGTCCCAGGTGATCCCCTACCTCCTTCAGGGTCAGACCCTGGGCCAGAAGGTGCGTGGCACAAGCATGACGCAACACGTGCGAGCCATATCGCTTAAGCTTCAAGCCGAGCTTCTTTTGTAGCTTCCGAGTCATCGTGGAAAGAGCGCCAACCGAAACCGGTCGGTATGGTTGCCTGAGTGTCACCAAGACTTCTCGTTGCGTGCATCGCGGCCTCACCTCCTTCAGATACCTCAGAAGTGCATTCCCAACCTCGGTCGTCAGGGGATAAGTTTGGGCTTTCCTCTGTTTGGGACGACGCACGGAGATTCTCTCTTCCGCCCAATCGATGTCCTCAAGACGCAGGCAACAGACTTCGCCAACGCGCAGGCCGTAGACCGAGCAAAGCAGGATCGCGCAGCGACTTCTAATCTGAACTGGCGACGTGCCGTTGACGCTGGTGACAAGCTTCTTCACCTCTTCCCATGTCGGCCCTTGCGGCAGATTTTCGTACGTGTAGACCCGGGGTGCGTCGATGGACTCAGCAATGCCGGCCGCGCACCAACCTCGATTGGTGGCAAAGCAAAAGAACGAGCGCAGAGAGTACACATGGAACGAGACGGTGGTCCGCTTCCACCGGCCCGCCACGATACCGGTGAAGTACTTGGTAATCACCACCGGCGACACTGCGGACAGTGGCACGTCTTGTGCGACCAGCCAGGCAAAAAAGGGTTTCAGCGAACGTTCGCGGTTGACAAGCGTAGCGTCGGCGAACCCTCTCTCGTGTTTGAGGAAGGTCAGGAACTGATGCAGGTGGTGGTTGTAGGGTAACGGCTCGCCTTGTGCAGCGTGTATTGATCGGGACATGTTGGTTCTCCTCGCGAAAGAAAATCCACCAAGTATGCCCCTTGCCTTTCCACAACCCCGCGCGATAATGTCGCAACGTTATGCCCCTTCATGCCCGTGAAAAGATCGGAAGAAACGATCCCTGTCCCTGCGGTAGCGGCAAGAAGTACAAGCACTGCTGCCTGCCCGGCTATGCTCCATCTATCGACCACGTGTGGGCGCGGCAGCACGAAGAGTCGGACCGCCTGACGGGGGAGCTCACCAGGTTTGCCTTGCGTAAGTTCGGGGAACAGATCTATGAAGCGTGGCAAGACTTCAACATGCGTGACGTTCCGAAGCCGCTGGAAGAGGCCGCAGACGAACGTCAGATCTTCATGCCCTATTTCTTGTTCCAGTGGAATCCGGACGCTCGGCGGACCACCGCGCGCGGGCAGGGCGGCGTGGTGGTTCGCTGGTACATGCTGGAGAAGTCGAAGCAGCTAACCGCGATGCAACGGATGTTTTTGGCGCAGGCTACAACACAGCCGCTGAGCTTCTACGAGGTCGTTTGGAATGAACCCGGTGAGCGCATGAGGGTGTGGGACGTTCTGATTGGCGGAGAAACCGAAGTCATCGAGCGATCGGGGTCGCGACACTTGCGGCCGGGAGACCTGCTTTTTGCCCAGATCTGGCACCAGCCCGAGCTCGCCGTGTTCGGCAGTATGGCACCCATCTGCATTCCGCCGGACAAGAAGATCGAAGTCATCGAACTCCGAAACAAACTGAAGAAGAGAATCGCCAAAAAGAATCGTTATCTGGCGCCGCACGACCTGTTGCGATATGCGGATCTGATTCGCGCCACCTACCTGGACATTCGGGACCGGCTATTCGCTCCGCCGGTGCTGTGCAATACGGACGGCGACCCGCTGCTGTTTCACACGCTGACGTTTCGGATCGAGTCGGCGGAAGCGGCGTTCGACGAGTTGGCCCCATTGGCAGTGGGACATTCCCGTGAGGAGTTGCTCGACGATGCGGAACTGAGCGACGACGGGAAGCTGCGGAAGGTGGACATCGATTGGATCAAGGAAGGCAATCGTAAGTTTAAAACTTGGGACAACACCATCCTGGGCCACATCAAGATTTCCGAGGGACGTATGATCGCGGAGGTGAACTCGGAGAATCGCGCCAAACGGATGCGCAAAGAGATTGCGAAGCGGCTCGGTTCGCTGGCGGTCCACGAAAGCACCATCGCCCAAACGCTGGAAGAGATGCGGAAGAATACGCCACAAGATGCAGAGGAAGCAGAACTGCACGACGCCGAGATGGAGGCGCTGTTGGCCGATCCGGAAGCCAGGAAGTTCCTGCAAGCCACCATGCAGAAGCAAGTCGAAAGCTGGATTCACCAGAAGATCCCTGCGTTGGGCGGGCGCACGCCGTCGGAAGCCGTTCGTGATCCAGACGGCAAGGAAATGGTGGAAGCACTGCTTCTCGATTGGGAGCGCCGCGATGAACGAGATGTTTCTCCGAATCAGATACGCCCTGACATTAGTGTGCTTCGCCGCCTGTTGAACCTGGCTCCCCAGGCATCCTGAGTCTCTCACCTGACTCTACTACTCCACAATTATGTGGCGCTAGTCTGCCGTGATCGACCGGTGTTTATGTACGTCCCCGAGGCGGACGCCACATAAATCTCTGCGCCACATAAAAAGTATTGGACTAAACCGCTACGCGGTATACCTGGCGCATGCGTTCGTTGATAGCAGTTCTGAGATGTGACGGTTCCTTTGTTCCTTCCGTCCGGATTCACTAGCCCTTCTCATGTTCGTTTCTTTGCGAAAGCATGAGTAGCTGCTTGCAGCACAATCCTTTTCGCAAGGAGTCGTTCCCATGACATCACTTCGCACCCGCATGACAGAGGACATGCAGATCCGGAATCTTGCGGTCCATACTCAGAACACGTATCTGCTCCAGATCGCCCTGTTCGCCCGCCATTTCAACAAGTCACCCGAACTACTGGGACCTGAGCAGATTCGCACCTACCAGGTCTATTTGACGAATGAGAGGAAGCTAGCGACCAGTTCGATCCTGATCGCGATTGCTGCACTTCGCTTCCTCTACAAAGTCACCCTCAAAAAGCACTGGGTGTTCGACGAGATCATTCCGGCTCCGAAGAAGCCGCAGAAACTGCCGGTTATTCTTAGCCCCGAGGAGGTGATCCAGTTCCTCAACTGTGTCGCAAGTATCAAGCACCGCGTGATCCTGACGACCTGCTATGCAGCCGGCCTACGCATCTCAGAAGCCATTTGTCTCAAACCATCCGCCATTGACAGTAGACGGATGGTGGTACGTGTCGAACATGGCAAAGGACAGAAAGACCGATACGTGATGCTCTCGCCGAAGCTGCTCGCGACGTTGCGGGATTGGTGGCGAGTGGAAAGACCCCAGCACTGGCTCTTCCCGGGCGATAAAACCGGCCAGCATATTAGCAAAGACACGGTTGAGCACGCTTGCCAGAAGGCGCATCGGCTCTGCCATATTCCCAAACCCATCACGCCACATTCTCTGCGTCACGCCTTCGCTGTGCACTTACTTGAACAAGCCACCGATGTGCGAACCATCCAGCTATTGCTAGGCCATCGCAGCTTAGCCACTACGGCCCGGTATTTGCGCATCGCAACCACCAAGGTGTGCTCGACCACCAGCCCACTCGATCTTCTTCCACATCCTGTTTCCACCGAGGCGAAACCCGCTACTCCCCAGTACTTCTGAGTGGCGGTTCATGGATCGCCCCCAGTTGGAAGTCGCTGACGTGTTTCGTCGCTACGGCGAAGCCTATCGGGAACAGCATCGGGCTTCGTTGTCGACGGCGCAGCGCCGCGTCATGAGCGCCATCGAACTTTGCCGCACTGCAGCCCTCGGCAGTCATCTGGAAAGGTGCGATGAGTGTCAGCACGAACGCATCTGTTACGACTCGTGCCGCAACCGGCATTGCCCAAAGTGCCAGTCTCTGGCTCGTGCCCAATGGATCGAGGAGCGTCAAGAAGAGCTCCTCGACACGGAATACTTCCACGTCGTCTTTACCTTGCCGGAAGAGATTGCCGCCATCGCCTACCAGAACAAGGAAGTGGTGTACGACATTCTCTTCCGGACTGTATCCGAAACGTTACGTACTATCGCCGCCGATCCCAAACATCTGGGGGGTGAGATCGGATTTTTTGCCGTACTACACAGTTGGGGTCAGAACTTGTTGTTTCATCCGCTCCTTCATTGTGTCGTCCCTGGCGGCGGACTTTCAACGAACGGTGATCGCTGGATCTCTTGCCGTCCCCGTTTCTTCTTGCCTGTGCGGGTGCTCTCACACTTCTTCCGTCGTTTGGTCCTGGAGTGCCTAGAGAAGGCGTTTGACGACGGTCAGTTACGCTTCTTCTCCTCTCTTTACGACCTTCAGGACCGCCGTGCTTTCCTGCGTTATCTGGCACCGCTAAGAAAAGCAAAGTGGGTGGTCTACGCGAAGCCGCCGTTTGCGGGGCCTCATCAAGTCCTCGACTACGTGGGCCGTTACACCCATCGCGTGGCCATTTCCAATAATCGCCTACTCGACATGCAAGATGGCCATGTGCAATTTCGCTATAAAGACTATCGCCATGCCAGCCAACAGAAACTCATGACCCTGTCAGCCGACGAATTCATTCGCCGCTTTCTGCTCCACGTCCTACCCGATGGCTTCCACCGCATTCGCTACTACGGATTCCTTGGCAATCGCCACCGGCAGCAGAAACTTGCTCGCTGTCGCCAACTGTTGGGGATGAAGTCTGCCGAGGATTCCGCCCGAACCTCAAAATCAGAGCGGGACTTCCGCGACCGCTACGAGCAATTCACCGGCATTTCTCTCCGGCTCTGTCCGGTCTGCCATCGAGGTCACATGATTCTTGTCGAACGGCCCGCGGTCGCTGGCACATCAACCTCGGGAGACTCTTCATGAGGACGTTCGGCTTCACGGTCATCTCCCCAAAACTCGGCGACCACCACACTCAAGGAGGAGTGTCTCCCGATTCTCCTCCAACTGCGCGCGCATACTTTCGTGCCGACTCTGTCCCTCCTGTGAATCCCGGGTATGTGCGCGTTAGGCACTCCGCAGTAGTTCCTCCTTCCATCAGATCGCGGCTTTCTGGGGAGCCTCGCAACCATCCAATGCCCATAGCATCAGCAGCATCGAGGCGGTTTACCCCAATCCATTTTTAGCCCACCGTCGCGGCCTTCACTTCTTCTCTCGCCCTCGATTCCTACCCCGCCGCGACGCTGGCCTAAAAATGCTCTGCATTATGTTGTCGACAACATAAGCGCATAAGCCGAAGTACGAGGACTTCCGGCCGCGAACGCTCTGGAGTCTCTCGAATGCCTTCACTTCGGCATTCAAAGAACTGGATCCCATTCCACAGTTCAAAGCTACGGCGAAGCTGGGGGAATTCCTGGAAGCCCAGTTCTCCCGATCGTTTTAGCGTGCGGGGCGGTGTCTCCCAGGCCGCCCTTCCCAACAAGTACCTCCCGCTTCGCTCGAGGCGACCCATGCGGACGAAGCTCGCCCGCATGGAGTCGAAAAGCAACTATCCAACCCCAAAAGCGCTCGAGTTCCAGCTACATTCCAGCCGGCACGTAGACTCTGTCAGCTGATACCAACTCCGCATTCGGCACCTCAGTACGGAGCTTGAACGATTGGAACCCAGCCTTTCTTTCTGGCTTGGCGAGAAACGTCAGCTGGTATTGGCGAGTCAGCCGGTGGCTTAAATCATCCAGATAAGGAGCAAACGAGACCGGAGCCCCGAAACCCAGGTAGTAGGATTCTCCTCCGGTCTCGTCGGAAATCTGCGAAAGATAGTTCTGGCCCCAATTCGTACGCCAGAAACTGTGGCCATAGTGGCCCACGCCAGGCGTGTAGATCGAGTAAATGATGACCCCCGCGCGCTGCGCTTCTTCAATGGCGGCGTCCACATAAGGGTTGCTGGGTCCGCTACCCCCAAAACGATCGATACCGTCGGAAAGCATCAGAATTTCGCGCCGCACTGGAACTTCGGGCCAGCGCTTGATCAAGTCAACCAATGAGAAGTAGGGGCTTCCAGACCCGCCCGGGTCTCCCAACGGAAGTCGCAGCGCTTTGGCCGCCTGCGTGTGGTCATTGGTGGGATTCTCGAGGATTTCCGCGGTGCCATTTCGCATATACGCCACACCTATCACCGTGGTTGAGGGCTGCGCATTGATGAATTGGCGTATGTCTTCCAACTGCGAACCGAGGCTGGTGCTGGCAGCGTCGTCGATCAGGATGAATAATTGAAGTCCTGCGCGCTCTCCTTGCAGTGGGATCCAGTCGGTAACCTTAGCCCGATCGTGACCTTGATATACCATCACGTCTTCGCGATTAATGTCTGGAACGTTGGAACCGTGACGAGGTTCCACGGTCACCACCACATGGACCGGAACCCCAGTAGATGACACGTCCTGGGCTACCGCTGACCAAAGGCCACTTGCGAGTGCGGCCACCGCAAGAAGGGCACCTCCAATAAGGTGGGGTTTACTCATCGAAGCCTCCTTGGGAGATAGTGCGAAATAGCGGCCGGGAATAGAGGCAACGCTACTCTGCGGAGATGAAACCTGTCAACGCGAAGATTCCTGCAAAAAAAAGGACTGAAATCGTTGCAATGGCTGCCGGTTCGAGGGATCGTCTTTCTCGGAACTGTACTCCTGGCCCCTGTGGAGTGCCTAAGCATTGGAGTAGGATCCAAATTTCTCCGGTATTTTTCCTAGGAGGTCGCACTCGTGGAAACGCCCAAGGCGCAGGATACTGCTCACGGGGAAATGACCCACATTGGCAAGTCAGTTGTGATCAAAGGGGAACTCTCGTGCAGCGAAGAACTCTATATAGATGGCCAGGTGGAAGGCGCCATCGACCCGAAAGGAAACCGGCTGACCATCGGGCCGCACGGGCGCGTTAAAGCCAGTGTCAAGGCCTGCGTGGTGGTGGTGCAGGGGAAACTGGAAGGCGACATTAGTGCAAGCGACAGGGTCGACTTAAAGCAGTCGGCCATCGTAACCGGCAATATCGCGACTCAGCGCATCTCCATCGATGAAGGCGCGTACTTCAAGGGCAATGTCAACATCCAGAAAGAGGCACCCAAGATAGAAGTACCAGGTGAGCCTGCTCTTTCCTCGAAATGAGCGGGCTCTGTCGGGTTTTGAAGGAAGACGCGTGTGGGGCGCGCCTTAACAGGTTCCGTGAGCCCCGGTGCCCGACGAAGCAGCGCTTGCGTCGGACATCGCAGATCAGGATGACATCCCATCGTTTCGTTCCCGGATCGTCGGCCGCTCGGAGGTTCCCGTTTTCTGGCCCGTTGCTTTCCAGCAGGCGCGGCTTAGGGTTTCAGCAGTGACTTCCCATAGGTTACGGGAATCGCGAAATTCGATCCGCCGAACTCGCGCACCATCGCAAAGTTAATTCCTATGACCTTGCCTTCGTTATTGAAAAGCGGACCGCCAGAGCCTCCCGAAGTGGTTTGGGCATCGTAGACAATCTTGTCAGGCAGGACGTCGCCGATGTGCCCCTGGGTGGTGGTAGGCCTGATCAGGTTACGGCGGGCCAGTTCTTCCATCACCTGCTTCGGATCCCCTTTGGACGCAGTCGCGATCGACTGGAGCGTCTCTGCACCGGCCCGAGCCAGAATTGCATCAAGAGCAGTAGGATATCCAAGCAGCACGACGGGGCCCCCGCTGACGGCCGAACGGTGGCCATCGGCGAGAGCGATCTGTTTAATTCCCAGCGCTGAGACATTTCCTTTCACGACGGCAACGTCTGCGGCTGACGAAATCTTTTCGGTGTCAATGGCAATGCCGTGTGGAACGCCAGGGAAATAGGCCGTCATCTCGGCAATGACCGGCTCAAGACCCTGATCGAGCATCTCCTTCAAATCATCATTCTGCCACCAAGGCTCGGCCACATGATGATTGGTGAGGATTTGTCCGCTGACGGAGGCGAGAAACCCAGTACCAAAAACATCCAGGTGTACTTCCGGACCATTTCCCGTGAAGCTCAAGAGTGGGTTGTTGTGTTCGTCGGTGGTTGGCTCGCCGCTGCTCGTCATCCCGACGTAGTCCAATCTCAATCCGGTAGTGTGTTCGCGGAAGGCAAGCACAACATGGATGAGGCAGACGCTCGGTTCATAGGACTCGATAATCGTCTGCGCGACCTTGCCCTCGCTCTCGAGCTTCTGAAGGCGGCTGTCTACAGCGGCCAGTTGACTCTGCAAACTGGAAGCGTTTTCTGTTTTGCCGCTGGCAATTTGCGATCTCAGGTCTTCGCTCTTCTTCTGAAGTTGAAGCTTTTGTGGAGCGCTCGCCAGGGACTGGCCGCGTTCCCCGTCTTCAAGGGCCCGACGCGAGCGTTCCATCAACTGTGGCGTCAGCACGCCCGTCTGCAATCGAGTGATCGCTGCATAGACCCGGGTATTCTGTTCCTGGGTCCGACGGTAAAAGAAGAAAAAGACCAGGCCAGCCACGACAAGCACGGCAACAGTCGCTAGGCCACCAACCCGAAGCGTCCGTCGTTCTTCGTTGACGGCTGTGACCACCTGCTGAGTAGCGTTTCGGTTTTCCTCGGCAAGCCGCAGCCGCTCTCGAAACTCGTCCGCAATGGCTTTATTGCGTAGTTGGGAACGCACCCGCGACAGCAATTCGTGTGAGTCGAAAGGCAGCGACACCACATCGTCGGCCCCGAGATCCAACCCTCGAGTGCGCTCGGCTGATCCTCCCGGAGATAGCATCACGACGCGTATGTTCCGAGTGTGCTCGGAACCCTTGATTTCGGAAAGAAGGTCACAGCAATCGAACTGGGGCGGATCGGCACCCAGGACAACTGCGTCGGGGTCGAAGGCGAGAACCGCCTTCATTCCCTCCCGGTAGTCGGTCGAGACCTCATATCCGGCATCGCTGAGCACCGCGACAATACGGTCCCTTAGAGCATCGTCAGACTCAACCACCATCAATTTCTCGGTCTTGGATTCCATAAACTCCCGTTTCTTGAGATGGTCTCAGACGTTCGGAAGATTCAGTTCGGCCCGAAATTGCTCCCAGAATCTGCCAGGAGAAACGCGCACGGCGGCAGAGATCGTCCTGATTCGGAGGCGGCAGTCACAGAAATGACAATTGTCATCCTCAGTCTGTGATCATCTGCTCTGGCAACATGCAGGGGCGTGATTCACGATGCCCTCAGGTTGACGATTGGATGTAGCAGGGGCAAGGTGAGCGATGTTCGCCGCGGAGGCAAGGCGTATTTTCGGGAAGGAACTCTGCAGTGACTCTTCGAGTGCGACTTGGGAGTAGTCTCTCGCAGGAATTTTCTTGCTTTGAGTTGTCGATAATTGGGGGTCTCGTTCGTCTAAGCAGTGAATGGACGAAGAGGGACCGGGAGGTTCACAAGGATAGTAACCCGGGAACGATCCCCGTAACAGACGGGGGAGTTATGTCATTACACATTAAGAGCGAGCAAGCAGGTGACGTGGCCGTGCTGCAGTGCGCCGGAAGAATTGTGCGTGGTGAGGCACTCCACCTTCTCAGGGATGCAGTGACCAGTCTGCGCCGACGGCGGGTTATCGTGCTGGACCTGTCAGCAGTGGAGATGCTCGACGGTGGCGGTCTCGGCATGTTGGTCTTTTTGCATTGCTGGACTCGCGACAACGGGATTCAGCTGAAGCTCGTTAATCCTTCCAACTTCGTGCGCGAAATGCTGCAACAGACCGGGCTGACATCTTTCTTGCATGTCTCATCGTTGGACGATGCAGTGGAGGTCCTTTGCAACTTCCACAGCTCAAACGAGAATGTGAATCGCGCGGTGGCGTAGTCGACTCTCGGTCAACGTTTCATCCCACCCCGTTTTGGGAAGCCAGCACCGGCAGATCAGGGTTGTGAGACTTCGGCATTGCGAGATTCTGAGTCGATGGTTGGCGCATCGCATCCAACTGATACGGGGCGAAGGTTGATTCAGACGCAGCTGAAAGGCAGTTCGGCCGGTTCGGCCGGTCCTGGCGTTGTGGAGCTGCTGAAGGGTCCGGGTGTGGAGTGAGTATGGCACGGGCAAATAGCAGGGAGATCTCAAGCTCTGACGCATACGCAACAGCTGCTGACTTCGAGCAGATTTTCACCGAAGACATGAGCGGTCTCTATCTGCTGTCTTTTCTCTTGACGGGGGACCGAGACAAGGCGGAGGAGTGCTTTGTCGCTGGGATCGGAGAATCCACAAAAGGAAACAAGGTATTCAAGGAGTGGGCGCGCTCCTGGGCTCGGCGCACTGTCATTCAGAGTGCGATCCGGCTAGTTGCGCCAGGGCAACGCTCCGGAAGCGTACCGCGAAATTCTGCTGCCGCGCGAGCCATGGACTCCTTGCCTCTGGCGTTACAGGCGGAGGTCTGTGCGATACTCGAGCTGGCACCACTCGAGCGATTCGTTTTCGTGATGTCAGCTCTCGAACGCTATTCTGATCACGATTGTTCAATTCTTCTTGGTTGCGCGCAGAGGGATATAACCGCAGCCCGAGCTCGCGCATTGCAAGACCTGGGTAGGTGGCTGAACTTTGAGCAGAATGAGACGGAGGCTGGCTTGGAGGACTTATCAGTTCGCAAAAGCGCTAGACCGGTCATCGAAATGACGATTGCTCGATATTTCGCAACGGCGGGTTGGAACAGAAGCCTTTCCCTATAAGGAGCCGCTTTGGCTTTTGGCGTGACCGGCTAAAGAGTTGGCGGGTGACAGTTTTTCGACACTCAGGAGCGCGCTGCGTTTGCGTTCGCAGACGAACTGGTGAATACCTCTCGGTCAGATCGGCGGGTGGATTCCGCCGGCAGAAGGGGTGCGGTGATGTCGCCCTGGACCGACTTGGCGCTTTCCGCCGCCAGTATGGAAACGCGTGCTGAGGCGGACCCCCTCTTGACTAAGGACTCGCTCGCTGCCACGGCGCGACTCTATCTTGGCCGGCACGACCCGCGCGACCCACGGGCGTCGCCTTTGTATGGCGATCTGGCCGGGCTCCCGCCGCTTCGAATGCACGTGGGTGAAGATGAGGTTCTCATCGACGACTCGCTCCGCTATGGCGAGCGCCTCGAAAGCGCAGGCGGGACCGTCCAGGTCCACACCTGGGAGGGCATGATCGACGTTTTCCCCTCCAACGTCGCTTTCCTGCATGCCGCCAAGGAAGCGCTCGACGATATAGGCGACTTCCTGCGGTAAACGATTGGGATCCGGATTG
>Ga0307474_10003270_pt1 | contig 11678 bp, 6 predicted proteins | sample atmos_gasesECM1C_2_FD_203312 | JGI IMG/M metagenome (GOLD analysis project Ga0307474, IMG submission 203312) | Hardwood forest soil microbial communities from Morgan-Monroe State Forest, Indiana, United States - atmos_gasesECM1C_05 | ecosystem: Environmental > Terrestrial > Soil > Temperate... | reverse complement strand
ATCACCTTGCAGATGTCCTTCCAAACCGGCGCCTGTGCGATGAAGTACAAGTAGGCGTTCGGATCCGTCTCCCACCCCTTGCACTTGAGGATGGTTCCCGGCTGGCCGCCGCCGGAGGCGTTGGCAGCGCGCGGCACGGCAATACCGAATTTGCCATGAGGAAACTGCGGATATTCTTTCATGATGTGCGTGCGATCGAGCCGCTGCTGGTCGCGCAGCTTGACGCGGCACAGATTCAGCACTCCGTCCTGCATCGCGGCGAGCACCCGTTGGCCGCGGCCGCTGGCGTTGCGTTGATAAAGCGCCGCCACGATGCCGAGCGCCAGGTGCAATCCAGTGCCGCTGTCGCCGATTTGCGCGCCCGTCACCAACGGCGGACCGTCGTCGAATCCCGTGGTCGAGGCCGAACCGCCCGCACACTGTGCGACGTTCTCGTACACCTTGCAGTCCTCGTACGGTCCGGGGCCAAACCCCTTGACCGACGCCATGATCATGCGCGGATTGAGTTCCTGAACGCGCTCCCAGGTGAAGCCCATGCGATCGAGAGCGCCCGGCGCGAAGTTCTCCACCAGCACATCGCAGTGCTTGACCAGTTTCTCGAGCACTTTCTTGCCGCTCTCGCTTTTCGTATCGAGCGTCACCGAGCGCTTGTTGTGGTTCAGCATCGTGAAGTAAAGGCTGTCCACGTCGGGGATGTCGCGCAGCTGCTCGCGCGTGATATCGCCGGCGCCGGCCCGCTCGATCTTGATCACATCGGCGCCGAACCATGCCAGCAATTGCGTGCAGGTCGGACCGGATTGCACGTGCGTGAAATCGAGAATCCGCACCCCATCTAATGCCTTACCCATGCCAGTCTCCCTGCGCGCGGCTCACTTGTACATCGTCTGATTCTTGGTGCCCGGTGCATACTCGCGCGGGTCGACCCAGATATTGACGACGGCCGAGCGCCGCAGCTTCTGTATCGACTCACGCGCGCGCTGCAAGGCAGGAGCTATCTGCGCCGGGTCGCGCACCTCTTCGCCGTAGCCGCCGAGCATTTCCGCAAACTTACCGAACGGCACGTCACCCAGGAGATTGCCCACGCTGCCGCGCTGCTCGCCGTACTTGGCCAGCTGGCCGTAGCGAATCTGGTTCATGGCGGAGTTGTTGCCGATGACCGCGAGGTAAGGCACGCCGAAGCGGTTGGCCGTCTCCATGTCGAAGGCAGTCATGCCGAAGGAGCCGTCGCCGTAGTAGCACAGCACCTCTTTGGACGGGTTCGCAAGCCCGGCCGCGATCGCAAATCCGGTGCCGACGCCGAGCGAGCCGAGCGCGCCCGGATCCATCCACTGGCCGGGGCCGCGCGGACGCACGGCTTGCGCCGAAATGGTCACGACGTCGCCGCCGTCGCCGATGTAAATCGTGTCGTCCCGCAGGAACTCGTTGAGCTCCCAGGCGACCCGATAGGGATGGATCGGCACGCTGTTCGACTTGAACAGCGGCATGAGCTTTTCGGCGGCGGCGTTCTCGGCATCGCTCAGCTGCTTCAGCCACTGCTTGCGCGCCTGGCGCTTGTCGCCCTTGATGCGGCCCGATGCCGCTTGCAGCACGGCGCCCAGGATCGCGCCTGGATCGCCGACCAGCCCTAAGCTGATGTCGCGATTCTTGCCGACGGTGCGGTAATCCATGTCGATCTGCACCAGAGTCAGATCCTTGCTGATGCGCTTGCCGTAGCCCATGCGAAAGTCGAAGGGCGTACCCACGATCAAGAGCACGTCGGCGTTGGCGAACGCCTGGGTTCGGGTGCGATCGAAATGATGCGGGTCGCCGGGCGGCAGCAAGCCGCGGCTCGCGCCGTTGAAGTATCCCGGAATATCGAGGCCGCGCAGCAGCGCGATGGCCTCCTTGTGGCCGCGCGCGGTCCAGACCTGCTGGCCGTAAAGGATGGCCGGCCGCTCCGCGTTGACGAGAATGTCAGCCAGTTTCTCGATGTCGCGCGGGTCGCCCAGGGAATGCGTCGACGCCCGGTAATGGCCGGGTTGCGGCACCACGGCCTTGGCGATGTCGACCTCGCGGTCGAGCACGTCGCGCGGAATCTCCAAGTACACCGGGCCGGTCGCGCCGTTGAACGCCTCGCGCGCCGCCATCGAGACCATATCCGCAACACGCTCGGTGCTCGGGACGCTGGCGGCAAATTTCGTGATGGGGCTGATGATGTCGACGTGCGGCAGGTCCTGCAGCGATCCCATCTTGTGCTGAGTCAGCGCACCCTGGCCTCCGATGTGCAGCACCGGACTTTCGGAGCGAAACGCGGTGGCAATGCCCGTAATCGCATTCGTGAAGCCCGGCCCGGCGGTCGTGACCACACAGCCGAGCTTGCCGGTCTGGCGTGCGTATCCGTCGGCGGCGTGCGCGGCAACCTGCTCGTGGCGGACGTCGATGATGCGAATCCCCTCGTCGACGCAGCCGTCGTAGATGTCGATGATGTGGCCGCCGCAAAGTGTGAATATCGTGTCGACGCCCTCGTTCTTCAGCGCCTTGGCGACCAGATGGCCGCCCGAGATCACGCTCGCGTCGCGGCTCTTGCGCTGCAGGGTATCTTCGGCGGTGGTGCTCGCCTTGGGCTGAGTCGGCGTCGGGTTTACGGTTGCCATGGTGCCTCCAACTTCGTGAATCTGAGCGCAGGCGGACGCGGCAGCGTCCGCCTGCACTGGTGAGAAATCATCTGCTGCCGAATCCCCGCCATCAGGTTGTCGGCGTACTCGCCACGCCGCCGGCAGCGGGATACGCGTCGCGGCTCTTGGCGAAATGGCGCACCCGCATGGGTTTCAGCACGAACAGCGCCATGAGCCCGGCAATGATGTTGCAGGTCATGGCGACGGCGAACACCGTGGTCCAGCCGTGGGATTTCGCGATGATGGCTGCGACCGGAACGAGCAGCGCCCCGGCGCCTTTGGCCGTGTACAGCATGCCGGCGTTCGACGCCGCAAACTTGGCGCCGAAGGTATCGCCCTGGGTGGCCGGGAAGAGGCTGAAGATTTCGCCGTACACGCCGAAGTACAGCGCGGTGACGAGCACGAACACCACCGGAGTCGAACCGGACTGGCTGAGCGTGTACAGCGCCGCGGCGCCGGCGAAAAATGCGATGGCCATGGTGTATTCGCGGCCGATCTGATCGGACAGCCAGCCGAAGAACGGCCGCCCCACGCCGTCGAAGATTCGATTCAGTGAAATCGCGAAAATCAGCGCCGGCATCGTCAGACCGAACAGCTCGACTGGAATCTTGTCGATCTTCAGGTCTTTCGCGATCGGCGCCATGGAGGCCGCCATGGTCAGGCCGCCGGCGGCGATCAGCACGAACATGATGTAGAGCACGTAGAAGACCGGGCTCTTCAGCACTTCCATGGGCGTGTAGCCGTGCGCCGTTTGATTCGCTTTCACCTTCGCCGCGATGAGCTGGGGAGGCGGCGCCAGCAGCAGGAAGGACATCACGAACACGATGGCCCCCTGCAGCAGCCCGAATACCAGGAAGGCATGCTCGTAGCCCGATGCGCTGATCATGGTTTTGATCGGTCCGACCGTGATCGCGGCGCCCGCACCGAATCCCGCGGCGGTGATGCCCGCGGCAAGACCGCGCCGGCCGGGAAACCATTTCAGAGCGTTGCCGACGCAGGTCCCGTAGACGCATCCGGTGCCGATGCCGCCGAGCGCGGCGGCGAAATACAGAACCGGCAGAGAACCGGCGACGGAGTTCATCACCCACGCGGCGGCGACCAAGACTGCGCCCACGATGACCACCCAGCGCGGACCGAAGCGATCGACCATGTAACCTTCAATCGGAATGAGCCAGGTTTCGATCAAGACGAAAAGCGTGAAGGCCAGTTGTATGGCCGCGCGCCCCCAATGATATTTGGCGTCGATGGGATCGACGAAAAGCGTCCACCCGTACTGCAGGTTCGCCACGCAAGCCATGCAGATGACCCCGATGACGAGCTGCACCCATGGATTCGCCCACGGCGATTTTGATTGTTGGGAATTCAGATTCGCATTCATATAGTTCTCCTTATTCACCCTGGGACGATGCGGAAAATCACGTGAGGTTCATGCGGAAAATGTCGGTGGAGGGTCGGCGGCAAGGAACAGAGTGGCGACAGGTCGCCGTTCCGATGCACTGGCTATCGAAGAAGATGCGGACGCGCCGATACTGACCCACCCGTAAGCCCCCTATGCAGTTCGACACCTATGTTTACGAACCGATACCAGCCCATGTATTATTTTCGTGGTATACCATATATGAATGGGTTTTGGACTGTCAAGCAACATCCCGGAATCGGTTCACGTTTGCCCTGCGGAGCCGGGGGGAGCGCTGCGTACCACCATATGGGGTGTTTATTCAATAGGCAAAAGCCCTACGCCAGGTAGTATATCTGCAGCGCAGCTGCATCAGGGCCATGCGTCTCGCGGCATGAATGACGGAGATCGACCAATGCGTCGAGGGAGCCAATGAATACCATAGCCACGCTGGTACAGCGTACTTCAGCCACTCCGCTGGCGCTTGCGCCGCTCAATGCCACGAGTCTACGCGATCAGGCCTATACACTTCTGAAGAACGCGATCGCGGACACCGACATTTACGATCCGAATCAGGAGCTGCGGCTCGACGAGCGGCAGCTCACGACGGCGCTCGGCGTCAGCCGCACCCCGATTCGTGAAGCACTGTCGCTGCTCGAGCAGCAGGGATTCATTCGCACGATACCCCGCCGCGGCATCTACATCGTGCGCAAGTCGAAGCGCGAAGTCATCGAAATGATCCAGATGTGGGCCGCGCTCGAATCGATGGCCGCGCGGCTCGCCACCTTGCACGCCAGCGATGCGGCGATCGCCAAGCTGCGGCATCTGTTCGACGAGTTTCAGAATTCCCCGCCGTCTGAACACCTGGACGAGTACTCCGACGCCAACATCGCTTTTCATACGGCGGTGATCGCGCTCGGCGGCAGCCAGACCATCGTGGACGCGACCCGCAACCTTCTGATTCACGTGCGTGCCATTCGCCGCGCGACGATCTCGCAGAGCGACCGCGCCGCGCGCTCGATCATCGACCACTTGAAGATCATCGAAGCGTTGGAGCGGCGCGAGACCGAGTTGGCCGAACGGCTCGCCCGGCAGCACACGCTCGACCTCGCTGCGCACGTCGATCGCTTCTGCGACTTTCTGGGGTAAATGAGCCTCGGACCCGCTCCTGGCCTGGCTATGCCGGAGCGCGCAGCCCCCACTCGCCCAAGGTGGGCGCCGTGCCTGCACCGCTGCGCAGGTACCGCGGGCCGGGCTCGCCCGGCACCTCGCCGCGCAGCGCCCCCGGCGCGACGGCCATGATGCCGCTGCGAATGTCGGGATCCGCGGCCGCGGATGCAAGCGCCACCCCGTCCACCCCCACCGGCGTACCGGACTCGATGCGAAGATAGATCCGCCCGGTTGCCGCCTCGGCGAAATTCACCCGGCGAAAGCCGCCGACACAGCGCCGCAGGAATCCCGTGTTGTGTTCGGCGGCCAGCAGCTGTCGATCCGGGTAGAGAGATTCCGGGCGAACCGCATCGACATTGACGCGGCCGTAGCGCTCGATGTCCAGCGTTCCCTTGACGCTCAGAATATTGAACGTCTCGTTGTCGCCGAAGGCGACAGTGCGCGGACGCTCGCCGAGAGGCACCGTGTTGTCCAGGAACTCGAATTGAATGCGCTTGTCGCTGCGGCGGACCCACGTGAAGAACACGTCGGGAATCCCGACGTACGCTTCCACCGCGTGCGCCAGCGTATCGTCGACGGCCTTGTAGCGGCCGAATTCGAGTCCCCGCATCCACGCCCGTTCGACCAGCGATTCCGGCGGCGTAATCACGAAAAACAAATAAACCGTCTGGCCGAAGCGCGTCAGCAAATTGCTGCCAGCCTCGTCGGAGTCGGGCGCGAAGCTGTCGAAGCGAAACCGGTCGATCAAGAGGTGAGTCATGTCGCCGCGCCGGTGCTTGCGCGCCATGTAACGGTCGAGCTTTTGGTCGACGATCTGCAGCTCCTCGGCCGTGAATGCGCCGGCATATTTGTAGGCGGCGCCGAGCGTACCGTAGTCGAGCAGCTGCTTGCGCCAGATGTCCGGGCTGATCAGCGCGAAATCGCTCCATTGCACGCCGATATCCCCCGCCAATGTCTTCTGCAGCGGCCGCAGCGTGCTCTTGCCGGAAGCGGATGGGCCCTTGGTATTGATGACGACGGGGCGCTCCTGAGGCGGCAGCAAGTGGTAGCCCTCGCTGCGGGCCGCCTGCAGCAGCAGCGGCTCGATCGCTCGGCCGATCGCATCGCTGCCATAATCGTTGCATGCCATATCGGTCGCCACCGACACGATGATCTCCCGCGTACCCCACGCGTGACCCTGGGTCGCAAACAGCGCCGACATCACCCGCGCCAGCGTGCGGTAGGCGATTTTCTGCTGCGCATCCTCGACCGTGCCCGCGAGGCGCTCGCATTCCGCGATGTGCTGCGGGCCCCAGCTGCGGCCCGACCTCCCGGGGGGCGCAGCCGCGAGGCGGCGCGGCGCGATGCGCGCGAACAGCCGCGCGGCGGCGTGTCGCTTGACGGGCGTCGCGGCCGCCGCTTCCTCGGGCATCAGTCGCGCCATGGCGCCTTCGATGGCATGGCGCAGTTCGAGGCGGGCGCGGTCGAACGCCGCAGTGATGGCAGCCATCTCCGGAACGAGATAACGCTCCTCCAGGCGGCTCGCGATCTCGCGAAAGTTGATGCCCAAATCTCCGATTCGCGAGCCGTCGGGCACGGCGAAGTCCGCGGTGACGCGGATCAGAAGTTCGTGCAGGGCAAGTCTCTCGGGCCGAAATGCGACCAGCTCGCTCGGCGAGAAGCCGGTGAGACCCTGCATCTCGCTGACGGTGGCCATGCTGGTAAAAACGTTGTCGGGCCGAAAGATCGTCGACAGATGCCGCAATTCCCGCGGCACTTGCGAGCGGATCCCGGGATTCCATGGCCCGTACGCCGGCTCATCGGCGGCACTCACGCGCCGAACCAGCCCTGCATTTGCATGCCCCTCATTCCCGCCCCTTCATTCGCGCCCCCCCGTAAGCCCAAGGAGCCGATCATACCCAGCCTGCGCATTCCGCGTCGCAGCGCGATAGTTGCGACGCAATTCGCTCTCTTAGGCGCGGGCGTGTGACGCATTCGCCACCCGTGCATATGTTCAAATCATCGACAATACGCCATTGAAATGACGTTCGAGGCGGACGCGCGCAACCATAAAACGGCGGCGGGGAATTGCAGCCAATGAATTCGCAACTTATCGGTCGAACGCCCGCCGGGTCGGTGCCAAGCGCATCCGCGTCCCCGGCCGACGGCGCCGTGGATCCCCTGTTGGGGGGCCTGGCACGGCTCGCGGCCGGCGCCACCGGCTCGCCTCTGGCATCCATCGCGATCGCGGGTGTTGGCGAGGTCTGGTGCACCGCGGCCGCTGCGCTGCCGGCTGCCGCCGCGCCGCGGCTCGATCCGTTTGCACTGCACGCCTCCCGCGCGCAGGAGCTGTTCGAAATCGCTGACGCCACTCTCGATGACCGCTTCCGGGAATCCGAACTCGTGACCGGGCCGCTGGCCATCCGCTGCTACGCCGGATTCGCACTGCGCACGCAGGCAGGCGACGCACTCGGCACCCTCGCCGTATACGGAACGCGAGCGCGCGCCGCCCTTCCACCCGAACAGCGCGCCTCCCTGCTGCTGCTCGCCGAGCAAGCCGTGGCTCGCGCCGAAACGCAGACGCGGCTGACGGAGCTTGCGCTGCTCGCCGCGGCGCCGCCCGCCGCGAGCGCGGGCTTGCTCGAAAGCGCACCGGTCGCGATTTATCACACCGACGCAGCCGGCGATATCATTTATTCCAATCCTGCATATCGCCGCATGTTCGCACTGCAGCCCGGGCACGGACCCGATGCGTGGGCCGAGCGCGTGCATGCCGCGGACCGCGCGCGCATGCAAGACGCCTGGGCGAATTTCTGCCGGCAACCGCGTCCGACCCGGTTTGACAGCTACCGCACCCTGGCCGACGACGGCAGCGTCCGCCATTTCTCCGAACAAGTGGTCGCCGCCGACGGCGTCGCCGGCTGGATCGGCACGATCACCGATGTCACCGACCTGGTCACCACCCGCGACCATTTGCGCAAGGCGGAAACCATGTTCCGCAACACCTTCGATCAAGCGCCGATCGGCATTGCGCACGCCGACCGCCGCGGCCGATTACTGCGCTGCAATCCGTCGTTCTGGACGATGCTGGGCTACGATCCGGCCGACCTCGCGGATAAGACCATTGCCGATGTCACGCACGGCGACGATGTGCAGCGCGTGTCGGCGGAACTCAAGCGCTTGTGGAACGGCGAGACCCCCTATGTGGATCTCGAAAAGCGCTACCTGCGCAAGAATGGCAGCTTCCTGTGGGTGCGCATGACCACCGCGCTGGTCCGCGAGGGCGATGCCACCGACTATTCGGTCGAGTTCCTGCGCGACATCAGCGCCCGCAAGGAGTCCGCCGAGGAGCTCGAGCGCGTGCACAAGCAGCTCATGATCGCTTCGCGCCAGGCCGGCATGGCCGAGGTGGCGACCAACGTGCTGCACAACGTCGGCAATATCTTGAACAGCGTCAATATCTCGGCAAGCCTCGTGACCGAACGCGTCAAGCAGTCCAAAGCCCCGGGCGTGTCCCGTGTCGCCGCTCTGCTGCACGACCAAGGTTCCGCGGTGGGCGATTTCCTCGCCAACGACGAGCGCGGCAAGCACATTCCGGAGTACCTGACGTCGCTCGGCGAGCAGCTGCTCAGCGATCAGAGAATTGAACTCGAGGAGCTCGCATCGCTGCGCGACAATCTCGAGCACATCAAGGACACCGTGGCGATGCAGCAGAGCTACGCCAAGCTCTGCGGCGTCACCGAAACCGTTGCGGTGGCGGAACTCGTGGAGGACAGCCTGCGCTTGAACGCCGGCGCCTTCGTGCGCCACGGCGTCACGCTGCGCCGCGAATTCAACGAGGTGCCGCCGATCACCGTCGACAAGCACAAGGTGTTGCAGATTCTGGTGAATCTCGTGCGCAACGCCAAGTACGCGTGCGACGAATCGGGCAGAACCGACAAGCTCATCACCCTGCGCATCGAAGCGGCGCCGGCCGGCGTGCGCATCTGCGTCATCGACAACGGCGTGGGCATCCCGGCGGAAAACATGTCCCGCCTGTTCACGCACGGCTTCACGACGCGCGTGGACGGACACGGCTTCGGCTTGCACAGCGGAGCCCTCGCCGCGCAGGAGCTCGGCGGCTCGCTGCGCGTGACGAGCGACGGGCCCGGCCGCGGCGCCATGTTCATTCTCGAACTTCCCTGTACCCGGGCGGAGGCTGAGCATGTCTAGCACCGGTCCGCTCGGCAACAGGCGCATTCTGATCATCGACGACAATGCGTCCATTCATGCGGATTTTCGCAAGGTCTTGGGCGTCCAGGCCGAGCACTCGGCGCAGGCCGCGCTCGATGTGCTGGAGGCAAATCTGTTCGGCGGGGATGCAGCCGCGTCGGCGCGGCCGAACTTCGAGATCGACTCGGCGCATCAGGGCAAGGAAGGCGTCGCGATGGTGCATCAAGCGCTCGGCGAGGGTCGTCCGTACGCGATGGCGTTCGTCGACATGCGCATGCCGCCGGGGTGGGACGGCCTGAAAACCATCGAACGCCTGTGGGCGACGGATCCGGACGTGCAGGTGGTCATCTGTTCGGCCCATACCGACTACGACTGGACCGAGGTGGTGCAGCGGCTCGGCCACTCCGACAAGCTGCTGGTATTGCGCAAACCCGCCGAACCGATCGAGGTTCTGCAATGCGCCACGGCGCTCTCCCGCAAATGGGAAAACGACAAGCTGGTGCGCGGGCATGTGCTGCGCCTCGAAGAAGTGATCACGACGCGTACTCGCGGCCTGGAGGCGGCGAATCAGCAATTGCGGCATCTGGCCACCCACGATGCCTTGACGGGCCTGCCGAATCGCGTATTGCTGGACGATCGTCTGCAGCAGGCCATCGCGCATGCGGACCGCGACGTGCGCTCGTTTGCGCTGCTGGTTTGCGATTTGGACCGCTTCAAGCTCATCAACGATTCCTTGGGGCACCGCGCCGGCGATGAACTTCTGCAAGAAGTCGCGCGCCGTTTGACGGCCGTGGTGCGCCCCTCCGACACTGTGGCCCGCTTCGGCGGCGACGAGTTCGTCCTCATCGGCACCTCGATCAGCGACGAGGACGATGCGGCGACGCTCGCGGCGCGCGTCATGGACGTGCTGCAGGCCCCCGTGCGAATCGCCGCCATCGACATTCATACCTCGCCCAGCATCGGCATCGCCATGTATCCGGACGACGGCATAACCATGCAGGCGCTGCTCGCGCACGCCGATGCAGCCATGTATTCGGCCAAACAGCAGGGCCGGGGCAACTTTCGCCGCTATGCGCCCGGCATGGACGCGAACACCGAGGAGCGCGTCCAGCTCGAAAGCGAACTGCACAATGCCGTGGCGCTGAACCAGCTGCAGCTCCACTACCAGCCGAAGGTCGACACCCAGACCGGCGAGGTGCGCAGCGCCGAGGCGCTGGTGCGTTGGATGCACCCCGTGCGCGGCATCATTTCACCGGCCGAATTCATTCCGCTGGCGGAAGAGTGCGGCCTGATCGGCACGATCGGCAGCTGGGTGATTCGCGAAGCGTGCCGGCAGACGCGGACGTGGCAGCTCGACGGGGTGCCGACTCTGCGGGTGTCGGTGAATCTCTCGGCATCGCAGTTCCGCGACAGCGGGCTGGTCGACACCATCCGCAGGGCGCTCGACGACGCCGGCCTGCAGGCACGCTACCTCGAGGTCGAGCTCACGGAAAGCGCCGTGATGAGCGATCCCGAAAAATCGATCGCGGTTCTCGAGCACTTGAGCGCCATGGGAGTGCTCGTCTCGGTCGACGATTTCGGCACCGGCTATTCGAGCATGAGCTATCTGCGCCGCTTCCCGATCGACAAGCTCAAGATCGACCGTGTGTTCATCCAGGAGATCGTGAGCCGCCCGGAGGACGCGTCCATCGTACGCGCCATCGTCTCGCTGGCGCACAGCCTGCGCCTCAAGGTGGTCGCGGAGGGGGTGGAGACCCCGGCGCAGCTCGATTTTCTGAAAACGGCGGGCTGCGATGAATACCAGGGCTACCATTTCAGCCGTCCATTGCCCGCGGCGGAGTTCGAGCGCCTGATGCGCGAGTCGCACGCCAACGACACCCTCACCGAGGAAGACGCCGTCCGCACCCACAGCAAGCTGTCGGCGTACGTGCGCAAACGAAGCTAGGAGCGCTGCCCGGGCCAAGCTCCCACGCTCCTACAGCTTCGTACCGTCCGGGTACATCCGCAGGCCCGGCACCTCGCCGCGCCTGAGCTTCTGCTGCACATCCAGCCAATACGCCACGCTCATGAGATCCGAATTCTCCTCGCGGAAGCAGCGGCGCGCGTGGGAGCTCTTGAGCTGCAAGCCATGCTCGAGCTCCTCCGGCAGGAAGATCACCCCATCCTCGAAGAACCAATCGGGCACCGCCTCCTCGCCGGGCTCACGGTCCGTATTGGTGCGGATCTTCACGTCGGTCAGTTTCTCGACCGCATCGTAATCGAAGAGA
>Ga0307474_10003269_pt1 | contig 11680 bp, 10 predicted proteins | sample atmos_gasesECM1C_2_FD_203312 | JGI IMG/M metagenome (GOLD analysis project Ga0307474, IMG submission 203312) | Hardwood forest soil microbial communities from Morgan-Monroe State Forest, Indiana, United States - atmos_gasesECM1C_05 | ecosystem: Environmental > Terrestrial > Soil > Temperate... | reverse complement strand
CGGCCGACGGGGTGGTGGCCCGGGACTTCGTCCTGCCCGAGCTCGACCCGGCGGCGCCGGTCCCCGGCGGCCGGGCCCTCTTGGCCCACTTCATCGACTACGTAACCCATGGCTGGGATGTGGCGCGGAGCCTCGGCCTCGAACACGAGCTCGACCGGGAGGTGCTGGGCGTGGCCCTGCCGATCGCCGAGGCCATCCCCGACGACGAGAGCCGGCTGCGGTTCTTCGCCCCGCGGGTCATCCCGCCCGAAGCCGCCGGGCCGCTGGACCGCATCGTGGCCCTGCTGGGCCGGCACCCCGGCTGGCGGCCGCCGGAGCCGGCCGCGGCCTAGGCTCAGCGGACATCGTGCGGGCGGAACTGGACGCTGATCCGGGGGCCGACGGGCCGGGCGGTCTTGGGTACCGCGTGCTCCCAGGTGCGCTGGCAGCTGCCGCCCATCACCAGCAGGTCGCCGTGGCCAACCTCATGACGCTGCGCCTGGCCGCCCCCGCGCGGGCGCATCAGGAACGAGCGGGGCGCGCCCAGCGACACGATCGCGACGATCGTGTCCTGCGTGCTGCCGCGCCCGATCCGGTCGCCGTGCCAGGCCACACTGTCCCGGCCGTCCCGGTACAGGCACAACCCCGCGGTAACGAATCCCTCGCCGAGCTCGGCGGCGTAGTGCTCGTTCAGCGCCCGCCGGGCCTCATCGAGCGTCGGGTCAGGCAGCGGCTCCCCCTCGCCGTAAAAGCAGAGCAGCCGGGGCACGTCCACCACCCGGTCGTACATGTGCCGCCGCTCCTCGCGCCACGGGACGGTCTCGGCCAGCTGCTCGAACAGGGCGTCGGCACCGCCGATCCAGCCGGGACGCAGATCAACCCAGGCCCCGTGGTCCAGGCCGGTCCGGCGCACGGACTCGCCCAGCGCGCCCGGGCCGGCCTCGCCGGACAGGTCCAGCAGCGATCCCTGGAAAGCACTCGTCACGCCGCAAGTTTACCCTGACGTCAAAAAACTGTTCGATTTCCATCCGCAGCCACGGGTGTACCACGATCATCCGGCGGCATCCACGCCAAACGGCCTGAAGCTCTTGAAGTCTGGCTCGGTCCGGGGCTTTGGCAGCCGGAACGCGCGCAGCCGCGTTGGCCGTGAGAGCGGTTCCGGTTGCCATCCCGCATTCACCACGAAGTACCTGGCCGCCGTCGCAACCGAGGGGTAGCCGCAATCATCGAGGATCAGCATCCCCCCGGGACGCACCATCTCGCGCAGGTAGAAGAGGTCGACAAAGACGTTGTGAAAGATGTGGCTTCCGTCGACGAACCCGGCGTCGGCGATGAAGCCGTCACCCAGCAGGCGGGGCAGGGCGATCTGTGACCGCTCCTGCACCAGACAGCAGACACCGGCCATCCCGGCTCCGGTGATCGCGGCCCATCCGCAGCCGTGGAACTGCTCCTGGTAGGCGTCGATGATCACGTGCCGAGCCCCGTTCCGATCCCCTGGCCACCAGCGCCTCCGCGATGGCGAGCGCGGAACTCCCGTAAGCGAGCCCGATCTCGATCACCGTTCGCGGCTTCTCGGCCAGGAGAAGGTCACGCAGCACATCGCCATCGGCGGACGGCACCGAGACGCGCTCGAAGTCACCGGCGGAGCGGACCCGAGGTGGTCCGTCGGCCGCGAGCCTGCGGCGGGCCTCCCGGACCCTGCTGACGAGTCGCTGGTCGCTGTCCATTTACCGGACAGGCGCTAACCCGCGGCCTTGCGGACGGCGGCCTCCAGGGACGAGACCGGAAGCCAGCCGTCGTGGCTCCAGACGATCTTGCCCGAGGCCGAGGTGAGCGCGAACCAGGGCTGGTCCTGCACGCCGTACCCGTCGGCCAGCCTGCCGGTGGCGTCCAGCGTCACCGGGTAGCTGAGCGGCGAGCCCAGCCCCCGCAGGTAGGTCCGCGCCGCGCCCGGCGACGGCTCGCTGACCGCCTCGTCGACGCCGACCAGCGGGGGCAGCCCGGCGCCCTGTTCGTCACGGGCGTAGGCGTTGAGCGCGGTCAGCTGGTCGCGCAGGTCGGAGGTCTCGCTCAGCCAGGTGGCGAAGAACATGACCAGGTGCGGCTGGCCGGTGCCCAGGGTCACCGAGCCGGACGGCAGCGCAGGGAGCACCTGCCGCGTGGCCGGGGTGATTCCGTTGATGTAGGCCAGGGAACTCGCCCGGGCCAGCTTCGGGTGGCCGGGCAGCAGGCGGGCGACCTCTTGCGCCAGGACCTGCGCCTCCTGGCCGACGCTGGCGTACGCCATCGAGGTCAGGTAGATCTCCCGCAGCCGCCCCCGCTGATCGATCACGTACAGCGCGGGCGTGTGGTCGATCTGGCCGGCCTGGATCTGGACGTAGATGTGATAGGCCTTCCACACCGACTGCAGCTGCGGTAGCGAGCCAGTCAGGAAGTCCCACTGGTTGACCATGGAGTGCGCCTGCGTGTAGGCCATCACGTTGCTCACCTTGGTGGCCGACGGGTTCGCGTCCACGCCGAGCAACTGGACGTGCACCCCCGCCGCGCCGAGCAGCTCGCGGGCCTGGACCATGCTGACCGTGGTCAGCGGGCAGATCGTGGTGCACTCCGAGTCCACGAAGGCCAGGATCACGACCTTGCCCCGGAACTGGCTCAGCGACATCGGCTGGCCGAACTGGTTCGTCAGCTTGATGTCCGGCGCCGGCTTGTTGCCCAGCGAGGTGCCCGTATCCAGGTCGGGGTTTTGCGCGGCCGCCCGTGCCTGCGCCGACTGTGGCTGGCCTCCCGACGACTCGGTTCCGGCGCTGGCGCTGCACGCGGCGAGGGCCAGCAGCCCGGCGGCCGCGGCGCCGTGCAGCAGGATCCGCCCGGCTCGCTTTGCTCGGTTCACGGATCTCATCCTGCCAGGTGCCCCCGAGTGGCTATGACGAGGAACTGCCGCTGGCGATAGAGGACCGGCCAGGCACCGGGCGTCTCGTGCAGTTCCCGCAACCGCCCGGCGAACCGGTCAAAGCTGTACTCGGGCACGGCCCAGCTCACCACGCGCAGGTAGTAGATGACCCCGGCCACGTCGCGGAACAGCTCGCGCTCCTCGCCCGCGGCGGCGCGCTGCACGGTGAGCCCGGACGCGCGCAACTGCCGCTCGGCCAGCGGGAGCCAGCTGTCGGGGCGGTCGGGGACCGGCAGGCCGAGAAGCCGGTACCAGTCGTCGGCCGCGTGAAAGTCGATCTGCTGGGTGACGAACGTGCCACCGGGCGCGAGCACCCGGCTCACCTCGGCGGCCAGGAACGACTCGTGCCGGTTCGTGATCAGGTCGAACGCGCCATCGCGGAACGGCAGCCGGCCGCGGGCCGGGTCCTCGGCCACGTTGTCGGCGGCGCCCTCGTCCTGCACCACCGGCACGCCGAGTGGCCGGAGCCGCCGCGCGGCGACCGGGACGTTCGGCGGCCACCCCTCGGTCGCGACCGTGCGCTCTGGGCGGTGCTCCAGCCGTGACAGCCGTTCGCCGCCGCCGGTTCCCATGTCCAGCATGGTGGCGGCGTTCGCGGCGCGCCGCGCGACCTCGCGGCGGTAGCTCCACGGCGCCGGCTCCGACCTGGACCGCGCCGCGAGCCAGGAGAAGTCCCAGCCCGAGAACGGGGCCTCCAGCGCCTCGGCTGCGAGTTGCTCGAACGTGGCCATCGATCAGGCTCCTCTCACTGCTCGCGCCGACCGCTGCGCGGCGGTTACCGAAGGGCCGCCGGCGCGTATTCGACGATGACCGGGAGGTGGTCGGAGGCGCGGCGGGCCAGCTCAGTGTCCTGCACGTGGTGGGCGCGCAGCGCCCCGAGCGTGCACCGGGTCACCCGGACACCGTCGATGCGCAGGCGCATCCGGCCCTCAGCGTCCGGGGCGTCCGGGTCGTGACCGAAGGTCGCCTGCCATGGCGCGCGCAGGGCGGCCGCGGCGTCGTGCAGCCCGCCCGCCCACAGCACCTCGCCCGGCCTCCGGTCGGCCCGGTGCCGCCGTCGGCCCCGCTTGTCGTAGTCCCAGTCGCAGTGAAAGATCATGTCGTCGGTCCACTCGGCCTGGGCCCAGGGGTCGCCGGGCTCATAAAGCACCCAGTCCCCGGTCGCCTCGTCCCGCACCCGGTCCGCGCACTCGGTGTTCCAGTCGGCCCCGATCAGGGTCGGCGGCCCTCCCCGCGGCCGGGTCAGCAGCGCCACCAGCACCTCGTTCTGGTCGGCCCGCATGGCGCGGCCGAACGGCGTCGCGTGATGCGCCGCGTGCCGGACCCTGACGCCGCCGACGTCCAGCTCCACGCAGGCCAGCGAGTGCCAGAAATAGTCCGCCCCGTGCCAGCGCAGCGACCCCGGAACCGGCAGCACGCCGTCGCGCCACATCAGCCCGCAGTGGTAGCCGTGCCCGCCCATCGCCAGCGCCGGAAGGTCCTGGCTGCCGTCCGGCTGCGGCACGGCACAGCACAGGCCGGCGTCGTCGGCCAGCTGGCGCAGCCTGGCCCGCGCGGCCGCCTCGTCGTGCGCGCGGATCTCCTGGACGGCCAGCACGTCGGTGCCGAGCGCCCGGATGGACTCCACCACCAGCTGGTAGTGCTCGCGCCCGGCCGCCGAGCCGTCCTGGAACAGGTTGAGCACGTTGTAGGTGGTGAACAGCACCGAATCCGGGGACGTCCGCGGCAAGCCCACGGCTGCTCCTGTCTGGTCGGCGAGGCGGTGCGGGCGCAGGCTCGGCTCAGCGGCTCCGCCTGGCGGGCAGCCCCACGCCCTGCGCGTGCGCGATGGCGGCGGCCTCCGTCCGGCTGCCCGCGCCCAGCTTGGCCAGGATGTTGGACACGTGCACGCTGGCGGTCTTGGGCGCGATGAACAGCTCGGCGCCGATCTCCCGGTTGGTCTGCCCGGTGGCCAGCAGGCGGAGCACCTCGAGCTCGCGTTCGGTGAGGCCGGCCAGCGGATCGCGCGCGGCCGCTCCCCCGGCCCGGCTGCCGTCGCCCGCGGCCGCCGGCGACGGCCGGTCGGCCAGCCTGGCCCGCCGGGCCAGGTCGGACAGGGCCGCGCGCAGCGGTGTCGCGCCGATCCGCTCCGCGGCCTCGGCGGCGAGCAGCAGCTCCCGCTGAGCCTCGTCGCGACGGCCCGCGGCGGTCAGCGCCTCGGCCAGCCGCCACCGCGACCTAGCCGTCTCGTAGACGAATCCGGGCCCGAACACGTCGACCACGGCCTGCCAGTAGCCGGGGTCGTTGCCGCCTTGGGCCCGGTGCCACTCGGCCTCGGCCCGGGCCAGCCAGCCGCGGCCGTCGACGCCGAGCACGGACTTCGGCCGCGCCGGGAACGCGGCACCCTCGCGGGCGACCTCGACCAGATCGCTGGCCGATCGCACCAGCGCCTCGACCCGCGCCGCGTCGCCCGCCGCGCGGGCCTGCCAGGCCAGGTCGGCCAGGGCGCACAGCCCCACCGCGGCCGGCCTGATCACCGGGGGCGAGAACCCCCGGTCGTAGGCCTCGATGGCCCGGACGGTCGCCTCGGCCTCGGCCGCCGCGGTCTGCTGGTCGCCCTGCCAGAGCGCGTGCTCGGCCAGCAGCCCGCGGCCGATGTACTCGGTGAACCGGTCCTTCGCGAAGAACGAACGCAGCCAGGTCTGCCGCTCGGCGACCGCCGGACGGTCCCTGGCCACGTCGATGAACAGGGCCATCGCCGACAGCCTGGCCTCGGCCGGGCTGGCGACCCGGGTGACGAAGCCGTCGGCGAGCGACTGCGCATGTTCCCAGTCCCCGGCCGAGTAGTGGGCCAGGTAGTGCAGGTACTGCAGGTCGTAGCCGTAGGGCGCGAGGTCGAGGCCGGCCTCCTCGGCCCGCTGCACGCCGTGGTGCGCCGTGCTGCTCGCCGCGTCCAGGTCACCCCACTCCAGCTGGACCCGGGCGAGCTGGAAGGCGGCCCGAAGCTCGACATCGAGGACCGTCTCCCTGAGCGCCTGCTGATGCGCCCGGGTGAACAGGTCAATGGCTTCCTCGATGCGGCCGTCCCGCTCGCTGAGCTGGCCCAGCGTCACCAGCGCGTCCGCCTCCACCCACGGCGCCGAGGCGGCCCGGGCGGCGGCCAGCGCGCTCTGCGCCTGGGCCCGGGCCGGTGCCTCGTCCTTCATGGTGAGCAGGGCCCGCGCGTGGGTGCCCAGGGCCCGGGCGCGCTGCCAGGTCGGCGGCTCCTCCGGCAGGGCGGCGACCGCCGCCTCGGCCGCTGCGATCGCGGCCTCGTCCTCGTCGAGATCGAGCAGGAAGTACGCCAGTCGCTCGCCCGCCCGGCACCGCAGCGTGGGAACGGCCGAGCCGTCGCCGATGAACTCGATCACGCGGCGCAGGATCTGCACCGCCCGGATGATGTCACCGCTGGCCGCGGCGCTGACCGCGGACTCGAACGCGAGCTTGCCGCGGGTCATGCCGCCGCTCAGCTCCTCGGGGTCCTCCACCCGGTCCCAGAGCGAGAGCGCCTGATCGTAGTGCCGGTGCGCCTCGGCCGGGGCGGCCAGCCGGTCCGCCTCCTGTCCGGCCGCCACCGAGGAGCCGAACGCGCGCGGGATGTCGTGGCTGGCCAGGCTGTGACGGGCCAGCTCGGCCATCGTCCCCCGGACCTCGGCGAGCCGTCGCTCGTCGGCCAGCAGCTCGGCCAGCCTGCCGTGCAGCCGGGTCCGCTCCCCCGGCAGGAGGTCGGCGTAGATGGCCTCGCGCAGCAGCGCGTGCCGGAACGCGTACCCGCGCTCGCCGTCGGGCACCAGCAGCTGATGCGCGACCGCCTCCCGGACCGCGTCGTCGTACTCCGCCGCGGCCAGGCCGGAGGCCTGCCGGGCCAGCTCGTCGTCGACCCGGCGGCCGGTCACCGCCGCGACCCGCAGCACCTGCTGCGCGGCCGGGGAGAGCCGCTCGGTCCGGGCCAGCAGCAGGTCGGCTAGCCGGGCGGGCAGCTCGCCGACGCACGTCGAGGCGGCGGCGAGCAGTTCCTCGGCGTAGTAGGCGTTGCCCTCGGCGCGGGTGATCACGCTGTCCAGGATCTCGGTATCCAGCACGCCGCCGGACAGCGAGGTCAGGTGCTCGGCCATGGCCGACGCGCTCAGCGGCCCGAGCGCCACGGTGGTCACGCTGGGCAGCCGGGTCAGCTCGACGAGCACCGGCCGGAGCGGGTGCCTGCGGTGCAGGTCGTCGGTGCGGTAGGTGACCACGATGGCCAGGCGCTCCCGGTGCAGCACCCGGCTGAGGAAGGTGACCAGGTCACGCGTGGACCGGTCGGCCCAGTGCAGGTCCTCGAGTATCAGCAGGACCGGGCTGGCCTCGGCCAGGTCGGACAGCATGCCGAGCACCGCGCCGAACAGCTGCTGCTGTGCGAACCCGGGCGTGTCGGCGCCCGCTGGCTGGCCGCCGGGCGCGTCGGGCAGCAGCCGCGACAGCACGGGCCGGGCCGCGAGCGCGTCCGTCAGCGGCCCGCTGGCCAGCGGGCCCGCCGCCGCCTCGCGCAGCGCGTCGGCCAGCGGCAGGTACGGGACGGTGTCGGCGAGCTCGGCGCAACGACCGGTCAGCACGGCGAAGCCGTCCAGCCTGGCCTGGGCCGACAGCTCGGCCACCAGGCGCGTCTTGCCGACGCCCGCGTCGCCGCTGACCAGGGCCACGACCGGCCTGCCCGCGGCCGCGTCGCGCAACAGGGCGCGCAGGCGGCCGAATTCGGCCTGCCTGCCGACAAGCGGTCCTTGCACGGCCACGGTCATGCCTACCAGTATCCCAGCCAGGTCGGACAATCCGCGCCAGTGCGATTGCGGCTAGCCACGCGGCGGGCGCGCGGCTTGCGGACGGGCCGGGGCCAGCCGCCGGTTCATCCATTCCAGGGACTGCGGCAGCTGTCGTTGCCAGGTGCCGTAGTTGTGTCCGCCCTGGGCCACGATCAGCGAGTAGCCCTGCATCGGCGGGCGGATCAGCCGCAGGAAGGCCAGCGTGCCGGGCAGATCCTTCTCGCCGACCCGGCTGGAGGTGACCAGCACCGAGACCGGCGGGGCGGGCAGGTGGCCCAGCCGCCAGTCGAGGTTGTTCTCGTTCCGGAACGCGACGCTGCCGCCGTAGACGTTCCCGGTGGTGCGGTCCGTGACCGCGGTGTAGTAACCGGCCATCGAGACCGCTGAGGAGAACTCATAGGGATCGGTCATGGCCAGCTTCACGGCGCAGTACCCGCCGGTGGAGTAGCCCATGACCGCCCAGCCCGAGCGGCCCGACTGCGCCCGGAACGTGCGCTCCACGGCCAGCGGCACGTCCTGGGCCAGGAAGGTCAGCGCCTGCGGGCCGGCCGGAACGTTCGTGCACTCGGTGTCGCGGGGCAGCGCGACCGAGACGTTCATCATGACGTAGATCGCGGGTCCGATCTGGCCCGTGCCGGCCAGCCGGGCCGCGGTGGCGGGCAACGCGAGCCGCCGCACGATGCTCCACGGATCGTTCGGATATCCGGTCAGCGCCAGCACCACCGGGAACCGGGTGCGGGCGTAGGCCGGCCGGAAGTACTGCGGCGGCAGGTAGACGTAGTCGGCCGCGCTGACGATCCCGGTGTGCTCGCCGCGCAGCGTTACCTGGAGGACCTTCCCCACGTAGCGAGCCGCGGACGCCACGCCGCCGCTCAGGTCCAGGCCCGGCGCGGGCGCGAGCGCGGTCGGGGCGGGATGCAAGGCGTAGACGTGCGGCGGCTTGGCGGCGAGCTTCCCGTCCACGGTTTCGGGCAGGGCCGACCCGCCCGGCACCGGGCCGAGATCGGTCCCGGTGACCACGATCGGCCGCGACGACGCCACGGCCCCGGCCGCGGAGGCCGGGGCCGCCGACCCGCCGCCGAACAGCGCCGACCAGGACCCGAAGAAGCCCAGGTAGCCGTTGAAGAAGACCAGGACGGCGGCGATCACCAGCAGCTGAGTGGCCGCGACCAGTCCCAGACGGCCGGCCACAACGGCGATCCGCTGGCTGGCCAGCCGCGGCCAGAGCCACACTGTCGCCGCGACCGAGGCCAGCGCCGCCGCGATCATCAGCCCCATGAAGAATCCGCTGGTCAGTCCCATGCCTCAGCTCCGCAATCCCGGGGGCTGGCGCAGCACGCCACCGAGCCAGTCGATGACCCCGGCCAGCCGCCACTTCCCGGCGGCCAGGCCGGCCTGGCCGACGTGCATCGGCGGCCGGGCCCCGGACAGGAACGGCTGGGCCGACCCGGGCCCGGTGAACAGCACCGAGACCGGCTGCATGGGCTGGCGCCGCAGCAGCCAGTCCAGGTTGTCCTGGGTGCGGATCTGCGGGCTGGCGCCGAACTCGGCCGGGCCCGGCGGCGCGGAGTAGTCCGCGGGCGGCAGCGCCGCCGCCGCGAACGTCTGCGAGCTGGTCATGGCCAGCGCCAGCGCGCAGTAGCCGCCGGCCGAGTCGGCCAGCAGCGCCCAGCGGCGCGCCGCCGGAGGGTCGGCCCGGTAGCCGGAGCCCACCGCCTGCGGCAGGTCCTCGGTGAAGAACATCGCGGCCTGGGTGCCGCCCGGCACGTCCAGGCAGCCCTGGTCGGGCCCGATCCGGGCGGGCAGCATGACCAGGATCAGCGGCCTGAGCTTTCCGGCGGCGATCTGCCGCGCCGCGGTGGCCGCGAGCCGCCCCACGCTATACGGCTGCCCGGACGCGTTCAGCTCGCCCGAGATGACCACGGCCACCGGCAGCCGCGCCGTCGCGGCCGGGTAGCCCGGCGGCAGGTAGACGAAGCCCGGCACGCGGAGCCCGGAAAGCTGGCCGAAGAACGTCACCGCCTGCACCTGGCCGCCCGGTGCGGCGGCCGGGCCCGGGCCGGTCACGGCGGAGCTCGCCGTCACGGTCACCGGCGCGACGGCGTGGCCCGCGCCCCGGCCGGCGGTGGCCTGCTGCCCGGTGATGACCCCGCCGCCGCCGGCCTCCGTCCCGAACAGCTCCGACCACGACGCGTAGAACTCGGCCGAGTTGTTGATGACGACGAAGATCAGGCTGAGCACGCTCATCTGGAGCGCGGCTAAGGCGGCGACCCGCAGCAGCACCGGCCGCACTCCCCGGGCAGCCAGCCGCGGCCACCACCCGAGGATCGCCGCGAGCAGTAAGGCCGTCGCTACGGTCAGTAACGCGACGAGGGCAGGGCTCGTCAGTCCCACCCAGCTACCTCCGGACGCGTCGACCACCGCACAGCAACTCAGCCAGGACGGAAACAGTACCGTCCACCCGCCATGAACTGGTAATACGACGCGCGGGACAGTCGGCCGGTTCCAACTGCCGCCACCCCTACGCCGAGCGCCGGCCTGCAGCGTTGCGGCCCGGTATCCAGCTGCCGGATCTCGCCTGAGTTGCGCCAGCACTGTCACTCTACTAGTCTAGTAATAGACTGATAGCCTGGGAGGCAGACATGTTCCGTGTTGATGCCGGGTCCGGTGTGCCGATCTACCGGCAGCTGGTCCAGCAGGTGCGCCGCGATGTCATGCTGGGCCGGCTGCAGCCAGGTGACCAGCTGCCGAGCGTGAAAGAGGTTGTCGATTCCCTGTCGGTCAATCCGAACACGGTGGTGAAGGCGTTCGGTGAGCTGGAGCATCAAGGGCTGGTGGTACGCCGGCAGGGCGTAGGAACCTTTGTGGCGGCTGCACCGCCGGTGACATCGCTGCCGGTGGCTCCGAAGCTGCTCGGCTCGCTGGCCCGGTGGGTGGACCGGGCGAGGCAGGACGGGCTGTCGTCCGAGCAGATCCGGATACTCCTGGAGGTTGCCCTCGATGAGCCGGCCGTGATTCTGGGGGACCACCGCGCTGCAGGCGGTGCCGGATGAGCACAGGGCTACGCTGCGCAGGCCTCGGACACCGCTACAGGCGCAAGATCTGGGGCCTGCGTGACTGCAGCCTGGACGTGCCAGCCGGGCGGGTGGTGGCACTGGTCGGCCCGAACGGCTCCGGCAAGACCACCCTGATGAGCATGGCGGCGGGCCTGCTTCCGGCCAGCACGGGACGTGTCGAAGCCGCAGGCGGCGCCCCCGCGCAGCGGCTGGACAGGATCGGGTTCGTCGCCCAGGACGCGCCGCTGTGGCCGCGCCTTCGCGTGGCCGATGTCCTGGAGATAGGCCGGTGCATGAACCACGGCTTCGACGCGGCCATGGCGTCAGAGCGGATCCGGAGGCTGGGCATCCGGACCCGGGCGCGGATCAGCGCCCTGTCCGGCGGCGAGCGCGCCCAGGTGGCTCTCACCCTGGTGCTGGCCAAGAGGCCGGAGTTGTTCTTGCTCGATGAGCCGACGGCCAACCTTGATCCGCTGGCCCGGCGGGAATTCCTGGGCTCGATGTTCGAGGCCTGCAGCGAGACGGGCGCTACCGTGCTGTACTCCTCCCACGCCGTGGCGGAGCTGGAGCGCATCTGCGACTACCTGATCGTGCTTCGCTCGGGGCACCTGCGGGTCGCGGGCGACATTGACGAGCTGCGCCAGCAGCACCGGGTCATCCGCGGCCCGGACGGCTGGCCGGACGGCGGAGGCTGGCAGGTGATCAGCCAGCGCAGCACGGCCGGCCGGACCACGGCGCTGGTGCGCCGCGACGGTGCCCAGCTCGCTGGCCCGGGCCTGCACGACGCGGCACCCACCTTTGATGAGCTCGTCCTCGGCTACCTCGAAGGCGATGCGGCCACGCGGCACGAGGAGGCCCTGGCATGACCTGCCTGATCTGGC
>Ga0307474_10003268_pt1 | contig 11682 bp, 7 predicted proteins | sample atmos_gasesECM1C_2_FD_203312 | JGI IMG/M metagenome (GOLD analysis project Ga0307474, IMG submission 203312) | Hardwood forest soil microbial communities from Morgan-Monroe State Forest, Indiana, United States - atmos_gasesECM1C_05 | ecosystem: Environmental > Terrestrial > Soil > Temperate... | reverse complement strand
TGCCGCCGGTGGTCGCGAACATCACGTCGAGATTGCCCCAGGAGGATTCATCCTCGGGCAACGGCATGATGGTGGTGATGCGTTCGCCCTGCTCGAGCGGCAGGATGTTGATGAGCGCCTTGCCGCGGGCGTTCGGCGCCGCCACCGGCAGCCGCCAGACCTTTTCCTTGTACACCTGTCCGCGCGAAGAGAAGAACAAGACCGGCGTGTGAGTCGAGGCCACGAACAGGCGGCTGACGAAATCCTCGTCGCGGGTCTGCATGCCCGCCCTTCCCTTGCCGCCGCGCCGCTGCGCGCGATAGGTCGACAGCGGCACCCGCTTGACGTAGCCGGCGTGCGAGACCGTGACCACCATGTCCTCGCGCTGGATCAGGTCTTCGTCTTCGACCTCGCCTTCCTGCTCCATGATGACGGTCTTGCGCGGCGTGGCGAATTCCTTTTTCACCTCAGCAAGCTCGCCCTTGATGATGGCTTGAACGCGAGCGCGCGAGCGCAGGATGTCGAGATAGTCGTTGATCTCGACCGCAAGCTTGTCGAGTTCCTCCGAAATTTCCTCGCGGCCGAGCGCGGTGAGCCGCTGCAGGCGCAGATCGAGAATGGCCTTGGCCTGCTCCAGCGACAGCCGCGCCGTCCCGTTTTCGGAAAGGCGGTGGCGGGGATCGTCGATCAGCGTGATCATCGCCGCGACGTCCTTTGCCGGCCAGTCGCGCGACATCAGGGTATCGCGTGCCGTGTTGGGATCGGGCGAGGTTCGGATCACGCGGATGACCTCGTCGATATTCGCGACCGCGATCGCCAGACCGACCAGGATGTGGGCACGGTCGCGCGCCTTGCCGAGCAGGAACTTGGTACGGCGCGTCACCACCTGCTCGCGGAACGCGATGAACACCGTCAGCAGGTCCTTGAGATTCATCGTCTGCGGGCGGCCATTGTCGAGCGCCACCATGTTGGCCCCGAACGTCGTCTGCAGCGGCGTGAAGCGATAGAGCTGGTTCAATACGACATCAGCCATGGCGTCGCGCTTCAGTTCCACCACGACGCGGTAGCCTTCGCGGTCGGATTCGTCGCGCAGGTCGGCAACGCCCTCGATTTTCTTTTCCCGCACCAGCTCGGCGATGCGCTCCACCATAGCGGCCTTGTTCACCTGGTAGGGAATTTCACTGACGACGATCGCCTCGCGATCCTTGCGGATGGTGTCGATCGAGACCTTGCCGCGCATCACGATCGAGCCGCGGCCGAGGTGATAGGCGGCGCGGATTCCCTGTCGGCCAAGGATGATGCCGCCGGTCGGAAAATCCGGCCCCGGAATGATATTGATGAGCTCGTCGATCGAAAGGCCAGGATTGTCGATCAGGGCCGTGCAGGCATCGACGACCTCGCCCAGATTATGCGGCGGGATGTTGGTGGCCATGCCGACCGCGATGCCGCCGGCGCCATTGGCCAGAAGGTTGGGAAATTTTGCCGGCAACACCACCGGCTCCCTCGCGGAGCCGTCGTAATTGTCCTGGAAATCGACCGTGTCCTTGTCGGTGTCGTCGAGCAGCGAAAGTGCGATCTTGGCCAGCCGCGATTCCGTGTAGCGCATCGCCGCCGGCGGATCGCCGTCGACCGAGCCGAAATTACCCTGCCCGTCGACGAGCGGCGCGCGCATCGAAAAATCCTGCGCCATGCGCACAAGCGCGTCGTAGATCGCCTGATCGCCGTGCGGATGATACTGGCCCATCACATCGCCGACGATACCGGCGGACTTCTTGTGCTTCTTGTCGGGCGTGTAACCGCTCTCGTACATCGAATAGAGGATGCGGCGGTGAACCGGCTTCAGACCGTCGCGCGCATCCGGCAGCGCCCGCGCCACGATCACGCTCATGGCGTAATCGAGGTAGGAACGCTTCATCTCGTCGAGGATGGATACGGGACGAATGTCAGAGGGCGCCGGCGGCTCTCCGGGCTTGTTATCTTCGTTGTCAGACAAGGGGGAATCCGGTCAGTTTTTGGTCGAGAATCATATAGCGCATCGGGGGCCTCAAAACCACCTTTAACTGACCAGGAAAAGCGGATTTTCCCTTCGTTTTTCCAGTGACTTAGCCGAGATGCCGGCAGCGGTATTCCCGCTGGCAAAATCCGCTTTCGGGCTCCCGGCCGCAAAGCCCAGGAAAGGCCCCGCAAGGCCCGACCCGAAAGGCTGCGCCGGGTGCTAGTCGCCTAGTACAGGCACGATCCGTCCCGGTGGCGCGGCGGCGCCCCGATCAGCTCAAGGCAGCGAATTTATCGGCCACGATTCCAGCGTCTGCTGCCGCGCCGACGAACCAGCGTCCATTCCGCTCAGAACGGGATGTCGTCGTCCATGTCGCTGTTTCGCGCGCCGGCGGCAACCGCGCGACGCGGCGCCGCGCTCGGGCTGCTGACACCGAAATCGCCGCCTTGATCCTCGGCAAAACTGCCACCTCCGCCGCCGCGGCCTTCAAGCATGGTCAGGTTGGAGTTGAAGCCCTGCAGCACCACCTCGGTGGAATATTTGTCGACGCCCGATTGGTCGGTCCATTTGCGGGTCTGCAACTGGCCTTCGATGTAGACCTTGGCGCCTTTCTTCAGGTATTGCTCGGCGACCTTGCAGAGGCCCTCGTTGAAAATCACGACCCGGTGCCACTCGGTCTTTTCCTTGCGCTCGCCGGTTGCCTTGTCACGCCAGGTCTCGGAGGTTGCGACGGAAAGATTGGCGATCGGCCGCCCATCCTGGGTGCGCCGGATTTCCGGATCCTTGCCGAGGTTGCCAACCAGAATCACCTTGTTCACGCTTCCTGCCATCGCCGCTCTCCACTCGCATTCACCGGGACAATCGATGGTCCAGCCATCCGCTGGAGCTCGTGTCCCGCTCAAAACCGTCGGGTCGACCCTATACGCTCGTCAGCGCCCAGGGCCCTTTGATCGGCCGGTCGCCGGCCGGTTATCCACATATAGCATCTCGATCCCCAATGTTCCAGTTTTGTTCCCTGAAAGATGCGGTTTGGCCGAGGTCATCGGGTCAAAGCGATCGAGCCAGCCGTGCGCACCCTATCCGCCGGCTGCGGTGAGGCTTCGAAAAAGCTTACAATTCATTAACTTCGGCACGATTCAGCTTTCCGTCGACTGTTGCATTTCGGAGACGGCTTTTGGCCTGCAACGTGGCTATAAATGGTGCCCAAGGACCGTTCGGCGCGGCCCGAAGGCTGAGGCGAAACGCTTCGCAAAAAAACGAAGCGAAGAAAAAAGCCGGAGAACAGAATGAAGAGGTTTTTGCTGGCTGCGATCGCTCTCGTTGCGATGAGCGTTGCTGCGCCCGCTGCCGATCTTCCCGCTTACACCAAGGCTCCTCCGGTGATGATGCCAGCGCTCTACGACTGGAGCGGCTTCTATCTCGGTTTGAACGGCGGCTGGGGAACTGAAAACCGCTGCTGGGATTCGATCTCGGCGACCGGTGCCGTCCTCGCCTCTGACGGATGCCATAACACTTCCGGCGGCTTCGCCGGCGGCCAGATGGGTTATCGCTTCCAGACCGGCCCCTGGGTTTGGGGCATGGAGTTGCAGGGCGATTGGGCCAATCTCAAAGGCTCGAGCGCGAGCATCGTCAATCCCGGGTTCGTCAACCGCTCGCGCATGGACGCGTTCGGCCTCTTCACCGGCCAGGTCGGCTACGCTTTCAACACGGCGCTGCTTTATTTCAAGGGCGGCGCGGCCGTCGTTGCCGATCGCAACGACATCGTTTCCAACGGCGTCGTGTTCGCGACTGCGCCGGGCGACAACCGTTGGGGCGGCACTGTCGGCCTGGGCGCGGAATTCGCCTTCGCTCCCGACTGGTCGGCGGCGGTCGAATGGGATCATCTCTTCATCGCCAATAACAACACCACCTTCACCACCGTCATCAGCAGCACGCTCTTCAGCACCGATCGCGTTCGCGGCGATGCCGACATGATTTCCGTTCGCGTCAACTATCGCTGGGGCGGCCCGGTGGTCGGAAAATACTGATCCAGATCCGGGCATGTTGATGCGCAAAAGGCCGGCCTCGTGCCGGCCTTTTTGTTTGCGTAATGCACAGTGCGCGGCTGTGCTGCTGCCCGCTGCTGCCATGTTCCAAGCTATTTCGAACTATCCGTTGATGGCTCGCAACGAGCACTGGAAATCGTTTCCCGTTCTTCCTATGTTCCGACAGCACCAACCCACCGGCGTCTGATCGCTATCTCCAAGCGACGCGCCCGAACGCGTGTCCCGCGCCTGGAAATGCCGATATGGACGAAGTGATCAAGGCCAAGCAGCGCCAGCAAACGAGCCAATCGAGTCTGCGGGCGATCAGCATTCGCGGCGCGCGCGAGCATAACTTAAAGAACATCGACCTGGAAATTCCACGCGACAGGCTCGTGGTGTTCACGGGTCTCTCCGGCTCCGGCAAATCCTCGCTCGCCTTTGACACCATCTATGCCGAAGGCCAGCGGCGTTATGTCGAGTCGCTTTCGGCTTATGCGCGCCAGTTTTTGGAGATGATGCAGAAGCCCGACGTCGATCAGATCGACGGGCTCTCTCCCGCCATTTCCATCGAGCAGAAAACCACCTCGAAAAATCCGCGCTCGACGGTGGGCACGGTAACCGAGATCTACGACTACATGCGGCTATTGTGGGCGCGCGTCGGCGTCCCCTATTCGCCCGCCACCGGTCTTCCGATCGAGAGTCAGACCGTGTCGCAGATGGTCGACCGCGTGCTGGCGCTTGGCGAAGGCACGCGGCTCTATCTGCTCGCGCCGGTCGTGCGCGGCCGCAAGGGCGAGTATCGGAAGGAGCTCGCCGAATATCTCAAGAAGGGTTTTCAGCGGGTCAAGATCGACGGCACGTTCTACGAACTTGCGGATGCGCCTGCGCTCGACAAGAAATTCCCGCACGACATCGATGTGGTGGTCGACCGCGTCGTGGTGCGTCCGGATATCGGCCAGCGGCTTGCCGAAAGTTTCGAGACGGCGCTGAAGCTCGCCGAAGGGCTGGCGGTGATCGAATATGCGGATAGCCCCAACTCGTCATCACCGGGCCGCGCTGAAGGCACGAGACCCGGTGATCCATCCCCTTCAAGTGAGATGGATGGCCGGGTCAAGCCCGGCCATGACGAGAAGAAAAAAATCGCAAAGATCCACGACAAGAGCGGGCCCGAGCGGATCCTGTTTTCGGAAAAATTCGCCTGCCCGGTTTCCGGCTTCACCATCCCGGAAATCGAGCCGCGGCTGTTCTCGTTCAACAACCCCTATGGCGCGTGCCCGGCCTGCGGCGGCCTGGGCGTCGAACAGCATGTCGACGAAGATCTCGTCATCCCCGACAAGGAACTGACCTTGCGGCGCGGCGCGATCGCGCCCTGGGCCAAATCGTCCTCGCCCTATTATATCCAGACGCTGACCGCGTTGGCTAAGCACTACAAGTTTGCGCTCGATACCAAGTGGAAGGACCTGCCGAAGAAGACGCAAGCAGCACTCCTGCACGGCTCCGGCGAGGACGAGATCAAATTCTCCTACGAAGACGGCGTGCGCTCCTACGACACCAAAAAGCCGTTCGAAGGCGTCGTCACCAACATCAACCGCCGTTACCGCGAGACCGAAAGCGAATGGGCGCGCGAGGAGCTCGGCAAGTATTTTTCCGACGTGCCCTGCGAAGCCTGCCACGGCTATCGCCTCAAGCCGGAGGCGCTTTGCGTGAAAATCGCCGGCAAGCACATCGGAGAAATCTCCGAACTTTCGGTGCGTCGCGCCGGCGAATGGTTCGAGACGGTGCCGAAGGCGCTTAATACCCAGCAGAACGAGATCGCGAGCCGGGTGTTGAAGGAAATTCGGGAGCGGTTGTCGTTCCTGCTCGATGTCGGTCTCAATTACCTGACGCTGTCGCGCGCCTCGGGCACGCTGTCGGGCGGCGAAAGCCAGCGCATCCGGCTTGCCTCGCAAATCGGTTCGGGATTGACCGGCGTGCTCTACGTGCTCGACGAGCCCTCGATCGGATTACACCAGCGCGACAATGCCAGGCTGCTCGAGACGCTCAAACGCCTGCGCGACCTTGGCAACACCGTGATCGTGGTCGAGCATGACGAGGATGCTATTCGGCATGCGGACCATGTGCTCGACATCGGTCCCGGCGCCGGCGTGCATGGCGGCGAGATCGTGGCGCAAGGCACGCCCGCCGACATCATGCGCAGCCCGAACTCGCTGACCGGGAAATATCTCACCGGCGAATTGTCGGTGGAAATTCCCGAGCGGCGGCCGCCGAACCACCGCCGCACCATCAAGGTGGTCAACGCCCGCGGCAATAATCTCAAAAACATCACGGCGGAAATTCCGCTGGGGCTCTTCACCTGCGTCACCGGCGTTTCCGGCGGCGGCAAGTCGACCTTGCTCATTGACACGCTCTACAAGTCTATCGCGCGAAAGCTCAACAATGCCAGCGAAGGCGCCGCACCCCACGATCGCATCGAGGGGCTGGAGCATATCGACAAGATCATCGACATCGACCAGTCGCCGATCGGCCGCACCCCGCGCTCGAACCCGGCGACCTATACCGGCGCGTTCACGCCGATCCGCGAATGGTTTGCAGGCCTGCCCGAGGCCAAGGCGCGCGGTTATGAGCCGGGCCGGTTCTCCTTCAACGTCAAGGGCGGCCGGTGCGAGGCCTGCGAGGGCGACGGCGTCATCAAGATCGAGATGCACTTCCTCCCCGACGTCTACGTCACCTGCGACGTCTGCAAGGGCAAGCGCTACAATCGCGAGACGCTGGAAGTCCTGTTCAAGGGCAAGTCGATCGCGGATGTGCTCGACATGACGGTCGAGGAAGCCGCCGAATTCTTCAAGGCGGTGCCACGCGTGCGCGACACCTTCAAGACGCTGCACCGCGTTGGCCTCGATTACATCCATGTCGGCCAGCAGGCGACGACGCTGTCGGGCGGCGAAGCCCAGCGCGTCAAGCTCGCCAAGGAACTGTCGAAGCGCGCCACCGGCCGCACGCTCTATATCCTGGACGAGCCGACCACGGGGTTGCATTTCCACGACGTGAAGAAACTGCTCGAAGTGCTGCATGAGTTAGTGGCGCAGGGCAATACGGTCGTGGTGATCGAGCACAATCTCGAGGTGATCAAGACCGCGGACTGGGTGATCGACCTCGGGCCTGAAGGCGGCGATGGCGGCGGCGAGATCGTCGCCTGGGGCACGCCGGAAGACGTCGCCAAGGCGCCGCGCAGCTACACGGGAAAATTTCTGGAGCCCGTGCTGGCGAAAGCCGGCAAGCGGCGCAAGAGCGGCGGCAGTGGCGGCGCCAGCGAGGCGGCGGAGTGAGATTGCAAGTTGTGGATTAGCTCGTCCTGCACCTAGCAATATACCCATGTTCAGTGTATGTTCCGCCCATTGGGATTCGTTTCTCTCCTGCGACGACCCTCACAACGCCATTTCTCAAAGCCGGCTCAGCTGACGCGCGCAAGCGTGGTGGCTGCAAAGGTCGCCGACACAACAGGTGCGTCATCGACGCAATCGTGTCGCCACTTCCAGCAGGCTTAGGGTGCACCGGAATGTTCGAACCTAAGCCTGTGGGTAGTGTCTCTCATTCTAAGCCACTCAAAATACTTTCTAAGTCTAACCTATTTCACGCGTGGAGTATGTCGCGCGATTCAACAACCAAGGCGGGTAGCCCTGGCGTCGACAGCGAGACAGCAAAGCAGTTCGCAGCCAACCTTGATTCCAATTTAAACGTAATAAAAAAGCGACTACACGATGGTTCGTACGGCTTCTCAAAGCTACGAGCAGTCTTCATTCAAAAGCCGGACTCGACTAAGGAGCGCGTTATCTGCATCCCTACCGTGCGCGATAGAATTGTTCAGCGCGCAATCGTAAATTATCTCACCACCTCGGAGAAATTTCCGATCTACAACGACTCCTCCTTCGGGTTTATCAAGGGACAAGGCACAGCGAAAGCTATACAGAAAGCGGTCGAACTTCGTTCGTTATACGAGTGGTGTGTCAAGGCTGATATCGATTCCTTTTTCGATCAAGTACCGAGGCCTGTTCTCAAGGAGCGCGTTTCGGCAGCTCTTTATAATCACAGTCTTGTACCACTCATTCACAAGGCGATTGACTGCGATATAAGAGGAACCGGCGACGTTATCGCAAGGGCTGCTGCCCAAGGAATAAGAGGCGGTGTGGGTATTCGCCAAGGAATGCCGTTATCGCCACTCTTGGCGAATCTTATCCTTGCGAAATTTGATAAGTCAGTCGAACTGCAACGCATTCCGATGGTTCGATATGCCGATGATCTTCTACTGTTCTTCGGAACGGAAGAGGAAGCAGGACGGGGACGCACTTTTGTCGAGGAACAGCTTGGGCGGATAGGTCTCAAACTCTCTCAAACAAAACCCACCACATTTGGGCCGCGGAATAACGTTAAATTTCTCGGTCTTGAGATCGCCTTCATGGACAAATCGAATAAGTATGTCGCACGCGTCTCTCGGCCTCAAATTCGCAAAATCCAAGATCGACTTGAGAACGATTATCCTACACAGAGACGCTGAGGTCTCGAGCTACACTTACCGAGGTCACTACCCGCCTGTCGAGATCGGTCGCTGCATATCTAGGAGTATATCAACACGCAGATGATTATTCGATCTTGCTGATGGAATTGGAGAAAACCATGAGTGTCGTTTTGTCCAATCTGTTTGCGGATATTTTTGGCGATGACGTTTGCGAAAATCTGGATGAGCGAGCTAAACGTTTCCTCGGCATAGATTTGTCAATGCCTGAGGCCGCCCGTGACTTAGATTGGTCCTGATTGGAAGCTGGTAAATACTCGCTCACCCCTCCCCGATCGCCGCTTCCACGAACCCTCTGGGATCGTCAAAAAACTCGCGCAGCGCCTTGTAGTGATCGGTTTCTTTGACCGTTGTCGGCTCCAGGCCGTATTTTGTGAGCCGCAGCAGCGTCGCGTTGGGATAGGCCATCAGCACGGGCGAGTGCGTCGCCATAATCACCTGGCAATGGCCGGAGGTGTCCATCATCCGCAACAGTTTTAGGAACTCGATCTGCCGTGACGGCGATAGCGCCGATTCCGGCTCGTCGAAGATGAAAATACCCTGGCGCTGGCAACGTTCTTCGAAAAAACGCAAAAAGCCTTCGCCATGGGAGTGGGAAAGGAAGTCCGGAGGCGCACCTCCCATCGGGTATTCCTGGGCGACCTGGTCCAGGTATCTCGCGACCGAGAAAAAGCTCTCGGCGCGGAAGAACCAGCCCTTGGTGATCTTCGGCAGCCAGCTCGCGCGCAGCGCCTTCGACAATTCCCCGCCCATCTTCTCCAATGCCCATGAATGATCGACGGGCGCGTAACCCTTGCCGCCGCCGGCCTCGTCATAGCCGGCGAGGACGGCGATGCCCTCAAGCAGCGTCGATTTGCCGGTGCCATTCTCGCCGACGATGATGGTGATGGCGCGATCAAAGCTCAGTTCGAACTCGTCGTGCAGGAAAGGCAGGCAGAACGGATAGGCCTCGCGGTCGCTCACGCGGGAGGGATCGAGCCACAGCCGCTTCAGGTATGGCGCCGGCAGATTGATGTCGCGGTTTCGTCTCGCCATGGCGTCCAAAATCCTCGCACAATCAAGGCGGTTGGCCAGAAGATACTATACTGCAAGTTGTGGCTCAACGTCAGCCCGCGCAGGATGGGTTGGGCGACGCGAAATCCATCTCATTCGGAACAGGTGGGTTTCGCTTCGCTCTACCCACCCTACCAGCCTCTTTGTCATTCCGGGATGCGCCGTCGCGACAAAATGGCGAAGCTATTTTGCGCGGAAGGCGCAGGCCCGGAATCCATTTCTCTCAGCATTCTGTGGCCGGATGGATTCTCTGATGTGCAATTGCACATCAAAGTTCGCTCGTTACACTCGCGCCCCGGAATGACCGCTAGGAAAAACTTGGACTGCTTCGTCGTCTTGCTCTTGGATGCCCGCGCCATCTAGCGCGGAGACGCGCGGAGCCTGTCATCGGGCCGCGCTTTGCGCAGACCCGTATAGCCCCATGTGCCTTTGCACCTCGTCCGGCACATGATAGTCGCGCATGACAGCGCTGAAGTCGCGAAGGCCACAGGCCTCCCGCTGTACCACCAACATCCAGAGCGCGTGGCCGGCCTCCATCACGAGCGTACGCCGCAACTGCCGCATCGGCGCCGCCGCGCCCGCGCGTGGATGCTCCGCATCGAACTCGACCAGCCTGGCGAGAGCCGCTTCCAGCGCTCGCCCCATCCGCCCGAGCGCAGCAGCCTGTTCCTGAACGATCTCATAATCGAGAACGTCGACGGGTGTGCGATGAAGACGAAAATCGCGGGCCATGGGCTATGCATAGCGTCGCGTGGGTAGCCTACGCAACATGTCAAGCTTTCAAATTGACAGGTCGAAGAGGCGCGAGCGTGGTTGGAGGGGTCCTACCATGGAAATTTACTGTGGTTTCGCTATCTTATGATCTTGAAATGAGGTTTGCCATGATCTCCGGGTCCTGGATCAGACGGCTCGGCGCGCCGCTGGTCGCTTTTGTTTTGACCATCGCTCTGTCGGTTTCGCCGCTACACGCCGTCGAGGATGATGCTCGAAAGGTCGGCGTGGTGTCCTTTGGCCTTTTCGGCGATCAGGGCGTATTTAGAGCCGAGGCGACCGGCGCAGCCCAGGTCGTCGCGGGCCGTTTCGAGACTGGCCCGATCGACGTGCACTACAATTCCAGGAAAGGCGGAAGTGCAACCATCGAAGCCCTGGCGACGTCGCTGCAGGCTGCAGCCAAGGGCCTCGATGCCGAGAAGGATGTATTGTTTTTGATTCTCACTTCGCATGGCTCTCCCGAGGGCCTTGCCATCAAGGCGGGGCGGCTCACGCAAACGCTTACGCCGTCTCATCTCGCTGACATGCTGGCGAAGACGGGCGTGCGACACAAGGTGGTCGTCATCTCGGCCTGTTATTCCGGGATCTTCATCGCACATCTCGCCAATCCCGATGTGCTGGTCATCACCGCGGCCGATGCCAACCATCCCTCGTTCGGCTGCCAGGACAAGGCCAAATGGACCTATTTTGGCGACGCCTTTTTCAACGTGGCGCTGCGGCAAGCCGGCAGCCTGAAGGACGCGTTTCTCGATGCACGCACGCTTGTGCGGAAACGAGAACTGCGGGAGCATTTCGAGCCATCGAATCCTCTGATGGCGGGCGGCGCAAACGTGCAGCCATTGCTCGTTGCACGCCCCTGAACGAATGCGCGAGCGCGCAGGCCTGTTGCTTGTGGGGAGCATCCGAGAGGATAGCCGGAGACTGAACTTCCACTCCGGACAATCGAGGCCCGGCGACGAAGCGGGCCAAGAACCTTATTTGTAGTAAGCCACTCCACACGCCTGATCGCCTATGCGCGTTTCAAATGATCGCTTCGGAACGGGCTCAGTCGAACCGGGCTTTGGAAACATATAATCGAATGTACTGACACCCCCCTCCGCGGCGTTCCTGACCGTATCAAACGCGCGCTGTCCGAACGGATCGTCCTTAAACTTTAAATCGCGCACGTCCGTGTTCATAATTGCGGGGTTTGGATGGGCCGTGAACTTGCCATCAGACATGTTGTAGCAGAAAACATAAATGTCGCGGTCATGGTATTCCTTGTTGCTCTTATCATTGAAAGCACTCAA
>Ga0307474_10003267_pt1 | contig 11682 bp, 13 predicted proteins | sample atmos_gasesECM1C_2_FD_203312 | JGI IMG/M metagenome (GOLD analysis project Ga0307474, IMG submission 203312) | Hardwood forest soil microbial communities from Morgan-Monroe State Forest, Indiana, United States - atmos_gasesECM1C_05 | ecosystem: Environmental > Terrestrial > Soil > Temperate... | reverse complement strand
GCGCTCAGAAGAGAGCCTTTCTCCTTCCTGCTCGATCTCAGCTACAGAAGGATAACTCTCACTGCCATGGCTACAGAAGATTGGCCGGTAAACTGTCGGACACCCGTAACGGGTCATTCCGCCGGATTTCAGTGACCCTTTGTGTGCCGGGTGTGGGCTGATTCAATCACCAGATGACCGGCGGCCGGATGCAGCATGGGCCCACGGCCGCTGTCATCGTCCTCGTGGAAGAACCGCTTCTGCATCGGCTTCTTTTCGCTATTGGCCTTCAGTTCCTCGGCAATTTCCTGTTCGTCCAGCCGCTTGAGAAAGAGAAGGTAGGTGATTTGCTCGATAACTTCGAGCGGGTTGGAGATGCCGCCCGACCAGAAAGCATTCCAGATTTGATCGATTTGACTGCGAATTTCGCCTGTAAGCATAAGTCAATCGGGGGAACGATAATGCTACCTCATCTTGGGAATCATCGGCGCTAATGTTTGCACCGAGAGGGTGCCAGCGGTGGGACACGATCATCATCAGTATCAGATGTACCTCCATCTCGGAGACCTCCTCCATTGGTCAACCCTTGCTCGGCAGTCAACTAGCTAATCGCCCCGTGGCTTGCGAGCAACCTGATCTTGGTGAACGTGTTGCGGGCCGACGACGGGCGAGCTTACCAACCGAATTTCTTTAGAGGGGCTTTCCCAGGGCTGGGACTTTGTACTCGAAATCGGCCGTGAATTGCATTCGCGATTTAGGGTCCCTGGGCTAGCCGAGGAAGGAACTCAAAACGCCGTCCCTTCCTCGGACTCCATACCGGCTACCCCGTGCCCCACAGCGGGACGGCCGATCCGAACTCCAGTGCCGCCACGCGCGCTCGCTCTCGGCAGCCGTCGGCTGCGCGGTTGCGGATGGCTGGGGTGCACTCGTCCTTTCCATCGGAAAGGCCCGGTCAATTGTCGTCACTGAGCCAATCCATCCGGTTCGATTTCAGGCGTACGCGCAAGTCCACCAAACACACTGACGAGCTCTTACCACTTCCGGTATTCCAACAAACATGCCCCGAGAAAACCAAATTCTCTGGGTCACAGGTTCAGCGGTACAGCCTTCGGCTGGTCTTCCTTCCTCAGGGTCGTTTCACGGCGAAGTCTCGAGCTCCGGTCGGCTCCTCCTGTCAATCCCGCTTGTGCAGCTCTGCGCGGCGCATGCCCCAAAACCGCGCCGTGCTCGCTTCCGCGCCCTTCGGCTCCGCTTCGCTCCGGAGATTGACAGCGCCTCCCTGCGCTCATTCCCTCGCCAATTATGAAACGAATGTTTTTTATTGGCCTGTAAAGGCCCATTGACTTAGAGGGGAACCAGCAACCATGGCGGCACCGTTGCAGCCGGCCGCTCAATCTGGCATCTTAATCCAGACGCAACCGAAGCGACGACGAAAGGGGCGAAAGTCCATGAATCGTCGCAAAGGTCAGAACGGGACCGTCGTCATCCAGTCCGGCTGGTATCGGGTCCGGTGGCGGATGGATATCGAAGGTCAAGAAGAACGGATCCACATGTCTGAGAAGGTTGCTCCGGTAGTGACCGACAAAGACGGTAACCCAAAGCCCGCATCACAAGCTGTCCAACGCCTGGCGCGGGAAATGGTCGAACGATCGGGCGCAAACTCGGTAGAGCATTTTAACCAGGTCGTTTTTGGTGAAGTGAGCTTTCGGGATCAGACCAAAGAGTATCTGCGTTGGGCAGGTAGTCGGGACCGGAAGCGAATTAAGGACTTGGTCAGCGTCGAAGGGGCGCTGAACAAGTGGATTCCTCCTGTCATCGGCGACATGCCCTTGGCGAAGGTGAACAACATCACCGTTAAGCCCCTGGTGGACAAGATGAAAAAAGCGAACCTGGCAGCCGAAACGGTGAATAAATATGTCAAGTACGTCAAGCAGGTAGTTGCCTCGCTGAAGGACGGCGCAACAGGAGAACCCATTCATCATCGCAAGTGGGACAGTGCGGTGCTGGACCTGCCTGTCGTCAATCAGAAGGAACAGCGCCGTCCGTCGCTCAAGGCGAAAACCATCAACCAACTTGTTCAAGAAAGCGAGGGCGATGAACAGGCACTATATATTTTGCTTGCTTCATCCGGAATGCGAATTTCGGAGGCGTTAGCGATCGAAAGGAAAAACTTTACCAACGACGGGTGTACGATTCAGGTGCGGCAGCAAGTTCATCGTGAGAAACCCCTCATCGTCTCCTATCTAAATTAAAGACCGATGCGGCGTACCGCGACATCGATTTGCACCCAGAAGTTGCAGAGTACCTGAGAGTGTTCATATGCGGCAAGGATGGCTTGCTGTTCAAGACCCGGAACGGCACGCCGCACCTGCACAACAACATTGAAGAACGTTGGCTTACAGAACGCCTCAAAGCCATGCAGCTCGACGAACCGGGGATGGGGTGGCATGCCTTTCGCCGTTTCCGGAACACGTGGCTGCGAGGGAGGAGATGCCAGGAGGACATCAAGAATTTCTGGATGGGCCACAAGCCTCGGACCATGTCCGAGCTGTATTCGCACCTGTTCGAGGAGGTGGAGCTTCGACTTGCGGAAAGCGCGCAAGTGGGCGTTGGATTCGATATTCCAGCTTATATTGCTCCAAACTGCTCCAAAGCAACGGTGCTATCAGAGGTTCAGGTCAATATGTAAGTGGTTGTGAAATAATGGAGTTGCCAAGGATGGGCGGTTAGCTCAGCTGGTTAGAGCGCCTGCCTTACAAGCAGGAGGTCGCAGGTTCGAGTCCTGCACTGCCCACCAATTCTAGGAACGCTCAATAAAATCAGCGGCTTAGGATTCCTGAAAAGTCTGGATACACTTTCTGGATACACTTTTTTCAGAAATCCGCAATCTTCCAGCCAGAGACGCAGTATTTACAGATTAGAGGAATACTGCATGCCGCCCCTGAAAGTCACGCTCTACATCCGCATCACGACGGCGGAAGGCAAGCGCAAAATGTGCAAGCCCGTCTACGCTTCCCGTGGGCGGCTCAAACCGCTCCATGCGCAAGGGTTTGGGCACCAGCCGGACGGCGAATACTACCTGCGCTATGCTGGCAAATGGCAGGCGGTCGGCAATGACCCGTACGTCGCCTACGACCGACTCGAACAACGTAAGGCCGAACTGACGCAGTCCGCACGTACAGATTGTGCTGATTCGCCGGGCCAACGATCAGGGGCAGTGAAGCCCCAATCTGCGCGGGCCACAACACTCGATGCAGCAATCACTGAATACCTCACGACCGGGAAGACGGCTGAGAAGAACTGGGCAAGCACACGCGGCAATGCTACACGTTGGGTTTGAAACTCCTTCGCGAGTCCTGTAGCAAGACCTATCTCAACGAAATTGAAGGCGACGACTTGCGGCAGTTCAAGGTGTTCTTGCAAAAACAGGAGACGCAGACCAAGACAGTAAAAAAGAGAATTGACGACCGCACGGTGTGGAACCATTTCAACAACGTCGTCGCATTCCTGAATTCCTACGGGCGGCTGCAAGACTTGATTCCGCAGAGCGAATGGCCGACCTACGAGGAGAAGCCTCCCGAAGCTGACGATGCCGAGGACGTGAGCCGCATGCTTCAGATCGCAGCCGAAGATGAACGGGACGTAATCGAGTTTTTCTGCGGCGTCGGCTTCCGAGACGGTGAAGGCACGCATACGGAATGGCACGACATCGATTTTCGCAACAAGGAAATCACTATATACAGCAAGGCTGAACGTTTCGATTGGAAAGTGAAGGACACCGAAAAGCGGACGGTGGGGATCAGCGACCGTCTGGTAGAACGACTCAAAGCAAGGCACAAGCGACATCCCGGCGACGGGCTGGTATTTCCAAACTCGTGTGGCAACCCGGACAAACACTTGTTGCGGATCATCAAGCGGGTTGCATTGCGGCGACATCGGGAGTGCCTCGCATTGCTTGAGTCGGCTGGAATAATCAGAACGGAGCCGCCTTACTCTCGTCCTGATAGGCGGACTTCGTAAACGGTCGGACGCTGGTCGCCATCAGTATCGCGGCGGATATCTTAAGGCTCACGAGCTTCTTTCACTTGTAACGCGATAGGGCGCGAATCCTTAGTGGGTTTGCTTGTTTTATCGGATTGTTCACGCTTCCCACTACGGCCACCACCGGGCGGGTCGGCTGACTTGAATGCTGATGAATCGTCAGCCAGCATACTTTTTGGGTGACCCCATCTGCGTTAGGCTCTTTAAAATTAACCGAAATGACAGATCAACCCTATTCATCCTGCAATGGCAGTAGAGAAACTGCTGGATCGTTCCAAACGGCGTCTGGTGCAGTTCCTTGACGCTTTCGAGCAACCGAAAATGCATACCAAACTCTCGGTGTAATGAATCGGCGTCGTACCTTACAACATCGAGACCGCTGCATTTGGCGGGGCCTTCCGGCCCGAATGTGCTGACAATCACCTGACCACCGGGCTTAACGGCATGCGCAGCTTGCCGAACGTAGGCGATGCGGTCGCTTTGTTGCGTCAAGAAAGTGAAATACCGCACGGTCATGCCATACGTCGTAAGCCGACTTGGAGAATTCAGCTTTCGTAATATCGGCAACGAGCCAGTGCACGCGCTCAGCCGGACTGCCGAGCCGCTTCTTGTTCTCCTCAATTGCCCTGTGGGAAATGTCTAAGACAGTGATGTCTTCGTATCCCTGTGCGAGCAAATCATCCACCAGCGTAGACTCGCCCCCACCTACGTCCATGATCGCCGAGTCCTTCGGCGCGAACCGTTCTATGAGAGCAAGCGAGGTCTCAAGGTGCGGGCGACACCAGCTGACCGCTGTCGCCGCTTTTTGTGTGTATATTTTCTCCCAATGGCTCTGAGCATCCATGGTCAATCCTTAATGAGCGGAATCTAAGCAAAATGGTATCGTATCTCTCCCAATGGCGGGAACGGTTCCGGAGGCAACTGCATGACTTTCTATAGAGACCGTATCTACCCCCATCTTGTGGATGCGCTAGGGAATCCGAAGCCCATTGCCGATATCCGACAGCGCATGGTTCCATTGGCTCAAGGTGACGTGCTTGAGATCGGCGTTGGGCCGGGAGTCAACTTTCCACTCTACGACCCGGCGAACGTGAAGAAGGTCTACGCGCTGGAGCCGAATCCGGGGATGTTTCGCCGCGCTGATGAGCAACGCAAAAGGACGACTCTTCGAGTCGATTTTATCGATCTGCCCGGAGAGCGCATTCCGCTGCCGGATGCAAGTGTGGACACGGTTGTGAGCACGTTCACGCTGTGCACGATTCCCGGAGTTGTGGATGCGATTCGGGGCTTGAAGAGAGTCCTCAAGCCAGACGGTCAGTTCATCTTCTTTGAGCACGGACTTGCGCCGGATGCTTCGGTACAAAAATGGCAAAAGCGAACAGAGCCGTTTTTCAAATTTGCCTTTGAGGGCTGTCACGTCACACGCAACATTCCTGAGCTAATCACGCAGGGCGGGTTCAGAATCCAGCAGAAGGAAGAGGCATACCTTTCACCGTTTCCGAAGTCAGGTTCATATTGCTTCTGGGGTGTCGCGAAACCCAGACCTTAGTCTCTGAGGAACCTTCGTAAGGGGATCGAAAACTCCATGTACTCATCGGCACCCACGATCCTCAGCACTAGCCGCACCGGAATCGGGAATCGCCGCCTCGTAGGATCACGCACTACATGCGGTGTGGAAAGCTGATATTTCTCCCCGCGAGTCTTTAGTTCGCAGCCGCCTGCCGCAAGGACGTTCTTCACCCACTCCGCTTGGCTGCTGTACGTGAGCGCGATGATGAAGCCGTTCGACGCTCGAAAGACATTCACCGGGGTTCGGTAGACCTTTCCCGACCTGCCACCCACATGCGTCAGGATGCCGAAGCCGGGCAATCGGACGGCGAATCGGCTGGTGATCCGGTTTGTAACAACCAAATTGAAGGCTGCTACCCACCTTTTGCAGAAGCGGATCAGGAGAATGGGAACGAGCACGAGCGCCAGAAGCAAGATGACCCACGCGGTCATCGGCATATATCCAATTCCTATACAACGGCTGCCGATACACGCTCGACCGCTTTCTTGCCCGGAGCCAGCGCGATGAAGGCGATCCCGATGACAATAAGCACGATGGAGCCCATGAGTTCTCCGCGTGCGATCAGATTAGCGAAAGCTTGCCCCGCCATAAGAACTGCGTGGGCGAAGCTCGACCATGCCGTGAAAGCAATCAGGCTGCGATTCGCCAATGGGTCACGGGCTGCCAGCAGCAGGAAAATGCCGAGGGTTGTCATAAACGCTGAGCATCATCGCCAGCGCAGGCTCTTGCTTCACAAACATCATCAAGGGATAAGCGAGACCGCAAAAGATCAAGCCCACCACGACCAGCACAACTTTCAGCGCACGTTCTCGACGCATCGTGCCCTCCTTCTCAAACATAGTAGATCACTGCATTGATAGCCCGATCATTGCAGCTTCGCGTACTCAGCCTTAGCTTGCTTCAGGATGGGGATGTCGGGGTCTGCGTCTTTCCACAGGGTGAGGAAGTCTTTGTAGGCGGCGAGGGCGCGGACGCGGGCGGCATCGGCATCCGCTCTCTGCCCCTGGCCTTGAAAAGCTCTCGACTGCGAGGCATTGGCACGCGCCACGCCCAGATGCGCCAACGCTCCTGTCCAGCAGTTCCAGACGATCCCGCTGTGGTCGAGAATCTTCTGAAACTCGGCGGCAGATTCCTTGCCCTGTCCGGCTGCCAAGTAGGCCTCTCCGCCTACATACGTCGGATAGAGGCAGGAAATATTGGTGAGGAACGCAATGAGGCCGAACTCGATGGGGGGAGCAGCTTGCGGGGCAGTCACGGCGGCAGCCGGGTTCTTTTTATCCAGCGCCAACTGCGCCTGAATCGCTGGCAGCCATAGCGATTGCATCTGGGTATCCAGCGGGAAGCGTTCCCCTAAGTCTTGCGCCAGAGATTCGGCTCGTGCCGTATCGCCCGCCATGGCAAACGCAAGCGCGGCTTCGACCTCGACGCCTTGAGTCGTGGGAGCAAGCTTCAAAGCCTCTGCGGCTGACTGCCGGGCTTCAACAGTATTGCCGTAAGCCGCTTGTTCGAGAGCAGCACTCGCCCGCCATATTGCTCCGTCTTCCTTGTTGTCCGCACGGATAGCGGATTCCACAGCCCGCTTGGTCAGTTCCCGCGCTTTGGCAAGATGACCGCCATACGCCTCAGTGTCGGATGCCAGCGCAAGTCCCTCGTTCTCGTAATCGGGCTTGCCCGCATACCACTGTTGCTCTGCCGCCATCGCGTCGGAGTCCACCCCGAGGAAGGCAAGAGCGTAGAGAGCATTGTGGAGTATGTCATTATCCAGTTTTCGCGCCTGCGCCTCGTGGATGATCTGCCTCGCTTCATCGAAGCGCTGCAAGGAGAGCAGGCTGTTGCCAAGACCTGTGTAGGGGATGGAACTATCCGGGGCGAGGCGGAGACTTTGGCGATGCGACTCCGTAGCCCTCTCATACTGGCCCTGCTCCTCGTACACGAGGCCCAAACGGACATGTGCTCGGGAGTCTCGCGGGTAGCTCTCAATCTCCTCCTGAAATGTCTGGGCCGCCTTGTCCAGTTCTCCGGTTACATACGCATAGTAGTTGGCGGTAATCGCCAGCTTTTCCCGTTCGCTGGCATGTTCCCGCAACTGGAATGCCTTGCTGTAGTAATCGCTGGCCCGCCCTACCTCGCCCAGACTGTGGTATTCGGAGCCCAGTTCGCTGTAGCTCATAGCAAATTTCGGATCAAGCTCGATGGCGCGTTGCTGGTAAGGCAGGGCTGCGGCGGAGCCTTTCTCGCGGCTGGCGTTTTCACCAAGGCTGTACGCCTTCAGAGCTTCGAGCGAGGCCGTGGTGGCCTCTGCTAGCGATACATCAAACTTCTGCACCGTAGCCAGCGATTCGCCCAACTGAGTGCGCAGCTTCGATGCTGCCTCGCCCAGCGCGACCAGCACCTTCTCTTTGGTTGCTGCCGTCACTTGTTCCTCGGCCAGCGGATCACCGTTCTGGCAATTCACCGCCTTCAACTCCAGCACGTATTCGCTGCCCAGACTGCTGATCGACCCGACAAGATAAACCTTGCTGCTCGCCCGGAGGCAAAGCTCGCGGGCAACCTCGGGCGTAAGTTTGGTGCCTACTGGACGGGTCATCTGCTGCAAGGTCTTTCCGATCTCGCTGTCGGAGAGCACATTGAGGAAAGGCGATTGCCGCAGGGAAACGCTGAGCGCGGTCTTGAGCGTGTCGTCGAAGACCGCATCGCCCGTGTTGTTGGCGAAGTCGGCGAGAACGATGGTGTCCCTCTCAGTCAGGCGGTGTGCGGTCTGGCGAGAGCGGAAGTAGATCGCTCCTGCGATCACCCCCGCAACAAGGATTACGGCGACCGGAACAACTACCTTCCAGAGTTTGCGGCCCGCAACGGGAACTTCTGCGACCTTCACGGTATTCGATGATGGTGAAGGAAGGGCAGGCGAGGAACCAGAGGCTGGCGACCGTTGGGCAACCTGAGTGCCGCTTTCCTGTGCGACTGCCACTGTCCCGGAACTCGCCGCTCGCACACGCCCCGTCTCCGCGTCGCGCTTTAGCCGTTGCAAGTCCGTTCGCATGTCCGCTGCGCTTTGGTAGCGCAGATTGCGATCTTTCTCCAGCGCCTTATTAATGATGTCTTCCAGCTTGGGCGGGATGTCGCGGTTGAAGCGGATCGCCGGAGGCGGGTCAGAGTGCAGTATGGCATCGAAGATGAGCGCAGAGGTTTCGCCATGAAACGGCAACGCCCCGGTTGTCATCTCGTACAGCACCGCCCCGAAAGAAAACAGATCGGTGCGGGCATCGAGTTCTTTGCCCTTGGCTTGCTCCGGTGACATATAAGCGATGGTTCCGAGCGTCGAGCCGGGGCTGGTCAAATGATCAGTGTTCATTGAACCCGTCTGCGTGCCTGCCGCTGCGATGTTGCTCGCGGAACTGGCTGTGACCACTACCTTCGCTAGCCCGAAATCCAGAATCTTGGCGTGTCCTCGTTTGGTCACGAAGATGTTCGCGGGCTTAACGTCCCGATGGATGATGCCCTCGGCATGGGCGGCATCGAGCGCGTCGGCAACCTCGATGGCAAGAGACAAAATCATATCTGTTTCCAGCGGGCGATTGCCGATCCGATGCTTTAGGGTCACGCCGTCGAGATACTCCATGGCGATGAACGCTTCGCCGTGCTCGTCGTCAATTTCGTAGATCGTGCAGATGTTCGGATGGTTCAGCGCAGAGGCAGCCTTGGCTTCGCGCTGGAAGCGGCTGAGTGCCTGCGGGTCATTGGCTACGTCGTCGGGCAGGAACTTGAGGGCGACGAAGCGACTGAGCTTCACATCCTCAGCCTTATAAACGACGCCCATCCCCCCGCCGCCGAGTTTTTCGACGATCCGGTAATGCGAGATGGTCTGGCCGATGAGTTGGGACGGAGTTGTCACTGGCGGGAATGGTATGACGCAATGTCAGGCGGGGTCAATGAGGACGCGCACACACAGGGGGGATCGGAGGCGTGCTGCTCCATCCACTCGGCGTGACCTGCTGAGCAGACGGTTGATGCCGGATGCACCCGTAGCGTATTACACGCTGCTGCTGCACCTATGCTAAGGAGCAGTCCGCAGTGGGAACCCCTTGATCGGCACTCGGCCCTTGAGCAGAGGCAAGTCCGACCGTAGTTCAGCGTTCTTGTTTCCGACCAGTTGACTCACTCCAACGCCATCGATTAAGCCGTCTGACATCGTTCAGATTGGGCGTGCTTTTTATGCAACGCGGTTGCGGCCAGCAATTGAGGACTCGATTTGTGGCAGGTTGCAGTTCTGCAAGAATCGACACATTTACGATACGGCGGCAGCAATCACAGGTTTGGTCGCTGACGAAGCGGGGAAGATAGTGGCTACGACCCTTCAACTTCCACCCGATACGCGGATGACACCATTGTAGGATTCCAGTATCAGGCGGACGCCGATCGTTTCCTGGAGAACTACGGGAGCGATTGGCCATGTTCGGACTGGAGCTACATCGGGATAAGACGCGCCGGATCGAATTCGGGCGGTATGCCGAAGAGAACCGGAAACATAGAGGGGAAGGGAAACCCGAGACGTTCGACTTTCTAGGCTTCACGCACATTAGCGGGAAGAATAGTTTGGGGCGATTCATGGTACGGCGCACGACGATTCGCAAACGCATGCGGGCCAAGCTGCGGCAAATAAAACCGGAGCTCTGCAAGCGCATGCACGATCCCGTGCCCCAAACCGGCCAATGGCTCCGGTCGGTCGTGCAGGGATACTTCAACTATTACGCGGTACCGGGAAACAACGCTAGCCTATCCCTGTTCCGGCATCGGGTGCTGGTCTGCTGGTGGCATAGTATTCGCCGCCGGAGCCAGAAGCACCGAATCAACTGGACGCGGATGCTCACCCTGGCGAAGCGCTGGCTTCCCCAACTGGCTGTGCTCCATCCTTTCCCCGATGCTCGCTTTGCCGCCACTCATCCGAGATAAGAACCGGATGCGCTTCTAGCAAGCGCCCGTCCGGATCTGTGCGGGGGGGTACCAGGCCGACTGGTATCTCTACCGCGATCGCCAACCTCGTGCACAATCTCCGAATTCTTCGAGTCCCAGACTTCTCAGCCGCATGATCTCCGACCAAGACTTCCCAGATGCCCGTTTCTGGCCAACTTCGGGATCGCCGACAATTGGGAGTTGAGCAACACAACCGGCATCCGTCGGCAGTGAAGCGCGACGCCGCGCAAGATCCGAGAGGGGGGATACACCAATCCGGCGTGTCGGCGCGCCGACTCGGAGCGTGCGCAGCGCAGACATTATTCGTAAAGCCAGGGCTTGTAGCAGATCTCCACATTGTAGCCGTCGGGATCGAGCACATTGGCCGCGTAATAGCGGGGATCCCACTGCGGCCGCAGCCCTGGCGCGCCATTATCCTTGCCGCCATTGGCAAGCGCTGCCTCGTAGGCCTTGTTCACCGCCGCCTCGTTCTTCGCGGCGAACGCGACGTAAAGCTCGGCGCAGGTGGTCTTTGAGGCCTTCAGCCAGAAGCCCGGAGTGCCCGGCTCGCCAAAGCCCGTAAGATCGGGATAGCCGGCCTGCGCCTTGAAGTGCCAGCGCTCGGACTTACCGAGCCGGCCGAGCATGGCGCCGTAGAAGGTTTCCGAGCGCTTCAGGTCGGTCACGGGAAGATAGATATGGTCAATCATTGTACCTCCAGAGTGTTCGTAACCCATGCTTTGAGTAACACTCAAAGCCAGCGGTTCATGCTGATTGCCCCATCAGATAGCATCGGGCGCGAGCTGAAGCTATTCGCCTGAAGATCGGTTGGGCCGTCCGTCTCAACGCGTGTCTTCTCGCGTCTAATGTCAAGTAGGCGCTCATTTCTGGTGTTCTCCTGAAGGCGTTTTACTTGTTGCCGCCGTTCGCGAAGATGATTTCTCCCGTGAGCCACCCGGCATCATCCGAGGCAAGAAATGTAGCCACGCGCGCGATGTCCTCAGGTTGGCCGACACGGCCCAGCGACGTACTCGCGATTATCTGCTTCTTAAACTCCGTTCCCATGACGCCCGCCGCGTACGCACCCTCCGTTTCGGTTCCACCGGGATTGAGAGCGTTAACGCGGATTTTTCTGGGGCCGA
>Ga0307474_10003266_pt1 | contig 11686 bp, 10 predicted proteins | sample atmos_gasesECM1C_2_FD_203312 | JGI IMG/M metagenome (GOLD analysis project Ga0307474, IMG submission 203312) | Hardwood forest soil microbial communities from Morgan-Monroe State Forest, Indiana, United States - atmos_gasesECM1C_05 | ecosystem: Environmental > Terrestrial > Soil > Temperate... | reverse complement strand
GCACCAATGACCTCATGGCGCACCAACGCTTTGAAGTTGATGATCTCGTTCCAATAGCTTTCGCCGTACAGCAAGATCGGTATTTCGCGCTCGAGCTTTTTTGTTTGTGCCAAGGTGATGATCTCGGTCAGTTCATCGAGCGTGCCGAAGCCCCCTGGAAACACAACCAGCGCCCTGGCAAGGTGGGCGAACCATAATTTGCGCATGAAGAAGTAGTGAAACTCGAACCCCAACTCCGGCGTGACGTAGGGATTGGGACGCTGCTCATGCGGCAAACTGATATTAAGGCCTATGCTCCGCCCGCCGGCGTCCGCCGCGCCGCGATTCGCCGCTTCCATAATGCCGCCCCCACCGCCGGAACACACGACGAAGCAGCCGGCCGACGACAGGCTCATGGACCATTCGGTGATGAGCCGCGCGAGAGCTCGCGCTTCCCGATAGTAGCGTCCCAAGGGTCCGTTCTCTTGCAGCCGGGCGGACCCAAAAAAAACGATGGTGTCCTTGATCTGCTCGCGGCGAAAGGTGTCGAGAGGCTCCAAGTATTCGGCGAGAATTCGCAGCGGCCGCGCCGCATCGCCGCCGATGAATATCTCATCAAGATACGCGACCCGCGGTTTGTGTTCCTGTGCGGGCATAATCATTTCCTCCCGGCAAAATCTATAAAACCCCGGGCAACATCCACATGCAGAAGCTGCACCTGGACATGATCGCCCACGTCGAGTCCTTGGAAATCCTTGACCACGCGGCCTTCGACGGAGGGATTCTCGATGCGCACCCAGGTGCCCTTCTCTGAGGCGCCGGTCACAATTCCTTCAAAGCGCGCGCCAATTCGGGAACCCAAGAGCATGGCTGCGGCGGACTTTTCGATTTGTCTCTCGACCTTCTTGGCATTGCCTTCCTGCTCCGTGCAATGCGACGCCAGCGTTGACAGCTCGGTATCGCTATACGGCGCCGGCTGATTTTTCAAGACCGCTTTGACAAGACGCTGCGTCAGCAGGTCGGGAAAGCGGCGGTTCGGCGCGGTCGAATGCGTATAGTCGCGCACCGCCAGTCCGAAATGTCCTTCCGGTGTTTCGCCCGGGCGCTCCGCAGCATACTCGCCGGCACCCAAACACTTGATGACGGCGAGCGAGAGGTCGGCAAAATGGGACGGATCATTTTTCCGACGCGCCGTAAGAAACGCGTTGAGCGCGAGCGCATCCGGTGCATCGGGAAGTTTAGCACCGGCATCCTTGGCAAGCTGGACGAGGCGGTCCCAGCGCTTCGGGGTTCTCAAGATCCGCCGCAGCGAGGTGCGGCCATGCTGTTGTAGGAAGCGTGCGGTCACGCCATTCGCCGCGATCATGAATTCCTCAATAAGCTCTTGGGCGCGATTCTTCGGATCCGGCTGCAAATCGATCAAAACAGCGCCATTGTAGACCGCGCGATTCTCAGCGGTATCAAACTCGAGTGCGCCTTTGGCCTGGCGTTGACGTCTTAGCGCCTGTGCGATTGTATCCTGCAAGCGCAGTTGCGCGTCGAGACCCGCGACAGCGCCTACTCGTGGGAGCGCCGCGGCTTTACCCTCCAACCACGCCGCGACACTCCGGTAGGCGAGCTTCGCGCGATTGCGTACCAGAGCGCGATAGATAGTCGACTGCCCTAACATGCCGTTCGCGTCGATGCTCATCTCGATCACCACGCAGAGACGATCCTGATCTTGCGCAAGAGAGGTCAAATTGGTGGAGAGCCGTTCCGGCAGCATCGCGAAGATCTCCGCTACCGTGTAGACCGAGGTGGTATTGGTGCGCGCGTGCTCATCGACGGCAGTCCCGGCCCTGACCACGCTGTCCACATCGGCAATTCCCACCTTCAGCCTGGATTTCCCGCCGCCTAGAGCCTCCGCGACCTCGATCTGATCCAGATCGAGTGAGTCATCATTATCGATGGATGACCACAGGAGAGCGCGCAGATCGCGTATCCCCGAGCCCGATTCGGTCGCGACGGTCGCGGCATTCGCTTCCGCAAGTGCCGCGGCCGGGAAGTCCGGGACCAAGCCGTGCGCGCGCATGGCATCGCCGGCCAAGCGCTTGAGTTCGTCGGCTTGTGCGGGGGTGATCGACATCAACCTATGATAACGGCTTCGGCCGCATTTAACTTTGCATATTTGGAGCTGAGATTTGAGCCGCAAAAGCGCTCAAATACCTGAACCCGCCGCTGCGGCCCTGACAAACTGTCTGAAGATCAGTAGACCCTCCCGTACTAACGTTGGTCAAGGAAGCGGACCCTATGAATCAAGCCAAATTTGGCAATGCCATGACGACGACGAACCTGCGGCTGAACCCGCCGCAGCCAGTGGACGTCCCCCTTGAGTCGAAACCCCGGTCGCGCCATGCAGTCATCACGCACGATCTTTACAGCTACCGGCGTTACAAAAACTGGATGAATAATCTTCGCGCGTCCTGGCACAAGACCTGACACGGCTCGGAAAAGAAATGGTGACGCGGATGTATGCGGCATGCTCGGCCCCCCTAGTCCGGGCATGGCGTAGATAAGAAGAAGCATTGTCGAGATAAGTCTGGGCTGGGACCCAACAGCCCTTATTTCGCCTCCTCTCCGAGACCGTGCGCTCACTGCCGACGAGCCGGATTTGTAGGACCTTCAGCGACCGACGTCGTCGCGGAGTTGAATCACCAAGGCAATGTCAGTGGCGACGCGATTGGCGTTGAAGTACATCACGGCGTAGTCAAACTCGCGGGCCGCGTGAATGATGCCGAAACCAAAGAGACCGCCGAGATGGCGGCGAGCGGCATTGAAGGTGTTACAAGCGTCGTAATGGATGTCGATGTCGCCGGCGCTCGTCCGGCAAAAGTGGCGTAGACAAAACCCCTCCTGCGGGGTGTTCGCCGGGCTCCGCGCATTCGCGAAGGACGGCGTTCATGCGTCGCTACGCGATCCGGCCCCCGAGCGTTCGATACTTTCCTGTACGGTGCTCCATCTGCCACCGCAAGCTGGCGGCCGAGAGGAGCTTCTTGGCACGGCTCACGTCCAAATCGGTAAACCACGTGGGCGATGTGAAATAGTCGATTTCTCCGATGAGTTCGCTCGCCTCGACGGGGTCCAGGGTTTTGTGCATCATCGTCCACCCCTCAAACGCTCGCTCGGGCAGGGATTCCCTCGCGATTAGCGTTATCTGGGCGTGCCTCTTGTCCATGAGGATTCTGCCGAAGACGGCGTCAACCATTTCTGGCTGACCCTCGAGCACCTGCAAGAACGAGCCGCAGATATACAGAAGCATCCCCGTGATTTCTTGCTTTGCATTCGCAATGCGTACCTGCTGCAGCAAATCGGGAATCTCGTGCTCGTGAAAGCACTCAGTCGACCGGCTAGCGTATATCAAGCTGATCAGAGACTTCATGGCGCCCCCCTTATGGTATCCCGGAGCGACAATACCGATCTTTCCACGTTGCCTTCGAGTCAAATTGGAGATTTCTGAGACGTACGTCTCAATCACATCGGCGGCGATCGATGCTGGTTCCTTCCTCGCGCCCGTTATTCGCTGGAACTCGTGTCAGAATGCGGGATCACCATGGCCGCCGACCACTTTCTCGAACGTGCTTCACAGAGCCGCACTGCGGTCTCGGGGGTCGGCACGGCAAGCGCGGCTTCGTTGGCCACCCTGCCCGATGACGAGCTTTTGGAGACTGTTCAGCGCCAGACTTTCAATTTCTTCTGGGAGGGCGCACATCCCCAGAGCGGGCTTGCGCTCGATCGCTGCACGGCTCGCCAAGAGCGGTCGAATCACAAGACGGCCGTCGGCGGCTCAGGCTTCGGCATCATGACGATCATCGTTGCGGTCGAACGCAATTGGATCGCCCGCGAAACAGCCCTGGTGCGCCTGAGGCGAATACTCGATGCGCTCGGCGCCGCGACGGTCTATCACGGCGTATTTCCGCACTATCTGCATGGGCGCACGGGCGCGACGATTCCGTTCTATCGGAAGGATGATGGCGGGGATGTGGTGGAAACCTCGTACCTTTGCATGGGATTGCTGTGCGCGCGCCAATACTTCCAGCGCGACACGGAAGTCGAGAAGGCTTTGCGCGCGCGCATCACCCGGTTGTGGGAAGAGGTCGAGTGGGATTGGTACACGCGTGGCGGCAGCGAGGTGCTGTACTGGCATTGGAGCCCCAATCACGACTGGGCCATGAATCACGAGATCCGCGGCTGGAACGAATGTTTGATCACCTACGTGCTGGCGGCTGCCGCGCCGCGTTACCCCGTCGATCCTGTGGTCTACCACCACGGCTTTGCATCGGGCTCAGGTTTTCTCAATGGCCGGTCCTATTACAACATTGAATTGCCGCTGGGCATGCCATTTGGCGGGCCGCTCTTCTTCGCCCATTATTCTTTTTGCGGACTCGATCCTCACAGCCTGAAAGATCGTTATGCCAACTATTGGGAACTGAACCAGCGCCATGTGGCGATCAACCGCGCGCATTGCGTGGCGAATCCCGGCAACTATCTTGGGTTTGGCGAGACCTGCTGGGGGCTCACTGCAAGCGATGATCCGGAAGGATATCTGGCTCATGCGCCGGATCTCGACAACGGCACCATCGCACCCACGGCGTCCCTGGCGAGCCTTCCCTACGCGCCTCGCGAAGTAATGAGTACTTTGCGTCATTTCCTAAGCCGGCATGGGACGAGGATCTGGGGGCCTTTTGGCTTCTTCGATGCATTCTGCGAGCAGCGGAATTGGTTTAGCGACGTCTACCTGGCCATCGATCAGGGTCCTATCATCGTCATGATGGAGAATCATCGCACCGGCCTGTTGTGGAAGCTCTTCATGAGCGTTCCGGAAGTGCAGACGGGATTGCGCAAGCTTGGGTTCAGCAGCCCCTACTTAGACCGGGCGAACGAAAGATAGTCACCGCCCCGTGCCCATGCCGCGTACCCTGACCGGGGCTCGTGGAGTAGACTATGCTTGCGTGCCGTGACTTTGGTCGTCCGGCATCCTCCGCTGCTCCGAGATACCGCCCATTGCAGAACCCGAAATCCGCGCGCGCGCTCATCATTGCCTCGGTGATGACGACGATGGCCATGATTGCCATCGAAGCGACCATTGTATCCACGGCGATGCCGCAGATCGTTGCGGATTTAGGTGGACTGCGTCTCTATAGCTGGGTGTTTTCTTCGTTTTTGCTGGCGCAAACCGCCATGACCGTGGTGTTCGGGAATCTCGCGGACGTGTACGGCCGCAAACCGGTCATGCTCGTGGGGATTGGGATTTTTCTCCTCGGGTCGCTGTTGGCAGGTTTTGCCTGGTCCATGCCGGCCATGATTTGCTGTCGCCTCATTCAAGGCGTTGGCGCGGGCGCCATGCAGCCCGTCGCCATGACAATTGTGGCCGACCTGTATCCGGCGCGCGAGCGCGGCAAGGTACAAGGGTATCTCGCGAGCGTGTGGGCCGTGGCAGCGGTGGCCGGACCCGTAACGGGCGGACTCATCATCCGCTCGGTGTCGTGGGCCTGGATCTTTTGGATCAACATTCCCGTCGGGATTGCGGCCGCGGCTGGATTCATCCTGTTCCTCAAGGAACATTCAAAGCATGAGCGCCGCCCGATCGACGTGGGTGGCGCCGCCTCTTTCACAGTCGCCGTTACGTCTCTGTTGATTGCGCTCACCGAACTCGGTAACCATCACCCATCGCGGCTCGCGGCAGCGGCCGGAGTGTTTTGTGTCGCTGCCGTGGCCTTCGTGTTGCTGGAGCGCCGCGTCACCCATCCGATGGTATCCTTTGCTCTCTGGAGTCATCGGCCCATTGCGGCGACCAATGGTGTTGCTCTGCTCGCCAGTATGGCACTCATCGGTCTCACCACCTTCCTACCCATATACGTACAGATAGTCATGCAGCGCTCGCCGACGACGGCGGGACTCGCACTGACCACCATGCTCATCGGCTGGCCGGTAGGCGCCACTCTGGCGGCCCGTCTTTTCCACCGGTTTGCGCTGCGCCACCTATTGGTGATTGGAGCGCTGCTCCAGCCGCTGGGCGCCGTGTTCTTTGTCGCTTTGACACCCACTATGTCGCCGCTCGTCGCCGCGATGGGGTCCCTCGTGATGGGTTTCGGCATGGGATTGGTCAGCGTGCCCTCGCTCGTGCTCATACAAGAAATTGTCGATTCCTCGCAACGCGGCAGCGTCACGGCCTCGAATATCTTCTCGCGCAATTTGGGCAGTACGTTGGGCGCCACGTTGCTCGGAGCGGTACTTAACCACGGCTTGAGCCGTTCGGGCACGCTGGCGCCGGTTACCTCGGATCAGCTCCGTCAACTCCTGCACTCACCCGGCCTCGACAACGGCGCCGCGGCCATCCGCCTCGCCTTGGACCAGGCGTTGAATCTCACGTTTTGGGCCATGCTGGTGCTGACGGTCGGCACGGTGTTCCTCGCGTTGCTGGTACCGTCGACTTCCATCAGCCATGCGGCTCTCAAGTCGGCAGCAGAACCGCAGCCGGACTAGGCGCACAAAGGAGCGCAGATTTTCCGCGGCGACGGGTTGGCGCGGCCCGAGATGACGGGAGGCGATCAGGGCTGCCTTTCAGGGGATTCGCTCGCAGAGGCATCGCTGGGGTCGGGCATTCGTTTGCGCTGCGCGGCACCGACGGCCATTTGGAGTTTCGCTATGAGCTTCTCACTGAGGGGCGGCGGGCTGGCCTGGTCCGTCTTTGGACGGCCTTCCTTGGATCGGCCTTCATTCGTTCCCTTTGACATGAGTCCGGTCTCCACGGTGGCGCAACGGAAAAATGCCAGTTAATGTCGAAGTGCACAAGATGGCTGTTGTCGAAGTTCAACATTGTTGGAATGCACTCGACGGAACGGCGAGGATTATGTTGTATGCGCGCGTTCGCCGCCTGCCTTCGCGCGGACAGCAAGTGCCGACGAGGGGGGAGGGCGGCGCGGGGTGTTTGGTGCTTTTCGATTTCCGATTCGCCTTGGAAATCAGTAGGTTGTGGATTCGAGCGCAATCTTTGCCCGAAGACTCACTGCCGGTTGAACACAGCTTCGTATGCAGCCTGGGTCTTCTCGATGACCGCAAGCAATTCATCACGCTTAATCTTGCGCAGAGCCATGATAACCCCGGGAAGCATCCGGGCCGCGTCGGCCAGATGAGCATCGGTGGGTCTCGTCAAGATGTTCTTGGCGGTGCGCAGAATCATCTCGACGGGCTCCGCAGCGTTGGCGAAGGGCGTCGTGTCCGCGTACCTCCGCCACCTGATCTGGACCCTCTCCAGCAGCGTGAGAGCCTGCGATACATAGTCAAGAGCCTCGGTGCGCCGAGCTGAGTCAATTCCCGACATTCCTCGATAATGCACGTGCTTGGCGCGGCAGAGCGTGTCGAGGTATGGGTATCCAAATGAGATATGTCAAGTAGGCGCGGCGCGGTCTCGTTTAGCGCCGCGAAACGCTTCTGTATATCACGAGGTGCAACGCATTCCGCGATTTGTGGTGGCGAGCGTGCCCAAGCGATTTGATTGAGCAGCGGGATCGACGCGGGACACCCGGCGCGGCGGAGAGGTTGGCACTGTTCGGTCGACATGAGTCAATCGATTGACGGGGCTTGCCAGAAGATACCGATTTCCGAGCCACGCCACCGCGCTGGCGACGGCGGCACTGTGGTCCATGACGGCGGTCTTGTCAGAATTCAAGAATCGCATGAGGCCTCCCTTGAAGGTAAATTCCTCGGTGATAAACCACGTGTTCCGTCAGCCAAGTCAATCGGTCGTCGCGGTACAGCGGCAGAATCTTGCCGCTGCACCGCGGCGGCAGTGGCTCCTGCTTGCCGCCGAGACAGATTGTCGGCCCCTAACCTGAACAGTGGCGATACCTGGAAGAAACGCAGCAGGATTCATGCCAAGTGCGTGTCGACCATAGTTCAGTGGCCATCTGGAACAGAAAGCGTCGACGGCGTAGTGGGTGATCGTCAAGTGTCGCTACGGTCGCTCGAACAGCAAGTGGTTCTTGAATTGGTGTCCGTGGGCATCCTTCCCTCGATCAACTTCGCGGAATGTCTTGCCATCCAGGGAAATCGTCTCAAGCTCGCTTTCAACTATCTTGCCGTTCTTGGTCCACACGGACTTCCACGTGGTGGCGTTGACCAACGTGTCGGTCACAGTGTCTGCAATGGGGTAATCAATGATTGAAATGGGCTTGCCGTCAAATGCGGTGGAATACTCCACGTGACCGGGGGTGCCGTCAGCCTCGATCCAGTCGCTCTTGATCAGGAGATGTCCCGCGCCGGCGTCGATCACTTTCATGGTGTATTTCTTCATGGGCGGCATGGGTTCAAATTTGGATTTCTCGACATTGAGATCCCAATCCCCCAGGAGCGCGTCCAGCTTTCCAGCGAACGCGGCGCCAACTAGCGCTGTAAGACCAAGGCTGGCCACAGTCAAAGAAGTCGCCGTCCGTTTCACTGTTCGCATGGTGTCCACCGCTCCCTCAAAAAAAAAATCGACGTGCCGCAAGCTTGCATCGGGCAGTCGCGGATCGTCAAGCCGAGGCCTTTCGGCGATGGGTGAAGTGGCTTGGCGGGGACTGCGGCAATTCGGCCGCACCACATCAAGCGGACTTCAGCTCGTTGACCGCACGCCACGCTTGATCGATTGCCTCGTGCGTGTAGGAGTTCCATCCCGCATCGGAGTTGGCAATGGTGACGCTGCCGCAGCGCCTGCGGGCGATTTCATAGGGTTGGGGCCCTTCAGTTTCGGGATCGAATAAGGAGTCAGCGCTGTAGGCATAACCGTGCGGCCAGCGATTGACGGTGATCGCGACGATGTCGCGCGCCGATTCAAATCCGCCAGGGCCCAGCATGCGGTCGAGTTGCTCGACGATCCGCGCCTCGTATTCCGCGAACGGCGTATTCAGCAGCAGCTGGCGTCCCAGGCGAAACTGCTCGACGTTCGAGAGACCTTTGTTCGGTGTGAGCGGGATATGCTCCATATGCAGCAGCATGGGCTCGCCCGGATCGCGCGGACTGCGATAGCCGCCGAGCGCCACGGGGAAGTCCAGCTTGGTGTTCGAAAAGAAAGCGTAGGGACTGTAGATGTCGTTGACGCCCAACTTGACGAAGGCGTGCCAATTTCGAATGGCGACGTTGACGTAGACCAGCGGCATTTTGACGCTAAGGGCGAGCGCCCGTTTCTGCGCGGCCGGCAACTGCGGCATGATATGCGGAATTATCATGTTGTAGCACGCGAGTACGCTCTGTTTGGCCTGAACGCGGTGCAAGGTGCCCGCTCGCACGTAGCCGATGTCCACCGGGCCGCCCTTGCTCCGGGCATTGGCGACAGTCACCGCCGTACTGTTCAGGCGCAATCGGATGGGGGCGCCGTCGACATCCAGTTTCGTGTAGTCGAAATCAGCGAGCACCACGTCGTCCATGGTACGGCCAGGTGCCACCGTGGGGATCAAGCTGCGGACCAGGAGTCGCGCGATGGAGGCATTGCCATCGGGGAAATGGTAGATGTAGGGCTCGTCGAAGGCGGCTGCTTCCGGATCGTTGAGATCTCCGAGCTGTAGGCCGGCGAAGCCGGTGTACTGGCTGCTCAACGCATCCAGCGCGGGTAGTATGTCGGGGCCCATGGCCGTGAGTCCGAAGGTCGAAGCGTCGAAGAACTTCACTGCCTCATCGCCCAGCCCCGCATCATTGCGCAGGTAGTCGCGGTAGCTGATTTTCTTCAAATGAGCGATTTTCTCTGCCCGCGACTTTCCGGCGAGATAGTCGTTCGGGTGATTGAAGAATTCGATGAGCCGCGCGCGGGCCTCATCGGACATTGGAAACTCCGCAACAACCGCCTCAATCGGGCGGGGATTGGCGTCACTCGCCAACGAATCGCCGCCGGTAACAATCGGGTTGCCGACGACCAGCCTGTCCGCGCCAAAATTCTCGCGATCGAAGTACACGCCCGGAGTCAGGCCGAGCGAGGGGTAAAGCTTGCGGTCAAAGGCGGTGTCGAAGCGCTTCAGGTCGACGCCGAGCGAGTGCATCAGCCGATTTACGGTCTTGCTGAAGAAGGTCTGGGGGGATTGCAGCGACTCGGTGCCCCCGTACCCGAGCAGCAAGCGGTCACCGACTCGAAATTCGTTGCGCTTGGCATGGCCACCGAAGTCGTCGTGGTTTTCCAGGATCAGGATGCGGGCCGCGGAACCATGCGCTTCGCGATAAAACCACGCGGCAGCCAATCCGCTGATGCCGCCGCCCACCACGACCAAATCGAAATTCTCCTCGATGGAGAGGCCGGAAGTGCTAAAGGACTTGCCGTCGCGACCCACCTGATGGGCGGCTTCGAATGATCCGGGATGGCTGCCCCGCAGGCCCGTCAGCGACGGTGGATAGTAGCGGACGGGTGCGGCGCGCATCTGAGCGATCGGAGTCAGCCCGGCAGCGATGGCAAGGGCGGTGCCGCCGAGAAAATCGCGACGGCTGATCGTGTTGGACATGAATTCCCCAGTTCAAGGCTGCCGGCGTCGGCGCAATTAAAAACCCCATACATTCACTCAATTCATGCGTTCACATTTATCGAAATGCTAGTGCGAGTCAAGTTATCGTTAGTGGCCTGATAGACTGAATGACATCGATGAAGAACCGAATCGGAATCGTAGCCACTCTGGGGTTCACACAAACTCTTGCCTGGGCATCCACGTATTATCTGCCGGCCATACTCGCCGTACCGATGGCGCGTGATATCGGAGTCGCGCCGACCTGGATCTATGCAGGCCTATCCCTGGGTCTGGGTGCATCTGCATTCTTGGGTCCCTCTTTGGGGCGCTTGATCGACCGGCGCGGCGGTCGTCGGGTACTTTGCGGATCAAACGTCGGATTTGCGCTCGGCCTCGTCATGCTCGGAGAGAGCGCGGGTCCCGCATCGTTGGTTCTCGCGTGGCTCGTATTGGGCGTGGCGATGGCGGCAGGACTCTACGAGCCCGCTTTCGCTTCACTGACGCGGTTGTACGGGCATGATTCGCGAAGCGCAATCACAGGGATCACCTTGATTGCCGGGTTCTCGAGCACCGTGGGGTGGCCGATTTCGACGCTCATGGAGCACACATTTGGTTGGCGCGGCACATGTTTTGCCTGGGCCGCGCTGCATGTGACGTGTGGATTGCCGCTCAACGCTTGGGCCTTGAGCGGCAGGATCGAAGAAGCGTCCGTCGTACAGTCCGTACCTGGGGTTGAGATTGCGCAGCAAAAGGCAGCAGCCGATCGCGCCATGCGGCATCTTGCGTTCTTTTTTACGACCGCAGGAATCGTGAGCATTGGGATGGCAACGAATCTTCCGCGGCTGTTCAACGCCATCGGCGCCTCACCGGCGGCTGCGATTGCGGCAGCTTCGCTCATGGGGCCGGCACAAGTGGTTGCTCGGATTATCGAGTACAGCGCTCGACGAAGGATCAATCCGCTGCTCAGCGCCAAAATTGCGAGCGCACTACACCCCGTCGCGGCGATCGTGATTGCCTTAGGGGGCGCTCCCGCCGCCGCGCTATTTTCAGTCATTCACGGCGCGGGAAATGGCATGCTCACGATCGCACGAGGCACGTTGCCCTTGGCACTCTTTGGGCCGTCCGGGTATGGCGCTCGAATTGGTCGAATTTCGGCGCCTGCACGCGTCGGACAGGCGTTCGCACCATTCTTGATCGGCTTATCG
>Ga0307474_10003265_pt1 | contig 11687 bp, 6 predicted proteins | sample atmos_gasesECM1C_2_FD_203312 | JGI IMG/M metagenome (GOLD analysis project Ga0307474, IMG submission 203312) | Hardwood forest soil microbial communities from Morgan-Monroe State Forest, Indiana, United States - atmos_gasesECM1C_05 | ecosystem: Environmental > Terrestrial > Soil > Temperate... | reverse complement strand
GCCACTTTCTGGACAGGTACACGCGCCAGCACCGCGATCAACTTTGTTCAACCATAGTTGCGCATTTAAGCAAAGATGGGCTGATGTATGTCCATCCTACCCAGCGCCGTTCTCTCACGGTAAGAGAGGCGGCGCGTGTGCAAACGTTCCCCGATTGGTTTCTTTTCCCGAGCTCGAAGCTGATTTCATATCGACTGATCGGCAACGCGGTGCCTCCGCTCTTGGGGCAGGCAATCGGCAGGGGGATGAAGCAATATTTGAGTGCTGCACTGCCTGCTCGACCACTCTCGCCGATGCCGGTCTCTCCCAAACAGGCCGTCGAATGGCTCGGCCCGGCAATCGACATACCCTTCGGATCGAACAAACTCAGAAACCTGCCTATGGGTGAGTTGAAAAAGGCGTGGTTCTCGGTGGGCTTCCTTCACAACTGGCTGCACCCCGATGGGGTCGTCGACAATGGCGATGAGATCGCGGAAAAGGTTGACATGACTGCGCTGCTAGCGGCCGTGGCGCCGCAGATCGCAGCGCCGGCCTATGTAGTGAGCGGATGGCCGACACAGCTTGTACCACTCGCGCGCGAGGCCGAAAGACGCTTCCGGGACGGGCAGCTGCGATTCGACGAGTACTACTACTCCGACGCGCAAGTTTCAGGCTGGGAATGGTGCAGGAAGAACCGGAGATCCGAATGGGCAAGAAAAATCACGAATTAATACCTTCCGCGCGGCGATTGATCTCTTCGCTGCGCGATATGGGCTATGACTTTCCCGCCGCGGTAGCGGACATAGTTGACAACTCGATCGAAGCGGGCGCCGGGCGCGTCAATATAGACATCCGCAATGATGGCGATGACTCGTGGGTGCGCATCTGCGATGACGGAAGAGGCATGAAACCGGCTCAACTCCGCGAGGCCCTGAGGTATGGATCAGCCGGTGAGTACGATCAAGAGAAATCATTGGGGAAATTTGGACTTGGGCTAAAAACTGCTTCGATGAGCCAATGCCAGCACCTGCTGATTGCGAGTCGTTCGAATCCGAATCAGCCCCAGATCTCTGCCTACGCCTGGGACCTTGCGCACATTGTGGAAACAGATACATGGGAGATCCTCGATGTAGGGCGACAAGATGAACACACGGAGTTGCTTCGCGAGCCTCTTCTTACGCGCACCGGGACCGTTGTGCTCTGGAGGCGCCTTGATCGCATACTTGGCCTAAAGCATCCATACGGCGGCATGATCAAGAAGCGAATTCTGGGCATGTGCTCAGAGCTGGAAGAGCATTTGGCGATGGTCTTCCACCGATATCTTGCAGGTGAAGCAGGAGGGCGCAGAGTGCGGATCGCGGTAAATGGAAAGCCGCTGCGCCCTTGGGATCCTTTCGTTCGGGCAGAGAAAAGCACGGCCCGGCTGGAGCCAGTTGTGCTTCCGTATGATCACGACGGAATTAAGGGCAGCGTCTTAATGGAGCCCTACGTCCTGCCCCACCAAGACGATTTTTCGTCGCCAGAGGCTCACGCCGCCGCCGCCGGTTCGCTGCGTTGGAACAGACAGCAGGGATTCTACATCTACCGCGCCGACCGCATGGTGCAAAGTGGTGGTTGGAGCAACTTGCGCACACTTGATGAGCACACAAAGCTGGCGCGTGTAGCCCTGCGCTTTGACCCATGCTTGGATGATGCATTTCGAATCAACGTGGCGAAAATGCGTGTTCAGTTGCCGCGTCAATTATGTGAAGGGATCGAGAAGGCCCTAGCTCCGGTTGTCAAGGCGGCTCAGGCCGCATACAGGCGTTCCAGCGGCAACGGCCATGTTGAGTCGCCAATTCGCAATATAAGGTCCGGGCCGGCCGTCGAATCCGTTCGCGGCGTGGACCACGTAAAGGGCATGAAGCCGGTTTCCGGAGGGGAAACAACGTCCAAGTCGAAGTCGGGGCGTCTGAGAATAGGTGCTCGCCTTTGGACCCTTGAAGAACTGCGGGACGAATTAATGCGGATTGCCACCAAGGAGGAGCAAAAAGTCGTCCTGGCTCTCATTAATCGACTGTCCGAGGAGCGAGAATTAACCGAGGAGTTATTGCTCGCCGAAGGTATTCCAAGCTCGATTGCGGGAAAGCTCGACAGACATTCAGTGCAGTAGTTCGCGACGGGTGCAAAAAGTTGCGATTCGGCGAAGCTACTGTGCAAATGCACCAAATGCCGCTTAACGTGCCATCGCGCTGCGCCGTAGGGCGGTACAAGGAATAAAGCCGATGGGGTTCATGGACGAAAGATGACGGACGTATTCTCAAAGTCCAAGCGCTCGGAAGTCATGGCGCGGATTCGCAGCCGGGGAAATAAGGCGACGGAGCTGGCCTTCGCGAAGCTGCTGCGCGCCCAGGGCATTTCCGGCTGGCGACGCCATCTCGCGATCAAGCTGGCTAGTGACCGTGGACCTAAACGGAACAGCGGCCAGGTAAGGCCGGATTTTGTGTTCAAAGATCGCCGGGTTGCCGTGTTCATAGACGGATGCTTCTGGCATGGCTGCCCGCTCCATTGCACAAGCCCCAATGCAAACCGGGAATTCTGGGGGAGAAAGCTCCAAGATAATCGGACACGCGATCGATTAGTAAATCGTCTGCTGCGCCGGCAGCAGTGGACCGTACTTCGACTGTGGGAACATCAGCTAACCCGACACCGCTGGGTGATCGCGAAGGTCAGGGATAACCTATCGTCGCACGACGGACCAGCGAAATGAACCCGCTAATGAAGCTCGCTGTTGTCTCTGGAGCGACTGACGCGGTTCGTATTCAAATTAATCGCGGCCTTAGTGTTGATATGACAGATACCCAGGGGCGCTCGCTATTGATGTTGGCGGCATCCCGCGGTCATATCGAAGTTTGCCGCCTGTTGTTAGAAGCCGGTGCGAACGTTGATCTGCTCGACGCATCGCGTAAAAGTGCTTCGCAACATGCCGAGCTTTCCAAAAATCGTGATGTCGTCGCCCTTTTCGAAGACTACATGGCGAAAAGCCGGGTTGAATTCGACCCAGGCGTTGCGGAAGCCACTTCGGGGGCGCCAGCTACTCGCGTTCCAAGTGACGCGTTGGCAATTGACCTTTGGGAGGACGCCGACGAAGTCGCGCTGCCATTGGCGGAAGTTTCATCGCTCAACGCACTATCGGAAATTCAAGAAGCAATGTCGGCTCATTGGCCGGTCGACTTTGACCCAGACTGGGACGACGTTGAAATTGACCTGCCCGAACCTGTACACGCAGCAAGGTCAAGTTATATCGATGAGGAGATGCGCACGCAGATATCCAGGATCGTGTCAGTTGGCCTGCAAGATGGACGGCTCTCAAGTTCGACGCTGGAGGTGGCACTACAAGGCCCTGATGATGATTTCATTCAGAACCTGCACAGATGCTTGGTGTTCGTTTTGCAGGACTTGGGAATTGCCATTGACGATGCCGAAATTAGCCTGCCGGCCACCGATTTGACTGCGGCTCCCAATGCAGCCGGCGGCATTGAAGGAGTGTTGGATTATTTGGCTGACCTTCTCTCGGCATCGAACGATCCCGGTCGCTACTATCAGCGCGAAATGGTGCGCGAAGACCTGATTTCCAAAGACCAAGAAGTCGAACTCGCGTTAGGCATGGAAGGCGCAAAGTATCGAGCGATCGATGCCATAAGCCGAAATCCCCAATTGCTCAACGAATTTGTGCAGCAAGCCGAACGGAGCTTGCAGGGAATAGGGTCGCTCTCCGCCGTGGTTGAGCAGGATTCGCCGGATACACGTGTTGACGGGGATCCAGAGGAATTAGAGGTAGTCCACGATATCGGTGATTCCGATGCGATTGAAGACGAGCCGGCGGCCCCGGCGGATGTTCCGCCTCTCGTTGCCGATGTCGCATCTCAAATCACGAGCCTTCGACAGCGTCTTTCTCAGGGGGACGTGCCCGTCGAGGAGATCGCGGAGAATCTGAGAAGCCTCCGACTAAAAATGTCCTTCATCGAACGGACATGCGAGTCTTTGTCCAACGATGTCGGCTCCGATGCCCGATTTAAGCTTTCCAAGGAATTGGGCGTGTTCCGAGATTTTCGCAACCGGTTGGTTGTGAGCAATCTGAGGCTGGTGAACTCCCTGGCGCGACGATACATGTACCGTGGCCTGTCATTTCTCGATTTGGTTCAGGAGGGCAACATTGGTCTGATGAGGGCGGCCGAGAAGTTCGATCATCGACGAGGCTTTAAGTTCTCAACATATGGAACTTGGTGGATTCGTCAGGCAATAACGCGAGCGATCGCCGACCAAGCCAGGCTCGTACGCATCCCGGTCCACATGATCGAAACACTAAATCGAGTGAGTAGTGTTCAAGAGCAAATTGAGCGTATCACTGGCATGCCCGCGTCGACGACAATGATTGGTGAGCGTTCGTCGATGAATCCGGCAGCAGTCGCCAAAATCTTGGGAGTCGACATGGAGTATGTGTCGATTGACGACCCCGCTGATGGATTGACGGATTGCGGGAATGTGCCTGAGCAATTCATTGACCCTACGGCGGGCCCTGAGGCAATTGCAACGACTGAAGCGCTCCAAGTTGCAGTCGCCCAAACCCTGGCCAAAATACCGCCGAGAATCAGCGATGTTATTCGACTGCGATTTGGTTTGGTGGATGACGACAGCCACACTCTCGAGGAGGTCGGAGAAAAGTTCAATTTGACGCGGGAGCGCATCAGGCAAATTGAATCGCAGGGATTGAAGATGCTGGGTAGTCCATCAAGAAACGCGCTGCTGCGTACATTCTTCGACGAGATTGATCGACAAGCACCCTGCGTAGTCGCGGAAGCTCAATCGTGACGGTAGACAAGGTGCGCCATGCTCCACCAAGGGCCGCCGCGATGCTGGAGTCGTTGCGGGGACTGGGATATTCAACTGCGACGGCGCTTGCGGATGTGATCGACAATAGCATTTCGGCCGGCGCGACCGTTGTGAATCTTGTCTTCGATTGGAAAGGCAGCGGAAGTTCAATTCGAATCATCGATGATGGCGTCGGCATGACAGCCGAACAACTCGACATTGCGATGCGGCTGGGTCACAGGAGTCCGCTCGACGAACGACACTCAATGGACCTCGGCCGATTTGGCATGGGACTCAAGACCGCCTCGTTTTCGCAGTGTCGACGACTCACCGTCGCGACCAGTATTGAAGGCGTGAGCAGCTGTCTGCGTTGGGATCTTGATGTTTTGGCGAAGGCGGAAGGCGACGGCTGGTTTCTGCTGGAAGGTCCGGCGGCTGATGCAGAAGAACTGATAGCGCCAATTCATCGAACGCGGCACGGCACCATTGTGCTTTGGGAACATTTGGACCGAATCGTCACGCCCGGTTTCTTGCAGCAGGACTTCTTGGAACTTGTTGACCGAGTTCAAGCGCACCTTGCAATGGTCTTCCATCGCTTTCTGGAACATTCAACGAGCATTCAGCTAACGATCAACGGCCGGCCAATAAAAGCGTGGGATCCGTATTTGCTAGATCATTCGACCACATGGTCGTCGCCGGTGGAGCGCCTGCTCGCCGCGGGGTCGGCAGTCGTAGTGCAATGTCACGTGCTTCCTCACAAGGATCGCCTAACCGCTCGCGAGCAGCAGGAAGCCGCCGGCCCCAATGGATGGAACGCTCAGCAGGGGTTTTACGTATATCGCAATCGCCGAATGCTTGTGGCGGGTAGCTGGCTCGGACTGGGTCGCGGCAGATCGTGGACGAAAGAGGAGTCACATCGCCTGGCGAGGATCCGACTGGATATTTCGAATTCGGCTGATGCGGAGTGGAATATTGACGTGCGCAAGTCTGTCGCCCGCCCGCCGATCGAAATCCGGGAGCGACTTACACTGTTGGCGGAGGATTGCCGCCACCGCGCACGCAGGGTGTTCGCCCATCGAGGCGCAGGCTCACGCGGTCCAACGGGGAACACCATCGTGCAGGCTTGGCGGGCAGAGCGCTTTGATGGGGGACTTCGCTACCGGCTCGATCTGACACATCCCGTAATTAGTGAGACGCTCTCAGAGGCTGGTGAACTGGCGGAACAAATTCGGGCCATGCTTCGAGTCATAGAAGAAACAGTCCCTGTGCAACGAATCTGGCTGGATACATCGGAGCAGCGTGAGACCCCGCGCACGGGGTTTGCGGGGGCTCCGGCGAGTGACGTGGATGCCGTCCTCACGGTCATCTATCGCAACATGGTACTTCGTAAAGGGGTGTCATGCGCAGATGCGCGGAGCGCCCTCAAGCAAATGGAGCCTTTCAGCGACTACCCAGGTCTGGTCGACTCGCTCCCCACGATTGAAGAATTAACGCCAGGCGGTGAATGATGTCCAGCAGTATCGAGATGGCCAAGGGTCGGATAATAAAGTTCGTTCAAGACTTGATCCTTGATGAGGCCGAGCGTTCGGCAATTACCGCTGGATTAATCAGCGAAAAAATCGATTTAGTCCTGTCGATCAAGCCTGAGTGGGGCCTAAATCTCGACCGCCAAGCGGTTATCGATGAGCTGATCAGACGGTACAGCCTTTGGATAGGCAAAGACACGACCCTGAAAAGCGAACAGGGGCATCAGCCTTGGTTGAACGCGGAACGCAAAAAGGATTGGCGATACTGGCAGCGTTACTGCGATTGGATGGAAGGCAGCCTCTCGTGGAAAGTGGCGGATGCTCTGGACAAATCCACCGACGCGGTGCTTGAGCTACTGGAGGATCCAGTACGATTGGGAGACTGGGACCGCCGTGGATTGGTGGTGGGTCACGTGCAATCCGGCAAGACGGCGCACTACACCGGTGTCATTTGTAAGGCCGCCGATGCCGGCTACAAAATCATCATCGTCCTGGCGGGATTGCACAACAACCTTCGGTCCCAGACGCAAGCGAGGCTCGATGAAGGGTTTCTTGGCTATGCGACGAACCCGGACCCAGAGATTCTCCATTTTGTTGGCGTCGGATTCGGTGGCCGCGATGCAAACATCAAGCCAAATTGCGCGACGAACCGCACAGAGGCCGGCGATTTCAACACCAAAGTGGCCCGGCACCTTGCCATCACGCCGGAGCAGCGGCCGTGGCTCTTCGTTGTCAAAAAGAACAAGACCGTGCTGCAGCGCCTGCTGGACTGGATCAGCAATCATGTCGCCGATTCGACCGATCAAACTGGTCGTCGCTTCGTTGCGCAGTTGCCCATCCTAATTGTGGACGACGAAGCAGATCACGCCTCGGTCGATACCGGCGAACAGGTTTTCGGTCAGGACGGCGCTCCTGACGATGAACATGAACCAACGGCGATCAACAGTCGAATCCGCAAGATTCTCCGATCCTTCGCACGATCCGCATATGTGGGATATACCGCCACTCCTTTCGCAAACATTTTCATACACGAAAGGGGTGCAACTCGCGATGAAGGGCAAGATCTTTTTCCATCGTCCTTCATCATCAACTTGGCGGCGCCCTCGAACTATATCGGTCCTGTCCGCATATTTGGCCTGCCCGATGCTGAGGGCAAGCAGACGGGCCTTCCCCTCGTACGCCCGGTTAGTGATTTTGCTTCAACGGACGGAAGCAGCGGTTGGATGCCTTTGAAGCACAAGAATGGTTACATACCGCAAATTGACGGGGAACGGGTCCTCCCGCCATCGCTCACCGCGGCGTTATACGCTTTCGTTCTCGCTTGTGCCGCGCGCCGAATCCGCGGCCAGGGCAAGGAGCATTGCTCCATGCTCGTTCATGTCACTCGATTCAACTCGGTGCAGCGCGAGGTCCACGATCAGATCGAGGCTTTTATAAGAGGTCTGAGGCAAAGGTTAACCAGGAATATCGGTGCAGAGACCGACTACGCCACGCTCGAACGCGCTTGGATGGGTGATTTCATACCGACATCAGATGCCGTCAGGCGGGAACTCCCCGATGATCATTGGGGCGCACCATTGGATTGGTCAGCGGTAAGAGAGGTGTTGCCTGACGTTGTCGCTGAGATTGAGGTTCGAATGATCAATGGCACGGCCAAGGACGCGCTTGATTACGATGAACGACGTCCTACTGGCCTGAAGGTGATAGCTGTTGGAGGCGACAAGCTCGCACGGGGCCTGACTCTTGAGGGACTGTGCACAAGCTACTTTCTGCGCGCGTCGAAGATGTATGACACATTGATGCAAATGGGACGTTGGTTTGGATATCGGCCTGGCTATCTTGATCTGTGCCGGCTTTATACGACAGATGAACTCATTCTTTGGTTCCGACACATCACTGAAGCCGCCGAAGAACTTCGTGAGGAGTTTGACTTGATGGCTGCCAGTGGCGCGACCCCGAGAGAATACGGTTTGAAGGTCCAATCTCATTCCGTCCTGATGGTCACATCCCGGCTCAAAATGCGGGCAGCCCGGAATCTGATGTTGTCCTTCAGCGGGCAGCTATTGGAGACAGTAGCTCTCCACCGAGATACAAACATTCTCAGTGGGAATCTTGCTGTCGCGAAACGGTTGATCAGCGGCCTTCCAGCGCCTGAAGTAAATCCGGAGAGAGTGCGCGGGGGATCGGTTCAGAAATGGCAGGGCTATCTCTGGCGCGATGTGGGGGCAGAACGCGTCATCGATTTTCTCAGCAAGTATCGAACCCATTCCGATGCATACAAGGTAAATGGACTTATGCTCGCTGAATTCATCGGGTCAATGGTGAAGGTCGGTGAACTCACGGAGTGGACAGTGGCCTTGATCGGCGGAGGTGAGGGAGAGCCGCTCGAACTTCAACCCGGTGTGTCGGTCAGCATGCTCAAGCGCGCGCAGAATTCCTCGGGAGAAGGTCGTTATTCGATCAGACGACTGCTTTCAACGCGTGACGAGGGGATTGATTTGGACGAGGCCGCTTGGATGGCGGCGCTCAGCCTCTCGAAAAAGGCGTGGCACAAGGACCCGGCGCGGCGGCGTGGAGAGAGTGAGCCGGACGAGCCAAATGGGCCATCGATGCGAGCAATTCGGGGATTCGGTGACGAATCTGTTCCAAAGCATCCCGAGCGCGGCTTGCTCCTCTTGTATGCGTTAGACCCGAAAAAGGCAGAAGTGGACTTTCCTCCGGACTGCCCGGCCATCATCGCATTTGGAATCAGCTTCCCGGGAAGCAAGTCGGGGACCAAGGTGGAGTACAAAGTGAACAACGTACTTTGGGACCAGGAATATGGCCCCGCAGATTGACCTTGATGAGTTGCGAGCCGCTTGGCGCGCATTGCAACACGAGTCTGCCGGAGCTGGCTGGCGGACCATACCCATTCTAGGCGGGCGCGTATGTCCGATCCTGGCCGGACGTGAATTTCCGGGGAATGAGGAGGCAATTCTTGTGGGCTTCCAAGGGATCCGGCGGCCTCCCGCCGAGTCGTTGCCCCAAGGTCAAGGATTCTTGGTTACGTGCCCTGAGTTGGGGGCAGCGGGGAAAGACCGCACTTGGATTGGTCTCGCCAGGCAGGCCGGGGGAGACCTTGATCTGTTTGCGATCATGGCGGCCGATGTTCTCGGAACATTGGAATCGCGCTACATGTCCGACGATTTGCGCCGTTTCTCGGTCTTTGTGGCCCGGATCCGATCTTGGCAGGAATTCATGCGTCGCGGGATGCCGCGACTATTGTCTCCCGAATCGGAGCTCGGCTTGGTCGGAGAACTTCAAATTCTCGGCACAATCTTGCAGGCTGGATATCCCGCCTCTTTGACTGTGGACGCATGGAAGGGGCCTCAACGTGGCCTTCACGACTTCGCGCTCGACGGCGGCGCCATCGAAGTCAAGTCGGCGATTGCCAGCCGTGGATTTCCCGCACACATTACATCCCTTGACCAACTGGATGAGTCGCTGGTCAGACCGCTATACCTCGCAGCAGTGCGATTTGATGTTGCGCCGATCGGCAAGACGCTTTCGCAGTACGTTGATTCGGTGCGGGAGTTCTTGGCGCTCCATGAGGATGCGAGAGCGGACTTCGACAGCCGTTTGATTGAGGCTGGATTTATGGATTCTATGAGAGCCAGCTATGTGAGAGCGTTTCACCTGGCTTCAGTGAACTATTACGAGATTGGGGATGACTTTCCACGGTTGACCCGAGCTTCAGTACCTCGGGGGGTGACAAAGGCAATCTACGAACTGGACCTGGACTTGGTTTCCCAAGTCCCGAAATCAGGCGAAGGAGTTTTTCGTCGGTTGGGAGTTTTAATCTAATGGAACTGGTTGACTTTCTGCATCAGACCCAAGCAGAGGTTCGCGGTGAAATCGCCGAACGCATAGGGGCATCGGGCGGCAGTGGCGGCGCCCCGCCTTATCCTTTTCCGGAGTCCGTCTTTGCTGAGATCGTGATGCAGCATATGGCGGAAATTGGAATGACCTTTGAACCGCAAATCTGCCATTACAGCGCAAAAATCGGTAACGCAGTTCTAAGGCTGAGCGGATTTTCGATCTCTGAGGAGGCGGACCAACTGGACCTGTTTGTGACGCTGTATTCGGGCGCTGAAGAGCTCGCGCCGATTCCCGACGCGGAAACGAAGACTGCGGCGGAGCAATGCTTTCGATTCCTCGCCAGATGTGTAGAAGATCGGCTCCCTGAAAAAATGGATCCGTCCAACGACGCATACGCGCTCGCAACCACCATTCAGGGCTCGTATGCGAATCTTGATCAGATTCGCATTTATGTGCTTACGGACCGCCAAGCCAAGGCAAAAAACTTCAAGCCCCGCGAAATCGTTGGCAAGACAGTCAAGCTCGAAGTCATGGACATCGAGCGGCTGCATCGCCACTGGTCAGCCGGAACTCCTCGGGACGAACTCATCGTTAATTTTGAGCAGGTCTCCGGGCGTCCGCTCCCCTGCGTCTATGTCCCTGGCGAATCTCAGGAATATGACTACGCGCTGACAGTGATTCCTGGTGAGACATTGCGGTTCATCTATGACAAGTTCGGCGCGCGCCTGCTGGAGGCAAACGTCCGATCCTTTTTAAGCGCAACGGGCAAGGTCAACAAGGGCATTCGTGAAACCCTGAAATCCGAGCCAGAACGCTTCATGGCGTATAACAATGGAATCGTAATCGTGGCGGACGAAGCGGGCTGGAGCAACGCCGGCGATGGCGGAGCCGGGTTGCTATGGTTAAAGGGCATGCAGATCGTGAACGGTGGGCAGACCACCGCCTCAATCTACTTCACCAAGAAGAAGGAACCACAGTTGGATTTACGGCTGGTCCGCGTTCCAGCAAAAATCATTGTGATGAAGTCGAAGGATCCGGTGGCGGAAGAGGCGTTGATTTCAGACATATCGAGGTATGCAAACAGCCAGAATTCCGTTAAGCAATCGGACCTGTCGGCGAACAAGCCCTTCCACATCGAGATGGAGAAATTGGCACTCTCGACGTATTGCCCGGATGGAATTGGCCGCTGGTTCTACGAGCGGGCTGCGGGAAGTTACAACACCATGCTGGCTCGCGACGGCGGCACGCCTGCGCAACTTCGAAAGCTTAGGGAAGCGATTCCGCCTGCACGGAAGATCACGAAGACGGACCTCGCAAAGTACCTGAACGCATGGGACAAAAGGCCGGATCTTGTGAGTCTCGGTTCGCAGAAGAATTTCGAGAAATTCATGGAAGGTACGCGTGCTGAAGAAGGCGTGACCGTTGCGCTTCCAAACGTTGCGATCTACAAGACAATGGTCGCGAAGGCCATAC
>Ga0307474_10003264_pt1 | contig 11689 bp, 8 predicted proteins | sample atmos_gasesECM1C_2_FD_203312 | JGI IMG/M metagenome (GOLD analysis project Ga0307474, IMG submission 203312) | Hardwood forest soil microbial communities from Morgan-Monroe State Forest, Indiana, United States - atmos_gasesECM1C_05 | ecosystem: Environmental > Terrestrial > Soil > Temperate... | reverse complement strand
CGTCTGGATGGCGGTATTCGGAACAAGGCGACGCGCGGAGAATTGCGCAGGGGCCTGCCCGTAGGCTTTGTCTGGGGCGAGGCGGATGGCGAAGTGCTTCTCCATCCCGACGAAGCCGTCGTCGATGCCATCAGGACCGTCTTCGCTCGTTTCGCTGAGATGGGTTCTGTGCGCCGCGTGTGGAAATGGTTCTGCGATGAGGGTTTGAAATTCCCACGCCGCTTGGGAGAATCTAGCGATATCCGTTGGAGCGAGCCCGAATACAGTGCAATATATGGCGTCCTGGATTCTCCGGTCTACGCAGGCGCCTATGCTTACGGCAGAACACACCGTGAGACGGTCCTGGACGAGAAGGGGACGTGCCGCAAGCGCGTGCGGCGTTTGAGGCGTGAGCAATGGCCGGTTCTCATCCGGGACCATCACGAGGCATACATCGATTGGCAAACCTTCGAAGCTAACCAGCAACGAATGGAAGAGAACGGACATCCGCGAGTGCGTGAGGCGGCAGCTGAAAGGAGTGGCGCTGTCAGAGAAGGGCGCGCGCTCCTCCAGGGCCTTATGCTGTGTGGCCACTGCGGACGCAGGCTGCGTGTCCGCTATAACGGCCGCAATGCCGTGCCCAACTATCACTGCCCAGGCAAGACCGTCAGGGATGGCCGCGACGCTTTCTGCTTGTCGGTGGGCGGTGCGCGGATTGAGGAGGACGTGACTTGCGCATTCCTCGAAGCGCTGGAGCCGGTTCGCCTGACCGCCACGCTGGCCGCGGCTGAGCGCATCGAAAGCGACCGCGAAGCCGCACTCAAACAGTGGCGGCACGACGTGGAACGAGCAGCGTTTGCCGCGAGCCGGGCGGAGCGGCGCTACCAGGCCGTGGACCCCGACAACCGTTTGGTAGCGCGCTCCCTGGAACGGGAATGGGAAAAAAGTCTGAAGGCGCTCGAAGCAGCCCGGATCGAACTCGCGCGGCGAGAGCGGGAGCGTCCGCGTGTCCTGACACCTGAGGAACGCGATCGCCTTCTGAATTTGGGTCCGGATTTGACAACTGTGTGGCAGGCTCGGACCACTACGCCGCGCGACCGCAAGGAGTTGCTGCGAGCTCTCATTGAGGACATCACGCTCACGGTTGATCGGGACCGAAAGGAGGCTCACTTGGTCCTGCGATGGAAGGGCGGTGAGTTCACCCACCTCGAGCTCTCCCTGCCTCGCACGCGTTCCGCGCCGGTCCAGACGGATGAGGAGACCGTGGCTCTGGTGAGGCGTCTGGCCGAACAACACTCCGACGCTGTTATTGCTTCCATCCTCAACATGCAGGGACGCAAAACAGCAAGAGGGCATCGGTTTGACATAAACCGAATCAAGGGGTTGCGGCGACGGCAGGAGATTCCCGCGCGTCCGCGCAAATCCCGTAGCGCTGCCATGGGCCAGATCGTATCTCTTCGACAGGCCGCGACCGCGCTTGGCGTCGCAACAACGACGCTGCTTCGTCACCTTCAGGACGGCTTGATTGAGGGCGAGCAGATCACACCTAGCGCTCCCTGGCGCGTTTGCCTCAGCGACGAACTGAGGTCCCGCTTCACAGATAAGCCGCTGGACGGGTATATATCGATGTTTGCAGCCATGGCGAAACTTGGCATGTCGCGGCAATCCGTGTTGCAAGGAATTAAACGCAGCGAACTGGAGGCCATCTTCGTCACCGCCGGACGAAAGAAAGGCATCTGGGTCAGGGCCATCAACGCTCAACCGAACCTCTTCGAACAGGCAGGGTGCGCAAGGGGAGCAGTATGAAGCGTGATCCAAGAAGCGCTGTTTGGCGCTTTCGAAGGCGGATCGCGCCGCGGACTTCGCCTGCGTGTTCAGCGTGCCGGTCTCGCCAGTGATGTTGGCGGCCCGCATGGCGGCGTCGAGATTGTTATGGATGATACTGAATGCGCCGGCGTAGGCGTCGTAGATGCGAACCTGTTCGGGCGTAAGCTGGTGCTCAACCAGATCGTATTCGACGCCTTCGTAGGATAGCGAACGCGCGGCATAAAGGCCGAGCGCCTTGAGGTCTCGCGCCAGCACCTCCATGGCGGCGACACCGCCCTCCTCGATTGCCTCGACGAACTCGGCACGCGTGACAAACGGAAAATCGTCGCCGCCCCACAACCCCAACCGCTGGGCATAGGCAAGATTGTGCACGGTGGTTGCGCCCGTCGCGGAGACATACACCACACGGGCATTCGGCAAGGCGTGTTGAAGCCGCAGGCCCGCACGCCCCTGCTGGGAGGCCGCTTGGTCTCCCCGTTCGCCTTTCCCACCCGCCGCGTTTTGCATGGCGTGGCTCTCGTCGAAGACGATCACTCCGTCGAAGTCGGAGCCCAACCATTCAACGATCTGACGCACGCGCGAAAGCTTTTCTCCGCGCTCGTCGGTACGCAGCGTAGCGTAGGTGGTAAATAGGACGCCTTCCCCTAGCCGGATCGGCGCGCCCTGTCGGAAGCGGGAAAGCGGCGTAACGAGCAGCCGCTCCACCCCGAGCGCCGACCAATCGCGCTGCGCATCCTCGATCAGCTTATCGGATTTGCTGATCCAGACCGCACGACGGCGCCCCTTGAGCCAGTTGTCGAGCAGGATTCCGGCAACTTGACGCCCCTTGCCCGCACCGGTGCCGTCCCCCAAAAACCAGCCGCGGCGAAAACGAACGGCATTCTCGGCGTCATCACACGCGGCCGCCACGACGTCAAAGGTGGCATCAACCGTCCAGGAGCCCGCGAGAAACTCCGAATGCGCTTCGCCAGCATAGATGACGCTCTCGAGCTGCGCGTCTGACAGGATGCCATCCGCTACGACGCTGGCTGGCAAATGCGGCCGATAAGAAGGCTTTGGCGGCGCGACCGTGGCCATGGCGGCCGACTGCACGAGTCTGGTCGGATGGGCGTGCGCGCCAGGAATGCGGATCGACTGCAATACGTAGGATTCATAAAGTGCGTCGGTGATCTTGCTGGCATCGGTAGGCGCCCAGTCGACGGGCTCATAGGCGAATTCCGTCGCTACGAGGTCGGATGCTGGCACGACGATCGCCCGCTGACGCTGAGCGACGTAGGCGCGGACGGTTCGGGGCGCTGGGGGGCTGGCAATCGCCGGCACCGCCGCAAGCGGTGTGCTGGCAATTGGACGACGTGCTGGCACATAACGTGTGACCCAGTCGAGCAAAGTCGGCAGGTCTCGCGCGATGCCAACAGATGCTGGCAATGACGCGACGGCTTCCGCCGGCCCGCGATCGATAACGGTCAGACGCGTGTCAACTGTGGTGCCGTGCCTGGCATAGATAGCGCCGTCAATCGCCGCCGAGAACACGACGCGGTCCTGTTCCTGAAGCCTCTTGGAGGAATCAGCCCACACCGGATTGTCGGGTGCGACGTTCGCGCTCGTGATGGCGACCAGGCGTCCGCCTTCTGGAAGACGGGCCAGCGCCGAGCCGACATGCCGTAACGCCGCGTCCGCCATCTTGCGATCGACATGGAGCGCTGCCGAGAATGGCGGATTCATCAGGACAACGCTCGGAACGATGCGCGCATCGAGGTGGTCGTTGATGTGCGCGGCATCAAATCGCGTGGTGGAGACGGCGGGAAAGATTTGTCCGAGAACGCCAGCGCGACTCTCGGCGAATTCATTGAGGACGAGCGAGGTGCCGGCCAGTTCTGCGAGGATGGCCAGTTGGCCGGTGCCGGCTGACGGTTCCAGCACGACATCGGCTGGCGTCATCGCGGCGGCAACGCTCGAGACATACGCCAATCCGATCGGTGTCGAGAACTGCTGGAGCGATTGGCTTTCCTCGGACCGGCGCGTCTGGGTCGGAAGGAGACTTGCGATCCTCATCAGCATCGACAGCATGGCCGCCGGCGACGCCGCCTTGGCGCGCATGGCGGCGCCATGCCGTCGCAGGAACAGCACGGTCGCTGCCTCGCAGGCATCATAGGCGGCCTTCCAATCCCACAGCCCGTTCGCATCGGAGCTGCCGAACGCTGCCTGCATGGCGTTGCGCAGAACGCCTGCATCGATACGACGTCCCTGTTCGAGTTCGGTCAAAAGCTGTCGTGCAGCGCGGACAATCGCGGAGGCGACGGCTGCGGTGGCACGCATCGAGAGCGGCGCGGCGCTGGCGCCGCCGACGAAAGATTCGGTCATGAGGGATGTCTTTCGGAGAGCGGGAAAGGGCCGAACCGCCCGGCACTCTCCTGACACCGCCGCGGCTCAAACCCTTCGCGGCCCGACTCTTCCTCTTGGGTCTCCACAATAGAAAAGGGGCCGACCCTGCACGCCGGCCCCATGAACTCCTACAAGCGCCGGACGGCGGGAGCCATCCGGCGAAGTGATGCTATTCGGCGGCATCAAGTTGTTGCGGCTGGCCCTCGTCGGCTGCGGGCTCGCGCTCCTCATCATGGGAGAGGAATTCAGGCAACGGTCCCGCTTCTTCCTCCAGCTCGGCCGGCTCTGATGCGGCCTCGGCGTCGACCAGGCGGAGCGGCTCCGGCAGCCAACCGGAGCCGTCGAGAAGACGCTCGGCCTCTTTTGCCATATCGCCCTTCTTCAGATGGTCGATGAGTTGAGCCGACGGCTCGCCCCTTGCTTGGCGAACCGCCTCAAGGATGCGCGGCTTGGTGACACGGCCGAGATAGTTGTCGACCGTAGGCTTCCAGCCAGCCTGCACCATGTCGAGACAGACGGCGCGCGCCAGGACATCGGCCTGATCGCGCCGAGCGCGGACGCCGTGAGCGGAGACACGGCCGTCATTGTAGCGATTGGCCGGCTCAAAAAGAGCGTTGACGGCAAACGACGCACAATGGGCGAACAGGGATGCCTGAGCCGTGCCATCGAGTGCAGTCAGTGTATCCCAGAGGGCCCTCTCGACCTTGGGCAACCGTGCTTTCCAGGACTCATGCCGCGCCTCGACGGCTTTCGCCGACGCGCTTTCCCTTAATCCAGGAGCCTGAGTGGGGAACGTCGGTGTACGAAGCCCGATCTCAAGACAGCTTCCGGAGGAAGCGAACCGGTAAAAGGCGGTCAGCACGAAGTTGTGCAGCACGGCCTGGAAGGTGATGGCGGGGTTTTCGGCCAGTGCGTCGCGCAATGCCAATGTGCGATGCGCCGTCAGTTCGATAATGAGGCGTTCCGGCAGCGGCCGTGCGGCATCTTCGTCATCATCCTCGCTGTCAGGAGCACTCCCTGCAACCGAGATGGCCGTGCGCTGCACGCCAGAACTATCCGGCTCTTGGCCCTCGCTCGACGATGCATCGCTCCCCTGCCCGATAGCCGGATTTTCCCGCTGCGCTTCATCCTCGGGGCGGACATAACCGCGGTCCACGGAGAGCCGCCCTTCGGAATCAATGCTGACGAAGACACCGGCTCGGGAGATGTCGATGGGATCAAAGACGATCGAGCGCTCTTCGAACGCCATCAGGGCCTTTTCGATTTCGCTGAGCCGCTGATCGACTTCGTCGGACGGTTCGTCCGCATCCTGATAGTCAAATTCAAGCTTGGCCTGTTCGGCATTGAGCGCATCAATGGTCGCCTGCTCCTCGGCAGTGAGATCGGCAGGCCTGCCCTCGAGCTCTCGGAGGCCGCTATCGTGACCGTAGGGAAACCCCACAGCGACCGATATCCACTTCCAGCCCTCCTTCGCGATCGTTTCCGCCTCCGCTGCGAGTTTCTCGGTCACGAGCCGGTCGAGCAGCGCGACGTCCTGCAGCCAGCCGCCGCCGTCATCCTCGAAAAGGTCACGCTCGACGCTGCCGCCCGCCTGCTCGTAGGCCTCAACTCCGATAAAGCAAGCACGACGGTCCGACGCGCGAACGGTCGCCTCCGTGAGCGTGCGGCGGATTTGAAAGGGCTCATCATAGCCCGAGCGGCTCACGTTTTCCCAAACCTGCTCCTGCCTGGCGTGGTCGGCCGTGACCGAAAAGGCCATGAGCTGCTCGAGGGTTATGCCATCTTCCGCATAGACCTCGTGCAACTTCGGCGAGACCGACGCCAGCCGCAGGCGTTGCCTGACGATCGCCGGCGTCACGAAGTGACGCGCGGCGATGTCCTCCTCGTTCAGCCCGGCGTCGCTCAAGGTCTTGAAGGCTCGGAACTGGTCGAGCGGATGCAGGCCGACGCGCTCGTCGTTCTCCGCAAGCGAGTCATCTTCGGCAATACCACCCTCGCGAACGACGCAGGGAACAGCTTGCGTCTTGGCCATGCGCTTTTGCTTCACAAGAAGCTCGAGGGCGCGATAACGCCTGCCGCCGGCCGGGACTTCGAACATGCCGGTCTCGTTGCCTTCGGCCCGAACGTTCAGGCTTTGCAGCAACGTGCGCTGCGCGATGCTTTCGGCGAGTTGCTCGATCGAGACACCCGCCTTCACGCGGCGCACGTTGGACTGGCTCAGCACCAGCTTGTTGAACGGAATGTCGCGCGAGGGCGACAGCGTGATCTTCTGAACGGCTTTTGCCATGTCAGTTTCTCCAGAACGAGCGGCCAAGACCTTCTCTCGACCTCCAACTCGCTCAAGGAGCGAAGCGCCGCCCTCTTACTCTAAGAGGGCAGCGCCACGCAGAGACGACCGAGAAACGAAGAAAGAAGCTAAGGCACGAAGGATCGTCCTGGCTTGGCAGGGGTCAGGCGGAGCGATCCAAGAGCTTCTTCGCCTTTGCCTCCATCTCCAACCGAGCATCCTGATGCGGCTTGTCGCGCGCAACGGCGGTGATGCCCTGCACGAAATCGAAGATGCTTTCAGGGGGGCGGCCTTCCTCGGCCAGCACGGCGTCGATCACCTTGGCCGTCTCGGCTTTGGAGAAGCCGCGACGACGCAGAAATTCGGTGCGATCCTCGTCGCTGCGTGCCACGATCCGCTCGCGGGCGGCCTTGATGCCGTTGACGAAGGGCAATGGTGAGGAGTTGGCGAAGTTCAGCAGCGCGGGGGCTGCCTCGTGAGCAAAGCGGGAGGCTGCGTATTTGGAATGGCGAATGATGATCTCCTCGAAATCCTCCACGCCCCACAGATTCCGATTTTGGCAGACCGCACGGAGGTAGAAGCTCGCCATGCCAAGCGTCTTCGCCCCGACTTCCGAGTTCCAGCAATAGAAGCCTCGGAAATAGAGGTCGGGCGAGCCGTCCGGGAGACGACCAGCTTGGATCGGGTTCAGGTCATCGACCAGGAAAAGGAAAACGTCCCTGTCGGATGCATAGAGGGTGGTCGTGTCCTTGGAAATGTCGACACGGGGATTGTAGGTCCCGGTCGACCAGTCGAGGACGCCCGGCACCTTCCAGCGCGTATCGCCGGTGCCATTGCCGGCGATGCGCTGCACGGCCTCAACCAACTCATGGTCAAAAATCCTGCCGTAGTCTGGGCTGGTAAGGGCGCGAAGCTCAACGCGGCCATCGTCTGTCTCGAGCGTCTTGATCTGTTCGGCGCGATTGGCGGTCAAACCATATTGCAGGTTGATGCCTGCGAGTGCTGCTGGGAGCTGCCGTAGGTAGGCGCCGGGAGCGCCAACCTGGCTCGCAAGCTGGCCAAAACTCCAATGGGTCGGTGCGACAGGCGTGTCCGAGCCGGGAAGCATCAGCGCCAACCGCTCGGGGTCGGCGGGGTTTGCTTCCACATGGATGAGCGCGCTTTCGACCACGCGCGTCCGGCTGCGGTCCGCGCGATCGCGCACCGACCGGCCTAGTTCGGTGAGCGACAGATAGCGCTCATCCGCCGGACGCGAGAACCACTCGGAGGACACCCGACCGACGCGTTCGCCGCGGCTGACGTCTACTCTGTAACCACCACTGGCGTCGCGGCGGGCATCAAGAACCTGCATGTTCATGGGAGCAATCTCCATGACGGGCGCCGGAAGACTCTCCTCCGGCCCTCAACCCGTCATGACCAGCTCGGCCTGCACTCTTCCTCTCGCTTCTCGCTACCTCAGCTCGCACGACGGGTTACGAAGTGGTCGAGTGAAGCCGCAAACACCGCGTCAGGGATGGAGCCCGAAAGGGGGAAAACCCGGCGTAAGCCGGGGTTTCAGCGCAGCCGACAGCCCGGTCCCGGACGCCCCAACCTTCCGAGGCCCAGGTGGCACCAGGTTTGTTCGGGTTCCCGATGATGCCACCGGCTTCGGCTCTCCCTTCGGCCCAATTATGCGCTAAGAATCAACGGCTTATAGTCCACGAACCCAGAAGCCAGACGGTTCAGGCTTTGTTGACGGTTAGGCGCCAAGCTGTTGACTTGGTTCCGCGCTGGGCCATCTTTAATATGTGGCCTGCGGCTTGGATGTATTTTGAGACAGTGAAGGTCATGGGCAAGTTTCCCGCGTCAGTTCTGACGACCGTGAATGCGCCGTACAGCAAGAAGCTGGACGCGCCGACGCTTGCCCATTGTCTGACGCATCCTGAGGCCGCCAAGGCTTGGCCGGGACAGATGTCGGCGTTTTTCGGCGAAGTCGCCCCGGAGTTGCAGAAGGCTTTTGCGGGCGCATTTCACATCAGCGAAGCTGAGCTCGTCATCGCCGCAAAGACATTCGCGCAATTCTCCGGCGAATCCTATCCACTCGCCGCGTGAGCGCGGTCAGACCAGACTGGGCGCGTCTTTTTCGCGTCGCTAGCTCGCTGATACGCCAGGTCAATTCCGAACAACTCATCATCGATTCATGGTCGTTCGGCGGCGGCACGGCGATGATGCTGCAAGTCGGCCACCGCGAGAGCCACGACGTCGATATCTTCCTGGCCGATGCGCAGTTCCTGCCCTTTCTCGATCCCAAGCTCCACGATTTCGAGTTCGAGATCAGGCCATCCGACTACGGCGGCGATGGCACAGGCTTCCTCAAGCTCGCTTTCGAGGGTATCGGCGAGATCGACTTCATCGTGGCTCACGCCGTTACGGACATCCCGACGGCGAGGCAGACGATCGAGGGCGAGGAAGTCGACCTGGAGACGGTCGCCGAGATCATTGCCAAGAAGATTCACTACCGCGGCGCGACCATCAAGCCGCGCGACATCTTTGACATTGCAGCGGCGGCTCACCACGATCGCGATTCAATCATCAACGCGTTGAAGCACCACAAGGATGACGTCGCCAAGACGCTGAGCGCGATCGAACGATTGAAACCGGACTTCGTCAACGCGGCCATAGCGGAGCTTGCGATCAAAGACTCATTCAAGCCGATCATCGGTACGGCGCTCGAGGATGCGACCGAACTCCTTAAATCGATTTGATAGATTCCGATCGGCGGCATGCGAGCGAGCGTCTGCCGAGAGCAAGCGTTGTTCAATCATCAGGAACTAGGCTTGCGGAAACAGCACTTCTTCCCGCGTCTTGGTCTGCGCGTCATAGATCCGAATCTGAAGCATGGGAAAACGCTTCTTCAGCTCTTCTGCGCCCGTTTTGGCTGGTCGCAAATTCGGCCTTAAGTCGACCGTCGACTTCAAGTGCATAACCCGATGCCGGCAAGTCGTGGGCGGTCGCAACCATCGTATTCCCTTTGCGTGTGAAGGTGACGGCGACTGTTTAGCGTGAGTCGCATAGAACGCGCCAGCTCACGCCGATGTTGGTTCAGCTCTTAAATACCGAAGCTTGCGAATCGCCGACTGCGCGCGCGTTCAAGGATGTGCGTTTGCGTCATCCGAACAGTTGGTCGGGGCGCCGCCGGCCCTGATGCACCCACGAAACAACCATGGCGCCACGTAGCTGCCCGCCCACATCCCGCGCCCCGAACGGTCTGCATCGCGCTGGGCGGAGTTGTACTTCCCTTTCGAATATTGCGGCCAATCCAGCGCAAGACCATTGCGAACAAGCCATTCCCCGAGATCGGCGCCGCCGACCGAGCAGATCGCTACACTCCGGCCGTATTGGTCTTCCGAGACCGGCATACAACTCACTGGTCGCCGTGCGACGAAGGTGTCGAGATCATTGGCTGCGTTCGCGCCACAGCGATACAGGTTGCTATCCGCGCCTCGGCATAGCTGGCTACTCTCAGGGGCATCGATGCCCCAGAGCCGGATGCGCGTCCCATGAATTTCCAGCGTGTCACCGTCGATGATGCTGGCTTGGCCAACGAGATCATTTGCGAAGGCCGTGCTGGATCCCAATAGAAACATCAGTATGACGAGAGATCGATGCATGCTTATGACCTTGGCATCTGTGGTTATCGCAAATTGCGTGGATTGAATTTTGGCAAATTCTGAAGCGGCTTTAGTGACGGCAGATTCTCCGGTCGCTCCGGATAATGAAACTCCGTGCCCCGCAGCCAGCGTCCCTCAAAGCGGTCCCAGAACAGGATTGCGTCCATCTGCCAGGTAAACTCGTAGACTCTCCAGACGCCGACATCTTCGATCACCTCGCCGGTCGCATTGAATGGCAGGCTGTTGAGCTTGCAGAGCGCATCAATTTCATCCCAATGCTCGCGAATATAGCGATCCTCGAGGGCGACATGGTACGGCCGGTCGGCGCGCCAGCGCGACCCGCCGCCGCGTTGATAAAATCCTTGTCGCTGCATCAGAAATTCAGGAATGCGCGCGATCGCCTTCCCGATCCGGCGCGCTTCGTCCGAGGAAAGCTTGCTGACACCAAAGCTGTAGCGTTGGGTGTCGTCGCGGCAATAGAGCCACGCGAGGGTCACGCCGTTGGCGTCCCTGACCACGTAGCACTCGGAATTCTCCCGGACCAGGCTCCAGGGTGGCTTGAAACGACGGCTTGGCTCCATGAGAACAAAATAAGAACATAAACCGCCGATGGTCAACCTGAAACAACGCGATGTTCTCGGTCTCTCAGCCGAACGATCGGGACGACGAACTGGAGGCTGCCGTCGACCAGGCGATCGCCGTCTGCGACGGCGATACGCGCACGGCCGTTCGTGCGCTGATCGTCGCGAACAACTTTCTGGAAGCCGAGATTGCGGGTTTGAAGAAGGCCGTATCGCATGCGTACACTCGCGGTCGCTTCCGGACCTACACAGGCTGATTGTTAGGATTAGCGAGGTGGCAATGAGACATCAGGGGGCATGCAGAGTGGCTCGCCCAGCATATGATCGTCGAGAGCGGCCGCTGAAATGTGCAATCTGTACTATGCCGACCTCTGGATTATGCCGACCATTAGCCCAGAACGGGCTCGGGCGGCGGCGATCGTTGCGTTGGCGCGGCTGGCTGAAGCCGGAGAACTGGTGTCTGGTGCCAGCGGACAGCTTCGCCGAGTACGCCCCCGAGCCAAATCCGGAGACGAAGAAAAAAGACGTCGTTTGGTTCGCGATCGAGGAAAGCCGGCCGCTGTTCTGCTTCGCTGGCATTTGGACCGAGTTCAGGGGCGACCGCGGCACCAAGTCGAAGCCGATCCCGGGCCCTCACCTCGTCTACGGATTCCTCACAACATCGCCGAACGCCGTCGTCGAGCCGATCCACTCGAAGGCCATGCCGGTCATCCTGACCACAGAGGAGGCGCGCGACGTTTGGATGCGCGCTCCGTGGGATGAGGCGAAGGCGCTGCAGCGCCCCCTACCCGACGATGCGCTCAAGATCGTCATGCGCGGCGCTGACAAGGAGGACGTCGCTAGCGCCGCCTGACGCCTCCTTCCTCAGGCAGATCGGAACACGTGGAAAACGCTGAGGTCATCCAACCCGGAATCACTGCTCTTGTGTTAGCAGCTGGGATTGGCTCAGGGGTTCGGGCCGCGCAGGATGGTTTCGATGCTGA
>Ga0307474_10003263_pt1 | contig 11691 bp, 10 predicted proteins | sample atmos_gasesECM1C_2_FD_203312 | JGI IMG/M metagenome (GOLD analysis project Ga0307474, IMG submission 203312) | Hardwood forest soil microbial communities from Morgan-Monroe State Forest, Indiana, United States - atmos_gasesECM1C_05 | ecosystem: Environmental > Terrestrial > Soil > Temperate... | reverse complement strand
ACGATCCTGGCGGGCGGCGCGGTCGAGGTCGCCTCCATCGGCCACTGGCTCGCCTCTCCGTACTGGGGAGGCATCGCGGCCACAGCCCGTGCGGCACTCGCACAGCTCCTGCGTCAGCGCGGTGCGGCGGCCCTCACTTCGCGCGAGCTCCTCGGAGCCCTGCAGCTCGCACCCCGCGAGCTGCGGCCCGCGGCGCGGGAGCTCGAGGCGCTCATGCGACACGCGATGGGCCTGCTCGGCGAGGGCAGCGCCTCCCCAAGGCGCTGGTCGGAGCGCTTCGAGGCGGCGCTTGCCGCGCTCGGCTGGCCGGGGGTACTCCCCGGTGACGGGGCCCTGCAACAGACACGGCTGCGCTGGCGCGAGCTGCTCGAGGAATTCGGGGGACTTGCCGCGTGCGCCGGAAGCCTCGGGCGCGAGGCGGCGCTCGAGCACCTGCGCGCGCTCGCCGCGCACACGGCGTACCGCCCCGCGGATGAGGACGTGCCGGTGACGATCTCTCCGGTACTGGCCGATCCGGTCGTGGTCTACGACGGCATCTGGGTGGGCGGCCTGAGCGCCGACGTGCTGCCCATGCCGGTGGCGCCCGATCCGTTCCTGCCGCTGGCCGCGCAGCTCGCGGCAGGCCTGCCGGAGGCGAGTGCGGCCGGCCGGCGCGCGCAGGCGCAGTCGTTGCTGAGTGCCTGGGCGCGCACCACATCCGAGCTGGTGCTCTCGGTGCCGGCCCGCGAGAAGGACCTCGAGCTCCTGCCGAGCCCGTGCCTCGCGCGTCTCACGCTCGCCGAGCAGGCGCCGCGCGGGCTGTGGCTGGCACTGCGGTTGCATCGCGGTGGCTGCACCGAAGCGCGCGAGGACTCCAGAGGCGCGGCCTTCACCGCCCCCGCGCCACTCCCCGCCGGGACACGCGCCATCACGTTGCAGAACGACTGTCCCTTTCGCGCTTACGCGGAGCTGCGCCTCGGAGCGGTGGCGCCCGAGCACCCCGAGCCCGGAGTGCCCATGGATCAGCGCGGACTGCTGCTGCACGCCGCACTGCAGCTTCTGTGGGAGCGGTTGCACGATTCACGCGCGCTCGGAGCCTTGGGGGACGGCGCGCTCGATGCACTGATCGCGGATTGCGTGGCGCGCGCGGCGCAGGCGCTGCAGGTCGAGGGACGCGGCCGCGGACGGCGCGCGCGCCGCATCCCCGACGGCCAGTTCGACCTCTTCAGCGTGCTGTCGCCGGCGCTCACGCGCGAGTGCGCGCGCGCGCAGCGGCTCATACGGCAGCTGTGCGACCTGGAGCGCACCCGCACGCCCTTTGCCGTGGAGGCGACCGAGCACGTGACCGAGCTGACGCTCGCGGGCGCACGCGTGCGCATGCGGCTCGACCGTGTGGACCGGGTCGCCGCCGGCCGCGTCGTGCTCGACTACAAGAGCGGACGGCCACCACCTCCGGACTGGTACGGCGAGCGGCCGGCGCATGCACAGCTGCTCGCCTACCTGGCGGCGCTGGGAGCGGACGTGGTGGCGCTCGCGACCGTCAATCTCACGGCGCGCGAGGTGCGCTTCACCGGCGTCGCGGCGACTGGCGAGATTCTGCCGCGGGTCAAGGCCATTCCGGCAGTCACCGGGGCAGCCGTCGCCGACTGGCGCGCGCAGCAGGAGGCGTGGGTGGCGCTCGTCGGGCGGCTCATCCGTGCCTTCCTCGCCGGCGAGGCGCGCGTCGATCCGGCGCCCGGAGCCTGCGACTACTGCCACCTCACGGATCTGTGCCGCATCGGCGCGCACCTCGCCCCCGAGCTCGGCTCCTTCACGGAGGAAGCCGATGAGTGATCCGCGCGAGCGGCAGGACGACGCGGCCCGGAGCGCGGCGACCGAGCCCGGGGCTTCGATCGTGCTCGAGGCGCCGGCCGGGTCCGGCAAGACGGCGGTGCTGACGCAGCGCTTCCTCACCCTGCTCGCCACGGTCGACGACCCGGGCGAGATCCTCGCCATCACTTTCACGCGCAAGGCCGCCGCCGAGATGCGCGCGCGCGTCATCCGGGCGCTGCGTGCCGAGCTCCCGGCCGGCGAGCCCGCCGCCGCCGCGCTTGCCCCGCTGGCCGCGGCGGCCCGCGCCCACGGCCTCGCGCGCGGCTGGCAGCTCGAGGCGGAGCCCGAGAGTCTGCGTATCCAGACCATCGATTCGTTCAACTACTGGCTGGCGAGTCAGCTGCCGGTCGCCTCGCGCGCGGGAGGCGTGCTCAACCTCAGCGAGAACGCCGGCGAGCTCTACCGGCGTGCCGCCCGGCGCACGCTGCTCGCGGCAGAAGCCGATCCGGCGCTCGCTCCGGACGCGCGGCTGCTCTTCGAGCGGCTCGACAACCACTGGCTCAATCTCGAGCGGCTCATCGCCCAGATGCTCGAGCAGCGCGGGCATTGGCTGCGTTTCATCGCCGGCGAGGATCCGCAGTCCCTGTGCCGCCGGGTGGACCAGAGTCTCGCCGCCGAGACGCGCGCGCGCCTCAGGGAACTGCGTGCGCTCCTGCCGGAGGGGCTCCGTCGCCGGGCCGAGAGCTTCCCGGGATCGGGGCCGCTCGGTCCCGATCCCGGCGACCTCGTGCACTGGAAGCACTTCGCCCATCTCGTGCTCACGCGCAGCGACTGGCGCAGGCAGCTCTCCGCCCACCGGCTGCGTCCCGGGTTCGGCGAGCCGGCGGTGCGCACGCGGCTCCGGGATCTGATCGATGAGCTGCGCAATACGGCCGGGGCACGTGAGGCGCTGCTCGGGCTCCGGCGCGCGCCGGCCGCGGGGCTCGCCCCTGAGGAGGCCGCTGCGCTCGCCGCGCTGGCGCGGCTGCTGGCACGCGCCGCCGCCGAGCTGCACGCCGCGTTCGCGGAAGCCGGCCGGGTCGATTACAGCTACGTCACCGGCGCGGCGCGCCAGGCCCTCGCCGAGGGTGGCGAGCCGACCGAGCTCGCACTGCGGGTCGGACTCGCGCTCAGGCACATCCTGGTCGATGAGTTCCAGGACACCTCGCTCGCCCAGGTGCAGCTGCTCGAGGCGCTCACCCTCGGGTGGGAGGCGGGCGACGGGCGGACGCTGTTCGTCGTGGGCGACCCCATGCAGTCGATCTATCGGTTCCGCGACGCGGAGGTGGGCCTGTTTCTGCGCGCAGGCGCCGCGGGTGTCGGGCGCGTGGCACTCAAGCCGCTGCGCCTGTTGCGCAATTTTCGCGCCGCCGAGGCGCTCGTCGAGTTCACTAACGAGCTCTTCGTCCGGGTCTTCCCACCAGTCGATCAGCTGCGCGCCGGCGGCGTGAGCTACCGCCCGAGCCTGGCGACGCGCGCCGACGCTGGCGTGCCCGGCGCGATTTCGCCGGTCACGCTGCGCCTCTATCCGGGCGATCCGGCCGCCGAAGCGCGCGCCATCGCGACGCGCGTGGCGGAGCTGCGCCGGCTCGACCCCGCGGGCACCGTGGGCGTGCTGGTCGTAGCCCACGCGCACGCGGTGCCCATCATCGGCGCCCTCGAGGCGCGCGGTCTCGCGCCGCTCGGCGTCGACCTGGTGGCGTTGCGCGAACGGCTGGTGGTACGCGATCTGGTGCAGCTCACGCGCGCCCTGCACGACCTCGGGGACCGCGCCGCGTGGCTCGCGGTGCTGCGCGCACCGTGGTGCGGCGCGCGGCTCGGCACGCTGAGCGCGCTCTCGGGCCCGAACGACCGGGAGCTCATCATCGAGGCGCTCGCCAACGCCGAGAGGCTGGCGCGCTGCGATCCGGGCGACCGGCTGCACCTCGAGCGCGTGCGCGCCGTCCTGAGCGAGGCTCTGACGGGCCGCGGCGCGCAACCGCTGGCGAGCTGGCTCGAGGCGACCTGGCTGCGGCTCGGTGCGGCCGATGCCTACGGAACCGGAGAGCTCACGGACGCACGCGCCTTCTTTGCGGCGCTGGCCGCTGCCGCCACGAGCTTCGAGTGGCGCGGTCCGGAAGATCTCGAGGGAGTTCTCGAGCATCTCTTCAGCTCGCCTGCGGGCGGTGAGAACCCCGTGCAGGTGATGACGATTCACCGCGCGAAGGGGCTCGAGTTCGACCACGTACTGGTGCCGGCGCTCGATCGCACGACGCGCGCGCCCGAGCGGCGCCTGCTGCGCTGGCTCGATCTGCCGAGCGAGACGAGCGAGAGCAATCTGCTCATCGCGCCGGTTCCGGTCGTCGGCGCGCGCGAAGAGGAGGGGGATCTCAACGGTTACCTGAAGGACCTGATCCGCCAGCACGACGCGCACGAGCGCGCGCGGGTTCTGTACGTCGCGGCGACGCGCGCGCGGCGCACACTGTGGCTGTCGGGCGCACCACCCAGCGGCGCCGACGGGGCCGTGCGGCCCGACCGGCGCAGTGCGCTCCATACTCTCTGGCCGGCGCTTGCGCCGCGCTTCGAGACGGTGGCAGCCGCCCCTGCCGCTGCCGGCAACCTGACGCGCGCCGGCCCGCTGCTGCGGCTCCTGCCGAGCTGGCGCAGCGCCGAGCCGCCGCCGCGCATCGCAGTGGAGCGTCTGCCGGCGGCGTACCTCGCGGCCGAGCCGACCGAGTTCCGCTGGGTTGGCGAGACGCAGCGCCACGTCGGGACCGTGGTGCACGCCTGGCTCGCACGGCTGTCCGAGGAGGCGCGCCTCCCGCCGGCCGAGGCGATGGCCGAGGAGAGCGGGGCCGTGCTCGCCGAGCTCGCCCGCGCCGGCGTCCCCGAGCAGGATCGCCTCGAGGCGCGCGCGCAAGTGCTCGCGGCGCTGACGCGCACACTCTCTGACGAGCGCGGGCGCTGGATTCTCGACCACGGACACCGCGAGGCGCGCAGCGAGTGGGAGGTCTCAGGCGTGAGCGGCGGGGTGCTGCGCAGCGTCGTGATCGACCGATGCTTCATCGACGCGCACGGCACCCGCTGGGTGATCGACTACAAGACCAGCGCGCATGAAGGCGGCGGACTCGAAGAGTTTCTCGACCAGGAGCTCGAGCGCTACCGGCCGCAGCTCACGACTTACCGCGAGCTGGCGCGCGGCTTGGGTCCGGAGCCGGTGCGCGCCGCTCTCTACTTCCCTCTGCTCGGCTCGCTGCGCGAGCTCGTTTGAGGCGCGCTCAGAATGTTCCGGCGATGCTGAACGGACGGCGGCCGGAAGCATCCGGGCTGCCGAGGAACTGCAGGTTGCCGATGAGCTCGGGCGCCGCGTCCGCGCGCGCTGCTACCTGACCCTCGAGCACATAGCCAGGCTGATCGGTGAGACGCAGTGTTCCTTCGACGGCCAGTGGACCACCCAGGTCGGTGAGGTTGCCCACCGGCTCGCTGCCGCCGCCCGGAAAGCTGATGGCGTAGCTCCCGAGCGGGGTCACGTGCCCGGTCCGTTGCGTGAGATCGTGCGCCTCGATGCGACCCTTGAGCTCCGCAAGACGGCCGTGCTCGAGGCGCACGAGCGCGAGATCGGTGTGCAGGCTCCCGCGCAGCTGCGGCGGCACGTGCGGAACCTGCCGGGGGTCGAGCTTCAGATCTGCGATCAGGTTCCGCAGGCTCAGGCTCCCGCCGACTCCGTAGGCCACATCCGCGCTTGCCGTCACCGGGCCGTGCGCGAGCACCACGTGGCCGGCGACGGTGCCGGTAAGGAGCCTGAGCGGCGCCGCATCCCAGCTGAGATCGCCAAAGGGCATGCGCTCAAACGTGAGGCCGCTGCAGGACCCGCTCCACACCGAGCCCTCGGCGCTCGCGCAGGCGGCGATCCCGGTGCGCGGCACGACCCAGCTCGCCGGCAGGCGCGATACCAGGATGACCGCGAAGGCGGCCGCGGCGAGCAGCGCAATCCACAGGGGCCGCGGCATTCAGCCCGTGTGCAGGACGACCGCGGCGTTCACCACGCCCGGCGCGCCGGCGCTGTCGATGGTGGCCGAGTCAACGCGGATGCCGTTCTGCTGTGCGAGCCGCGCGAGCCAGGCAACGAGCGTGTCGAACGGGGCCTTCTGCAGGCGCAGCGACAGGGCTCCGGGACCCGCAGGCTCGCTGCCGGCGAGCGCGCCGGCCAGTCCGGATTCGCGCGCCGAGCGATCGACGATCACGAGCAGCGATTCTCCGGCCGCGGAGGGCGGCTGGGGGGAGGCTGCCAGCTCGGGCGCGACGCCCTGCATCCACGCGAGGTCGTTGCTCTTCCTGAGGAGCCGCTCGTGCGCCTGGGAGACGCTGCGGTCGAGCGGCAGCAGCACGCCGAACACGAGCAGCAGCGGGACGAGCACCGCGCCGATCTGCACGATGCGCTGCTCACGCCCGGAGAGAGCCGCGAACCACTGCGCGATGCTCTCGAAGGACAAAGTCTCGGCCGACAGCTTCATGGATCGGTGCCTACGGGACCTGTGAGTGGATCTGCACGCGCCCCTGGTAGGCGCTGCCGACGGTGTTGCCGCCGACGAGCTGCGCCTGCCAGCCGCCGTTACGGAGCTGCTGGCTCAGATGGTCGAGGCTCGCGGCATCGGGCGCGTTGAGCGTCAGCTCGAGCAGCCCGTCGTGGAAGTTGAGCGACTGCAGGCTGGCACCGGCCGCACCGCGCGCCTGGGCGACGGCCTGCAGCACGCCGAGCAGGCCGCTCGCACCGCCGCCGTTACGCAGCGCCGCGAGGCGTTGTTCCATGCGGCGGCGGGCATCGCCCGTGCCCGGCTCGGTGGGCAGCGCGCGGTGGAAGGTGTCACGGATCGAGGCATCGACCTCATGCTCCTTGCTCTTCAGCACCCGCAGCTCCGCCGTCTTGCCGACGACGTGCAGCGCGACCAGCGCGAGCAGCAGCAGCGCCGCGACGCGCCAGGCCGAGAAGCCGGCCGCGCGCGATCTCTTGGGCGCATACGGCCCCTGCAGCAGATTGGTCGCCGCCGTGGCGGGCAGCTGCTGCGCGAAGAGCGCCAGCGGCCCATCCGGGAGCAGTTGCACCTTGAGGCTGGCGAAGCGCTCGCGCGCCTCCTCGACCTGCGCAGAGTGCTGCTGCCACTCGGCGGTGCCGCTGTAGAGAATCAGGCCGCGCGCCTCGCCGCCGGTGCCGGATTCCTCGACGGCGAGCGCTGCGGGGGTACGCGGCGGCGATGCGGCGATGCTGAGCGCCTCGGAGAGCGCGTCGATCGGCAGGGAGACCGGTGGCGCGCCGGGCGCACGCACGAACACCGTATCTTCCTCGAGCAGCGCCACCGCCTGACCGGGGTTCGCGGGCAGCAGCTCACTGTCGGCGTATACGCAGCCGGGCTCGAGGCCCGCGCGGCGCAGCGCCCCGAGCCACTCCTCCATGAGCGCGCGCGCCACGACGGCGACCGGCGTGCGGGCGGAATCGCCCGTGCGCCGGCCGATGGCGAAGTGCAGCTCGTCGATGTTGTCGGCGAGATGCTCCTCGAGAGCGTAGGGGACGAGCTGCTGCAACTTGACGCCGCTCCTCGTCGGCAGCTCGGGGTCCGCGAGCAGCACGTCGCTCCCCGGGACCAGGACGCACACGCGTCGCCCGGCGGCGGCGCCAGCGGCGGCCTCGAGCGGCCCGCTCTGCGTCGCCGCGAGCGGTGCGCCGGCGGCGCTCGCGATGAGCCACGTCGCCGGCTCTTGCGGCGTACGCGGCAGACGCAGCAGCAGCCAGTCAGCCATGTGCGGACGTCCCCCTCAATCCGGTGTGTAGCTGCGCAGGACGGGACGGACCTGGCCCGTGGGATCCTGCAGCAGAAGACTGTACAAGTTGAATTCGGTGCTGCCAATAGTGACGAGGCTCGTGAGGCGGAAGTAACTCGAGGTCATCTGCAGCTTGGTGGAGATCTTGCTCCAGGTCGCGGAATCGGCCGCCGCCTGGTAGTCGCTCAGCTTGGGAAAGCAGCCACCCGCGGACGCACGGTTCTTGGCGAGCCCGTCGACGTCGCTCGAGAAGTCGCCGTGTCCCAGGAACGCATCGAGCACCAGGGGCTTTGCGGTGCAGATATTCAGCTTCACGCCGTAGGGGAGCGCGATCACGTAGGGCGCGAGCGCGACGTAGCGGTCGCGCCCGAACCCGGGCAGGGCGAGCAGCTCGCTGGCGCTCGTGATGTAGCGGTTGGGTGTGCGGTAGGGGGGCGTCTGGCCCATATAGACGCTGTCCTCCGCGCCATCGGGGATGGACGGCACGATGTCGCGGTCGATCCAGTCGACCATGTAACCGGCCCACTTGGGCTCGAGCCCGAGCATGGCGAGCAGCTGTTGGAACGCGCCCACCTCCACCGGATCGGGGGTGCCGTCCTGCCTCACCAGGCTGTTGAGATTGAAGCGCCCCTGCAGGTCCTCGAGCTGCGCGCTCAGCATCACGCCGGGAACGACCTCGAGCGGCCCGACCGGCTGCGCCCAGCCCTCGGCGGCGTAGGTGTGCTGCGGATCGGCCTTCTGCGCCAGGCGCAGTCCGTAGGCCGCCAGCGCCTCGGCGCCCTGCTGCACGAGCAGCGCCTGATCGAACGCGTAAGTTGCGGCGCCGCGCCGGAAGGTCATGGCGTTCTCGTAGGCGGTGGCGGCGGCGAGGATCGTGCCGAGCGCGACCAGGAGTATAGCCACCAGCAGCGCGATGCCGCGCTGCGCCCGGGGTGAGGGGCAGTCACGCGCTCTGCGGCCGCGGGGAACGGTGGGGCGCATCAGCCTGCGACCTCGAAGATGCGCGCGATCTTGCCGAAGTCCTCGGTATCGAGGGTGACGCGCACGGCGAGCGGCCGGATACGCAGGTTGCCCTCGAGCGCCTGAGGGCCGGCGACGGTCGCCGGCGGCCACTGCGGCTGCCAGTTGTGGCTGAGATCCAGGTACTCGAAGGTCACCGACTTCACTTTCGTCAGCAGGTCGCGCCGCGCGGTCGTGCTGGAGAGCGTCGGGTCGAGCACGTACCAGTACTCGCGCCGCAATGTGCCGTTCTCGAAAAAGTACGCGACGCGCTGCTCGGCCGGGCGTTGCAGGCCGGTAGGATTCGCCCAGCCGGCACGCGTCAGCGCGACGAGGGGCGGTGCCCCACTGGTCGTAGATGCCGACGGAGTGCTGCTCCCGCCGCCGAGCGAGGACACGGAGCCGGAGGACTGCGTGCCGTTCGCACTGCCCTGGAGCGCTGGCTGCGAGGGCTCGTCGCCGATCGGCTGGCGCACCGGGCGCGGGGTGAGCTGCACAAAGTCCTGCTCGAGGACGCGCACCGCGCTCTGCAGCTCGATGAGCCGCGCCTGCTTCTCCTTGAGCGCGCCGCGCGTGGTGAGCGCCTGGTTGATCGTGCCGTAGCCCATCGCGAACATGACGAAGGCGATGAACACCGCCACCAGGACCTCGATCAGCGTGAAGCCGCGCGCCAGGCGGCGCGCGCCGCGGACGGGCGAGAGGCAGCATGGGCTCATTGCGAGCCCCGCGGCGGCGGGAAGGGCGTGGGCTGCGGCGCGCTCGCCGGCGTTCCGCCGGCCGCATTCGAGCCCGGCGTGAGGAGCTGCGCGCCCCAGTCGGGCTGGTCGCCGCGCGCAAGTCCCACCGCATCCCCTGAGATGCCGCTCACCGTCGCATACCAGCCACGGTCGCTGTCGGAACTCTCCACGTCCGCGGGCCGAACGCTGACATCCATGCGCACCATCCCGGGCACCTGCATGGTGTTGACTTCCTGGTGCCAGTGCCACTTGCGGCCGGCGAAATCGACGTCGCCGTCGCTCTTGCCCGGCGCGGGCAGCTGCCCACTGATGCGCATCAGTGCGATCTGGTTGAGCGCCACCCAGTTCGCGAAGCTCTTGTCGCGCAGGTACGAGATGGTATCGGCCGAGGAGGTGAGCGCGCCGAGCACCGCGGCCATGCCGATCGTGACGATCGCGAGTGCCACCATCACCTCGATCAGCGTGAAGCCGCTGGCGCAGCTCTCGCGGGCGGCTCTCACGGCGTGCGTGCCTCGATCAGCGGCTGCTCGACGATCTGTCCCTTGTCGTCCTCGGCGACGGTGACGCTGCGCAGCCCACCGTCGCGCTCGAGGGTCACGGCGAAGGCAGTCAGGTCACCGTCGGCGTGGATCATCACCTGCGGCGTCTTGTCGTGGGCGTCCGCGGGACGGCGCAGCACCACCGGGCGCGTCTCCACGACCAGCTTCACGCCGAGGCCCTCGGGAAGCTTGCGGGCGCCGAGCGCATCATCCTCGAATACGCTGCGCCACTGGCCGAGCTGCACGTCGTAAGCCAGGAACTCGTAGCCGTCCTCCTGGAAGAGGATTCCGTACTCGCGCGTCTGCAGCTCGGCCTGCTCGCGTGCGTAGTTGAGAAGGGTGAACAGCCGGTCGCTCTCGCGCTCGAGGTCGGGATCGCGCCCCGTCAGGCTGAGCGACAGTACAAACCCCGCGACCATCAGCCCGATGATCGCGACTACCACCAGCACTTCGATCAGGGTAAACCCGGCGCCAGTGCGATGCGGCCCGCGCCCGCCGGCCGTACGCGGCTTACTGGTTGACGTTCCAGTTGCAGATGTCGGCATTGATGCCGTCGCCCCCCGGCTGGCCGTCGGCGCCCAGAGAGCACAGGTCGTATGGCTTGCCGTGCGTGCCGGGAAAGACGTACAGGTAATCGTTTCCCCACGGGTCCTTGCTGATGCGCTCGATGTAACCTCCGGCCTTCCAGTTCCGGATCGTGGGGTCGGTCGGCTGCGTGACCAGCGCGGCGAGCCCCTGCTCGTTGGTCGGGAACTTGGAGTTGTCGAGGTAGAACTCTTTCAAAGCCAACTCGACGCTCTGCAGGTCCTCCTTCGCCTTGGTCACCTTGGCCTTGTCGACGTTCGGCAGAATGTTCAGGATCACCACCGAAGCCAACAGCCCGATGATGACCACGACCACCATGATCTCGAGCAGAGTGAAGCCCCGGGCGCCGGCCGGCCGGTGGCGGTGGTGTCTGCTAACCTCGCGGCTGATGTGGGTCATGAGTGAGGATCCGGGCGGGACGACCCGCCGATCATAACAAATGGGGATGTATCGGCCTGTGAACCGGCGGCACGGCCTGCTGCGTGCGCTCAATTGCGACGCGCCCTACGGGTGGGTGCTGCTCGCGGTCTGCGCGCTGCTCGTGCTGCTCACCGCCCTGAGCGGGGAAGCCGGCCGCGCGTGGCTGGAGTATGACCGCGCAGCGCTTGCGAGCGGCGAGCTCTGGCGGCTCGCGACCGCGCACCTGGTACATCTCGATGTGCATCACGTACTGCTCAACTGCCTGGGGCTGCTGCTCATGTGGATCCTGTTTGCCCGCGATTACCCCCCGCGGCAGTGGCTCCTGATCGTGCTCGCCTCGATGGCCGTGATCGACGCCGGACTCGCGCTGTGGGATTCGACTCTGCGCTGGTACGTGGGTTCCTCCGGAGTGCTGCACGGTGTCATGGCGGCGGGCACCCTCGCGCACCTGCGCCGCCACGAGCGCGACGGCTGGCTGCTGGCGGCGTTCCTCGTCGGCAAGCTCATCTGGGAGCAGGGGGTCGGGGCATTGCCGCTCTCCGGCAGCGACCCGGTGGTCGTGGACGCGCACCTCTTCGGCGCGGCGGGCGGGCTCGCCGCCGCGGCGTTCCTGAAGAATCGGCGCGAGCCGCTATAATTTTCGCCCTCACACGCGGTACGGGGTCGCCATGGCGTTCGCATTCGTCTTTCCCGGACAGGGCTCGCAGTCGGTCGGAATGCTCGGGGCGCTCGCGGCCGCGGACCCGGGGGTGCGCGCGACGTTCGACGAGGCCTCGGCGGTGCTC
>Ga0307474_10003262_pt1 | contig 11694 bp, 9 predicted proteins | sample atmos_gasesECM1C_2_FD_203312 | JGI IMG/M metagenome (GOLD analysis project Ga0307474, IMG submission 203312) | Hardwood forest soil microbial communities from Morgan-Monroe State Forest, Indiana, United States - atmos_gasesECM1C_05 | ecosystem: Environmental > Terrestrial > Soil > Temperate... | reverse complement strand
TCAGACCGCGTTTCTGTGCCTGCTCCACCGACATCACCACCACGGCCGCCCCACCATCGACAATCCCGCTCGCGTTCCCCGCCGTCACTGTCCCGCTCTTCCCGAACGCTGGACGCAGCTTCGCTAGCCCTTCCATCGTGGTCTGCGGACGCCGGTGATCGTCCTCGCTGAACATTTCCCCACTCAACTCGCCCTTGTGATTTCTCAGTGGTACCGGGACTAGTTCTTCCTGCAGCCGTCCTTCTTTATAGGCTGCGTCAGCCATCTGCTGCGAGCGAAGAGCAAACTCGTCCTGCATCTGCCGCGTGATCCCCTGCTGCTCGCCGTACAACTCAGCCGTGTTCGCCATGTAGAGCCCGCAATAGGAATCGAGCAGCGCCACCATCAGCGAATCTTCCAGCTTGCCACCCGGCGCGAGCGTGAAGCCGTCGCGGCCGCGGATCACAAACGGCGCCAGCGACATCGCTTCCATGCCGCCCGCCAGCACAATCTTCGCCTCGTCGGTCTGCACCATCTGCGCCGCGTTGACGATGGCCTGCATTCCCGAACCGCACAACCGGTTCACCGTCAGCGCCGGCGTGTCGATGGGCAGCCCGGCGCGCAATCCCACGTGCCGCGCCCCGTACAGCGCATCGCCTGAAGTCTGTTGCGCGTTGCCAAACACCACGTGATCGAATTCCTTCGGATCAATTCCGGCGCGCTCGATCGCGCCCTTGGCCGCGACCGCGCCCAACTCCTGCGCCGTGAAATCCTTGAGCTTGCCGCAGTAGCGCCCCATGGGCGTCCGCGCGCCGCTCACAATGGCAATATCGCCGGGTTTCAACATGAATTCCTTCTAGAAGAGGCCAGATGTAGATAGCAAACTTTTTAGTGTAGCAGCGGGAAAGAGCAGCTGTCAGCTATGGCTTCAGCTTTCAGCTATCAGCCTTGAGCTGTCAGCGTAGTGCGACTTCGTTGGATAGATGGCCGTTTCGTTAGTCGATTCAGGAACAGACTCTGGCGCAAAAGCCGCGTTCGGCAAATACTCGTTTTGGCTGAAAGCTGAGAGCTGATGGCTAAAAGCTTGGAAGCTGCTCTTAAGCTACCGCCGCCGACGCCATATTCGGCGCCAGCGCCAGCACGCTGCCGGCGCCCTGGGTGAGCGCATCGTGCAGCGCCTGCTCGCCCCGGTTGATCACTTCCGTGACAATGTCTACCGGATCGAACGAACTGCGCATCACTGCCTCCGCCAGACCTGCGGTAAAGGCAATCGCTTGATCCTTGCCGGGTAACCGCACATCGGCGACCAGCTTGCGTAGCTTCTCGACCGCCTGCAGCGCCTCTTTCTCAGCGGTGTCGCCAAGAATGATCGCTACCGTGGTCGTGTCGTAGCGGAAGGCAAGATCGTTCGAGCGGATGTTCGCAGTGAACAGTTGCCCGACCTGCTCCATCGTGGCTTCCACCGCCGTCTCGCCGAATTCCTTGATCATGGCCGCGCCCTTGCCAAAATGCATCAGCAGGATGGTCATTGGCGTCGCTTGTTGCGATGCCCGCTGCGCTTCCGCGAGCACCAGATCGAGGTAGGAAGCCCGCTTGAGCAGTCCCGACTTCTCATCCGTGACGGAGAGATTCCGCACCAGCCGCCGCAGACCTGCATTGTTCAGCGCGATCACTACTTGCTCGGCCAGCGTCTTCAGCACCACGATCTCCGAAGGATGCCAGTTGCGCTCCGCCCCTTGCATGAACACCAGCACGCCGATCTGGTCCTCGCCATCGGTCAGCGGCAGCGCCAGTAGGGAAGTCACGCCCAGTTCCGCCAGAGCACGCCGCACGGGCTGTACTTCGTCGGAGGTCAACGTATCGGTAATAGTCACAGTGCCACGGCTGATCGCCAGATCCTGGCATGCCGCCACCACCGCGGCCAGCGCCGCCGCATCGCCCGCGGAGGTTCCATCCGCATGAAATTCCTGCAAGGCGGTCGGAGGCAGTCCGGGCTTGCGCATGGCCGCTACGCAACGCGTCACTTTCCACTGGCTGCCCATTTCGTTGGCGGCCGTGGCCAGCACGGCATTCGCGTTGTTCTGGTGATACAGCTTGCGCGTGATCTCCGCTACCCGGGTAAAGCTGCTGACATCGGCTTGTTCCCCGCTAACGGCCGCGGGTGGGACCAGCGGCTGGGTAGCCGCAGTCGCGCCCGCCGACGACGGTGCTGGGGGCGCGGGAGCTTTTCCTGCATAGCGCGGCGTCACTCCCGCTGCCAGATATAACCGCTGCAAATCTTCGTTACGTTCTTCTTCGCGCGGAAACAATTCCTGAATGCGTTGCAGCCGTTCCACTGCTTTCGAGCGCATTCCGTACTGCACCAGGATTTCTGCCTGCAACATCAAATCCTGCAGCGCCGCCGCCCCCAGCGTCGGCTCCTCGGCACGCACCGTTTCCGGTACCGATTTGTTCAGCTGGCTCAACCGCGAGGCGATTACCTTGAAGCGATCGTCGGGAATCTTCCCCCGCAGAATCTCCAGCCGCTTCTGATGCCCGCGCTCGTAAGGATCGACATCCGCCGCCCGGTCCAGGCACTCGCCCGCCTTCTGAAAATTCCCCGTGCTGACATACAGATCAAACAGCTTCAGCAGCGTCTGGCAATAATCGTTTTCACGGTTTGAGGAGTTGAACAGCTCGCTCAAAAACTCCAGCATTTCGGGCGACGACCGGTGCCCGCTGATCAGATCTTGCATGGTGGCAACGAACGCCCGCCGTTCACCTCGGCGGCGCTGAAACAGTTCCAGCTTGCGCGCCAGGGCTACCGCCTCCGCATCCTGCTGCGCGTCGATCATCTGCCCGACCAGCGTGACCACCTGCTGCAGCCGGCTCGGATTCTGCTCAAACAGTTGCCATACCAGCGGCTCTGCCTCCGACAACCGGTTTGCCGCCAGCAACGCCTGGCTGTAGCAATCGCGCAGTTCGAGCGACGGATTTCCCCCAATCACGTGCGGCTCGAAAATGAAGATGGCTGCACCAATCTGTCCTTGCCCCAACAGGCTCTTTCCATACGCCAGGGCAATGCGCGGGTCGCTCGGATCCTCTCCATAGGCCAGCTCGAAATATTGCGATGCATCCGCTCCGGTCGCTTCCGCCAGTTCCGCCGCCTTCAGAAAAGCGGCCGCCGATGTTTTGCTCTCGCCGAGTTGCGAACACAACTCGGCCATCCGCAGATAGTTGGCCTGCGTCGGTTCCAGCGTGACGATCCGGCTCAGCACCTGCAACGACTCAGCTTGCTTTCCTTGCTTGGCCAAATCGTCGAGCGCGTTCTCGTAGGTGCCAATCGCAAGTTTTTTATTGGAATTTTCCAGCAACTGCCCGAAGCGGAATTTCTGCTGCCACGTCGGGCTCCCATGACGCGCCAACTTCTTGTAGGTCAAACTTGCACGGGTCGCGTCCCCCGCGCCGATCTGCCGCTCGAAAAGATCCCCAAGCAGCGACACCGCCTCGGCCGTGCGGCTCAGCGACAGACACAAGTCCGCGGCCATGGAACGCACGTTGTCGTTCTCCGGATCTTCCAGCAGCACTTGGAGATATTCTTCGAGCGCGTCGCTGGTCTTGCCTCTTTGCAGAAGCTTCTCCGCCTGCGCGACACGCTTCGCGATTTCGGCCCGGTCCGGCATGTGGGTAATCTGCGGAGTAACCTTCATCGTGATTCTAGGAGCCGGGGTACACAGCAGCAATGCAGTAACGGCCCGCCGCGGTTACGAAGGTCATTCGTCTTTTGCAATCATGGAGATGAGACTCGTGTGGCTTGCACACTCCCGCATTGATTCCTTCCAATTTCCGAACCACCTTCCGCTTCTGATATACCCTCATGATGCCCGAGGCCACTTCGACCCAGGAACAGGGACTCCGTCATCAACTCACCGCCGGACAGATGGCGATGGTCGCCATCGGAGGCTCGATCGGCACCGGGCTCCTCCTTGGCTCAGCGACCGCGATCGGCCTCGCCGGCCCTGCGGTTATTCTCAGCTTCCTGCTCGCTGCCTTCATTACCTTTACCGTCGCCTGCGCCCTTGGTGAACTGGCCTGCGCTCACCCCGCCGCCGGATCTTTCGGCGTCTATGGTGATCTCTATCTCAACGACTGGGCCGGATTTCTTTCCCGCAGCGGGTACTGGGCGGCGATTGCCGTATCTATCGGCGCAGAAATGGTCGCCTCCGCTGTCTACATGGCCTTGTGGTTCCCACGCGTGCCTGCAGTGGCGTGGGTCGTGCTTTTCTCGTTCCTGTTGCTGCTGGTGAACCTTCTGGGTGTCGGCGACTACGGGCGTTTTGAGTTCTGGTTTGCCATGGTGAAAGTAGTTACCATCGCTGCATTCATCGTGCTGGGCGCGGCGTTGCTTTTCACCAGACGCGTCGCTCCGCAATATAGCGCGCAAGGCGGGTTCTTCCCCCTCGGCATACTCGCTCCCTTCCTGGCCATGACTTTCGCGATCTACGCCTTTGGTGGGATCGAGTTCGTGGCGGTCTCTTCCGGCGAAGCCCGCTCCTCGACGGAAATCGCCAAAGCCACGCGGATCACCTTCGCCATGCTCGCCCTGGTCTACCTCGGCGCGATCGCCATCCTCGTCGGTGTCATGCCCTGGAACCGTGCCGGGGTCAGCGAGAGCCCGTTCGTTACGGTTTTCCGTTCCGTGAATATCCCTGCCGCGAGCCACCTGATGAACTTTGTGGTCCTGACCGCGGCGCTTTCCGGAGCCAACGCTGCCCTGTACGTGTCATCCCGCATGTTGCTTTCGATGGCGCGCAGTGGATGGGCGCCGGCCCGTCTCGGCCAGCTCAACGCGCATGGCTCGCCGAAACTGGCGCTGCTGGTTTCTTCTTACGGAATCGTGGTCGCACTCGTGCTCGAACGATGGGCGCCACGCAACGCCTTTGAATTCATCCTGCGCGCGGCTTTCTTCGGCATGATGCTCTCCTGGGTAGTCTCGCTGGCGGCTCACGTTTCGTTCCGCCGTCGCACCAGCCCGGAACAGATTCGAGCGCTGCCTCTGCGATCCCCCCTCGCCGGATGGGGATCGGTCATTGGCTTCGTCGTGATTTGTGCGGTGGTCCTAAAAGGCTGGTGGGATTCGCGCGTCAACCTGATCAGCGGCGTGCTCTATTTGCTGCTGCTTACGTTGGCCTGGTGGGCGATCAAGCAGGCGCGCCGCAGAACGGCAGAGTAAGTTTCGAGTTTTCTGACCACTCTGTTCGTACTCCAATGTCATTCCGAGGAGCGCAGCGACGAGGAATCTGCGCTTTTCACTGGGTGGCAAGACCTTTAGATGTGATAGCCAAGACTTGACCTTGCAGGCCATCCTGTCGAATGGGGTCGCTACTGGTCAGGCAGACCTTTAGGCGGATGTTCAGCGCAATGGCTGCTGAGACGGCGAAGAAACGGCGGAAGCAGGCGCTAATGCCTGTTTACGACAGTTAGCACGGTGACGCAGTGTCAGTGTCAGTTGACGTAATTGAGGCACCAAGCTCAGACGTTTGGTGGGGTTTCGGGCCAGAACGCGGTTAACCGCACGAACCCACTCGGACACATCCCTTCCTGAAGGCAGATATTAGCTGGGAATGGGTGGGTTCAGCTTGATCGACAAGTAGTGTCACAACATTCTGATCCACATCTATGACAAGTGCTGTCAGATCAGCTGTACTAAGCCATTCCCCATCCGCAAGCTTCCCGCTGTAGTCCGAACCGACGATACAGCCCAGCTTGAATCTATGGGCATCTTCCTCGCTGACTCGGATTGCCACGGCAGTCCCCTCACCACCATCCCAGAAACCGAACTCAGGGTTGCCGACGAAACCCTCTACTGCAGGCGTCCCCTTCTCCCAAGTGTAGGGCCGAACCGAGACGAATACATATGCCGGGAAGCTCTTATGGTAAGAGTGGTCTTCATAAGCGAGCCAACCCACCCAACTCAGCAAAAGCAGAACTACTGCTGCGACTGATCCCAAGAGCAACCACTGAGCGATTCGTTTCACGGGTCTACCTCGTGCTGAGCCCGCCGTAATACAAGGCGATTCCGACAGTTTACATTCTAGGCTGGCGTAACATCGATAGCACTCATTGACCCCTCACCCTTGCAGCCTCGCCTGCCATCGAGAGTCGCGCGAACGCTCTTCCGTTTCTCCCGTACAATCTTCCCATGTCCGACCCACTTCTTCGCTTCCGTCCCGAGTTCCCCATTCTCGAGCGCACCAACTACATGATCAGCAACTCGCTGGGCGCGATGCCGCGCGGCGTCTACGAGGCCATGAAGGGATACGCCGATACCTGGGGCGGACGCGGCGTGCGCGCCTGGGAAGAGCGCTGGTGGGGACTGGCCGCGCAGGTCGGCGACGAACTCGGCGCGCTCATGAACGCGCCCAAGGGTAGCGTTTCCACGCATCAGAACGTCACCACCTGCCAGGCCGTGGTCGCGTCCTGCCTCGATTTCTCCGGCAAGCGCAATAAGGTCGTCTACTCCGACATGAACTTTCCATCGGTGATGTACTTCTGGGAGGCGCAGCGCCCCATCGGCGCCCGCGTCGACATGGTCGCGACCGATGGCATCAGCGTACCCACCGACCGCCTGCTCGATGCCATCGACGAGCAGACACTCGTCGTCCCGATCTCGCACGTTCTCTTTCGCAGCGCCTACATCAACGATGCCGCCGCCATTGTCGAGAAAGCGCACAAGGTCGGCGCCTATGTCGTGCTCGACACGTTTCACTCGCTCGGCACCATGCCGGTCGACGTGCAAAAGCTCAACGTCGATTTCGCCACGGGTGGCGTACTGAAGTGGCTCTGCGGAGGCCCTGGCGTCGGCTTCCTCTACGTGCGCCCCGACCTCGGCAATAAGCTCGAGCCGCGCATCACTGGCTGGATGGCCCACCAGCATCCCTTCGATTTCGAAATCGGCCCTAACCGTTACACCGATCCGCCGTTTCGCTTCATGAATGGCACGCCGCACATTCCGGCGCTCGAAGCCGCGCGCCCCGGCATCGCCATCATCACTGCCGCCGGCGCAGCGAATATCCGGGAAAAGTCCAAGCGCCAGACCGCCCGCCTCATCGAACTCGCCGACAAACACGGCTGGCGCGTCCATACCCCGCGCGATCCCGAGCGCCGCGGCGGCACCGTCTCCATCGATATGCCCGACTCGCTGGAGGTTTCGCGTGAACTGATCCGCCGCAACATCCTCGTCGACTTCCGCCCCCAGGCCGGCGTCCGCTTCTCCCCACACTTCTATACTAAGGACGAGGAACTCGACGCCGCCATCGCGGCGGTCGAGGAAATCCTGAAAGAGCGCTCCGTCGCCGCAGAGTAATCCGCCGCCGGGAGTTCCAGAGTTGTCATCCTTCGCTCAGCGAAGGACCTATGCATTTCGTCCGGGCCGCGCTACTCTACGGTCCGATGGTCTCCCGTTCCGAAAACTATGTGGAATATTGCCGCGAAACCGCGCGCCATCTCCACAACCTTCAGGACCTCGCCCTGCGCGGCAAAAACAAGCAGACCATCACCCGTCGCATCCAGGAACGCATCGTGCGCGAGGTCGAACTTCGCCCCGACGACGATGTGCTCGACATTGGCTGCGGCGACGGCACCCTGCTGCAGATGGCAAAAACGCGGGGCGCGCACAGCGCGATCGGACTGCTCGCTACCGAGGAAGAGGCCGCCATCGTCCGCCGCCTTGGGATCGAAGTGCGCCAGGGGTTCACCGACCAATTGCCCGTGCCCGACGAAAGCGCCTCGGTGGTCGTCTGCAACAATGTCTTGCTGGTCGTGCCGCGCGAAAAGATTCCCGCGAGCCTCCGCGAATTCCATCGCGTCGCCAAGCCGGGCGCCCGCATTTTCGTGGGGGAAATTCCCCTCGAACCCGGACCGCCCCCCGAGCCCGAGTTCCCCACGGCCCGCCAAACCCTCGCCTATCTCTACCGCCAGCACGGCTTCCGCACGTGGTTCGGAATGCTGCGCCGCATGCTCTATTGGAAACTGACCAGCAAGCCCATGGTCATCCGCGGCGGCAGTACGATTTCATTCTTCGCCGAGCCTTCGGAGTTCGCCGCCCTCGCGGCCGAAGCCGGTCTCGAACTGGTACGCTGCTGGCACCACGACGACTGGCCCGCCAACCGTTACAACTATCTGTTCCGCAAAGCCACGGCCGTTCCAACTGCTGCAACCGCAGAGACCGTGCCGCACCCTTCGCCAGCCGCGTAACGTTACCGACGTAAGCTCGATTCATCGTTTTCTGCTGCCCGGCTTCCCGCCCTCCCGCTATGCTCAACTTTCAGGCACCGATGCGCTCCACCTGCGTCGTGCCGGGATCTAACTCGGTGAATGTTTCTCTGCCATTTGGGCTCCATGAGAGCAGCCTCTGGATGATCCCCGTCGCCATTGGTGCGATCGCCGGGCTCTACTCTTTCTTTCACGGATTCTCGATTCTGCAACAGCAGCGCCCGCTGCCGATCCGGATCCCGGTGAAACCTCCGGCCCATGCCGCTGCAAAATTCGTTCCCAAGACAAGCGAACCGCCCACGCGCGACCCGCGCACTGAAATCATTCAGCTCAGTCCGAACGATAGTGGGGAAATCACTTCCGCCTCCCTGAGCCAGCAAGGCAAGATTGCCGCCGCTCTCTTACGAGCCGGGGTTCCAAGCCCAGCGACCTGGACCGACGAGGCCACGCATGCCTCGGTTCGCGTCGCCGATCCGCTCCCAGGCGAGAAGCCGACAGATGCCGTAGCCTCCGAGGCCGATGTCTCTCGCGTGCTCCAGCAAGGCGCAAACGCCGCCGCATTCCGCATCCCTGGCCTGAACCCCACGGCAAATCACAACGGCTCGAACCGCAAAGCCATGCTGATGATCTGGGGCGGCCCCATCCTCACCCTCGCTTGCGTTTATCTGCTTGCCTCTCATTTGGGATGGCTGTAAGACAAGTCGCTAGTCTCCCGCTTTCAGTCGCTAGCCACTCGCTGCATGCGGTTGGGTTATAGCCTTCAACATGTCAAGGTTGACGAAAATCAGTGCGTTAGCTGGCGACTAATCACTGGCGCCCTAGGCCTTTGCTGACGACTGGCGACTAGAGACTGGCGACTGGCGACTGAAACAGTTAGCAGGAAGGTGCCCTCTCGAAGGTTTAGCCCTCACACCGGCGGCCACGACCAAGGGCAGCATTTAGAATGAACCGGTGCCCGATACCGTTCGCATTGGAATCCTAGGCGACTTCAATCCCGAATTCCGTTCGCACCACGCGACCAACGACGCGCTTCAGCACGCTGCCGCAAAACTCAGCCTAAAGGTCGAATCCCACTGGCTCCCTACGCCTTCGCTCCTGGAGCCCGGGGCCCGCAAAGTTCTGGAAGGCTTCGACGGCCTCTGGGCGTCGCCCGGCAGCCCTTACAAGAGCGCGGACGGCATGCTCAAAGGCATCGAATTCGCCCGCACCCGCGACTGGCCTTTCCTCGGCACCTGCGGCGGCTTCCAGTACACGGTCATTGAATGCGCCCGCAATGTAATCGGCATGAAAGACGCCGACACCGCCGAGAATAATTCCGGCTCGAAGAACATCATCATTTATCCGGTCGCGTGCGCGGTACCCAATCGCGCCTCTGGCGCTCCGAAGCTCTCGGGCGTCGTCCCGGAAATCCGCATCCGTCCCGGTTCCTACCTGCAGACCTTCTACAGCGAGGAGGTTATTCAGGAAGAATTCTTCTGCAATTTCGAACTGAACCCCGACTACGAATGGTGCTCCATCGAAGCCGGATTCCCTATCGCCGCCCGCGGCCCCAACGGCGAAGTCCGCGCCATCGAGTCGCCCACTCACCGGTTCTTCATCGCCACGCTGTTCCAGCCACAACTCAGCTCCAAGCCAAACAACCCGCACCCCCTGGTTATCGCCTTCGTGCAGGCGGCGGCTGACTGGGGAAGAAAAAAACTGGACGACAGCGTTCTGGAGTAAAAGCAGGCTACAGGTCACAGGGAGCAGCTCAGGTGCCCGTGTCATCCTGACCCAAGCGATGGGAAACTTGCCTTCGCGCCCTTTCTTCGCGCCCTTTGCGGTTAAAAGCTTTTCGTCGAATACGCGCGCGACTCCCCGACAGCCCCACGCCCTCGAAAAATCGTCACGCCCTCTTCACAAACTTCAACGACGCCGAATTCATGCAATACCGCAACCCAGTCGGCTGTGGGCCATCGTCAAACACGTGCCCCAGATGTGCGTCGCACAAGGTGCAATTCACTGCATTGCGCACCATCCCGAGACTCACGTCGCGCTCGGTACGAACATTCTCATCCGCGATCGGAGCCCAGAAACTCGGCCACCCGGTCCCCGACTCAAACTTCGTATCGGAACTGAACAGCGCGTTGTCGCAACAGATACATCGGTACAACCCCTTGTCATGCAGGTTCCAATATTTCCCGGTGAAAGCGATCTCCGTGTCGGCGTGCCGAGTGATGTCGAAGGAATTCCCCGACAACAATTGCTTCCACTCAGCCTCGGTTTTCACCACCTTGGCCACGCGAACCTTCTTCAGGCGCTTCCCGTCATCGGAAAACTCCACGATGTTGACTTCACCAGGGGCTCCGCTGGGCGCAGCGGCCGCCAACACCACCGGCCGGCGCATCGACCACAACACCGAGCCCGCCACCGCGCTCGCGGCCAGGGTCAAGAACGTCCTCCGCTGCATCTTCCGAGCGTTTTTGTCCAGATCCGACTCAAACATAAATCACCCCCAACACATTAGTCGCCAGTCCCCAGTTATCAGGCGTCAGCCTTTAGCAAGGAAGGCTCTTTCCGCTAGAAACTAGCGACTGACAACTTAGCGACTCGCAACTAGCGACTGCCTTCCTCACTTCACCGCCACGAGGTTCGGCGACTCCCGATACATCTGCGGGAACTCTGCCTTCAGGTGCTCCACCTTCGGCGCATCGTTAAACCGGATGTACATGCTGTCGGGATGCAGCGTCGCGTAATTCTGGTGATACGCCTCAGCTGGATAAAATCCCTTCAACTCTGCCACCTGCGTCACAATCTTATGCTTGAAGATATGTGCCTGGTCGAGTTGCTCGATGTAGGCCTTGGTGATTCGCAACTGGTTGGGCGTGGTGTAGAAAACAGCCGACCGATACTGGCTGCCCTCGTCCGGCCCTTGCCGATTCAATTCTGTGGGATCATGCGCCACGGAAAAGAACACGTGCAGGAGTTGTCCGAACGTCACCTGCGACGGATCGTAGACCACCTTGACCGACTCCGCATGCCCGGTCCGCCCGGAACTCACTACTTCGTATTCCGCCGTGTTTGCATCTCCCCCCGAATATCCAGAGGTCGCGCTGATCACGCCTTTCACGTGCTGAAATACCGCTTGGACGCCCCAGAAGCATCCCCCGGAAAACACCACCGACTCTTCCCCACGGCTGGCCGTGAGTTGCATATCCTCAGCGGGCGCGGGAACGGTTGCCGCCTCCTTCGCTTGCGCTCGGAACGCCATCAGCCCTCCCACGACCAACGCGGCCGCAACGAGAACCCTTGCTATGAATGATTTGGACATATTTCCCTCCTTAAGAACGGATGCCGATGTCCTACGGATTGGAGTCCTCAGCCCTGTAAAAGTTTCGCCCCTTCCCCTAGCCTCGATGCGTCCCGATCCAGCCACCCAGCCTGCGCCAGCTATAATCCCGCTTCCGGATGCACCCAGGGCTC
>Ga0307474_10003260_pt1 | contig 11701 bp, 11 predicted proteins | sample atmos_gasesECM1C_2_FD_203312 | JGI IMG/M metagenome (GOLD analysis project Ga0307474, IMG submission 203312) | Hardwood forest soil microbial communities from Morgan-Monroe State Forest, Indiana, United States - atmos_gasesECM1C_05 | ecosystem: Environmental > Terrestrial > Soil > Temperate... | reverse complement strand
GACACCCAGCAAAGTACCTCGCTTCTGCGTCGATTGTCCGCCCTTGACCGGTATGCGCAGCGTTGCTCATCTAGCCTGCGAAAGAGGTAGGAGGAGGAGAACCGTACGGCAACGTGGATTTTGACAGAACGAACCCAATTTTGCGAGCTCAGACGTGTTGCCGCGACAAATCGGTTCGAAATTCCGCATTTCCGCCGATTGCCTCCGGGATTGGCTTTAGGATATCCGGTTTCCACTTTTCCGGATCATGCTATTTCCTTGGGGTTTCAGCACCCATGTAGCCAAACAGAAATCCTGCCACCTTTCGCATCTGGATCTCCTCGCTGCCCTCGGTGATGCGATAGCGGCGGTGGTGGCGATAGATGTGCTCGAACGGCTTATGGCGTGAATAGCCCATGCCGCCATGGACTTGCATGGCGCGATCGGCGGCTTCGCAGCACAGGCGGTTTGCCCAATAATTGCACATTGAGACCTTGTCGGAGAGCGTTCGCTCGATCTGCTGTTCGCTGAGTTCGTCCATCTCGCAGGCCGTCTTGCGGATCAAAAGGCGCAACATCTCGGCTTGGGTCGCGAGCTCGACCAGTGGGAACTGGATCGCCTGGTTCTCGGCCAGCGGCCGGCCGAAGGGTTTGCGCTCGCGCGCGTATTTGACACTTTCGTTGATACAATAGACCGCAGCGCCCAGCGAACTCGCCGCCTGGCGAATCCGGTTCTCATGGACGAAGCACTGTGCGAGCGACAGTCCACTTCCAACCTCGCCGAATTGCGCATCCTCCGGTACGAACACGTCGGTAAAGCTGACGCGCGGATGATCGGTTGGCATGTTGAAGGTCCACAGATACTCCTCGACCTTGACGCCGACGCTGTTTGCCGGCACCAGAAAACAGGTGATGCCACGCGCATCGCCGTCCTTGCCTGAGGTGCGCGCGAATAGTGCGCAATGCGTGGCGGCGTGCATGCCGGTCGTCCACATCTTCTCTCCGTTGATGAGCCAGCCTTTGACGTTGCCGCGCGTGGCGGCAATCGCCCGCGTTTCCATATGCGTGGCGTCCGAGCCGTGATGTGGCTCGGTTAAGCCGAACGTTATACGGTACTTTCCGGTAATCGAGCCGTCGATCATCGCCTTCTGGTCCTCGCGGCCGTAACGGTCGAGCATAGTCACGATAGGAAAGTTGCCGACGATGGAATGCTCGTTCTGCAGATCGTTGTGCAGGCCCAGACCCTTGGATGCAAAATGCTCGCGGATTACGGCCATCCAGAGGTTGGAGCCGTCCTTGCCGCCATAACGCCTGGACAAGGCAAAGCGCAGATGGCCGGCGGCATCGGCGAGGTCCTTGGCCTTGCGCAGCAGCGCTTCCCATTCGGGTCGGGGAAGTCCGCCGCCCTCGTAATCCGTGCGAGCCCATTCGCGCCGATAGTCGAAGAACCGAATGTTGTCGTCGGCTTCCTCCTGCGGCTTGATTTCGCGCTCGATAAATTGGTCGAGTTCCTCGAGATAGGCGGCAAGACTGGGCGGCAGCGAAAAATCCAAGGCGGTCTCCCACGAAAGCGTTAGTTGTGGTTTTTCGTTCAGGTCAATTTTAGGCGAGAAGCCGACGCGGGAGTCAAGTGAACGGATGATCCCTGCAGGTGCGAGTGCGACGAATTTGAAGTTCCTATCGGTATCGCGGCAAGTTCGCGATAGGAACTTCAAATTCGAAGCTGCTACTCAAATCAACAAGTTGCTAGAGCTCCTTTGATTCCGAAGTTCGCATCAGAGGTCGCCGCGATAGTTTGCGAACTTCGGAATCGGAGCTCTAGTGTCCCGGTTCTGGCATTCGTATCCTATCGTGGCGAGTTCGTTTACGAGTGTCAGAACCAAAGGGACGCTAGCAAATTCGGATTCTAGTGTGGTTTTGGATTTGACATTCGCCTTGAGAGAGCTCGCGGCAATACCGAAGCGAATGTCAAACCCACCACACTAGTGTTCCGGTTCTGACATTCGTATCCTATCGCGGCGAGTTCGTTTTACGAATGTCAAAACCAAAGGGACGCTAGCAAATATATGATTCTAGTGTGGCTCCGACTTTGACGTTCCTTTGACGAGGTCGCAGCAAAACTGAAAGGAACGTCAGAGTCGCCACACTAGCGCCTTGCGAAGTTCGATGATACCCGGTGGTCGTAGCGGATGAGTGCCGTTTTTCCTCGTTGCCGGAAACCGTGGCGGGAGCAAAGTGGAGCTGAGATTTGCCCGCACGGAGCGTAAGGGCGCTATCACCATCGTGGTGCCATCGGCCTGATCTGCCGGCGGCCCGACGCTAGTGTCCCGGTTCATTCGTATCCTATCGCGGATGGTTCGTTTACGAATGTCAGAACCAAAGGGACACTAGCAATATTGGATTCTAGTGTGGTTTTGGATTTGACATTCGCCTTGAGGACTCGCGGCGATACTGAAGCGAATGTCAAATCCGCCACACTAGCTGTTGAGAGAAGATGATGGAGGAAAAACTCGCACAAAGCGTCGGCTCCTGGTTTCGCGATGCGATTGGAATCGCCGCTGTAGAGAGACTTTCCGGCGGGGCCAGTCAGGAAACCTGGCGCTTCGATATCGTGCATCCGGAAGGGAACGTCGGTGCGATTCTGCGTCGGGCGCCCAAGGGATATGGCGCGGCACCGTCCCGCGCGGCGGGACTCAATGCTGAAGCCAAACTCATGCAGCTGGCATTCGACGCGGGTTTGCCGTCACCACGGGTGCTGCATGTGCTGACGACCGAGGATGACCTCGGTACGGGCTTCATCATGCAGCGGGTGGATGGCGAGACCATCGCGCGCAAGATTTTGCGCGAGCAGGAATTCGCCGACGCGAGAGCGAGACTAACCCATCAGCTCGGCCGTGTGCTCGCCGGCATTCACGGTTTGCCGGACGCGCAATTGCCTGAGCTGCGCCGCATGACTGCCGCGAAGGAGCTCGATGAACTCGAGCGCGACTATCGAAGCCTGAACTGGCCGAAGCCCGTGTTCGAACTGGCGCTACGCTGGCTGCGCGACAACGATCCCGGTCCGTCCACGGAGGTGACCTTGGTGCATGGCGATTTTCGCAACGGCAACCTTGTCATCGACCGCGACGGGGTCCGGGCGGTGCTGGATTGGGAGCTCGCGCATATTGGCGATCCCATGGAGGACCTCGGCTGGGTCTGCGTCAACTCCTGGCGTTTCGGCGAGATCGACAAGCCGGTCGGCGGCTTCGGCTCGCGCGAGGAGCTGTTCGCGGGCTATGAGGCGGCCGGGCGCCGCGTCTATCCTACGCGCGTGACATTTTGGGAAGTTATCGGGACGCTTCGCTGGGGCCTGATGTGCGGCGGCATGATGCAGCGTTTCCGCGAAGGTCCGGATCATTCCATGGAACGCGCCATGATCGGACGCCGCGCGTCCGAGACCGAAATCGATCTGCTGAGGCTATTGGCTGCGCGCGGAAATTGACCATGCAAGATGAACCTACACTGATCGAGCTGACCAAGGCAGTCGCCGATTTCCTGCGCAACGAAATCACTCCGATTATTTCTGGCCATAATGCTTTCAAGCTGCGGGTCGCGATCAATATCCTCGATCTTGCGACGCGGCAATTGACGTTGGGAACGGACAGCGACAGGGAGGAACTGGAGCGGTTGACCAATCTGCTCGGAATGAAGGGCACGCTGATGGAACTCAACCGCGTGCTGGCAGAACGGATAGCGAAGGGCGAGCTCGATCTCAGGACCTCGGGGCTCGCCGCGCACCTTTGGCAGACGACGATGGAGAAGCTTGCCGTCGATCAGCCGAACTACGCATCTTACAAGCGGGAGCTCGCAAGGGACAAGGACGCATAATGTCTTTCTCCGAGCGCTGGTTTTTCGGCCGTGCATAAGACCTTTCGCACCTGAACCGAAGAGCCCAACCTCACTCGATCTTCCCGCGATGCAGGTCGGCCTCGATCTGTAGCCTCGTTCCGCCGCCGAAGCGCGCGCGATAGACTTGCAGATTCTCCATGATCCGCTGCACGTAATTTCGTGTCTCGGAGAAGGGGATCAGTTCGACCCAGTCGACCGCGTCGATCCTGGGATCGCGCGGATCGCCGTAACGGTCGATCCATTTCTTCACGCTGCCACGCCCGGCATTGTAGGCGGCAAAGGTCATGATGTAGGAGCCGCGGTAATCCTCGATCAGCCCGCCGAGCTCGGCCGCTCCCAGCGCTGTATTGTAGACCGGATCGGTCTTCAGGCGGCGGAGATCGAAGGCGGCGCCATATTTCTTGCAGACATATTGGCCGGCGTCCGGCGTAACCTGCATCAATCCGTAAGCCTGCGCCGGCGACACCACGGACGGATTGAAGGCGCTTTCCTGACGCGCAATCGCATAGATGATGCTCTGTTCGACCTCGGGGCCAATCGATCTGAATGGTGGAATTCCAGTCACCGGATAGGCATAGAAATCGAATGGCAGCCCGCGATTGAGCGCTGCCTTGCCCACCAACAGCATGGCACGCGCATCGCTGTTGCGCGACGCCAGCTGGCCCAGTCCCACCAACGCCTCGGGATCGCCGTTTTCGCCCATGTCGGCAAAAATGGGAATTGCGATTTCGCCTTCGTCGAGTTCGTAGAGCAGTTGCACCGCCCGGACGATCTCGAGCCGTTCCACTGCACGACCGCGCGCCGTCGGAGCGTCGTTCAATTCGAGCTGCGGCAGGCCGAGTTTTGCTCGCGCCAATTGGCCGTAGTAACTGGTCGATTGTTCCGCCGCCGCGGCGTAGGCGGCGCGCGCCTCCTGCGAACGGCCCGCGGCTTCCGCGGCGCGGCCCTGCCAGTAACCCCCGCGCGCCAGCGTGGTCGGGTTGGCGCTGCCGACGCCGATGCGCGCGAAATGCTGCGCGGCCGTCGAGGGGTCGTTGAGAAGGCGCAGCGCGATCCAGCCGGCGGTGAACTCCTGTTCGGTCTTGTAGATGTCGCGGCTCGGCAGTGCGGCGTCGCGGGCAACGAGATAGGCGGCGCGATGATCGCCGACATCGATCAGTTTGCGCGAGATCAGCCGCCGCTCGATCCACCATTCATCGAGGTTGTAAAGGCGGTTGGGGTCCTTCGGCACGCTCAGCATGAGCTGCGCAGCCTCCGCGGTTTTCTCCTCGCGGCGCAGGAGCTGGATCTTGCTGAAGATATAGCCGGGATCGCTGTGCAACTCGTTTGGAACCGCCTCGAGCAAGGCACGGGTGTTGGGCGCCTTGCGGTAGGCCGCGATACGCGCCCTGGCGAGCGCAACATAGGCGCCGCCGAGCCGCTTGGCTGCGCGCATCGCCGCGTCATGCTCGCTGCCGTAAAGCAGAGAATCCATCCGCGCCTTGTGATCGCCCGCCGTGATCAAGGCCCCGAACTGATCGAGGGCGGCATTCTCGGTATCTTCCGACATGGAATCGTTGCGCCAGGCATCTCGCACCAGACGCTCTGCATTCGCCTTGTCGCCACGCGCGATCATCACGCGCGCCAGCGAAAACTTTCCCTTAGCCGATATCGGAGATTCGTTCTCGAACCACGCCCATACCGTTGCATCCTCGCGCCGGTCATCCCACAGCGCCGCCTCGAGACGCCGACGCAGGAAAGTCTGCGAAGGCCAGCTCGGATTAGCGGACAGGAAGGCGCGATAGCGCTCGACGGAAGCGCCGTTATCGTCGCTGCGCAGGATGATCCATTCCGCAAGCTTTCGCGCCACCGGATCCGAAATGGCTGCCTCGACCTGCGAGGCGTCGGCAGGCTTGTGCTTTCGCACGAGTTCAATGACGTTTTCGAGCGTGTCCTTGTCGGCCTGGGAGGTCGACGAGGTCGCGGCGACCGCTGCAGGAATTGTTGGCTTGTGCGCCGCTGGCGAAGGCAAAGCGGCATGATGGCGGGTTGCCGGAGCGAGCGGGGCGGCAGGCACCGCAGGCACAGCAGTATTCGTCGCGGCTGCGGTCCTTGCGACCATCTTCGCCTCGCCCTTGGCGACGCTCTTGTCCGCGCTTTTGTCTCCGCTCTTGGCGGCGGCGTTCTTGGGCACAACGTTGCGTGCGATCGGCCGCGGCTTCGGTAATGGAATTTTGGATTTTTCGGAGGCTTCGGTTTCCCGCGCCAGAAAAAGCAGGGCGATCGCCAGCGTTGTGACGATGGCTGCCGATCGCAACGAGCTTTGGCGGGCGGATCGGATCACGGCGTTCCTTTGCGGCGAATCACGGGACAGCAGTCATTCCTAGGTCTATTTGATTGAATTTGTGGAAAAAATGCGAAATACGCCGCCACTGACCCGATTGGCGAAGTTCGCCTCATTGTGCGGCGTCCTTGTGGCCGGTTCTGCCCTTTCGCGAGAGCGCCATACCCGTTATGAATTACCAGATTGGTCAATTAAGTAGCGGCAGGGCCGCTAGCCTTGTGCGTTTGGAGGAAGTCCATGGCAGCCAAGACGAATTTCCGCGGGTCCTTTACCGCCTTGGTGACGCCGTTCAAGAACGGCTCCCTTGACGAGGCGGCGTTCCGTTCCCTCGTGAGCTGGCAAATCGCCGAGGGCACCCATGGGCTGGTGCCGGTCGGAACTACCGGTGAGAGCCCGACTGTAAGTCACGACGAGCACAAGCGTGTCGTCGAATGGTGCATCGACGAGGCGGCGGGGCGGGTTCCCGTGATCGCCGGCGCTGGCTCCAATTCCACCAGGGAGGCGATCGAACTTGCCGAGCACGCCGAGAAAGCCGGCGCCGATGCGGTGCTGGTGGTGACGCCCTATTATAACAAGCCGACCCAGGAGGGCATGTACCAGCATTTCAAGGCGATCAACGACGCCATCGGGATTCCGATCATCATCTACAATATCCCGCCCCGCTCGGTGATCGACATGAGCGTGGACACCATGGCCCGGCTGTTCGAGCTCAAGAACATTGCCGGCGTCAAGGACGCGACCGCGAGCATGGTGCGCGTTTCGCAACAGCGCGCGAGGCTCGGCGAGGACTTCAACCAGCTTTCCGGTGAAGATGCCACCGTGCTCGGTTACATGGCACACGGTGGCCACGGCTGCATTTCGGTCACCTCCAACGTCGCGCCGCGGTTGTGTTCGGAGTTCCACCTCGCCTGGCAGAGGGGAGACCTGGCGACCGCACTGAAGCTGCACGACAAGCTGATGCCGCTGCACACCAATCTTTTCATCGAGTCCAACCCGGCGCCGGTGAAATACGCCCTGTCGCTGCTCGGCAAGATCGAAGAGAGGCTGCGCCTGCCGATGGTGCCGGTCAGCGAACCCACCCGCGTGGCCGTGCGCGGGGCGATGGTGCATGCCGGGCTGATCAACTGAAGTCCTGATCGTTCCCCTTCATGAGGGCTCCGGCTCGCGAGGTTGAACAGAAGGGCGTCTAAGATGCTGAAGGAATTTCGCGACTTCGCGATGAAGGGCAATGTGGTCGACCTCGCCGTCGCCGTCATTATCGGCGCGGCCTTCGGCGCCATTGTAAATTCGCTGGTTGGTGACATCGTCATGCCGGTGGTTGGCGCGCTCACGCACGGCCTCGACTTTTCGAACTATTTCACCGCTCTGTCGAAGGAAGTCACGGCCAGCAACCTGGCCGACGCCAAAAAGCAGGGGGCGGTGCTGGCATGGGGCAATTTCCTCACCCTCACGGTGAACTTCATCATCATCGCGTTCGTGCTTTTTCTGGTCATCCGCGCCATGAACCAGCTCAAGCGCAGGGACGAAACGCACCCACCGCCGCCGAAGCTTACCCGTGAAGAAGAGCTCTTGACCGAAATTCGCGACCTCCTGAAGAAGGGATAAAGTGGCCGAAAAGAACGAGCGTGCAATCAAGGTCGTCGCCGAAAATCGCAAGGCGCGGTTCAACTATGCCGTCGAAGACACGGTCGAAGCGGGGATTGCGCTCACCGGCACCGAGGTCAAATCACTGCGCAGCGGCAAGAGTACGATCGCCGAATCCTACGCCGATTCCAAAAATGGCGAGATCTGGTTGCTCAATGCCAACATTCCGGAATATCTGCAGGCCAACCGCTTCAACCACGAGCCGAAGCGGCCTCGCAAACTGCTGTTGCACAAGAAGCAGATCAACCGCCTGATGGGCGCAGTCGATCGCGAAGGCATGACGCTGATCCCGCTCAAGCTCTATTTCAACGAGCGCGGCCGCGCCAAGCTCCTGCTCGCGGTGGCGAAAGGCAAGAAGCTGCACGACAAGCGCGAGGCCGAAAAGAAACGCGATTGGGGCAGGGAGAAGGGCCGCTTGCTGCGGGCCAGGGGATAGGCCGATTTCGAGCAACGGCAGGTCGCGCTAAAAAATCATCAATCAGCACAGGGCGATGCGGAGCTGCAATGAACCAAAAAAACCTTTTCGAGGTCGACTGGAGCAAGATTCCGGCGCCGATCGATGATGGAGCCGCCGCGCATCTGGTTGGTCTGAAGATTCCGCCAGTTAGCCTGGTTGCAACCGACGATACTTCGGTGACGTTGTCCGCGCTGCAGGGGCGCAGCGTGGTTTTCGCCTATCCCAGGACCGGTGAACCTGGCAAGATTTCCCTGGTCGACGACTGGGACATGATTCCGGGCGCCCGCGGCTGCACGCCGCAAACCTGCTCCTTCCGCGACTTGTTTGCCGAGTTGAAGGCAGCCGGCGCTCTTCACGTCTTTGGCCTGTCGACGCAGAGCAACGCCTATCAGACCGAGATGGCCTCACGGCTGCATTTGCCGTTTCCGGTGCTGTCGGATGAGAAGCTGGCGCTGACGCGCTCGTTGAGCCTGCCGACCATGGAGGTAGCTGGCCTGACGCTGATCAAGCGGCTGGCATTGATCATCGATGATGGGCGCATCACGCATGTGTTTTATCCGGTGTTTCCGCCCGACCGGAATGCCGGCGATGTATTGGCGTGGCTCAAGGAAAATCGGATTTGAACGGACCGACCTTGCTCATGCGAGATCGGCACGTACCCTTGCGAACACTTCGCGAAACATTTTCGCCGTCAGCACACCGGTATTGGTGTTGTATCGGGAGCAGTGATAGCTGTCGTAAAGCCTCAGCCGACCTGCCTGGTGGATCGCCCCATGCGCAAAGGGCGCCGTAGAGCCGCGGAGACCCAACGCCTTCACCGTCGATTCGTGCGCGACCCGGCCGAGCATCACGATCGAGCGCAGCCCGGGCATCGCTTCGACGGTTGCCGACAGGAAGGGCCGGCAATTGTTGATCTCGACCGGCAGCGGCTTGTTCTGCGGCGGCACACAACGCACGGCGTTGGAAATCAGGCAGTCGACCAACGTCAGTCCATCATCGGGTCGGGCCTGATAGACGCCCTTGGCAAACCCATATTCGATCAGCGTGGCGTAGAGCAGGTCGCCCGCATAGTCGCCGGTAAATGGTCGTCCGGTACGGTTGGCGCCCTGTAAACCCGGCGCAAGTCCGATGATCAGCAGTCGCCCTTTGGGGTCGCCAAAGGAGGGTACCGGCGAATTGAACCATTCGGCTTCGCGGGCGCGGGTGGCCTCCCGAAAGTTCGCAAGCCGCGGGCAGAGCGGACAATTGCGATCGGGTTCGGTGCGCGGGCTGGCGGCGGAGGGTTTGGTCGAGCCGGAAGCCGCCCCGTTCTCAATCGTCGAAATCGTCACCGCCCCTTGGCGCCACGGTGGTCGCGCGCTGCAGGAATTGCGGCGCGTGGTGTCGCGGTTCGCGCGGCGCCGGACGCTCCGACGGGTCGCGGCCAAGCTTGGATTGCAGCTCCACCAGATCGGTAAAGACGTCGGCCTGGCGCCGCAATTCGTCAGCAATCATCGGCGGTTGACTTGAGATGGTCGATACGACCGTCACCCGCACCCCCCGCCGCTGTACGGCTTCGACCAGGGAGCGGAAGTCGCCATCGCCGGAGAACAGGACCATCTGGTCGACATGCTCGGCGAGTTCCATCGCATCTACCGCCAGCTCAATATCCATGTTGCCCTTCACCTTGCGCCTTCCGCTGGCGTCGATGAATTCCTTGGTGGCCTTGGTAACGACGGTATAGCCATTGTAATCGAGCCAGTCGATCAAGGGCCTGATCGACGAATATTCCTGATCCTCAATGATGGCGGTGTAATAGAACGCCCGGACCAGGGTTCCCCGGCTCTGGAATTCCTTGAGGAGGCGCTTGTAATCGATGTCAAAGCCTAGAGTTTTGGCCGTTGCGTAAAGATTGGCGCCATCGATAAACAGAGCGATCTTATTGGAAGAAGGGGACATTCAGAGTTCTCACGTGGTTATTCTCGATGGACTCATAGGCTTGGCAGCGTCTGAAAAATTCGAGGTACTGCCAGAAGCCCAGCGGGTTTGATCGCGCGGACTCGCCGTTAGAAATAAGGAAGGTCAACGCAATCGAAGGTGGATTTTGATGACGCTACTAAGCGTTCTTCGTGTCCGCGCACCCGTTTGTTACGGCTTCAAACGCTCCGCTGCTATGCCCCCAAAACGCGTTATCAGAGCAAATCATGGAGGCCAAATCACAATTTAGTCTTGCGAAAAGAGCCCCATATCTATAACTACCCCGGAACAATCAACATATTCCGTCCCATTTAACGGAGCGACAATTTTATGGCGCGCGTCACCGTAGAAGATTGTATTGATAAGGTCGACAACCGGTTCGATCTGGTCCTGCTGGCGGCACATCGTGCGCGCATGATCTCCTCTGGTTCACAACTTACAGTAGATCGCGACAATGACAAGAACCCGGTCGTGTCATTGCGCGAAATCGCGGATTCCACGATTTCGCCGGAGGATCTTCGTGAAGAACTGGTGCATTCGTTGCAGAAATTCGTGGAAGTGGACGAACCGGAGCCCGATACGGTTCCCTTGATCGGATCGGATGGCGCCAGCGTGGACGCCGACGATACCGAGGTCGCCGTTGAGCGCATGACCGAAGAAGAACTCCTCAAGGGCCTCGAGGGCCTCGCTCCACCCGAGGAACAGCCGGAAGAAGACGAGTAGTTCTCAGGTCTTGCATCCAGGGGTTTAGTTAAAGCCGCCATTAGAAATCAACAGGGGCCCGGACATTGGTTCGGGCCTTTTTGCTTTCCGCCGCTTCATCGGCACCAGGCGCACCAGGGCGAATTCTGCCGAACTGGCTCCAATTTGATCGGAAGATCGTCGGTTTTCGCGTTAGACTGGGTATGGTCCCGAAATCGAGTGTTACGCCATCCGAAACAGTGACGTTCCGGTTGAGAAAACACTAGATTATCCAAATCCTGCTAGAAGGCGGGCGGGTCCCGGCTCGCGAAGGTAGCGTTTGATGGCGTATTGGCGCCGCAACTCGGAGCAGATGCAAGCAGCGGCTGATTCGGTCGCCGTGGCGCCGCAATCGGCCGTCTCCGCGCAGGCCAGATCGGGCAAGTCGCCCCGCCCGCGAATGATGCGCCAGTATGATCTGGTCGAACGCGTCAGGTCCTATAATCCCGACACCAACGAGGACCTGCTCAACCGCGCATATGTCTACGCGATGCGGGCGCATGGCTCGCAGACCCGTGCCTCCGGTGACCCGTTTTTTTCTCATCCGCTCGAAGTCGCCGCCATCCTGACCGGTCTGAAACTCGACGATGCGACCATCGTGGCGGCGCTCCTCCACGACACCATCGAGGACACCGAGGCCACCCGCGCCGAAATCGACCTCGTGTTCGGAAAGGAAATCGGCGCGCTGGTCGAAGGTCTCACCAAGTTGAAACG
>Ga0307474_10003259_pt1 | contig 11702 bp, 6 predicted proteins | sample atmos_gasesECM1C_2_FD_203312 | JGI IMG/M metagenome (GOLD analysis project Ga0307474, IMG submission 203312) | Hardwood forest soil microbial communities from Morgan-Monroe State Forest, Indiana, United States - atmos_gasesECM1C_05 | ecosystem: Environmental > Terrestrial > Soil > Temperate... | reverse complement strand
CACGCAGCCGACGGGGCAGACCTGCACGGTCGCAAACGCCACCGGTACGGTCGCCATGGCTGATGTGACGACGGTTACCGTGGTCTGCGCAGCGCTGCCCAAATATGCCTATGTCGTCAACAACGGTGACAACACGGTATCGCAGTACACGATCAGTGCGGCGGGCGAACTCACGCCAATGGCTCTTGCGACCGTGGCGACGGGAACCTCTCCCCAGTCAGTCACGGTCGATCCGACCAGCCGCTACGTCTATGTGTCGAACAAGAGCGACAATACCGTCTCGCAGTACACGATCGCGGCAGACGGGTCGCTCACGCCGATGATGCCGGCCACGGTCGCGACCGGCGTCGCGCCGTGGGCGGTGGCCGTAGACCCGAAGGGGGCGTTTGCCTACGTGCTCGACGGCTCGGATCGAACCATTTCGCAGTTCACCATCGGGGCCGGCGGCGCGTTGACGCCGATCACGCCGGCCACGGTTCCCACGGGCATCAAGCCGTGGGGCATCACGATCGATCCGGCCGCTCACTACGCCTATGTCGGCAACATGTCCGACAACACCGTGTCGCAGTATTCCATCGCCGCCAGCGGCGCCCTGACACCGCTGAATCCTGCCACCGTGATTTCCGGAACGGGTCCGACCGGTGTTGCGGTCGATCCCATGAGCCGCTACGCGTATGTGGCGAACCTTTCGGACAATACGGTTTCGCAGTACAGCATCGGTATGGACGGTGCATTGGCATCGCAAAGTCCGGCCACCGCCGGGACCGGCGTTCAACCCGTATACATCGCCGTGGATCCCACCGGCACGAACGCCTATGTGGCGAATAATTCGCTGGAAGGCGCAGGCACGATTTCCCAGTTCAAGGTCGGGGCCGGTGGTTTGCTCACGCCCATGCCCATCGCGATGATCGCCACCGGCAAAGGACCGGCATGGATCGCCCTCGACCCGGCGGGCCAGTACGCCTACGTGGTCAACATCACCGACAACACGGTGTCTCAGTTCTCAGTCCTGGCAGACGGCTCGCTGGTGCCGCTGAGCATTGCGACCGTGCAGACAGGAACCAAGCCCTTCGTCATCGCGCTCGTCCGCTGAAGCGGCGCCATCGCCGCAAGATTTGCCGGCAGCCACCGGCTCTCGACGAGCGGCTTCAAGGTCTCTCGTGGGTAAAAATCTTCTTTGGCAGCAGGGCGTGGACGCCGACATTGCCGTCGACGAGTTGCGTGATGTCGACGTCCACCGCGACGCTCGACAGCATGTAGGCGTCGTCGCGGCTCAGATGCTTCTCCTCGACCAGGAATTCGATCATGTCGCGCACCGCATGCTCGGTGGCTTCCTTCAGATCTTTGCTGAATCCCATGCAGATGTAGTACTCCGGGGTTTCGGCACGCGGCCAGAGCAGGCGGCGGTTCTTGTGCACGATGAAGCGAAAGGTGCCCGACAGGTAGGTCTCGAGGGCGGTGATGTCGACCTCGCCGTTGCCCTGGCCGGCGTGCCCGTCGCCGGCCTCGAACAACGCGCCTTTGGCCGCCACCGGGATATACAGCGTCGTTCCCGCGACGAGTTCCTTGTTGTCCATGTTGCCGGCGTGTGCGAACGGCGGCGCGCTGTCGATTTTGCCGCCCGCCGGCGCCACCCCCATGCTGCCGAAAAACGGGTGCAGAGGCAGCTCGATACCCGGCGCGAACTTGGCCAGCATTTTTTTCCGGTCGAGGGGAATGATCTTGTAGCGGCTGTAGGGAAACTCCATGGGGAGGAAGCCGCGGCCGAGACCGAAGGCGTTGCACGCGAAATCGACGTCCAGGTCGACTTTGAGAATCTGCACTTCGAGCACATCGCCGGGCTCGGCCTCTGCGATCGCGACGGGTCCGGTCAAAATGTGGCCGCCGGGACCGATGTCTTTCACCTCTCTATGAATAGTCTCGGTGTAGGGCGGAATGTCCTCCGGCTTCACACCGTGGCTGATCATCTGTTCGGGCGATCCACAGGTCGAGAGCGTCTGCATTCGAACCGTATCGCCCGAGTGCACCGTCAGGGCGGGCTTCGCCGTACCGGAGTAGTAACCCCAGGCGACGGTTTCGGGGGTTGCGAGGAGCGTGTAGTCGGCGGCCAGCAGCGGCGGTGCCGCGCAGAAGCCGATACAGGCGAGCAACCGCACTGTTCGCATGGCAACTTTTCCTTCAGACCATGAGATGGGGCGGCATGCGGGGGTTGGCGGCACGTTCATAGGCCCGGGCAACCTGCAGCAGCAGACCGTCCTGGTTGCGATTGCCGACGAGAGTAATCCCGACGGGTAGGCCGCTCACGAGGCCGGCTGGGACAGTGAGGCTCGGGTACCCGGCGATCGCCGCGGCTCCGGCGATCTGCGACCAGCCCCCGCCGCGGCGGTCGCCCCAGACGTGATCGATCAGCTCCGCCGGCCCGTTACTGGGCGCCAGCAGCACTTCGGCCCCCTGTTGCCCGAGGAGCGGGGCGAGACCTTCGGTATCGGCGGCCCGCTGCAGGGTCGCGACAGCCTTCTGGTAGACGGCGTCGGTGAGGGGTCCGCGCGCCTCGGCCATGTCGAAGATTTCCTGACCGAAAACCACCAGTTCCTCGTTGGCGTGGGCAGTATTGAATGCGATCAGATCGGCCAGCGATTTCACGCCCACCTGCGATTGATCGAGCGTCGCGAGATAGTCGTTGATTGCCGCCTTGAACTCATAGAGCAGCGCCTCGAACTCCGGCTCCTCCAATTCCCCGAAGGCCGACGGTGATTTCAGATCGATGATGACGGCGCCTTCGCGCGCCAGCACCGTGCGCGCATCCGCGAACAGCCGTGCGGTGTCCGGATGCGCCCCCTCCGGCACCGGCATGGCGCCGATGCGTACGCCGCGCAATCGGAATGCTTCAAGGTCGTTGCCGTGGGCACCGTAGCCGAGCGGCCGTTCGGCGATCACGGCGGCAAGCACTGCGGCATCGGACACCGTCCGGCACATCGGCCCCGCGGTGTCCTGGCGCGGCGAAATCGGTACCACGCCTTTGCCGCTGACTACTCCCACGGTCGGCTTCAATCCGACCAGACCATTCAACGAGGACGGCGAGAGAATCGACCCGTTGGTCTCGGTCCCGATGGCCGCGGCGCAAAAGCTCGCGGCTGCGGCCACGGCAGAGCCGGCGCTCGAGCCGGAGGGGTTGCGGTCGCGGGCGTAGGCGTTGCGGGTCTGGCCGCCGATACCGCTCCAGCCGCTCGAGGAGCGGGTCGAACGGAAATTGGCCCACTCGCTCAAATTGGCCTTGGCCAAAACGATGGCGCCCGCCGTGCGCAGACGCGCCACGAGGGGCGCGTCGGCCGGCCGCTGGGAGCGCGCAAGAGCCCAGGATCCTGCCGTCGTCGCCACCGCGTCGCGCGTTTCGATGTTGTCTTTGACGATGATGGGAATTCCATGCAGCGGCCCGCGCAGCTTATTCGATTTGCGTTCCCCGTCGAGCGCACGGGCGGCCGCCAGCGCATCGGGGTTGAGTCCGAGAACCGAACGGTACTCGGGGCCGTGATGATCGAAGCGGGCGATCCGCCCCAAGTAGGCCTGGGTGAGGGCTTCCGACGTGACCGCGCCGGACATGAGCGACCGCTGCAGCGCTTGGATGGACTGCTCGGTCGGATCGAACGCATCGCTGGCCGCGAGGCTCAGTTCGCCGCCGGCCGCGGCCAGTGACAATGCTCCAGCCGTCTTGATGAAGACTCTACGGTCCATGAATGCCTCGCGTTTTTTCGATCGTTGGGATGGCATCCCTGAAATTACGAATGTAGCGCAGATACGACCGACGACGAATGGGTTTTTGACCCGCTCCGTTCTAGGGGTGGACGCGAAGCGCTTTATTTCCCCGCATTATCTTTACAGTGACTTTTTTTTGGGTTAATGATTCGTCAACGGTTTGTAATATATCAAGTCGACCAAGACTCATAACTAAGGGGATGCTTACTTATGATCATCAGTGGTACGTCTCGACGTGCTGCGCAAAGCGCCATGCTCGCCGCACCCTGCCTCCTCGGAATATCGATTGCGGCGAACGCCCAGGACAAGCCCAAACCTGCCGCCTCCAGCGAGGAACTCCAAGAAGTCGTCGTCACCGGTTCGCGCATTGCGCGCCCGGATCTCGACCGCTTGGAACCGACCATGATCACAACTGCCGCGGCATTCGACGAGCGCGGCTATCTCGACGTTGGGCAGGCGCTCAGCGAAAACCCGGCGTTCGGGGTGCAGCCCTCGAGCCTCGTGAATACGCAAGGGGGGACGTTCGGCATCGGGCAGGGCTTCGTCGACCTGTATGGCCTGGGTTCGCAGCGCACGCTGACGTTGGTCAACGGCCGGCGCTTCGTTTCTTCGAACACAGCCAGCTTGAATACGTCAGGGTCCAATAGTTCGGTCGGCGGCCCGGGGCAGCAAGTCGACCTCAACACCATTCCGACCAAATTGATCGACCGGGTCGAGACGATCTCGGTCGGCGGCGCGCCGATCTACGGCGCCGATGCGATCGCGGGCACGGTCAACATCATTCTCAAGAAAGATTTCCAGGGGTTGGACATTGACGCGCAGAGCGGCGTGTCGAACCAAGGCGATGCCTGGAACTACCGTGTCCGCGTGCTGGGAGGCCAGAACTTCGCCGACGGGCAGGGCAACGTCACTGCCGTCGCCGAAATGACCAAGGCCGATGGACTCCTCGGCAAGGCGCGCCACGTCTACTCGCAGGACTTGCAGTTCGAGTCGCCGGCGGTGCCCGGCAAGTTTCAAACCGTGCTGATTTCGGGCGGCGCGGTCGGGGGCATCAATTACGGCGGCATCCCCATGGTCGACGACGCGGTCGTATATGCGCCCACGGGCATCGGTCTTCCGGCATCTCCCACCGGCACTTACGGCGTCACCAATTCCGCCGGTCAGCTACTCGGGTGGGGGACAGGCTCCCAGCTCGGTCCCTATGATATCGGCACGCCGACGGGCAACCCCGTCTTCGTGAGCGGCGGCGACGGTGAACGGCTCTCGCAGGTGAGCGAATTGCTGACTCCGACCGAGCGCATGAACTTCGACCTGCTCGGTAATTTCAGGTTCAACGACAGCGTGAATCTGTTTACGGAGGGCTGGTTCTCGGAAACGCATGCAACCGCACTGGTGCAGCAGCCGGCCTACAATACGATCCTGTTCGGCGGAGCCGGCACGGCCAACGGCAACTTCATCGTCAACATCAACAACCCATTCCTGTCGGTGGGCGATCGGACGCTCATCCAAAACGCGCTCAACAACTATGCTGCAGCCTTGGGCGGTAAAGGCTTCCTCTACCCCGGCTGGACTCCGGACCAGTTCTACGTCGCACGCGCCAATATCGACCTACAGAGCGGCAGGGCGACGGCTACTCAGGTACTCGCGCGTGGCGTCATCGGGCTGAACGGCGATTTCTCGCTGGGGGACCGGCACTTCAATTGGGAAGTGGCCACCAATTATGGCGCTTCCAGCAACCAGTCGGTCGAGCCCGCGTACGTATTCCAGAACGTTCAGAACGCGCTGAACGCGACCCTCAACTCGTCGGGCCAAATCGTCTGCGCCGGCAACCCGGTGAACGCTCCCACCTCGACGGTATCGAGCACCTGCGCGCCGCTCAACGTCTTTGGCCTCGGTTCCCCGAGCCTGGCCGCGCGCCAGTACATCACCCACTTGGCGACCGCGACGTCGGATAACTCGCAGCGCGACGCGACGGCAAACATCGGCGGCGACCTGTTCAAGCTGCCGGCCGGCGAGGTGAAATTGTCGCTGGGCTACGAGAATCGCCGCGAGTCCGCCATATTCTCGCCCGACAGCTTCTACACCCAAACCCTCGGACAACTGTCGGCCACGGGAATCGAAGGTTCCTACATAACGAACGAGGTCTACGGTGAAACGCTGATTCCCATCTTCTCACCATCGCAGGACATCCCGGTTCTGCATCGGGTCGAGTTGGAAGGGGCCGCGCGACGCGTCGATAACTCGATTGCCGGCACCGCGACGACCTGGACGGAGGGAATGCGCTGGGAGCCGACCGAAGACGTCCAGTTGCGAGCCAATCGAACGAAATCGATTCGCGCACCCGCGATCACGGAGCTGTTCCTGCCCGCCGCGACCTCATTTCAATTCGCGAATGACCCCTGCGACCATAACTTCGTCAACCAGGGGACGGCGCCGGCGACGCGCAAGAAGAATTGCGAAGCGGCCGGAATCGACACGGCCACCTTTACGTCGAACGTCGTCAACGCGACGGCCAAGGGCACCTCGTCGGGTAACACCAGTCTGCAGAGCGAGACGGCGGATTCTCGTACCATCGGCATCGTGCTTCGGCCGCGCTGGGTGCCCCGATTGAACATGGATGTGGACTACATCGATATCCGGCTTACGAGCGCAATCGAGACGTTGACTTTGCAGCAGCTCTTGTATGCCTGCTATGACTCGACGGATTATCCGAACAACCCGTCATGCGGCGCGTTCACCCGCAATGCCGCGGGGCAGATCACGACCTTTCATGCGGGCTACGTGAACGCCGGCATCTTGCATTTTCAAGGCATACAGGCCGCGCTCGACTACACCTTTGATCTGCCTCGAGCGTTGGGAAGCGTGCAGGGGCGGCTGAGCTACCTCGAAACTCGCCAATTGGTGTCGCAGATCGGTTCCGCGAGTCCGAATCAATACGCCGGCCAGCTCGGCATCAACACCGGCGAGACCGGCGTCCCGACGAGCAAGGGCACGGTCGATCTGCTGTACACGAATGGCCCCTTCTCCTGGGACTGGCAGGGCATTTTTGTCGGTTCGGCTCGCTTCGAAAATAACGACACGTCAACATCGAAGAACATCCTGGGCGTGAATCCGTGGTGGCTCATCAATTCGACCGTCGGCTATGACGTGAGCAAAACCTTCAAGGTACGTCTGATCGTCGACAATGTCTTCGATAAACAGCCGCCATTCCCCGCGCTGGCCGGCACCGGGGGTAACTTCGTGAATGCCACGTCGCTGTATTTTTCGGGAATCATCGGGCGCACGTATTTGCTGTCGGCCAACCTGCACTTCTAAGAGCGAGCGAAAGGCGATCATCAAGGACGGGAGCGCATTCCGACACTCCCGTCAATCTATTTGCCACAGGTTCTCGAACGCGACTAGAATCAAGTTACGGCGCGGGCGTCGTATAATGGTAATACCCAAGCTTCCCAAGCTTGAGCCGTGGGTTCGATTCCCATCGCCCGCTCCACTTTTCGTTGTCTGGCGTCACCCTGTGTTGCCCTAGGACGCGACCTCGCGTATCGCCCAGTTCCCACAGCCTCGATATGGGCGCAACCGTTCATTTGATCGAACGCTTCGATCCGCGTCTCGGTCGGAGTCGTTTTCGATGGTCTCGTCGGTCCGTCATCGACCCACACCGGACCTTCACGAGCGACAGCTATCCGGCATCAGAGTTGAGATCGGTCCGCCGACTTTCGATAGAATGACTCCCCTCTTTGGCGAAGTCCTCATGGCAAGGCTGATCGGCAAGATCACTTTAATTTCGGGCGCCGCACGTGGGATCGGGGAGGCAATCGCTCGATCTTTTGTGCTGGAAGGCGCGCTCGTCTATCTGACAGATATCGAGACCGACTCCGGCGAGGCATTGGAACGTGAACTTGGAACGCGCGCGATCTTCAAGCGACTTGATGTCCGCGACGAACAGGATTGGGCGCGCGTGACTACTGAAGTGATTTCTTCACATGGCCGGCTTGACGTTGTCGTGAATAATGCGGGGATAACCGGCTTTGAAGGTGGCGTCGTTGCACATGACCCGGAGAACACCAGCCTTGAGGATTGGCGAGCGGTACATCGCACGAATTTGGATGGTGTTTTCCTCGGCTGCAAATACGCTATCCGCGCAATGCGCCGCACTAAGACGGGATCGATTATCAATATCTCATCGCGCTCCGGCTTAGTTGGAATACCTGGAGCCGCAGCTTACGCATCGTCCAAGGCGGCCGTTCGCAACCACACCAAGACCGTTGCCCTCTGGTGCGCACAGCAAGGGCTTGCGATTCGCTGCAACTCGATCCATCCGGCCGCTATCCTGACGCCGATGTGGGAACCGATACTTGGTTCCGGCCCTGATCGTGATACACGTATGGCGGCCCTCGTAAAAGACACCCCCTTGCGTCGTTTTGGGTTGCCGGAGGAAGTGGCCGCAGTCGCGACGCTTCTGGCTTCCGATGAGGCACCTTACATCACCGGTTCGGAGTTGAACATTGACGGGGGTCTGCTGGCCGGATCGGCGGCAAGTCCCGGATAGCGCAGAGGTCACGGCCGCGAACGGCGGCTTTAGTGCGGATATTTTTGTCTCTTGTACTTCTGCAGTTGGCCGGTTACTGCCCTACGCCGAGGGGCTCCAGCCGACTGTCCAAGATGCCTAATAACCACCGAAGGTCAAGTTGGCCGCCGGGTGAGCTTTCATCCTCTCATCATGAATTTGTACATACCGTCCCGCTCCTTCGGGCGTATCCAGCCGGTCAAGGGGCGTAGTGAGGATGTATTCATTTCCAGCATCGTAAATCACCAGATCTCTCATGACACTGCGCGCATGTTCCGCGATGGCACGCAGGCACTCGATGGCCGTCACGCGTTGCGCTGGGGTGAGCATGGAGATATCAATTTCGCCGCCAGAAGTATCTCCGGCGCGCCCGATTATGACTTGATCCAAAGCGGCGTATGCGAGATAGAGTTGTCCGCTGGAACTGTCGGAGGATAAAAACGTCCTATTGTTTTCCTCGGCCAGATACTCCAACCAGTTTTGTGCACTGGCGGGAAGAAGATTGGTTACCCCGCTGGCCTTTGCGGAGGGCCAGACGCCCGCGTCGGTAGAACCGATGAATCCCCCGGGCATGTGGCGGAGCATCAGCGCGCCGGTGGGGCCTGCGCGCTCCAAAGCCGCTGCCTGCGCCAGTGCCCAATTTAAGATGCCCTGCGCAATGGCGATGTCGTCTTTGATATATCCGCGGTTGGCCTCGCCGTCCCTTCGAATTGCTTCCTCCAATTGCTCGCGCTGATGATGGTGATGGAAAAACTCGACAGTCTGTTCAAGGCTCACGGCGATTATGAGGCCAACGACAATTGCGGCGATGTGGGTGAGAAAATTCTTCCACGTGTGAATGGTCTCGTGCGGCGCATGTACGTCGAGCATGGGTGCTGAGGTCTCCGGAGTAGAACCTGGTTTCGCATTCGAGGGATTCGACTGCGAGGTGACAGCGGACTCCCTTGGCATTTCTGGTTGTGTGTGATCGGCCATATTTTCGGCTCTTCGTCCGTGACTCTTTAGCCTACTCCACCAGGCGAACGGCCGCTTTATTGTCTTGATCTCGACCGACTGAAAGTCCCAATGTGGCCGGGAGACGCCTCACGACCCGAAGCGGTCCGACGGTTCGCCCGTTAACTGCCATTCAACAGCAATAGAGCGGACATTGATCGCGCCGCCGGTCGATCCGGACCGATTGCCCGTCAGCCGGCAAACGCGGCTCGGCCAAACTTAGCCACTTCAGCTAAGCTGTCGCCCAGGGAGGCGATGAGAAGACCTCCCCAAGGGTGATTCTGCCGGTGACTGAAGCCTCGCACGCGGTATTCTTAAGCTACGCCTCGCAGGATGCGGAGGCTGCGCAGAAGATTTGCGATGCACTGCGTGCGGCCGGTATTGAAGTCTTTCTCGATCAGAGCGAGCTGCGGGGCGGGGATGCGTGGGATCAGAAGATCCGGCGCGAGATCCACGACTGCGCGCTCTTCATTCCCGTCATTTCGGCCAACACGGCCTCGCGGCATGAAGGCTATTTCCGCCTTGAGTGGGATCTTGCGGATCAGCGCACTCACATGATCGCTCGCAGCCGCGTGTTCGTTGTGCCAGTGTGCTTGGACGCGACTACCCAGCTGGCGGCTGACGTTCCAGAGTCATTTCAGCGGGCACAGTGGACGCGCCTGCCCGGCGGGGTCACACCCGCCGCCTTCGTCGAGCGTGTACGGCGGCTGCTATCGGCAGAGCAGTCACAGGGGCCGACAGGGACCGAGTCGCCGACCGCTCGCGTGTCGGCTGCGCCGACGATGCGAAATTCCGTCCTGGCCTCCTGGCGCTCGAAGTCTGCGCTGCTTGCAACGATTGCGGTGCTCGTCCTCGCACTCGGTTACTTTGCAGCAAACCGACTCGTGCTATCGAAGCGTGGCGCGGAGGTTGCAGCGGCGCCTGCGCTTGAGAGCGCTTCGGCGACCGCTTTCAACCCGCCGCCGCACTCGATCGCGGTACTGCCGTTCGTGAACCTAAGCGGCGATAAAGATCAAGAGTACTTCTCCGACGGACTCACCGAGGAGCTGCTCAACTCGCTCGCCGAGATCAACGAGCTGCAGGTCGCCGCCCGCACCTCCTCGTTCTCGTTCAAGGAACACCCCGACATTGCCACCGTTGCCCACAAGCTCAACGTCGGTGCAGTGCTCGAAGGCAGCGTGCGGCGCTCCGCGCACACCATCCGCGTCACCGCGCAGTTGATCAATGCGGTCACGGGCTTTCACGTGTGGTCGAAGACCTATGACCGGGACTTGGGCGATGTGCTGAAGCTGCAGACCGAGATTGCCACCGCGGTGGCGAGCGCGCTGAAAGTCACGCTCCTGGGGGATGTCGCGGCCAAAGTCGAACTCGGGGGGACACGCAATCCGGCTGCCTTCGATGCGTATCTGCGCGGGGCCAAGGCGGTCAGCTCGAGACACGAAGCCAAAGACCTCCCCATCGCGATTGCCGCATACACCGAAGCGATTCGCCTGGATCCGCACTATGCGCTCGCATTCGCAGATCGATCGATGGCCCTTACCGGCGTCGCCGCACAGGCCGAGACCGCAGCCGCGATTAGTGAAGGCTTTGACAAGGCGCGGGCGGATGCGCGCCAGGCGCTTATCCTCTCGCCGGATCTGGCCCAGGCCTACCTCGCATTGGCGACCGTTTCGGAAGAAACCCTCGACTTCACGCAGGCGAGTGAGGCCTACGAGCGCGCCCTTGCGCTCGCGCCGGGCAACGCCGAGGTTTTGCGAAGCGGCAGATTTGCAGCCTGGATGGGGCACTTCGATCCGGGCCTTGCGGCGACCCGCCGCGCGGTCGTGCTCAACCCGCTCGCTCGCGAAAGCCATTCCGGGCTCGGCCGGGCGTTGTATGCGGCCCGCCGCTATGAGGAGGCGGTGGCAGCTTTCGCAGAAGTCATCAGTCTTGACCCCGACTTCAAGTCGACCTACGGGGAACGCGGGTTCGCCTATTACGGGCTTGGGGATCTTCAGAGCGCACGCACCTCATGCGAGACGAAGCCAGACTACTGGGGGAGTCAACAGTGCCTCGCGGTGATCAATGACAAGCTCGGTCGGCACGCGGATGCGGAAGCAGAACTTGCGAAAATCAAGGCAGCATTTGGCGATACCGCGGGGTACCAGTACGCGACGATCTATGCGCAGTGGGGCAATCTGCCCAAGGCGCTGGAATGGCTCGAGACGGCGCTGCGGCTGCGGGATCCGGGCCTGGTGGAGCTGAAAACCGACCCGCTCCTGGATCCCTTGCGCAAAGAGCCGCGCTTTCAGGCAATTGAGCGGCAGTTGAAGTTTCCGAGCTAAGTCGCGGTGCGGTTGCGATGCAATTCCTTTGGCCCCTCGAAGATCGTTCCAATGTCCGCTATGTA
>Ga0307474_10003258_pt1 | contig 11703 bp, 11 predicted proteins | sample atmos_gasesECM1C_2_FD_203312 | JGI IMG/M metagenome (GOLD analysis project Ga0307474, IMG submission 203312) | Hardwood forest soil microbial communities from Morgan-Monroe State Forest, Indiana, United States - atmos_gasesECM1C_05 | ecosystem: Environmental > Terrestrial > Soil > Temperate... | reverse complement strand
AAACCCGCTCGCCCGATCAATCCACTAATTCGAACCTGAGCGGAAGCCGAGTCGTCGATCGCCAGCAGTTGGTTCAGCAAATCGTTGCCATGAAGGTCGCGAATTCGATCGGCCAGGGTTGCACTGGCCGGAAGCTGGAAAACCATTCGATCGTCGCGGGCAAATGTGAAGGCGATTTGCGGATGGCCGATGGCCTGCAAGTGCAACTGGTGTTCGATGTTTCGGGCCTCGGTGTTCTCCGCCCGCAAGAATTTGCGGCGCGCCGGGACGTTGTAAAAAAGCGAGCGCACTTCGACCTGCGTGCCGGGCGCTTCGCCGCCGTCTCGCACGATGTCTATCTTGCCGCCATTGACGACGATCTCCGTTCCGGCGACCGCGTCAGGTTCACGACTCGTTAGGCGAAAACGCGACACGCTGGCAATGCTCGGAAGCGCTTCGCCGCGGAAACCAAGCGTCCCAACTGCTTCCAGGTCGGCGACCGATCGGATCTTGCTGGTAGCGTGGCGTTCGAGGGAGAGCAACGCATCGTCCCGATCCATGCCGCAGCCATCATCGCCTACACGGATGAATGAGATCCCGCCGCGGCGAATCAAGATGTCGATCTTGCATGCGCCGGCGTCGATACTGTTTTCGACTAGCTCCTTCACGACCGAAGCCGGCCGTTCGACGACTTCACCCGCGGCGACCTGACTGGCCACGGTTTCGGGCAGCAAACGAATGCGAGACATGAAGAAGTTGAGGGGTTGGGACGTTTAGGGGTTTAGTCGTTTAGAAGTTTAGCTGAATGGTGAGTGTCTGCTCAACCACTCAACACCTCAACTGCTCAACATTCTCTCAACTTCTCAACAGGCGCTCCTTTGACTAGAGCGCTCTCAGATCGTAATTTGCGATTCCATGATTGAAGTCACCCAGAACGCGGCCCAAGAGTTGCGCCGCCTGCTCGAGGAACAGAAGCAAGCGGCCGGCAAAGGCCTGCGCGTGCAGATCACCAAGGGTGGTTGTTCGGGGCTGCATTATGAAATGACGCTCGACGAAAAAAAAGCCGGGGACGACGTAGTTGAGCGCGACGGTGTCCAGTTTTTCATCGATCACGAGAGCGCCGCGTATCTGCGTGGCGCGACCCTCGATTACCGCGGCGGATTGACGGGAGCCGGCTTTCAGTTCGTGAATCCGAACGCCAGCCGGACGTGCGGTTGTGGCACATCGTTCGAAGCGGCCAAGGAAACGTCAGTCCGGCCCGGACATTGAAAACGCCGGATATTTCCGCGGCATTTTAGATGGACTACGGTCTCTATCGTTACGACGAACCTTATGAGCGACCGGTCCGGCGCCGAATCAACTACTTCGCATGGACGGTTGCGATTTTGCTGCTGACCGGCTTCGCGTTCGCGGCCTGGCTCGGCAGTTTCTACATCTTCAGCCAACCCGAACGGCCGGACAGTTACCGGATCCTGCAAAAGCTACACAAGATCGAGCCGCCGAAACGTTTTGAATTAACCTCGGGGCCACCAGGCGAATTCCTCAGTGCGAAACAAGTTTACGATCGTTACAACGCGATGGGCAACGCGGAGTTCGCCAAGACCAACGCCGAGCTGGCGCGCAATTATATTCGGAACTTCCAACAAGTGCGTGGACTTGTCACATACGTCGTCGGCCGTTACGTGATCGAAGACGCGCGCGAGTTGAGTTCGAGCGATCTATTCACTTCCGGCATGGTCGCGTTGACCGATTCGATCGAAAATCCGGAGCTGTTGATGGAGCACCTCTACCCATCTGAGCCGCAAGCAGTGCCGATGATCAAGCAGACTCTTACCACGGGTTTGGAATTGAAACTGGACCGCGCGCATGATTTGTCCGCTGTGATTCACGTCGAGCGATTCAATGACGGCCGGGTCATGCTCACGGCCGTGCCGTTGCTTTACGGAACCTACACCGTGATGCGCGGCACCGGCACGTTCAGCCTCGAACCTCCTTTGAGTTTAAATCTCGAAGCGGGCTGGCCGTTGTTCAAGGAGCAAGGACGATTACGCGCCGAAATGCATTTCACGCAATTCAAAGAAAGCCACGCTCAGCCGCAGGCGCCGACTCAGGTGGCGATTCCCGGTTTTGCGCCTGCTGGAACGCCGCCGCCAGCCGAAAATCAGCTTATTCGAGTCGAGGCTGCGAAAGCAGTGACGCCGCCCCCAATTGTTCAGGCCAAAAATAAATCCTCGAGAGCGACGCCGACTCCGAAAGGCAAACTCGCGAAAGGCAAACCCACTCCAAAAGCTTCAGTCTCGCCGTCACCAATCGTGCTCGCGGAAAAAACGGCGTCTCCACCGCCTGCGCCGCTTGCATCGCCTGTGGCAAAGGCGTCGCCGTCTCCTGCTGCCCAGAAATCGCAAACAACTGTCAAAGCAACGCCGGCGCCAGCCGCAACGCAACCCATACCTGAAGCGGCAATGGCGCAAGCAGTGGAAACTCCAGTTCGCGCACAACCGGCGCAGCCCGCCACGCCTGACATGGGCACATTGGCATCCACCACCGGTGGCGGAACCTGGAAAACTTTTCCGCCGGGAAGAATGCCACTTGGCCGCCTGATTGGAACAAACGATCTCAAGGAAATTGCCGATCAGGGGACGGGAGGCGAGCGCATTTACCTGAAAGGACAATTCGTTGTGAATTTTACCGACGCGAACCGCGCGGTGTTACGCCCGCGTGGCAAATTGACCGACTCGGTTTTGCACTTTGGCGCGGCGCCGACGCGCATCATCGTTGAATTTCCGGCCGGATACACTCCGCCTTCACAAGGCTCGACCGTTAACCGCGACGAAGCGCGCCCACTCGAGATCACTGAAGTGCGCAAACAGGAAGACGGTCAGCTGAACGTCTTCGCGCGCGAGATCATGCAGTAGTGAGGTAGCGGCGGTTCACCGAACCGCCACCACAGTTAATTTGCCACGATCGAGCACGACATGGCGACTGAGGTCAGTCGCCGCTATCAGTTGGCGAAGTTGCCGTCAGGGCGATTCCGCCGGCGCCGGTGTCGGCGGTTGCGCTAACTCGAGTGCCGGTGTCGACGACGGCGACCTGGAAGAAAACGGATCATCGCTGTTCGCGTTTGTCTCTAAAATCACCTTTCCGTCGGAGATCTCGAACGTTTTGACGTTCATCTCGCCGGTCCATTCCCCGACATAACGCTTGAACGACCAAGAGCCATACTGCCAGCTCAGGAACTCTTCTCCGACCGGCCGGCCATTGACGATGATGCTGGTGATTCGCGCGTCTTCCGGCTTTCCGCTCGGGGCCGATTGCACGGAGCATTGGGCATTGAGGAAACGTCCAGGCATCCACCAACTTCGTCCGATCGGAATGCTCACCTGCAATCGGGCCGTGTCGTCTTCGAGGGTCACATAAGCGTCGGCGCGCAGCCTTCGATCGGTTGCAATCAGCGCGTTGAGATCGTCCGAAGTCAGCTCAATTCGCGCGGGCTCGTGCGCACGGGCGGCTTTTTCGAACGCGTCCCAGCGCGTTCGAACCGCATTTTCTTGCTCGACGCTCGCCTGGCTGATTGGCAATCGCTCGTGCTCGGTGGAGAAATATTCGGTGCGAAGAAATCGCGCGGCGTAGTAGGTGCCGGCTACGAACGCCAGACAAAGTAAAAGGCCAAAGACGAGGAGGATAAGACAGCCTTTCGCAAAACATCCGAGCCCCCGCTGGTGCGGCGGCGGTTCGATCCATGATGAGCTGGTGTTCATCGCCTCCCTTCTTGTCCCATTTTAGCTTGGGCATCCATCAGCTTGTCGTAGAGCGCGCGCAGTCCCTCCGAAATCGTTTTCGTCCCGGCGATCACCGGCATGAAGTTGGTGTCACCGGGCCAGCGCGGCACGATGTGAATGTGTAAATGATCGACCACGCCGGCGCCTGCGCATTCGCCGAGGTTCAAGCCGATGTTAAAACCTTGCGCGCGAGCCGCCACCCGTAAAAGCGCCTGAGCGTGAATGACCAAATTCCAAAGATCCACAATTTCGTTTTCACCCAACGAAGAAAGGTCGGCCGTTTTCTTGTACGGCACGGCCATCAAGTGGCCGACCGAATAAGGATAACGATTCATCATCAAGAACGCAGTTTTGCGTCGCGTGACGACCAAAAACTCGGCGTCATCGCTTGCGCGAGCGGCCGCGCTGAGAAAGTCCATGTCGCGCGGTTGCTTTTCGAAATATTCGACCCGCCACGGCGCCCACAGTGTTTCAATGTGCCCTTTCGGGAACTTCTCCGTCGACATTTGCCAGGGGCGCGAGACTAAAAGGACGCCCACGAAAGTCGAGCATTTTGCGCGCTAACGCGTGAGCAGAACGTAATTGGGCCGCTTCAAGTCCTGCCGGGTAGCAGATTCAAAACGGCGGGTTGAGTCATGTAGTTCCCGCATCAAATCTGGCGCCTGATCCACGGGAACGGCCAACACATCGATCTCCCCTTTGTTCCATTTTTCGACGGCCACGTCGGGCTTTAGAAAATGCGGACGCATCAAGTAAAGCGGCAATCCTTCATCGCTCTTGCCAATTGCTTCATAGCGCCAGTGATTTTTTGTCGCCTCTTCGCGAACTTGCCGCCCAAAGATCGACAGTGCATCGCGATGGTCGCGATAGCCCTCCAACACTCTGCTGGCAACGTATCCCGCGCTGAAGAGAACAGCGATCAGCAAGGTTACTCCAATCAATCGCGCGTTTCGCGCTGCCTCTTTTCCACGATTAATAAACTGGGCAATTTGAACTGCGACTAACAAACACAGCGGCGGGATCACGGGAAAAATTCGATCGACCCGCTTCGAGGGAATCAGCGACATCAACACCAGTCCGCCAACAATCCAGCAAGCTAACCAAATCGTTGCCGGCGACATTTCTGCGAATGCGCGGCGAACATTCCAGCCCCGCGCGCGAAGATCGAAAATCGCCAGACCGATTATCAGTGCGCTCCAGGGAAAGAATTTGTGAAGCAAATGCGGGATATAGAAAAAAATCGACTGCGAGCGATGCACGTGAGGTCCGATTTCGCCAAAGCGCGCCAGAAACTCCCGGACCACAACAAGCTCATAGAATCGCGGCACCCAGAGGCAGCCTGCGATGACCCAAACCAAAAAGATTGCCAGTGACGCGAGCCACGGCCACCAGCCGAACCAGAGCTTAGTGCCGTAGCGGCGCTCGGTGACCGCCGAAGATTCTTTTCCACCAACTCGGCGCTCATAAACCGTCGCTACAACAATTCCCGGAAGCAAGAACGCGTAAATGATCGGGCCTTTGATCAACATTCCCGCGGTCAACAAACCGAACATGATCCATCGGTCGCGTGTCGACCACGGCGCTCGCCGGCGGATTTTTTCCCAGATCAACAGTCCGATCAGGAAAATCACAAGTGCAAGCGGCATGTCGGAGCGCACCAGTGTTGCCAATCTCGGGCTCAACAAGTTGAAGCCGAACGCGGCGAACGCGATCAATCCTGCGATGTTTCCGTAGCCGCGCGAGGCGCTTCTGAGCAGGAGGAAGGCAATTAATCCTGCGCAAACCAACGACGGCAATCGCCATGCAACATCCCACGATCGCGTGATTTCGTAGGTCGCCGCTGAAATCCATCCGGTGAGGGGCGGTTTAGTCGCCAGGCCTTGATCGTCCGAGGTGCGTTGATAAAACCAATGCCCCTCGGTCACCATCTCATACGAAGTCCACGCCTGCTTTGCCTGATCGTAATCATCAAGCTCCCAGGGAAGATTCGCCGCCGAAAACAAGACGAGCATGAGCGCGGCGAGAGGCCAGAGTGCTTTTGCCATGACGTTCAAGAGATTTCCTCGAGAATCGCTTTTGCCGCGCGCTCGCTGGCGCCGGTTTCGCCAAGTTGCGCCGCGATCTTGTCGAATTCCAAAACTTGCTGCTGACGCGACTGCGCATCATCGATGAGTCGCGCAATTGCGGCGGCGATTTCGACTGGCCGCGCTCGATGTTGAATAAACTCGGGAGCCACTTCTTTATCCGCGAGAACGTTCGGCATGCCGAGGTATTTCACTTTCACCAGAAGCCGGCCTGCAAAATAAGTCGGCCACGCTACTTTGTAGATGAGTGCGAACGGCATTCGAAAATACGCCGCCTCCAGGGTTGCGCTTCCCGACGCGACAATTCCGGCAAACGCGCGCTGCATGATTTCGGCCGTTTGTCCGGTTTTGATTTCAAGAATTTGCCGATCTTGCGCGTCGATCATCTTCTCCATTTTTTGCGCCAACTCGCTGGATGCTGCCGCCACCTGGAAACGCAGGTTTGGTTTCAATCGCCGCAGTTCCCGCGCGGTCTCAATCAGGACCGGAAGGATTTTCCGAATCTCGCGTTCGCGACTGCCCGGAAACAAGCCAATCAGGTTCGGATCACGCGCAACGTCGACTTTGTGTTCGCGCAACCGTTCGATCATCGGATGTCCGACAAAGATCGTGCGCAATCCGCTTGCATTATAGAGATCGGCCTCGAACGGGAAAATGCAGAGCATCAAGTCGAGCCAGCGGGCCATCTTTTTGATGCGCCCGCGGTTCCACGCCCAAACCTGCGGGCTGATGTAATAAATGATCTTTTGCGCCGGAATTTTCCGCCTGAGAGCACGCGCCAGGCGCAAATTAAATCCGGGATAATCAATCAGGACAACGGCAGTCGGTTTGTTCGTTTCGATCTCGCGCAATGCTGCATGAAATTGCTTTCGGAAATAACCGTAATGTTTGATGACTTCCCAAAGCCCGAGGACGCCGGACTGATTGATCCAATCTTTGAAATCCCCCCCGGCGACGGATTTCATTTGTGGTCCGCCGCGCCCGATGAAACGAATATCGGCCGCCGAATTGCGCAAAGCGCGCATCAGCGCCGCGCCGTGATTGTCCGCACTCGCCTCCCCGGCGACGAAATAAATGGTCTTCAAGGAAAGTGACCAGTGGCCAGTGACCAGTGACCAGTGAAATTAGAAATTCGAAACTCGAAGCTCGAAACAATCGCCAAATCCAAAATTCGAAAATGCTCAAAACGTTTACTATCGACGTAATTTGTTACCTCGGAATTTCGAGCATTCGTGCTTGTTTCGGATTTCGATATTCGGATTTCGGATTTTCTTTGAGTCATTCGGATTTGTTTGAGATTTCGGTCCGGACTGGACTGGCACTTTTCGACTTTTGTATTTCCTTCGTGATTTCGACCGCAAGTTCCAGCGCGGCAGTTGCCTGAAATCCCGAGACCCGCGGCTGGCGTCCGGTGGTCGCGCATTCAATAAATGAAACGAGCTGCTGCTTCAGCGGCTCCTCGCGCTCAATCGGAACTTTGTCCCGCGTGATTTTTCCTGCCTCGCGCCGGTAAATCTCGCCGCTTTGTTTTTCGTAATCGAGCGAAAGGTATGCGTCCTCCTGGAAGACGCGGATTTTGCGCATGCGCTCGGGACTGATCCGGCTCGAGGTCACGTTCGCCACGCAACCATTCTCAAAACGAATCCTCGCGTTGGCGATGTCTTCGCCTTTACTCAGAACCGGAACGCCAACCGCATCGATGTTTTGCACCGGCGAACGAACCAGGTGCAAAATGATTTCCAAGTCGTGAATCATTAAATCGAGGACAACGCCGATGTCGGTGCTGCGGTCTGGATAGGGCGACAAGCGATGGGCTTCGATAAAACGCGGATGAGTCAACCGCGCTTCCAGTGCGCTCAACACGGGATTGAATCGCTCGACATGGCCGACCTGAAGAATCAATCGGTTTTGCGCGGCGAGTTCCGCCAACTCGGTGGCGTGCTGCGGATTTTCCGCGATCGGTTTTTCGACCAGGAGATGTTTGCCACGTCGCAAAAGTGGAAGCGCGATTTGGTAGTGCGCGTTCGTTGGCGTCGCAATCGATGCGGCATCGACCAACTCCGCAAATTCGTCGAGCGATTTCGCGACCGTCGCACCAAGCTTTTTCCCGATCGAATTCGCGCGGGCCAGATCGATGTCGTAAATCGCGGCGAGCTCTGCCGTTGGAATTTCTGCGTAAAGCCGTGTATGACTGCTTCCGATATGGCCGACGCCGACCACGCCAATGCGAAGTTTGTTCATTTGGCGACGTTTTTCAGAAACCAATCGTAGGTCCGGGCAATGCCGTCACGAAGCGGAATCGCCGGTTTCCAGCCGAGCGCGCGAAGTTTCGAGACGTCGAGAAGTTTGCGCGGCGTACCGTTCGGTTTGGTCTTGTCCCATGCCAATTCGCCGTCGAAGCCGACAACGTCGCAAATCAGCTCGGCGAGCTCGCGAATCGTAACGTCTTCGCCGGAGCCGACGTTGATGATTTCCGGCGAATCATATTTCTGGAGCAAAAACAAACACGCGGAGGCGCAGTCGTCGACGTGCAGAAGTTCGCGGCGCGGCGTGCCCGTCCCCCAGACCACCAGCTCGCGGGCGCGGCTTGTCTTCGCTTCGTGCGCTTTGCGCAGCAGCGCGGCCAGCACATGCGACGTTTCCAGATCGAAACTATCGTTTGGACCGTAAAGATTTGACGGCATCGCGGAAATAAAATTGGCGTCGTACTCGTGATCGTAAGCCTGACAAAGTTTCACGCCGGCGATCTTGGCAATCGCGTAGGCTTCGTTGGTTGGCTCGAGCGGTCCAGTCAGCAGTGCGCTCTCGGGAATGGGCTGAGGCGCGTGCTTCGGATAGATGCAGGAGCTGCCGAGAAAAAGCAGCTTTCGCGTGCCGTTGTCGTGCGCGGCGGAAATGACGTTGGTCTGAATCCGCAGATTGTCGGTCAAAAACTCAACCGGAAAATCGTTGTTGGCCTTGATGCCGCCGACCTTCGCTGCTGCAAAAATCACGATTTCCGGTTTTTCCTTTCGAAAAAAATCGGCGACCACCCGCGAGTCGGCCAGATCGAGCTCCGCGCGGGTTCGCTTAACCAGATTCGAAAAGCCGGCGGATTCCAGCGCCCGGGCGATTGCACTCCCGACCATTCCCCTGTGGCCGGCGATAAAGATGCTGTCCGATTTTTGCATGGAGGGGGTTAGCATTTTCTGTTTTCGCGTTTTGCGCAATGCTCACCTTTTGGGCGGTGAAACTGCCTGCCAAATCCCAAGTTCCAAATCCCAAATCCCCAGGCAACGACCAATAACCAAAACCTAACTAAGGATGCGTTTGGTCCTTTGAACATTGGAGGTTTGGAGATTGTTTGGGGCCTGATTATTTGAGGCCAAAAAATGGCACGCATCGCGCTCATTCGGTGACTGCTGTATGCACGTCCCTTCGCTAATCGAGAAAAAGCGCGACGGCCAGACTCTGACGACCAAGGAAATTAAGAGCCTGGTCGAAGATTTTACCGTTGGCGACCTTCCAGACTACCAGATGAGCGCCCTGGCGATGGCGGTTTTCTTCCGGGGCATGTCGCCGACTGAGACTTATCACCTGACTGACGCGATGATGCACAGCGGTCGCGTCTTGAAGTATCCGGAAGGATCACCGCCGAAGATCGACAAACTTTCGACGGGAGGTGTGGGCGACAAGGTTTCAATTGTGCTCGCGCCGTTGCTTGCCTGTGATGAAGCCTGGGTGCCGATGATTTCCGGGTACGGTATCGGGATCACCGGCGGCACGCTCGACAAACTCGAGAGCATTCTCGGATTCAATGCCAGCCTCGATGAGAAACGCGCGCTCAAACAGCTCGAGAAAATCGGTGTCTTCATGATCGGTGAGACGGATGACATTTGTCCGGCCGACAAGAAATTTCACGCCTTGCGCGACATGACCGGCACGGTCCCGTCGCAACCGCTCATCGTGGCGAGCCTAATGAGTAAGAAGCTTGCCGAGAATCTCGATCGCCTGGTGGTCGATGTGAAATTCGGCAGCGGCGCGTTCATGAAAACGAAAAAGGAAGCCGAGCAACTCGCCGACGCGATGACGAAAGTAGGCGAATCGATGAACGTAAAGACGTCGTACGTGCTCAATCCAATGGACGAGCCGCTTGGGCGCAGCGTTGGAAATGCCCTCGAAATCGCCGAGTGCGTGGAAATTTTCCAGGGCGGCGGGCCACCCGAGGTGGTCAGTCTGATTGTCGACCTTGCCGAAAAAATTTCGAAGACACCCCGCGCGCAACTCGAGAAACGCCTCAAAGACGGGACCGCGTGGAAAAAGTTTATCTCACTCGTTTACGCGCAGGACGGCGACGCCACCCTGGTGGAGAGAATTCTCGATTCGCATACCGCACCAATCATTCAACCATTCCCCGCGCAATCTGCGGGAACGGTGAAACGAATGGACGCCGAACTGATCGGTCGCGCCTCGGTAATTCTCGGGGCTGGCCGTCAACGGACCGCCGATTCGATCGATTTCGCAGTCGGCTTTTCGAAGATCAAAAAGATCGGCGAAAAAGTCGAAGTGAATGAGCCGTTGTTCATGATCCACGCCCGCAACGAGCGCTCGATCGTCAACATCACGCCGCTGATCGAAAAAGCAGTCGAAGTTGCGTAAGGTAGCGGCGGGTCACCGACCCGGCATTGACTGTATCGAGTGGTTAGGTCGCGCGCGAGGCTTCAAAACGTGTATGGAACTTCTAAATCGAATTTCTTTCTTTCTTCAGGGCTCATGCGCTGACGAAGCACACGCGTCGTATAAGCCCCGACCACCTTACCATGATCAATGTACATCCAGTCACTGATGTGAGCTGGATCAAACTGCACCGTTTGTTTGAACCGAAGCTTCTTGAGTTGTGGCTCGTTTGCTATCACGCCTTTTGGCTTTGCGGCGGAAAAGTCGAGATCCGCTAACCAAATGTGCTCCACGTCGCCATCTTCGGTGAAAGCCACCTTCACGAGAAATGCCTTCTGGCCTGGTTGTGGATGTGCAAACGCGTCGAAGAACTGCTTAATCGTGCTACGCGCCTTATTAATCGCCGCGAGCATTTCCGCGTCGTCGGCAGCAACGCCCTGCACTTGATCTTCTGCCATCGACAAAGATGAAGCCAAGCCGAATATGCAGCAACATCGTGCAACTAACGCACTGACATTCATGCGACCTTCCAGGATAAGTTTACTTGACGATTCGGACGGCGAGTTTGAAAGTGCCGGTCTCTTCCTTGGCGGATTTCTGCGCGCGTTTGTTGATCAAGCTGAGTGACGTGCAGCCGGTGCCTTTGGCACGAAAGAAAAGCCTGCGCACGCCGCCTGCGCCGAGTCCCATTTGAGCGCCGGTGAGAAAGGCATCACCTTCCGGAACTAGAAAGACTTCGTCGACGTTATCGATCGTCCACTGATGGCCGGTCCTCGGATTCTCCGGTAACTCGATCGTCACCTTCGACCCGCGGGGCACCTGGACCAAAGCGCCGTTGTCTTTCTGACTGAAAACGAAATCCGCCACAGATTGCTATTCTTCCCGAGTATCAACCCTCTTCGGAGGCTCGGATAGTCCAAAAATCGTCGGCCAAGTTATTGGCGGGATCGAGATAATCGTATGGCATCGTGAAATAACCTTTCATTCCCCAATCCGTGTCCCACGAGTTGCGAACGATGAATCGTTTTTGCGGATTGTCGTAGCCGACCGCCATAACTGCGTGGCCACCAACCACTCTTTCGCCAGGTCCCGGCATCTTCAGCACACCGGTCTTTGCCACCGCTGCGGACTCAAATGCGTCGTAAACCGTGAAACCGAACACGAAAGGAAACCCATCGGCCAGACAGGTCCGCATTTCATCGAGT
>Ga0307474_10003257_pt1 | contig 11706 bp, 5 predicted proteins | sample atmos_gasesECM1C_2_FD_203312 | JGI IMG/M metagenome (GOLD analysis project Ga0307474, IMG submission 203312) | Hardwood forest soil microbial communities from Morgan-Monroe State Forest, Indiana, United States - atmos_gasesECM1C_05 | ecosystem: Environmental > Terrestrial > Soil > Temperate... | reverse complement strand
GGAGGCCGTGGGTGCGAAGGTTACAGACAGGCTGGCACTGCTTCCAGCGGCCAGGGTGTAGGGAAAAATTAAACCACTCACGCTGAAGCCGGAACCGCTCAGGGTTGCAGCGGAGATGCTGAGGCTAGAGCCGCCTGAATTCGACAGAGTCAGCGCTTGTGTTTGCCTGGTACCGACCAAGATGTTGGTTCCCAGATTCATACTGGAAGGTGCGGTCAGATAGCCAGGTGTCGGCGTAGGTGGCGCCGTAACGGTATAGCCCGTTCCTGAAAGGGCACCCGTGTTGGCGCTGGAGTGCGCCGCGTTTTTGCCGCCCCAGGAAGCCCAATACGAAACGTTCAGGCTGCCGGTGAAGCTTCCCGCTGTCTGGGGAGCAAACGAGACTGACAAACGTGCGCTTTCTTGTGGAGCTACCGTGATGGGAAGATTGGGGCCAGCGAAACTGAACCCTGACCCGGAAACCGCGGCTTGAGAAATCGTGACAGTTTGTTTGCCGGTGTTGGTCACGGCAACGGGCATGATTACAATGCTTCCGACTTGCACGCTGCCACACGCGAGGTTCGACACCGAGAGTGACATCTGGGCAGTAGCTGCGACCGAAATCAGTAACAGTGAAGAAAGGATGAGAATCCAGCAGGCTGGTCTCTGGGGGGATCCAAGACAGCTCATGTCGTTCGCTCTCTGTTGCACGTGCTCGCTGAGCACGGCGGGGGATTTTGGTAGAGCTTTGCTTGCATTTTTTCTCCAGAAGAGAATTTTCGCTAGGTCACGAAAGAACTAACCCGTGTCATTCGTGGGACAGGAGGAGTGATTGGCCGGACGGACACCATGGATGATAAAAGCGCGGTCTGATTCTTCTTTCTTAGCTTCCTCTCGAATCAAACTCTCCCAACTCAACGATGCCAAAGAAAAGATGTCGACCAGGATGTCCACATCATCAGCCCATGAATATGTGCCCGGCACGCGGTGAACATTTCTAACTGTCGAAATCACGTCGCCCTCGCCTTCGCGACGTTTGGAGCCGATTGCGTTCATATTGGCGGGCGAGGTCCTTCTGTCCATCGGCGAGATAGGCGGCTGGCAAGGTTGTCGTATGCAACGGCAGAATCCAGATATGCCAACAAATTGAGTTGAAGACCTTGATTGCCGTTTTGATGTTCCCAGGCGCTCACAGTCCTCTCCGATAATGTCCTCGGCCACTTCCGAACCAACCCGGCCTCGGGACCTTTTTACCTCGCTTCGATCAATTGCTGGGCAGCCCCGGAGGAATTCGCGAGGAGGCTGAAATTCGAGAATTGCTGCTACAGCATTGACAATTGAAGCAGATAAGCGGAGAATCCGTTGGCTGACACAAACGTCAGTTTCTCTCCCCTAGTCCAGTCAGTTGGCTTGCCGTCCCAGTAAATTCGGAGGCTCCCCCAAGTCCTTCGATCAAAAACAAAGGAATAAAACATGCTGCGTCGTCGTTGCGCACACGTGCGCCGTTCTGTGCGGAAGGTGTTTCTTGCCCTGTGTGGCTTAACGTTGCTTTTAGTGATTGGGTTTGGGCAACCCGGGTTTGCGCAAACCAATTCGCCGTTGAATTTCGAAAACAATTATTTCCTAACGGGCGATTATGTGGTCGCAGGCGTAGGCCTGCGAGGACTTGGAGTGAACGGCTTCGCAACGAAACAGTTCACTATGCCGGACGCGAATTCCGTGCCTGCTACGGGCGTTCCTCAAGGGGCCGACATTGTCGCAGCTTTCCTCTACTGGGAAACTGTTGAAAGTTCGCAGACAACGTTTGCTGGGCAGAACGGATTCTTCAGGCCAGTATTTGCTGGCGGACCGGCAACGGCATATCCGATGACCGGGGTAATCCTAGGGAATCCCAATGCGCCGGTGTCATGGAGTTCGGGTGGGTGTTCGGGGAGTTCGCAAGGCTCGAAGACCATGCGCACGTACGCCGCAGACGTAAGTCGGTTTTTGCCGCAGGATCCCCAGGGAAATGTACTGGCCAACGGTATCTTCGAGGTGAGCCTTGCGGATAGCGGAAGCAACGGCGGCGGAGCTCCGCTGACGTTGGGCGCCAGCCTTATTATCATTTATCGCGCTATCACGCCATCGTTACCTCTGACCTCGGTTGTCATCTACGACGGTGCCTTTGCCCCGGCCAACGGTTCCTCGACCATGTCGCAGACCATGCAGGGGTTCTACCAGGCTGCCGCTGGTTCGATTTCCAAGCTGACGCACATCGTGGGCAACGGTCAGACGAACAAGTATGAAACCGTGTCTTTGGACGGAGTGAACTTGGCTTCCCGATACGGAACCCTCCCGCCCTTCCCCGGCTACTACAACGGTTCCTGGGACAATCCCACTTGGAGCTTCAGCGGCGCCAGCAACCCCGTGAAGGCCAATGATGCTTCTGCGACGACCACGGTGGCGCCGAACGCGTCGAACAGCGGCTGTGTATCCTGGGGGGCCATAGTAGTAAGCACCACGGTTCAGAATACCGACAACGACGGCATTCTGGATGTGTGGAAACAGAAGCAAGGATACTGCGATGCTTCAGTGAACGAAGGTGTGTGCGCTACTACAGATCCCTCCTGGGTGTCGCTTCCCGGAGCCACGTCAGGGACGAAGGATCTGTTTGTAGAGCTGGACTACATGTGCAGCATCCTAAACGCAGATGGCACCTGTGACACCACAAACGGATATTCGTTCTATCCCCCCGCGAGCGCGCTAACGATGCTGACGAACGCGTTCTCGCGCCAGGAAACCACCCTGCATCTCACTCCAGGGAATCCAGCATACCCGGCGGCACTCGCCACAGGAGCGATCCAGGAGCAAACCTGCACCGACACGACGGACGCGTCCGGGAATCCGGTGCTATGTGAGTACCCAAACCAGCCCGGACTGGTTGGCTGGAAGGATGGGTTTGAGTTCCTCAAGAACCAGCCGCTCAATTACCCCGACGAGACCTCCTGCGAACAGGCTCTGAACGGCCCCTGCATACGGCGTTTCCAACACGGGCGAAAGGACAGCTATCACTACGCGCTGTTCGCGCACGCCGCCGGCCTGCCGGCGTGGGGTCTGCAGGGCGGCAGCCTGGCCAGCGTGGTCGCCTCTGGGAACACAGTCACGTTCACCACAGCAAGCCCGCACGGCCTGACGGCCGGGACGGACCGCGTAACCATCACCGATGCCATTACGAATCCCAATCTGAACGGGACTTACATGGTCCAGACTGCCAGTGGCAACACTTTCACCATACAAATCCCTACGGCAACCAACGCGACCTATACCCAGTCCACTGATCCGTGGTTTGCGGTCGCGTCGGGCCGAATCCACACCACTTCCGGCGTTTCCGACATCGGCGGTGGGGACTCTCTCATCACACTGGGTCTCTGGAAAGCCGCAGGGCAGACTGCCCCAGTGCAAGCTGGAACGTTCATGCATGAGTTGGGACATTCACTCGGCTTGACGCACGGAGGCATCTATTACGACACACCGGGCAGCTACGTCCCCACACTCGAGCCCAACTGCAAACCAAATTATCAGAGCGTCATGAGCTACCAGTTCCAGGTGGACCTTCTGGACGATGGCGTCCTGGACTATTCCGAGCAGCAACTGAGCACGCTGAATGAAAACGGCTTGCCCGGGGGACTGACCACCACGGACGGCTCGGCGCTCGCATACTCGTCGACGAAATGGTATTCGCCTGTTCCGCCAAGTGGAGTCGGCTCACCCGTCAAGTCGCATTGTGATGGCACACCGCTGTCGCCGAACACCGACCCGGATCCGACGATGTACCTTGTAGAGGGCGCTGCCAACCCGATTACGCCGGTGTCGGCGTGGGTGAGTGGTTCGGATGTCAATTTCGACGGGACCATCAGCGCAGCCTTACGCGGCTATGACGATTGGGCGAACCTTGACCTGCGTCAGATTGGGGCTACCGGCAGCGAGATCTACGGTGGCGGCAAACTCACAGTGGGTACTGGCAAACTAACCGTCGGAACCGGAAAACTAACAGTTGGGACCGGCAAGCTCACAGTCGGTGCCGGCAAACTCACAGTCGGTACCGGAGTTGGGGAGCTCACTTTCGAGACAGCAAACTCCTCTGTCCGTTCTCCTCGAAACCTGACCGCGACGCAGACGACGCCGCCGCGTTACATACAGCTAAGTTGGTTCGCGCCAACCTTCGGGCAGATCAGTTCGTACAACATCTATCGCTCGACGAACGGGGCGACCGCCGCGCTAATTAGCTCGGTTCTGGGCACCTCGCTTACATTCACTGATACCGCTGCGACCTGCGGACCCACTTACTCGTATTTCGTGACTGCAGTGCTCGCGAACACGACCCCGCCGCAGGAAAGCGTACCGTCTAACATTACGTCAGCGATATCGACCTGTGCGCCGACCTCGACGACCGTAACTTCCTCTGCGAACCCATCGATCTTCGGGCAATCAGTTACCTTCAGCGCAATGGTGACCAACACCGGGACCAGCACGGCCACACCCACCGGTTCTGTCCAGTTCTTTGTCGATGGCGCGGCATTCGGCGGGGCCGTGCCACTATCCGGATCGGGACCTGTAGCTGCAGCCATTGGCGGTGCAACAGCCACCTTGAGCGTCAGCGGCTCGCCCCATACCATCAAAGCGGTGTATACGAATACCGACGGGGGCTTCAGCGGAAGCTCTGGGACTCTGAGTCAGACCGTCAACCCAGCGCCGACCTCCACCACCGTAACTTCCTCGGCGAACCCGTCGATCTTCGGGCAGTCGGTTGCGTTCACCGTGACAGTTGCTAACACCTCTGGGGCAGGGATCAGCACGGCTACGCCAACCGGTTCCGTCCAGCTCTTTGTTGATGGCGCGGCATTCGGCGCAGCGGTGCCACTCTTTGGATCTGGAGCTGCGGCTACGGCCAGAAGCGGTGCAACGGCCAGCCTGAACGTCAGCGGCTCCCCACACACCATCAAAGCGGTGTACTCGAACACCGACGGAAATTTCAACGGGAGCTCTGGGACTCTCAGCCAGACAGTCACCCCGGCTCCCACCTCCACGACCGTGACTTCCTCGGTAAACCCGACGATCTACGGGCAGTCGGTTACGTTCACCGCGACGGTCGCTAACACCTCTGGGGCAGCGATCAGCACAGCCACACCAACCGGCTCCGTCCAGTTCATGGACGGGGCATCACTCCTCGGCGCGCCCCAAATCGTCAGTGGCCTGGGCACAGCTAAGCTGACTACCAGCGCGCTTACGGGGGGCCCCCATCCGATTACCGCCGTCTACACCAACATCGACGGTAACTTCATAGGCAGCACCTCCACCAGCCTCGCCCAGTTCGTAGAAGACTTCTCCATCACAGCTACGCCCAGTGCTGAGACCATCCCCTCGGGACAGCAGGCGATCTACAGCGTCACGGTAACCCCGATCAGTGGCCTGACTGGTACGATTGCCCTATCTTGCAACGGGGTGCCGGTCAATTCAACGTGCTCGGTCTCTCCGTCCACGGACAATTTGCAGGGTGTGGCGGTCAGCTCGACAGTGACGCTGTTCGCGAGCAAGAATGTAAATCACGGGACCTTCACGTTGACCTTCACCGGGAAACTTGTAGGCGGCAACCTCACCCACAGCACGGCTGTTCAACTCACCGTAAAATAGAAGTAGAGAAGTGATGACATTGACCGAAGGCGGGATCCACCAGGTCCCGCCTTCTTTTGCGAAACGAGGAGGAAGAAGGCGGCAGGGAGATGGGTATCCAGAGGCATTCGAGAGACGCCTTGAAGGCTACGGCGGGCGCAAGATCGCCCCTCATTTTTCTTGTGTATGCCTCACTGGCGAAGGCGGCGGCGAATGTCAGCAAGGAATGGATCTTCCCCAGCTTTGCCGCGGATGGCCAGATACGTACGATAGGGCTCCGCGAATCCGGGACTCTTGAGGCCTTCGCGCACCCGTCCCTGGTAATAATAGATGGGTGGGAAATAAGCAAAGGTGGGGGTGCTGTCCTGGAAAATCTCTAGGGCTTCGCCCCGCCGCTTCATGCAGCGGTCAAACTCTGAATCCGCCCCGACAAACATCGCGGCCTCCAGATAGGCGCGTCCCAACTCGAAGCGGCCAATCCAGGTATCGACTAGTTGGTTGGCGCCTGTAAACATGTTGATGGCCTCGTTCTTATCTCCACGCCGCAAGGCCAGATCTCCACCAATGATTTTCGCGTAGGCTTGCGTCTCTGGTTGGACCTCGGAAGCCAAGCCGTCGGCCAGTTTCTGCGCTTTGGCAATTTCCCCGGCCTCGAGCAAGGTTCGCGCCGCCAGAACCCGTACCGGAACAGACTGGCTGATAGACGCAGCCTTCGTGGCCGCGGCAACCGCCGGCCCCTTCTGTCCGCGCAAGAGGTACAGCTGAGCGGTACCAGCAAGTTTCTCAGCGGCACCGTCCGCGTTCTTGGCCGCCATGTCGGCTGCCGCACCCTGCTCAAGGGTTTGCAGCGCATCTGCGTAACGGCCGTCATAGGAAGCGACGTCCGCCAGGCCAGAAGCGGCCAAAGAGGCGCCCAGCGCGTCTATCTTTTCCATCTTGTGGTACGTTTCGGCAGCTTGGACCATCTGACCTAGCCCCTGTTGCGCCTCCGCGAGGGCGAGATAGGCTTGGGAGGAGGGATTAAGTTTCAGCGCAGCCTGCGCCTCACGTTCGCCGGTAGCGAAATCCCCATCGTAGGAGCTATAAAACGACAGAACCACCCGTTGTACAGCGCCTTTCGGAACAATTTCGACTGCTCGCTGGGCCGCCGCGACTGCTTCGGGGATTCTGCGTAAACTTAAATAACAGGCGGCGATATTGGCCCATGCTGAATCGTCGGCGGGGAAGCGTTTAACGAGTTCGCCGTATTCTTCAATGCATTTGGGATAATTCGAGGTCGCAAAGTAGTAAAGGCCACGCACCCGGTAGCGTTCCCGCTCCGTCATTCGGTCCACGTGTTCCATTGCCAGTTTCACATACTTTTCCGCGTCCTGTGTTCTACCAAGATTTCCATACGCGGATGCCATTCCCCCATAGGCACGCGCAAAGTTCGGGTCCAAAGCAATGGCATTGGAAAAGGACTGAATGGCTTTCTCGGAATTCCCTGCCAGCAACTCTTCCATCGCAATTCCATATTGGTGCACAGCTGCCAGGGACGAGGTGGTAAAGGCACCGGCGGCCTCCTCGAGCTGCACCGACTCGGGTGTGGTATCTCCGAGCGCCTTGCGAATCGGAGCAGCGATCTTGGGAACGTCGAGCAGGAGTTCGTCCTTGTTCGCAGCATTGGCATTGGCGCTCGTGAGCGTCTTTCCAGTGACCGCATCGATCGCGTTCACCGACAGGGTGTAGCCGGCGCCGCGGTTGCTCAGCGAACCGGTCAGGACCACCGCGACGCCCTCGTTGACAGCAACCAGTCGGGCCCCATTTTCATCCAGCTTACTCGTCGAGTTGGGCAGCTTAGAGACCAACTGCCGTGCGGTGCTTCGGTTGTAAGCGTTGATGAAACTCGCTCCCTCTAAAGCGACATTGAGCATCGGTTCGAGAGTGTCATCAAATAAGCTGTCATGAGTATTGTTCTGAAAATCCGCAACCAGCACCGATACCGGGGCGTGAGCAGCGCTCCCTCTGGGTCCAAGAAGTTTACTTCGAAGGACGAAGCCCGTGACGGCGAGAACTAACACCGTCGTGACAGCGCCAATTAAGGGCCATGGGATATCCCTCGCCCAGGGTCGTACTTCGGGGAAACGCAAAGCCGCGGCTATTCCCGTTTCCTGCCAGTTGTTTAAGGCAGCGAGAGCTTCGGCAGCGCTTTGGTAACGCAACTCGGGTTCGAGCTCCAGACATTTGGCAACGATCGAGCTGAGAGACCGAGGAATCGCAGCATTATGGCTTGAAACTGGGGCCGCCCGCTCGCGACTACGCTTCAGAAGACTGGCTACTGCACTATCGGCCTCGTACGGCATTTTGCCGGTAAGCAGTTCGTAAAAAATCAAGCCAACTGTGAAGATGTCGGACCGCGCATCCAGGTTCTTCGCCAGCGCTTGCTCGGGCGACATATAATCCATCGTGCCGACCATCATGCCGGTTTGTGTCATTCCGTCGCTGGCAACGGAACGGGCAAGACCGAAGTCCATGACCACGACACGACCCGTGGCATCCTGCATGATGTTGCCGGGCTTCAAATCCCGATGGATAATGCCTTCGCGATGGGCAGCGGCCAGACCGCTGAATACCTGCACAATGATGTCGCGCGCGTGGTTGACTCCGAGCTTTCCTTGTTGCTTCAGTATTTGGCGCAGGTCTTTGCCATCCACATACTCCATGGTGATGAACTTGAGGCCTTCCGCATCCCCCAAGTCATATATGCGGACGACGTTGTGATGAGTCACCTTGCTCGACAGCAGAATCTCTTGCTTGAACCGCTGCAAAATATCGGGATTGGCTGCCAGCTCTGGTCGGATAACCTTCAAGGCCACGAATCGGTCCAGTTCCCGGTCTTTGGCCTTGTAGACGGCGCCCATACCACCTTCGCCCAGTACCTTCAGGATTTCATAACGCTCGCCGACCACCATGCCAGGTATGAGCTCAAATTGACGGGGATGAGTTTGTGCTCCGCGGGTTTGGACCCCGCCGACGGGTGGGCCTGCAGGACTGCGCAGGTCGAGAGCTGTGGGAGAGTCGGCGTCCGACGAGGCTGCCAGCAACTCTGAAACCGCACTCGAATCCACCAGAGTGGGCGCATCCGAACTGTCAGGAACGGGTTGTTCCCCTGAAGGTACGCCGCCCATCGCCACTTTACCGTCCGAAGACGAAGAACCGCTGTCACCAGGTCGAGAAGGGTTATTCAGTACCATACCTTGCCGCAGGCCGTGTCCCCGAAATGGAGCACGGATCGGGTTTCGAGGGGAGGTCTGTAATGTTCGAAAGTATACAACGGCACGTTGATAACGAAAGGGGAAATAACGCGGGTACCGGTACCCGGACACAAACCTCATCCGTGCAATCACGACTCAACGGGACTTTGTCCAAGAGTTCGCGCTCGCGGGCCACCATCCAGCGTTCGCGTCCTTTAGCCTGGCACTTGGGGCAGTGCCGATTTCTGCACGAGTTGTACGAGGCCGCCTGATAACCGCAGGCAAACATCGCGATGGCATCGGACGCGTGTGGCCGTCTCGAATAACCATGGCGATCGCGTTCTTCCTTGGATCGGACCTCCAGTTTCCGTAAATGTTCGCGCAGGGCGTCGCGCACCAAGGCGGAACGATTCTTCTTGGTTCGTCGTGCGGCCCGGTCGGTCGCGTGTAAGAGCCTCTTGTCGGAGCCGTTGGAGCGCCATTTGTTTGAGGCTATAATCGCGCCCACATAAAGTGGCCGAACTCCAACAGCGACTAAACAAACTCGCGAAACTGAATCCAGACAGCCAGGACAAACTAACCAGAACTGGTTGCTCCTGAGAGGACGGTTTATGAAGAGCGCGATGCGACTGACCGGCAGCTTAGTGGCTTGCTTGGTGGTGGGAATCTTCGTGGCTGGTGGGCGCACGGGCGCGGCGGCTTCCCCTAACAGTTCAGGAGGCGTGGCGGCTCACGCCGAAAAGCCGGAAACAAAAACCGCGAACTCTTGGGATCCGAATGCTGCAGCCGCTTACTTAGACCGGCGGCAATCGTGGTGGATGGAATGGCCGAGAGCCCAGCGGGACCATGGAACTGTCTGCGTGTCGTGCCACACCGCTGTTCCTTATGCTCTTTCGCGTTCGGCTCTTCGAACGGCCCTTGCCGAACAAGCCCCATCTCCGAACGAGCGGCGGCTGCTGGACAGCGTCACGAAGCGCGTGCGCCTCTGGAAGGAGGTGGAACCGTTCTACAAGGATGCGGACCGCGGGCCATACAAGTCGGTCGAGTCGCGCGGAACGGAATCCGTTCTCAACGCACTGATTCTTTCGAGCCGTGATGCGCAAAACGGCCAACTCAGCAACGACGCGCGAAAGGCGTTTGAGAACATGTGGGCCGAACAGCAAATTGCCGGCAAACAGAAAGGCGCGTGGCTCTGGCTACGCTTTAAGAACGAGCCGTGGGAAGCGGACGATTCGGACTACTTCGGAGCCACTCTGGCCGCCGTTGCCGTTGGCATCGCACCAGGAAACTATCGGGCAACTCCTGAAGTCCAAACCGGCCTCAGGCGATTGCGGGAGTACCTCAACCGCGAATTTGCCGTGCAGATCCCTATTAATCGAGTCCTTCTCTTGTGGGCCGCCGCGAAGCTGCCGGGACTGCTCGAACCAGATCGACAGAAGGCCATCATTGGCGAGCTTCTGGAAAAGCAGCGGGCTGACGGCGGCTGGAGCCTGTCTTCTCTGTCTGGGGGCTGGAAGCGCGCGGATGAGACGTCTCAGGAAACGACCAGCGACGGATACGCGACGGGGCTGATCACCTTTGTTCTTCAGCGGGCCAGGATTTCGCCGGAAAATGTCAAACTGAAGCGGGGGCTCGCGTGGCTCACTGCGAATCAGGACAGGAAGGAAGGTTCCTGGGCGTCCTACTCTCTGAACAAGAACAAAGAGAACCACATCAGTCCGGAGACCGCGCTCTTTATGAATGACGCAGCCACATCGTTCGCTGTGCTCTCTCTGACTGCCGCCAATCGTCGTTAAAGAACAGTCGCCTTGTCTTTACTGACTGTGGCCGCATAACGGGCTACCCTTACCAACCCGGTAAGGGAAGGTTTGCCGACTACTCGGGAAGGCCCGAACCGGTATTGCAATCGTGGGTACTATTTGACAACAGGTGTGGCCAAGCCTAGCATCGCCACTGGGTAAGCCACGTCTTCTTACTCTTTCAGGTTCTCTGAACTAAGTCAGCCCATCTGAAGTTTCCTCCTCTTAGCACCCCAAAGCGAAGGAGTTCGTATGCGGAAGCGGTGGCGATTCGCGTGTGTGATATTGGTGTCCGTCCAAGTGGCCGGTGTTGCGGGCGCGCAGCGTGTCGTGACCGAGTCCGGCGCCGTATCCGGGTTAAGCGAAAACGGGTTGGACGTCTACAAAGGAATCCCATTCGCTGCCCCGCCGGTGGGCGACTTGCGCTGGCGCCCACCGGTGCGTGCCGCGTCGTGGACTGGCACACATAAGGCAGATGCATTTGGCCCGGCGTGCATGCAAGTTGGAGTCTCCATGCCGGGCGAGGCGCCTCCGGCGGTGAGCGAGGATTGCCTCTACCTCAACATTTGGAGGCCCGACAAGACCGGGCACGAGCACTTGCCTGTAATCGTTTGGATATACGGTGGCGGATACATCAACGGGTCGGCCTCGATGCCCTTGTACTGGGGCGACCGGCTTGCGCAAAAAGGTGTCATCGTTGTCACCATCGCTTATCGGCTTGGTCCGCTTGGCTTTCTTGCGTTGCCAGAGTTAACGCGCGAGTCTCCGCACCACTCGTCCGGAAACTACGGCCTGCTGGATCAGATCGCCGCACTCGAATGGATTCAGAGGAACATCGCAGCCTTTGGCGGTGACCCGAAATGTGTAACCATCGCGGGTCAATCCGCCGGTTCTATGTCGGTCAGCATCCTTATGGCCTCGCCCCTTGCGAAAGGCTTGTTTCAGCGAGCCATCGGAGAGAGCGGCGGCCTGTTTGAGCCGCTCCAACTCGCACCCAAGTATCTGCTGGCCAACGCAGAACACGACGGGGAGAAGTACGCCGCCTC
>Ga0307474_10003256_pt1 | contig 11711 bp, 9 predicted proteins | sample atmos_gasesECM1C_2_FD_203312 | JGI IMG/M metagenome (GOLD analysis project Ga0307474, IMG submission 203312) | Hardwood forest soil microbial communities from Morgan-Monroe State Forest, Indiana, United States - atmos_gasesECM1C_05 | ecosystem: Environmental > Terrestrial > Soil > Temperate... | reverse complement strand
GTCTGCACGCTCTGGCCTTGGGCGCCACTCAGGCGAAGTCAACTGATGCGGTTAAGGTCGCCAAGGCGCTGGAAGGTCTCGAACTGCCGCCCGAGATCAAGCTGCAGCCCAACAAGGTCTATTTCCGGCCAGGCGATCATCAGCTGATGTCCAGCGAGTTCCCCGGCGAAATCCTGCAGGACGGCACCTACCCGAATCTTTTCAAGGTCGCCGATATCGTCGCCGGCGACAAAATCGCACTGTCGGTCCAGGATACCGGCTGCAAGCTCGACTATCCGTCCTGATCGGCTGACTGCGCCTGCCGCAATCAAATACCGCGCCGCTCTTGTCGAAGGGCGGCGCGGCGTGGTTATGACGTAACGCTTTACCGGGTGGATCGGCCAGCGATGGAGCTTCTGCTTTTCAACGCCTTCAACGGCCTGATTCAGGGCGTATTTTATGCGCTCATGGCCCTCGGCCTGGCGCTGATCCTCAGCTTGAACTCCGTGATCAACATGGCGCATGGCGGCTTCCTCGTGATCGGCGCCTACCTCGCCTATACGCTCGATCCTTATCTCGGCTTCTGGGGCGCGCTGGTCGCCGGGCCGCTGCTTGCCGCCGTCATCGGCCTGATCGTCGAGCGGGTTCTGATCCGGCCGATCTACAAGCGGCCCGATCCCCTCTACAGCCTGCTCCTGACCTTCGGCTTGGCGCTGATCATCGAGGACATGGTGCGCACGATCTGGGGGCCGCAGGGGCTGCCGCTCGAAGTCCCCGACATCATCAATTCGCCGGTCAGCACAGAGTATTTCTTCGTCACCGGCTACCGGCTGTTTGTCATTGGTATCACCGCGGCGGCGGCGATCGGACTTTATCTGCTGCTGCGCTACACCTTGCTCGGCATCCGCATCCGCGCCGGCACCAAGGATCTGGAAACGACGTCGGCGCTCGGAGTCAATATCTACAAGCTGCGCGCTCTCAATTTCGGCTTCGGCTGCATGTTCGCCGGCCTTGCCGGCGTGCTCGCGTCCGGCGTTCTCGGCCTCACTCCGCCGATGGGCGACAGCCTTATCATGCCGAGTTTCGTCGCCATCATCGTCGGCGGTGTCGGCAGCCTGTTCGGCGCGGTGCTCGGCGGCCTCATCATCGGTCTCGCTGCGGGCATCACCACGACCTACTACCCCGCGGCCAGCGAGGCGATCATTTATCTGATCATGCTGATCGTCCTGGTGGTGCGGCCGCGCGGTTTGTTCGGCGAGGAAGGGCTGTTCGAATGAAGCGCCTCGCAGCGATTGCCGCGATGTGGCTCGTGCTGATCGCGTTGCCGTGGTGGCTGCCGCAGATCGGCGGCTACACCGCGCTCGGCTCCAAGGTGCTGATTTACGCCATCGCCACGATGGGTCTGAACATCCTGCTCGGCTTCACCGGAGGGCTGTCGTTCGGGCAGGCGGCCTATTTCGGGCTCGGCGCCTATGGCGCCGGCATGACCTTGAAGTACCTCGCCCCGAGCACGCCGCTCGCTATCTTGATCGGAACGCTCGCCGGCGGTTTGGCGGCGACCATCCTCGGCCCGCTGGTCATGCGGCGGCGCGGGATCTATTTCGCGATGATCACCATCGCCATCGGCCAATTGTTCTATTTCATCATGGTGCGCTGGAACAACGTCACCGGCGGCGAGGACGGACTTGCCGGATTCAGCCGCCAGGATATCCATCTCGGCGGCGTGGTTGTCCGGCTTACGGAGGTAAATTTCTATTACCTCGTGCTGATCTGCTTCAGCGTCGCCGTAGCAGCGATGTGGGTTTTGCTGCAATCGCCGCTCGGACACACCTGGGTCGCGATCCGCGAGAACCGGCGCCGCATGGAATTCCTCGGCGTGCGGGTTGAGCGCTACGTATGGGCGGCATTTGCGGTTGCCGGCTTCATTACCGCGCTCGCCGGTACGTTGAATGCGCTGCTGTTCAATTTCACATCGCCGCAGGATCTGCACTGGATCCTGTCGGGCGATTTCGTCATCATGATCGTGCTCGGCGGCATGCGCAGCTTCTGGGGGCCGCTGCTCGGCGTCATTATCTTCGTGGTTGCACAGGACTATCTGTCGAGCCTCACCGACAACTGGATGAGCCTGATCGGCCTGATGTTCGTGCTGATCGTGCTGCTGTTTCCCAGAGGACTGCTTGGCGCGTTGCCGCGCGGCGGAAAATTGGCGTGAAACCGATGACGGCCAGCATGCCAGCCGCGGCGCGCGGCTCGGAACCGAGCGGTGCGGAGCCGCCGGGCGCCCGCTCCGGTGCGGCCGAGTTGCTGCGGCTCGACAACGTATCGCGCTATTTCGGCAGCTTGAAAGCCGTGCAGGATGTTTCATTCGCCATGAACCAGGGCGAGCTGCGCGCGGTGATCGGCCCGAACGGCGCCGGCAAGACGACGTTCTTCAATCTGATCAGCGGGCTGTTGCCGCCGACCTCCGGCCAAGTCTGGTTCGCCGGAGACGATATCACGCGTTGGCCGGTGGTGCGGCGGGTCGCCTGCGGCATCGTCCGGACGTTTCAGATCACCGAAATCTTTCCGGACCTGAACGTGTTCGAAAACATCCGCATCGGCGTCGAAACGGCCGCGGGGGTGAACGGCTGGCCGTTCGTCTCCGCCGCGCGCCGCCGCGCGCTTGACGGGCGCACCGATGAGATCATCGAGATGCTCGATCTGGCCGGTAAGGCCGGTCATCTGGTCGGCGAGCTGGCGCACGGCGATCAGCGCGTGGTGGAAGTCGGGATGGCTCTCGCGCTGCGGCCGCGCCTCTTGCTGCTCGACGAGCCTACCGCCGGCATGGGCGATGCCGAAACCGAACACATGGTGGAGCTGGTGCGGCGCCTGCACGCCACGCAGGGCATGAGCATCCTGTTCATCGAGCACGATATGGACATCGTGTTCGATATTGCGCAACGCATTACCGTGCTCGATCAGGGCCGCGTGCTGGCCGAAGGCACGGCCGACGAAATTTCCGCCGATGCGAAAGTCCGTGCCGCCTATTTGGGAGAAGCCGAGTGACGGCCGTTCTGCGCGCCAGCGAGGTTCATACCTTCTACGGCAAGAGTCACATCCTGCACGGGGTTTCGCTCGAAGTCGGCGAGGGCGAAATCGTCGCGCTGCTGGGCCGCAACGGCGCGGGCAAGACCACGACGGTGCGCAGCCTGATCGGGCTCACGCCGCCGCGCGCGGGCGGCATCGAAATCTTCGGCCATGACACGACGCGCTGGCCGGCGCACCGTATCGCCGGCCTCGGCGTCGGTTACGTGCCGGAGGGCCGCAAGATTTTTGGCAGCCTTACCGTGCTGGAGAACCTGAAGGTGCCGCAGACGCGGCCTGGCCCGTGGACGCTCGAGCGCGTATTCACGTTGTTTCCACGTCTCAACGAACGCAAATCGCAGCTTGGCCGGCAATTATCCGGCGGCGAACAGGAGATGCTTTCGATTGCCCGGCCGCTTCTGCTTAACCCGCGCATCATGCTGTTGGACGAACCGTCGCAAGGGCTGGCACCGCTGATCGTGAAGGAAGTCATGCAGGTGGTGCGGAGGATGCGCGAAGACGGCCTTTCGGTGCTGCTGATCGAGCAGAACGTTCCGCTGTCGCTTGCGATTGCCGATCGCGTCTATGTCATCGACGACGGCAAGGTGGTGCATTCAGGGCCCGCCGCCGACCTCGCCAAGGACAGGGAACTGGTTGAAAAGCTCGCCGGCGCCAAGCGCAAGGGGACGCCGCCGCCTACGCCGCGGGGCGGCGCGGCTCACGCATAGAGAAAATCCAAAACCGCGGTCTCGGCTAGCACGGCTTCGGGAATCGAGTGGCGCGCCGATCGGGCGCGTTCTTCGGCGCTCTGCGTCGCCTGCAGATAGGCGCCGAGATGGCGCGCGCGCTCGATGATCTTGTTGCCTTCTGGCAGGCGCTCGGCCTCGAAGCGGCGCAGGCCGGGCGCCACGTCGTCGGCGTCGAGCGCTGCCGCCAGCGCTGCGGCATCGTCGGCCGCCTTGGAGACGCCGGCAGCGACATGCGGCCGTGCCACGAAGGCGGCGTCGCCGACGATGGCCGCGCGGCCGAAGGCAAGCTGCGGGCTTGCCAGATCGTAGATCGGCTGCAGGATCGGTTCGTCGATCAGCCGTACGATGGCGCAAAACTGTGGCGGCAACAGCCGCTCGGCCGCCGCGCGCATGGCGGCGACCGCTTCGCGGCGAATGAGCGGCGGCGGGATCGAGATCGAATGCGTGACGCCTGCGTCGTCGGTGAGGAGCCACGGCAGTTCGCGCGTTTCATCAGCCGGCCGATACCAGACGACATTGCAGCGGCGGTGGCCTTCCCGCAGATCGCCGTTCGGGCCGGCCACCGGATAGAACAGGCATTGCTCGCCGGGCGGCAGGGTAAATGTCATCGCTTCGAACAGCTCGCGATGGATCGCGGGCGGAATGGCGCTCTCCGGCAACAGTGCGCGCCACGCGCAATAGCCGGCGTAGAGCGGGACAGCGTCCGGCAGGCACTGGCCGCGCACCGTCGAGCGCAGGCCGTCGGCGCCGATCAGCACGTCGCCTTCGGCGCTCGAGCCGTCGGCGAACCGCGCGACGACGCTCGCCTCGGTTTGATCGAAACGCGTGAGCCCGCGGCCACGGTGATAGTGCGCCGCCGGAAAGGCGTCGCGCAGCACCCGGTAGACGCGTTCCCAGGCGGTCAGGACTTGCGGGCATTGCGTGGTCAGTACGGTGCGGCCCTCGATGTCGAGGAGTTTCCGGGTGCGTGCCGGTACGCCGAGATCGCGGGTGTCGAGCCCGAGCGCGGCGAGCCGCGCGATCAGTTCGGCCTGCGCCACGATGCCGGCACCGCGGCCGTCGAGTTCGCTCTCGACGCGCTCGTAAACGTCGACGGTAAAGCCGCGCCGCCGCAGCATGATGGCGGCCAGAAGCCCGCTCATCGAGCCGCCGATCACCAGCGCGCGCCGTTGCCTTGTCATTCCGCGGGAATCCAGCCCTTCTCCATAACCTATTTCAAAATTCGTGGCGGTTTTCTATATTCTGCTTGGAATCCCAGGAGGTAGGCCATGGCCCTGACGATGCTCGATAAATCCACCGACCGCGCCGATAAGGCGGATTGGCCGCCCGCGATTGCCGCCGAATTCGCGCGCGAGGGACAGAACCACAATGGCTGCGTCGGCTCGACGCTGTTGTCCGAGGACGAACGCGTGCGGGTCTGGATCATCCGGCTCGCCCCCGGAGAGCGCATCGGCTTTCACCGCCACGTGCTCGACTATTTTTGGACTTCGGTGTCGGGCGGCAAGGGCCGCCAGCACCTGATGGACGGCACCACTGTTGAATTCACCTACAAGCCCGGCGAGACCCGCCACGAGACTTACGGGAAGGGCGAATACAAGGTGCACGATCTGGAAAACCTCGGCGACAAGGAAATGGTCTTCATGACCATCGAGTTCCTTGCCAGCGCCAACAAGCCGCTCGCCATCCCGTCGCACGTGCGCGCCGCGGCATAAAGCGATTCGCCCTGGAATTTCAGCGCTCGAATCGCCCGACGATCTCGACGTGTTCCGAATAGCGGAATTGATCCACCGGCGTGACCTCGACGAGGCGATAGCCGCCGCGCACGAGTTCGGCGGCGTCGCGCGCGAATGTCCCGGCGTTGCAGGACACCGCGACGATGAGCGGCACGCGGCTCGCCGCGAGCGCGCGCGCCTGCGTGAATGCGCCCTGGCGCGGCGGATCGAACACCACGGCGTCGAGTTTTTTTAATTCGCCTGCGGCGAGCGGGTCCTTGAACAGATCGCGCGTTGCGGTCTCGATCGGTTTCAAGCCGGTAGCCATCGCGGCAGCCCGCTTGAGCGCCGCCACAGCGGCCTCGTCGTCGTCAATCGCGACCACACGGGCGTGCGCGGCGAGCCGCAGCGCGAACGGGCCGATGCCGCAGAACAGGTCGGCGACGTACTTGGCATCCGCGCAGGCTGCGAGCACGAGCCGCGCCAGCACGGCCTCGCCCTCGGCCGTCGACTGGAGAAATGCCGCGGGCGGCAGCGTTACGGTCGCCGCACCGATGCGCAGCGTCGGCGCGCGGAGCTGCGAGATGAGCTCACCGTGACGCGTCAACCGCGCCAGATTGTGCGATGCTGCGATGCGGGTGAGCGCCGCCATCAGCGACGGCTTGAGTGGCCCGGAGCCCCGCACATCGATGTCGAGGCCCGCGTCCGTTGCGGTGACCGCGATATCGAGCGGCTTCTTCGCGGGCGACAGCGCCTCGGCGATGGCCCACGCGGCGGCGATCGCGCCGTCAAGACTCTTCGCCAGCACTGGACAATGGTCGATGGAAATAATGCGGTGCGCGCGCGCGGCGGAAAATCCGACTTCGAGCACCTCGTGCGCGCCGCCGCGCGCATGAAATACTGCGCGACGGCGGCCATCGCCGTGCGCGTCGATGAGGTCGCCGACCGGCGCATCGAGGCCGGCCTGCCGCAGCGCCTCGATCACGAGACCGCGTTTCCAGGCGCGGTAGGGCGCGCTCTGCCAGTGTTGCAGAGCGCAGCCGCCGCAGATGCCGAAATGCGGACAGATCGGCGCGACGCGCTCCGCGCTCGGCTCTTCGACGCTCAACAATTGCCGCCGGTCCGGATGGCCGGGCCACCCATCGGCTTCGACGGTTTCGCCCGGCAGCGTGCCGGGCACGTAGATCGGCCCTTCGGAGCCGTCGACGATGCCGTCGCCGCGGTGTCCAAGCCGCGCGATCACGAGCCGTTCAACCACGCTCCGCCTCGATGAGAAACTCGCGATTGCCGTCGCCGCCCGCGACGGGCGAGGGGATGACGCCGCCCACGCGCCACCCGCGTGCGGCGATGAATTTTTCGATGTCGGCACAAACCGCGGCGTGAATTTCGGGATCGCGCACGATTCCCTTCTTGACCGCGCTGCGCCCCGCTTCGAATTGCGGCTTGATCAGCGCGACCAAGGTTGCGCGCGGTTCGAGAAGCGTTTCCACGGCGGACAGCACGAGCTTGAGCGAGATGAAACTCGCATCGATGGCGGCGAAATCCGGCCGTTCCGCGAGCTGCGCGGCATCGAGCGTGCGAATGTCGGTGTGCTCGATCGAAATGATTTTTTCGTTGCCGCGAAGCCGCGCGTGAAGCTGGCCGCGACCGACATCGACCGCATAGACGCGCCGCGCACCACGTTCGATCAGGACTTCCGTGAAGCCGCCGGTCGAGGCGCCGACATCGAGGCAAATGCGGTCTTCCACATTTAAACCGAACCGGTCCAGCGCCGCCGCAAGCTTGACGCCGCCGCGCGACACATAGGGATGTTCCGGCGCGGCCTCGATGGCCGCCTCCTCGGAAATCTCGTCCGATGGCTTGCACAGCGTTACGCCGTCGGCGCGCACCAAGCCGGCGGCAATCGCGGCTTGCGCGCGGGCGCGGCTTTCAAACACGCCGCGCGCCACCAGCAGCCGATCGGCGCGTTGTTTGGTCATGGCTCATCGCACGCGCGTCATGGCCGGGCTCGTCCCGGCCATCCACGTCTTTGGACTCACGGAACCCTAAAGACGTGGATGCCCGGCACAAGGCCGGGCATGACGCGTCCAAATAACAATTGGCAACCTTACGACCGCACGAGCTTTACCGTCTCGCCGCGCATGTTCTGACCGAGCGCTTCGAACGCCTTGGTGACGATGCCCTTGGCGTCGAGACCCGCCTTGGCATACATGGCGTTCGGCGAGTCCTGGTCGATGAAGATGTCGGGCAGCACCATCGAACGGACCTTCAGGCCGCGGTCGAGCGCGCCGTGCTCGGCCAGCGCCTGTAGCACGAAGGAGCCGAAACCGCCGATCGAGCCTTCTTCGATGGTGAGCAGCACTTCGTGCTCACGCGCGAGCCGCAGCAACAAATCGACGTCGAGCGGCTTGGCGAAGCGGGCGTCGGCTACTGTGGTCGACAGACCGTACGTCGCAAGCTCATCGGCAGCGTTGAGACATTCGCCAAGGCGAGCGCCGTAGGAGAACAGCGCAATTTTGGTGCCCTCGCGCACGATGCGGCCCTTGCCGATTTCGAGCGGCTTGCCTTCCTCAGGCATGGGCACGCCGCGGCCTTCGCCGCGCGGGTAGCGCAGCGCCGATGGCCGGTCGTCGATCGCAACCGCGGTCGCGACCATGTGGGCGAGCTCGGCTTCGTCGGACGGCGCCATCAGTATGAAACCCGGCAGGCAGCCGAGATAGGCGATGTCGAACGAGCCTGCGTGCGTCGGTCCGTCGGCGCCGACGAGGCCGGCTCGATCCATGGCGAAGCGCACCGGCAGCCGCTGAATGGCGACGTCGTGTACGATTTGATCGTAGGCGCGCTGCAGGAAGGTCGAGTAGATGGTGGCGAACGGCTTGAAGCCTTCGGTGGCGAGCCCCGCCGCGAAGGTGACGCCGTGCTGTTCGGCGATGCCGACATCGAAGGTGCGGTCGGGAAATTCCTTCTCGAACAGATCGATGCCGGTACCCGACGGCATGGCGGCCGTGATGGCGACGATCTTGTCGTCCTTGCGGGCTTCCTTGATCAGGCTCTCGCCATAGACTTTCTGATACGCGGGCGCGGTCGGCTTCGATTTGACCTGCGCGCCGGTCGCAACATCGAACTTGACGACGCCGTGATACTTATCTGCGGATTTTTCGGCCGGCTCGTAGCCTTTGCCCTTCTGCGTCACGACATGAACGAGGATCGGCCCGTTCTTCATGTCGCGCACATTCTTGAGCACCGGCAAGAGGTGGTCGATGTTGTGGCCGTCGATCGGGCCGACATAGAAGAAGCCGAGTTCGTCGAACAGCGTGCCGCCGGTAACGAGGCCGCGTGCATACTGCTCCATGGCGAGCGCGCGCTGCTCCAGCGTCTTGCTCGGAATGTGCTTGGCGATCTGGCGCAGGATCTTGCGCACGCGGTGATAGCCGCGCCCGGAAACGCGCCGTGCCAGATAGGCCGACAGCGCGCCGACCGGTGGCGCAATCGACATGTCGTTGTCGTTGAGCACGACGATCAGGCGGGAATCCATCGAGCCGGCATTGTTCATCGCCTCGTAGGCCATGCCGGCCGACATCGCGCCGTCGCCGATAACGGCGATGACGTTGTTGTCCTTGTGCTGCAGGTCGCGCGCCACCGCCATGCCGAGCGTGGCCGAAATCGAGGTCGAAGAATGCGCGGCCCCAAATGGATCGAACTCGCTCTCGGCGCGCTTGGTGAAGCCGGAAAGGCCGCCACCCTGGCGCAGCGTGCGGATGCGGTCGCGGCGTCCGGTCAGAATCTTGTGCGGATAGGCCTGATGGCCGACGTCCCAGACGAGGCGGTCGCGCGGGGTGTCGAATACGTAATGCAGCGCCACGGTCAGTTCGATCACGCCGAGGCCGGCGCCGAGGTGGCCCCCGGTGGTGGCTACAGCATCGACTGTTTCCTGGCGCAGTTCATCGGCGACCTGACGCAATTGAGCTTCGTCCAGGCGCCGGAGATCGTCCGGTGTTTTGATAATATCGAGCAAAGGGGTTGATCGAACGGTCACGCTAAGCTCCACGATTCTTTGGCCTAACGGCCATTATTGGGGTTGAGTGCGCGCCCAGTTACCGACCGGAACACGTAAATTTCCCTGGTTTTACACCAGTCTGCGCGTGGGAAGCAATTTCGCGCCTCCCCCTTGACGGGAACTCCTATGCTCCCTGACAGGTTCACTACGGACTAAGACTCCCACGTCCCAAACGATCCCTCATATGGTAGGGGCTCGCGGGCAGTTTTGCCATGGCGGTGGCGGCATTATGACAAAATTCTTGCAATTACCGAGGGTTAGGGAACTTTTTCGGACCAGAGGGTAAGCCGCCATGGCGCTCGAAGCCTACCGAAAGAAGCGAAAGTTCAGCGTCACATCCGAGCCGCGCGGCCGGGCGGCGCGAGGCGGCGGCGGTAACCGTTATGTCATTCAAAAGCATGCGGCGCGGCGGCTGCACTACGATCTGCGGCTTGAACTCGACGGGGTTATGAAGAGCTGGGCGGTTACCCGCGGGCCGAGCCTCGACCCCGCCGACAAGCGGCTCGCCGTCCACGTCGAGGACCATCCGGTCGAGTACAACAGCTTCGAGGGCACCATCCCGGCGGGCGAGTATGGCGGCGGCACCGTGATGATCTGGGACCGCGGCACCTGGCAGCCGGACGGCGATCCCCACAAGGGCTACGCCAAGGGGCACTTGGTGTTCGATCTCGATGGCGAGAAATTGCACGGGCGCTGGCATCTGGTTCGCATGCACGGCCGGCCGAACGAGCGCGGCGACAACTGGCTGTTGATCAAAGCCAAGGACGACGAGGCGCGAAGCGCGCGCGACGAGGACATTCTGGAAGAAGAGCCGAATTCGGCCGCCAGCGGACGCACGATGGAAGAGATTGCCGGCGGCAAGGGCAAAAAGCGCGTCTGGCACAGCAACCGCCGCGCCGGCGGTGCGGCCGAGCCGCCGCAACGCTCGCAGCAGGCCTTCAAGGAAGAGCTTCGTGCCTTGAGAGCAAAGCCGGCCGCGCGGCAGAAGGCGCCACCTAAGTCGCTGCACAAGGCGCCGGCGCGCGGGAAAAAGAAGCCGCGTTCGAAAACGAAGGCGCCTTCACCATCAGGGGGTGGGGATCCGAAGCCGGCCAGGCGCGCGCCGCTGCCCGATTTCGTTCCGCCGAGCCTCGCCACGCTGCACGACGCTCCGCCGAGCGGCGCCGCATGGCTGCACGAGGTCAAGTTTGACGGCTACCGCATCGAAGCGCGGCTAGACCGCGGCGAGGTGACTTTGCTGACCCGCAACCGGCAGGACTGGACGCACCGCTTCAAGCCCATCGCCGCTGCCGTCGCCACGCTCAAGGCCGAAACCGCGCTGCTCGACGGCGAACTGGTTGTCGAGGACCAAAAGGGGGTGTCGAGTTTCTCACTCTTACAAACCGATCTGAAAGCCGGCCGCAGCGATCGCTTCGTCTACAACGTGTTCGATCTGCTTTATCTTGACGGCCGCGATCTCACTGGATTGCCGCTGGTCGAGCGCAAGGCCGAACTGCAGCGGCTGCTGCCGGCAAAGAGTGTCGGTCCGATCCGTTATGTCGAAGGTTTCGACGGCGATGGCCGCGTTATTTTTGAGCATGCCAAGAAGCTCAATCTCGAAGGCATCATCTCCAAATTGCGCGACGCGCCGTACCGCTCGGGCCGCTCCGACAATTTCGTCAAAACCAAAGCTCACGACGAGCAGGAATTTGTCATCGCCGGATTTTCGCCGTCGGCGGCGATGCCGCGCGCCATCGGCGCACTGACGGTGGCCTATCACGACGGCGGCGAACTGCGCTACGCCGGCCGCGTCGGCACCGGATATTCGCGCGATACCGCGCGCGACCTGTGGCAGCGATTGGAGAAATTGCGCACCGAGCGGCCGCCGCTCGCGGTGCCGAAGACCGAGCGGCGCAAGGATGTGATCTGGGTCAAGCCCGACGTTGTCGTCGAGGCCGAGTATCGCGGCATCACCCATGACGGGCTGCTGCGCCAAGCCGCCTACAAGGGCCTGCGCGAGGACAAGGCGGCGCGCGAAGTGGTGCGCGAACGGCCGGCTGCGGCGGCCGCGGCGTCGCGCGGGCAGGCGGTGCGGCGATCGGCGGGAGCCGCGACCGTGACGGACAGGCCGGCGGCGGCGCCCGCGCCGAAGAACGACACCCACGCCGGCGT
>Ga0307474_10003255_pt1 | contig 11711 bp, 9 predicted proteins | sample atmos_gasesECM1C_2_FD_203312 | JGI IMG/M metagenome (GOLD analysis project Ga0307474, IMG submission 203312) | Hardwood forest soil microbial communities from Morgan-Monroe State Forest, Indiana, United States - atmos_gasesECM1C_05 | ecosystem: Environmental > Terrestrial > Soil > Temperate... | reverse complement strand
GCCGGACGGTTCGACGGTCGTAGTCAGCAATCGCGGTGACAATACGGTCTCGGTAATCGACACGAAGTTCCTGCGCGTACGCGCGACGCTGCCCGTCTGCCAGCAGCCGGAAGACATCGCGATCCTGCCCGACTCGAGCAAGGCATTCGTAGCTTGTTCCGGCTCGTCGCAAGTCGCCTCGATTGCGCTGCAGAGCGGCAATCAGAAAAACGCTAATCAGAAAAGCGACCGCCTGATGGCGTTGCTCGACGTTGGCCGCACTCCGGTCAGCCTGACCGTAAAGCCCGACGGCGGCGAGTTGGTGGTGTGCAACTTCGACTCCGACAGCATCTCGATCATCGAAACCGGAAACGACGAAGTGGGCAACAGCCTGGAGATCGGGCAACATCCTTCGCGGGGCGCCGTCACACTCGACAACTCGCGGCTCTACGTGACCAACTTCGGCTCGAACAGCGTCGCCGTCTATGACATTGACGTGGGACGTCGCATTGGCGCGCCGCTGATGGTCGGAAGCCATCCCGATGGCCTCGCGCTGTCGCCGGATGAGAACTATATTCTGGTGCTCGATACGCAGTCTGGCGACGTTACGGTAATTCAGAAACGAAGGCCGCGGCGCACTTTAGAGACTTCGGAGTATTCGTTGCTGACGCTGATTCCGGTTGGTATGCAGCCGAACGCCATCGTGGTGAAAGCGTTCATGGCCACCAAACCCGCGAAGAAGTGAGGGCTCGCCACAATACTTTGCCATCCGAGCTTTGTCATCCGAACTTTGTCATTTCGAGACAAAGCACTCTGTCATCTGCGCAAATGCTTTGTCATTCCGAGCAACCCGAAGAATCTGCTGTTTGCCGATGCCGGCTGACCGCAGATTCCTCGTCGCTTCGCTCCTCGGAATGACAAGGAGATGGAGAGCTATACAGTCGCGGGTTTCCCGCACAGCTTGTCCAATGCCGCCTTCAGGTCGGCGGCAATCGCCGGCGCTTCGCGCGACTCGATGTCGCGGCGCTGCATCATGTAGACGAGTTGCCCGTCGCGCAGAATCGCGATCGAGGGTGAGGATGGCGGATATCCGGTGAAGTAACCGCGCGCCCGCTCTGTCGCGTCCGTCTCCTGCCCGGCAAACACCGAGTAGGCATGATCGGGCCGAGGGGAATTCTGCAGCGCCATGCGCACCGCAGGACGCATGCGTCCGGCGGCGCATCCGCAAATAGAGTTCACGACGACCATCGTCGTTCCGGGACGGTTCTTCAGCGCCTGGTCCACTTCCTCGGCAGTGCGCAGTTCTTCGATTCCCAGGCGCGTCAACTCCTCGCGCATCGGGATAACCATAATTTCTGGATACATCGGCATGTTGAATTGTCCTCTGATTGAGCTATCTAGGATCTATTGTAACGCGTTACTCCTCTGTCTTCATTGAGCGAAGTTGAGTTTCTTTGCGATCTCTGCGGCCTTTCTCAGCGTCCTTAGCGGTTAAAGTCTCTCTCTCTGATTTCAGCAAAAAGCGAACCGCTGAGATCGCCGAGAAGGGCCGCAGAGATCGCAAAGAAAAACGAACCGAACGGCAACGCAATCGAAGGATCCCTATTGTGTGAACGCGAACGCCAGCGTTTCAGGGTGTTCTCCACCTGTCCGCCAAAGTCCGATCGAGTGGGTATATGGCTTGTGCATGATCGCAAGGATCCTTCGCTGCGCATCTGTTTCGCGTTCGCGAAACAGTCACTTCGGTCAGGATGACAAATTACGATGATCGGCGAGAATGGTGCTGCTGTGTATATTGAAAGCGGCTCGCCAATGCTGCTTCAGGAAAATGTTCCGCTGGCACCCCTCACGACCTTCCGCCTCGGAGGACCTGCGCGCTTCTTCGTGGAAGCAAAGTCTGTTCAAGAAGTGCAGCAGGCTGTCGGATTCGCGCGGTCGAAGAATCTGCCTCTCTTCATTCTGGGCGGCGGCAGCAATCTGCTGGTGGCCGATAGCGGCTGGCCCGGACTCGTCCTCAAGGTGAGCATCACCGGCATCGATCGACGCGCAGGGGAGATCGACGGCAAAGCACTGTTCGACGTTGGCGCCGGCGAATCCTGGGACAGCTTCGTCTCGCAGGCCGTCACGGCGCAATTCGCAGGCGTCGAGTGCTTGAGCGGAATCCCGGGTAGCGTCGGCGGTACTCCGGTGCAGAATGTAGGCGCCTACGGCCAGGAAGTTTCGGAGACGATCGAATCGGTCGAAGTGCTCGACCTGCAGAATGGAGACGGCCAGATCCGCGAGCTGTGCCGCGAGGCCTGCGGATTCACCTATCGTTCCAGCATTTTTAATACGACCGAACGCGGACGGTTCGTCATTCTTCGCGTAGCCTACGCGCTCACGCCCGGCGGCGATCCCCACATCACGTACGCAGATTTGAAACGGCACTTCGAAGGCCGCGAGACGCAGCCGGCTCTGGCAGAGACTCGCGAGGCGGTCCGTCAGATTCGCGCGCGGAAAGGCATGCTGATTGTCCCCGGCGATCCGGATTCCCTGAGCGCAGGCTCGTTTTTCAAGAATCCCGTGATTTCTCCGGAGCAGCATGAAGACTTGAGCAGACGCGCCGCCGCCCAGGGATTGACCCTGCCCAGCTATCCCGCGCTAGAGAAAAGCAGGAAAGTCTCCGCAGCCTGGCTAGTAGAACATTCCGGCTTCGCCCGCGGATACGGCCGTGGCCGCGCCGGCATTTCGAGCAAACACGCGCTAGCCCTCGTGAATCGCGGCGGAGCCACCGCCGCCGAAGTCCTTGCCTTGAAAGATCAAATCCAGCAGCGCGTCCAGGAAATCTGGGGCTTGCACCTGGAACCGGAGCCGGTGATGCTCGGCTTCTAGGAGCAGTTCTCAGTTCCCAGTTCTGAGTTCTCAGTTCCCAGCCGCCAACCTCATCCTCTAGATTGTCATTCCGAGCGAAGCGAGGAATCCGCTTTCTCCCGGCGGCGACAGCAGATTCCTCGCTCCAAGAACCAGGCGCTCGGAATGACAATTCTCCTTAGACCCTGCAAGCACCTTCCTTCCCAACGTTCCCACCTCAAGAAAATTCCTGAACAAAACTGGACTCGGGACGGTCTTCATGAGTGAGGGCAGACACGTGCTGGCGGGAGAGGCGATCCTGAGTGGAGCAGCACCGATTGAACGCACCGACAATGAGCGCACCGACAACGAGCGCAGTCAGGACGAGATGCTCGAAGCGCTGGTCCGGGAGCACTCACGGCTGGTCTACCGCGTCGCCTATGCCGTACTGCGAAGCCATCACGACGCCGAAGATGCCACGCAGGAAACGTTTATGCGGGTGCTGCGCTACAGTTCGACGCTGGCGGCCGTGGAGAATCAGAAAACGTGGCTGGCGCGAATCGCGTGGCGCGTCGCCGTAGACCGGGGCAAGCAGCGCGGACGGACGCGGGAAATTCCTTTGGAAGATCCCGAGAACCCAATCGCGGAAGTCGCTTCTGCGGACGCCCCGGCAGATGAGTGTGTTCACGGCGCGCAGGTCGGTGTGGCACTGGAGCGGATGATCGCGGCCCTCCCGGACAAGCTTCGCGAGCCCTTGATTTTGTCGGCCCTCCAGGAAATGTCGCCGACTGAGGTCGGCGTCACACTGGGCATCAACGAGGCGGCGGTGCGTTCGCGCGTCTTTCGGGCACGGCAAATATTGCGGGGAAAGTTGGCGCGACAGATTGGCGGAACTTAGGTTAGGCAGAACTTGGGTGGAGATCATGGCAGACGGAAAGCAGGACGAGCTCGACCGAATCCTCGATGCAGCGTTGGCAAAGTATGCCTCGGCGGAGCCGAGAGAAGGGATTGAAGGCCGCGTTCTAGCGAACTTGCGCGCCGAACGGAAGCGACTTACAAAGCCGACGCGGTGGCGTTGGAGCGTTATAGCTGCATTGGCGGCGGTAATCGTGGTGGCGCTTGCGCTGGCCTCGAGGTCGGACAAGATGTTTCGTCCGGTGGTGGCGAATCGTCTTCCAACCCGGACGCCGAGCGTGGAGCGGCCTGGACCGCGGGTCGTGGCGAAGACAGGAGCAAACAACGTTCATCCACAGGCGTCCAGTCCGGCGATCCGGCAAGCCACACATCGTGCTCGTCACAAGGTCGTCGAGCCCGGCAATCCCAAGCTCGACCAGTTCCCGTCGCGGCAGCAACTGAGTGAGCAAGAATTGGCCTTAGCGAGGTATGTCAGAGAGTTTCCGCAGGAGGCCACGCTGATCGCACGAGCGCAAGAGGAATACGAGAAAGAGATTCAGGAGAAGATGAAAGACGCATATTCTGAGACCGAGTTTTCCAATTCGGACCAACAAGAAAGGTGAGGCAGCTATTTATGCGAAAAATGTTTGTAGTCTTGATTGCGGTAGCGACAATTGGGCTCTGGTTTGCACCGAGGCTTGCAGAAGCGCAGGAGGGGTCCAAAGAAAGCAGCTCGGCGGAACCCGCAAAGCCAAAACCGGTGCAACCCGTGCAGTCCTATCGTCTCGATTTTTCCTTCGATGAAGTGAGTGACGGAAAGATTCTAAACACTCGGCACTACTCCATGAACATGACCGGCGGTAATCCCAATGAGATAAAAATCGGGACGCGGGTTCCGGTTGCAAGCGGCTCAAGCTCGAGCACGCCTGCGTCCACGCAGTACCAGTACCTGGACATCGGAACCAATATCTGGGCTCAGCTGAGAGAGCACGGCGATGAGTTCATCTTGGTTGTCAGAGGCGAGGTCAGCAACCTGGATGTGGAAACCGGGGAGCACTCCGGAGCGTTGTTGCCACCCGTAGTTCGGCAAATCAAGATCAATGGCGACACTTTGCTGGTGGTCGGTAAACCGATCGTAATCGGCAGCGTGGACGATCCCAGCTCCAAGAAGCAATTCCAGCTTGAAGTAACGGTGACGAAACTGAAATAGCTTGGGCGGACACTCTTAACGCAATTGTTGATTGTTGATTTTTGATTGTTGATTGAAAATCGGGACCTTCCGAAGTGCTTTACGCCCTTCAATCAGCAATCAAAAATCAACAATCAACAATTCTTCACTAATGGGCAAATCCTGCCGCTGCTTGAAAGATTTCGACGAACATCTCGCGCGTGAGCTTCCCGGTCTGCGTGTTCTGGTTGGAGGGATGGTACGACGCGAGCAGCACCTTGCCATCCGGCATGCGGTAAGTGGCTGCATGCTTAAAAACGTAGCTTTTCTTGCTGGCGATTTGGCCTTGGCGCTTCAGGTAGTTAAGATACGCGTCGAAGCCGATCTTGCCCAGGGCGACGACCACTCTCACGTTTTTTAATCCCGCCAACTCGCGATCGAGAAACGGAGCGCACGCCGTCAGTTCCTCCGGCAGCGGCTTATTGTCCGGCGGAGCGCAGCGAACCGCGGCCGTAATGTAAAGATCGGCTAACGTCATGCCATCGTTGCGATCGATGGCGGTGGGCTGGCTGGCAAATCCCGTCTGGTGCAACACGGGATACATGAACTTCCCGGAAGCGTCGCCCGTGAACGGGCGTCCGGTGCGATTCGACCCGTGAGCTCCCGGGGCTAACCCGATGATGAGCACGCGAGCGTCCGGATCACCGAAGCCCGCCACCGGCTTGCCCCAATATTCCCAGCCGAGATAAGCGCGCCGTTTGACCCGCGCGACTTCTTCCCGGTACGCCACAAGCCGCGGGCAGCGCGTGCAGGAGACAACTTCGCGATTAAGGACAGTAAGCCAGGACACCCGTTCATTACATCACATCGTGTCGCGCGATCACGTCACCTCACGCCGTAGAGACGTAGCTCGTTACGTCTCTGCGCCAGCCTCCCTGGGTTCGAGGCGCCGCCGGCAGTGACGTTGCAAGCAGCGTCTCTACGATTCCAGTTTGGGCCAACGACCTGCGACGAACGACCAACGACGGTTCCGGCGTTTGACGCTGCTCTCATTTAGTCTTTACACTCAAGGTTAACAGCATGTGAACGGCGCGCTCCGGAGTCCGTTCAGGCCGGGCGCAGCGGGTCAAGCCGAAAGGGTCAACGTGAGTCCCACAGAAACAGTCGATGCCACGAACGACACCAGGAAAGACGGCGTCAAACGCGAGATTTCGGTCGAAATCCCGGCCGCGGAAGTCACTCGCGAGATGGAAATTATTGTTCAGAAGTATCAGAAGGTGGCGCGGCTGCCGGGCTTTCGGACTGGACATGTCCCCGCGTCCATCATCAAGCAACGCTTCAAGGAAGACCTGAAAAGCGACGTGGTCGAGGCCCTGGTTCCGCGCTACTTCCGCCAAGAGGCGGAGAAGCAGGGAATGATTCCGGTCTCCCAGCCCCGCGTCACCGACCTGCATATTCATGATGGCGAGCCTCTGCGCTTCAAGGCCAGCTTCGAAATCCTGCCTGAGATCGTGGTCGAAGGTTACAAGGAACTTCGCGCCGATCACCCCGAGATCGTGGTCACCGACGAGGAAGTGGAAGCGGCGGTGAACAATGTGCGCGAGCAGCACGCCACCTATACTTCGGTAGAAGGACGCCCACTGGCCGAAGGCGATTTCGCGCAAGCCTCCATGGACGGCAAGCCGAAAGATGGGGATGACAAAGCTCAGCCCGTGCACATGGACGAAGTCCTGATTGAAATCGGCGGCAAGAACACGGTGCCGGAGTTCACCGAAAACCTGCGCGGCGCCAATGCTGGAGACGAGCGCGAGTTTGAAGTCAGCTATGCCGAGGATGTCGCCGACAAACGGTTAGCCGGCAAAACATTCGTCTACAAAGTAAAGGTTCATGCTATCAAGCAGAAGAGCCTTCCTGAGTTGAATGACGAGTTCGCCAAGGAACTCGGCGAGTTCACCAGCCTCGATCAGGTGCGCCAGCAGATTCGCGAGAACATGCAGGCCGAGCGCAGGCATGATGCGGAGCGCGAAGCTAAAGACAAGCTGATGACCGAACTGGTCAAGCGCAATGATTTTGAAGTGCCGGAGTCGCTGATCGATCGCCAGATCGATCTGCGCCTGGAACGCGGCCTGCGCGCGCTGGCGGCGCAGGGCATGAAGATGGAGGATCTGAAAAAAATGGACCTGCCGCGCTTGCGGGCAGGCCAGCGCGATCAGGCAGTGCAGGATGTGAAGTCGTCGTTGTTGCTGGAACGCGTCGCGGAGCTGGAAAAAATCGAGGCTGGGGAAGACGAACTGAATCACGAGATTGAAGCCCTGGCCAAACAATCGAAACAGACTCCGGAGGCGGTCCGCGCTCGTTTGACACAGGATGGGGGCCTCGATAGAATCCGAAACAGAATCCGCAGCGAAAAGACCCTCGACTTTTTGTATCACCAGTCCGCGTAGTCACTCGCTGACGATGCGGACCTCTTCGACCCTCCCCATGCAGGCTAAGCGTTGCGTTGGGGCGGAGTGTGGCAGGTGAATGTGAAGAACGATTCGTCAAAGAACGATCCGCAAATGATGCTGGTACCGATGGTGATCGAGCAGACCGGGCGGGGCGAGCGCGCCTACGACATTTATTCCCGGCTGCTGCGCGACAACATTATTTTCATCGGCACCCCGATTGACGACAACATCGCCAACCTGGTCATCGCCCAAATGTTGTTTCTGGCTCAGGAAGATCCCGAGAAAGACATCCAGCTTTACATCAACTCTCCCGGCGGCTCCATCACGGCCGGCATGGCGATTTATGACACCATGCAGTACGTGAAGAACGACGTGATGACGCTCTGCGTTGGCCAGGCCGCTTCGATGGCGGCGTTACTATTGGCATCAGGTGAAGCGAAAAAGAGATTGGCACTGCCGAATTCGCGAATTCTAATACATCAGCCCTCGATGGGAGGATTGTCGGGACAGGCCACCGACATTGACATCCACGCGCGAGAGATTCTTCGTATGCGGGAGATTACAAACCAATTACTCTCCAAGCACAGCGGGCAGAAACTTGACAAAGTAGAGAAAGACGTGGAACGCGACTTCATCATGAACGCGCAGCAGGCTAAGGAATATGGAATCATAGACGATATCATCTATAAGACAGTAAAAGCTGTATGATCTGCCTTCGCGCCTGACGGAACGTGGGCGACGGCGGAACGGCGGAACAGGCTGAAGGACGCTGGGACCTGTTCTGCTTGATAAAGTTCAAGGAGTAGAGCCGAGTGAAAACCAAGTCGGGCTCCGATGAGATTCTACGCTGCTCGTTCTGCCACAAGTCGCAGGACGCCGTGGCGAAACTGATTTCCTCGCCCAGTGATTATCCGCGCGCTTACATTTGCGACGAGTGCGTGGCGGTTTGCAACTCGATTCTGGAAGACGACCGCACTACAACTCCTCAGGCCGCCACACCCAATCAACTCCCCAAGCCTCAGGAAGTCAAAACCTTCCTCGACGAATACGTAATCGGGCAGGAGCAGACCAAGAAAAAGCTGGCGGTCGCGGTCTACAACCACTACAAGCGCATCTTCATGAACCGGCAAAAAGCCGGCGACGGCGTCGAACTCAGCAAGTCGAACATCATGCTGATCGGTCCGACCGGGACGGGCAAGACCCTCCTGGCGCAGACTCTGGCTCGCATGCTGGACGTGCCGTTCGCCATCGTCGACGCCACCACCCTCACCGAAGCCGGCTACGTCGGCGAAGACGTCGAGAACATCATCCTCAAACTGCTGCAGGCCGCCGACGGCGATGTGAGCCGCACCCAGACCGGCATCATCTACATCGATGAAGTCGACAAGATTGGCCGCAAGGACGAGAATCCATCGATCACTCGCGACGTCTCCGGCGAAGGCGTGCAGCAGGCGCTGTTGAAGATTCTGGAAGGAACCATCGCCAATGTTCCGCCGCAAGGCGGGCGCAAACATCCCCACCAGGAATTCACTCCTGTCGACACCACGAATATTCTCTTCATCTGTGGCGGAGCCTTCGTCGGCCTCGACAAGATCATTTCCCGCAGGATTGGCAAAAAGTCCCTCGGTTTCCGCGGCGGCGAAGGTGCGGAAAACGATGAGGCGGCCACCTTGAAAAAGCGTACACAGGAATTGTTGACCGAAATCCAGCCGGAAGACCTGATCAAGTTTGGGTTGATTCCAGAATTCGTGGGCCGGCTGCCGGTGGTGGGCATGCTGGAAGATCTCGACGAGTTCGCGCTGATCGAAATCCTGACCCGGCCGAAGAACGCCATCGTCAAGCAATACCAGCGGCTGTTTGAGTTCGAGAACGTACGCCTGAAATTCAACGAAGAAGCGCTGCGAGCGATTGCCCGCCAGGCCATGGCACGCAAGGTTGGCGCGCGCGGCTTGCGCATGATTCTGGAAGAACTCATGCTTGACTTAATGTTCAACCTGCCCAGCCAGAAGAAAGTAAAAGAGTTCGAAGTCACGCGGGAAATGGTGGAAAAGCGCAGTGCCTCGTTCGCGACGGTGATGGAAAAGGCAGGGTAGGTAGTACCGTCGTTGGTCGTTCGTCCTTCGTTGTTGGCCCAGGGTAAATTGCCTTTGCCGACGACTTACGACCAAAGACCAACGACCGGAGACGAAACGCGGTAGAATCTATAAAGTTCCTTTTGGCAGTCATCCTAGGGAGACTCAGTGACCACATCCAAGGAAAAGTTTGAATCCAAGAAGTTGCCCATGATGCCCATCCGGGACGTGGTCATCTTCCCCTTCATGATGACGCCGTTCGTGGTCGGCCGCGAGTCAAGCGTGCGGGCCCTCGAAGAGGCGCTGGCAGCGGACAAGAAGATTTTCCTGGCCACCCAGCACGATGCCTCCATCGACGAACCCAAGGCTAACGAAATCTACCAGGTCGGCACGATCGTCAACATCGTGCAGAGCCTCAAGCTGCCCGACGGCAATATTAAAGTTTTGGTCGAAGGCGTGGAGCGCGGCAAGATTCTTCAGGTCGTGGACACCGAGGGCTTCATGCAGGCCACGGTGCGTGTCGCGCGCTATGCGACCGAAGGCAATCAGGCTCTCGAAGCCGGCATGCAACGCGTTACCACGCTCTTCGAGCAGTATGTAAAGCTTTGTCAGGCACTCAACTACGAGACCATGATTTCGGCCGTGCGCATGGAAGATCCGGCCAAGCTCACCGACGTCATCTCCGCCAACCTGCAACTCTCGATCGAAGAAAAACAGGAACTGCTGGAGATTTTCGATCCCGCCGAGCGCCTCACCCGCATCGCCGACGTGCTCGACATCGAAATCGAAAAACTGAATGTCGACCGCACCATCCAGTCGCGCGTAAAGCGCCAGATGGAGAAGGCGCAAAAGGAGTATTACCTCAACGAAAAGATTAAGGCCATTCAGAAAGAGCTGGGCCGCGGCGAAAAGAGCGAGTTCGACGAACTGAAGAAGAAAATCGAATCCGCGGGCATGCCGAAAGACGTAAAAGACAAGGCCCTGCAGGAATTAAAAAAGCTGGAAGCCATGCCGCCCATGTCAGCCGAGTCCACGGTTTCGCGCAACTATCTGGACTGGCTTCTAGCCGTTCCGTGGAAAAAGCGCTCCAAGGAAATCCGCAATATCTCCCGCGCGGAAAAGGTTCTGAACGAAGATCACTATGGGCTCGAAAAGATCAAGGAACGCATCCTCGAATTTCTGGCTGTCCGGCAACTGGTAAAAAATCCCAAGGGCTCAATCCTCTGCTTCGTTGGCCCGCCGGGCGTGGGCAAGACTTCGCTGGGTATGTCGATCGCCAAGGCCACCGGCCGCAAGTTCGTTCGCATGTCTCTCGGTGGCGTCAGAGATGAAGCCGAAATTCGCGGCCACCGCCGTACCTACATCGGCGCTCTGCCCGGCCAGATCATTCAGATGATGAAGAAGGCTGGCACCAAGAATCCGGTCTTCATGCTCGATGAAGTCGACAAGATGTCGATGGACTTCCGCGGCGATCCATCCGCCGCCCTGCTCGAAGTGCTGGACCCGGAACAGAATTTCATGTTCGTCGATCACTACCTCGACGTCGAATACGATCTCTCACAAGTATTTTTCGTCGCCACCGCCAACGTGATGCACACCATTCCCGCGGCGCTGCAGGACCGCATGGAAGTGCTCCGCCTGCATGGCTACACCGAGCAGGAAAAAGTCGAGATCGCGAAACAGTTCCTGGTCAAGAAACAGATGCTGGCCGCGGGCTTGTCGGAAAAGAACATCAAGTTCACCGACGAGGCCATCACTAATCTCATCCGCTCTTACACTCGCGAAGCTGGCGTCCGCAACCTGGAGCGCGAAATCGGCAACGTCTGCCGCAAAGTGGCGCGCAAGGTGGTTAAAGAGGGCCAGAACTACAACGTCGCGATCACCGGCGAGAACGTCAACGATTACCTCGGCGTCATCAAGTTCCGCGACACTCTGGCTCATGAAAAATCCGAAGTCGGACTGGTTACCGGCCTGGCCTGGACCGAAGTCGGCGGCTCAATCCTGAGCACGGAAGCGAGCGTGGTCGACGGTAAAGGCAAGCTGACGTTGACTGGAAAACTTGGCGACGTCATGCAGGAATCCGCACAAGCGGCGATGTCCTACGTGCGATCGCGCGCACACCGGCTCGGCCTCAACCGCGACTTCTACCGCAATCTCGATCTGCACGTGCACGTTCCTGAAGGTGCCATTCCAAAAGACGGCCCATCGGCGGGCATCACCATTGCCACCGCGATCTCCAGCGCCCTGAGCAAAATTCCTGTGCGCCGCGATCTGGCGATGACCGGCGAGATCACTCTTCGAGGCAAGGTTCTGCCCATCGGC
>Ga0307474_10003254_pt1 | contig 11712 bp, 21 predicted proteins | sample atmos_gasesECM1C_2_FD_203312 | JGI IMG/M metagenome (GOLD analysis project Ga0307474, IMG submission 203312) | Hardwood forest soil microbial communities from Morgan-Monroe State Forest, Indiana, United States - atmos_gasesECM1C_05 | ecosystem: Environmental > Terrestrial > Soil > Temperate... | reverse complement strand
CGGGTTGAATCAGGCCGCGGTGAGCCCTGCCGGGGCCATCGGGATTTTCCAGCTGATGCCCGCGACGGCTGCTTCGCTGGGCGTTGATCCTCACGATCCATCGCAAAACATTCAGGGAGGCGTAATGCTGCTGGTGCAATTGCTGGCCGAATTCGCCGGCGATGTGGCCAAGGCCCTGGCATCGTACAACTGGCATCCGGACGCGGTTTCGGCGGCAGTGGATCAATACGGCGCGGACTGGCTTTCCCATGCACCGGCCGAAACTCAAAACTACGTCCAGAAAATCATCGCCGCGGTGGGCAGCGAATATTCCGTTTCCATGCCAGGGCTTCCCGCGATGTCCGCCGCGGGAGTTTCCGGGCAAGGATTTTCGTTGACGACGGCGCTGTGGCTCGGCGGCGCACTGATCGCCGGATGGCTTGTTTTTAGTCTGTTGGAATAGTGATTCATGAATGGTGGCTTGTGGGAGTGAAAACAATACTTGCCGAACGAACAAGAAAACGGTTGCGGTGGGCTATTCTTCGTCCAATGAATCAGTATGCCGTGAAACCTTTCCTGGATAAACTGCCTGCACGGATTCAGGATGGGATGCCATCAGCGCAGTTTAATTTTGAAGTCAATACCGTGCTTGGTCCGACATTTGTTTTCGTGGGTTGCCTCAAGCCGAAATGCATGACTATTTTTGATTGGAATGGGATACCCACAGGTGATTCATTGCAACGTGGGGATGTATTGGACGACATTGATGAATTCCGTAAGCGGGTGACTGACGGCACTTACACTCGCCACCAACCGCAGGACTAAGATTGATCCCCTACCCCACCTACGGCGGCGTGGAAACAGCATCCCACGAATTTTATCTTTTGCGGGAATCCCGCAATGTGATAAAGATGGGACGCTTTCGCATGTGGAACGGCGCGCCCGGCGCGGGATGTCCGATTCAGGATTGCTTTCTTCGCCGCACGGGCTTGCGGGTTTTCACCGTGCATCCGTTTGAGCCTCGGGATTAAAAATGCTTTCCAATCTCTCGATCGAACGGCTGAACACCACGCATCCGGAACTGGTGCGCCGGATCATGAATCTGAATGCAGCCCTCGAATCCGAAAACATTGCGATCGAGATAGACACCGCGCTGCGCACCGCCGAGGATCAGGACAAACTCTATGCCAAGGGCCGCACCATTCCCGGCAAGATCGTGACGCACGCGCAAGGGTACCAATCGAACCACACGATCGGCTGCGCGGTGGATGTGGCTCCGGACGACTCCGTAACGCATCGCGCGGATTGGGACGCCTCACACCCATCCTGGCAGCGCATCGTGGCCCTGGCGCCCACCTACGGCCTGCGCGATGGCAAATCCTGGCATGATCTGCCGCACCTCGAGCTGCAGGAGATTCCCACCGAGCCCACGCCGGAGATTCAGGAACTTTGCCGCACGCAAGGGGTGCAAGCCGTGTGGGATAAACTGGCGATTCCTGTTTTGGGAGAATGACCGATGGAATGCCCTGTCTGCGGAAGCGGAAATCACATTCATTGCGCTAAAGGGTGTTCACGGTGCGATGATCCAAGAAATCCCCATCCGAGATATTCCGTGGGATGGTGCCGCAGATGCGGAAAGAGTTTTTGCGCGGATTGCCTAAGTAAGCACCCATGTAAAGCGGACTAAGAATTTTGTGGTAGCATTTCACCAGTCACTAGTCACGGGGGTACAATGAGCGTCCTAAAAAAGATTGGAATTTTCCTGGCTTCAGCCGGCGCGGATGTCACCAAGATTCTCGGCTTCCCGTTTATCAGCCAGATTCTGGGGATGATTCCTGGAAAACTTGGCCAGGAAGTGAAAACCGGCGTGGCGGATTTGAATACGTTCGCGGGATTTGTTTCGCTGGCCGAGGCCATGTATCCCTCCGTGAACGGCGCGAAGACGGGATCAATGAAGCTGGCGGCCGCCGCGCCGCTGGTGCAAAAATCGGTGCTGCTCTGGGCGGAATCAAATCTGCCCGGGCACAGCAAGCTGATCGTGACTCCTGAAGTGTTTGCCGGTCACTGCCAGGCGTTGACCAGCGACATCGCCAACATCATGAACGATTTCGGGGAATAGCGAGATCCCACCAAAAAGAGGGCGCAGCAACCTCCGAGGCTCAGTAACTTTGGACAGGACCTTGCCGCAGCAAGGCTGACAAACCGGATTCCTTAATGTCGGGCGTGGTAACCCGATACGGGCCAGAGTGAAGGGAAAGTGAAGTACAGAGGGCGCCCTCACAAACGACGGAAGGCGAAAAGGGGATGCGAATTTGCATCCCCTTTTTGTTGCGGATCATCTGAATACAGGTTGCGAACGGTATTCGCGGCCGCCACCAGGTAGAGATACCAGGCTCCCACAAATCCCACCATCGAGATCACGTAGCGAATCCAGTCAAGAATTAGCATTGGATGTTTCCTTCTCGCTGGGCTGCAAGCACAGCCCAGACCCGTTTTCCAATCGCAAAGCGTCATTCCGAAATAGCATGGCCGTGGTGGTATTGCCGGCGGCTTCATGGCGATCGGCGGCGCGCCGCCATTCGATGACGCGGCGGTCCTCAAAATCCAGTAGCCTGTTTTGAGTTCGGCGTTCTTTTGCTTGTCGGCGTTCGATTGCGGGTGTGGGCTGAAGTTGAGTGTCCATGAAGAGAGATTGAGGCAGGGGCGCGGCAGCGGGAACGGTACTGGAGATTCAAACTACTAGTACTAAAGTTTAGACCTCGATTTCACCACCAAACGCTATCTGAATGTAATTCCATCGCCGGTTCGGGGCAAGCCGATTATACAAGTTCACTGTGATCTGAGTTGATTTCGGAAGTCTTTTTTCGTTGAAAAGAGTAAACGGAAACAGGCCACGCCCGCAATTGTAGGAGTACACTGGACCTTCAGATATTCGACCGCTTCCCCATTCTATATTAAGGCGGAATTCGTAACTGGAAGTGATCTGCATGGTTTGCCAAAAGAAATCGTTGTCAGCCGAGATTGAAAACACTTTGATATCTACGCGGCCGGAAAGTCGCGCAGGCCGAAGAGATGCACTCACAGCGTAAATATATGGAAGTCTTTTCACGAGTCACCAATCACTAATCACCAGTCACAGTTCCCTAAAGTTTACCTGCTTTAAAACGGCTCCGGTTTAGCAGGCGTCCCCGGCCACGTTATTCTGAGCCTTCGGCGCAAAACAAATGACCATCATAGGCATCCACCCTAGGAGAGCAATCAACCATGCGCTTCGGCTCAGGTGCTTTTTTATCAAGTGGCATCACCCCGCTTCCACGCGCTGGTTGCGCATCAACGAACTATATCTTCAAAACTCATTTGTGGTGTTTTTTCCCAAGCTCGTTCATTCATCCAAATAATTTCTATACGCTTGCGGGCTCCGTCGGCCCGCCAGGGAATTTCAATTCTGTGCCAATCTGGAAATAATTCGCAATCGTACAACTTTGAAGCGTATCCGCTGACAATCGCCATTCCTCGAATCGCTCTGAGCGATTGCGCTAATTTACGATGATCGTCATCGGTCATATCGTACGAATAAACTGCATTCCCCCGCGCCATGTTCCGAGTTCCCACCTGATAGGGAGGGTCGCAATAGAAAAGAGTTTCAGGGGTATCGTGTTGCGGGATTACTTCCATCGCGTCTTTATTTTCTATTACCACTCCACGCAACCGATCCACGAATCCGGCAATGGCTTCCGGATAATGCATCCAATCTTGCGCTGGTGTAGTTCCTGAGCGATTTGAGTTTGATCGGAAGCCTGTCGCATATTCTCCATTGGTCGCCGCACTCCCGAATCCTGCAAAACTACGGAGAATGCAGAGTCTCGCTGCCTCTACATCGGCGGCATGTTTCGGCTTGTGGCCAAAAGCTGAGTTGAATTCCGTCCGTGCGAATGGGGTCAAATGAAGCTGTTTTTTAAGCTTCTCAGCGATTTGCGGATCGCGAAGGCATTGAAATACGTTGACTACGATATCCCACTTGTCATTTAACACTTCAGCGTAAGAACGTGGCTTTTGAATGAGGACCGAAGCTGCTCCGCAGAACGGTTCAACGTAGATTCGATGTGTGGGAAATAATCCGATTAAAACGCGAGCGAATAGCCATTTGCCGCCGTGATACCGAAGAATGGGACGAGATTTCATGGGGTCGAAAATCACTCCAGGATTCGATTTGGCGCACGATCTTGGTCCTGGACGTCTTACCACAGCCTGCCGGGGTGTTTGTGCGCCAGCGGCTTATGCGTCACCAATGGAGGCAGTCCGGCCAGTTTCCGTAGTTCGGCCATGCGCTGCACGTCCGAGGCGGTCCAGCCGTCGCCTGCTTTTTCCGCTGGGCTCCAAGTAGAGCCCAGACCCGTTTCATTCCCCGCCACGCGATCGTAAAAATAAATGGATTGCCTCAACTGCGCGATCAGGTTTTGCCGCTCGATCGTCAGCGCCGCGATGGTCACGGCCACAAGGTCTTGCGGTGCTTCGCGCGGAGCCTTCTTCGCAGCGAAGGGAGGGACGGACGGTGAGAATCCATCGGGTTTGGATCGAGCTACCCGCGCGCTGTGGGTTTTCCGTCCGTCCTTCCGTTTGCTGCGAGATTTCATTTCAAGTCACCGGCCTGATGGCAACCATAGAAATTTATGAGGATTGAGGCCTTCCTTGAGCATATATTCCAGGAGAATTCGCCGTAGTTCTATTTCATCCAAACGCACAAATTGGACAAACAACAAATCACGACGGCGATCAATTTCCCTCTGACTATAGGTGACGCCTTCCTGAATCGGCACTCTCACAGCCGCTAAAATCTCCGCTATTTCCCATCTCATTAAAAACTCTAAAGTCACCGGATATTGTCTGGGCATGTCAATTCCTCGTATGCCGGAAAACTTGCAATCCGCAGCGCGCTTTCAAAATTGTTTCCAGCGTTTCGCGGTCCAGTTCCCGAAGATCGGCGTCCGTCGCTTCGCGCTGGGTCATGGCTTCGGTCAGGATGCACACTCCCTGGCAATACGCGCAGATGGTGATGTCTCCCGGCTTGGCCCGCGACCCGTCGCGCACATTCGTTACCGCGCTGATCGGTTTATCGCAGCAGGGGCAAGTTTGGGATGGGATGCGTTCGCTCATTGGTTTCAGTGGCTAGTGGCTGGTGAAAGTTTTTATTCAAATACTGTAAGCAATCCGCAATGCGGACATTTCAAAACCGCCTTGCCGGAAGTGCCTTCGACTTCCGGGACTCTTTCGTAGGGACGCTCGAAGACATGATCGCAGTGTATACATGCGGCGCCCTCTTCCAGATTGATCTTGTTCAGTTTTCGTCCCACGCGTCACGCCTTCGCTATCTGCACTTTCATTTCAGCCACTTCCTGAAAGCCGTCCGGCTCCAGGGTAAGAAAACCCATCTCCGTCAGCCGGTTTAATGGTTTGTATAGATTCGTGGTGGGCTGGTCGCAGCCGCGGCGTTTCAATTCCTTTTGCACGGTCGGGCCATTTTTCGGCTGCTTGAAATATCCGTCGTGTACCAGTCGCGCGATGCGTCCGATGATCGTGGAATCGTCCATCTCTATCGTTTGCCGTTCCACCTTCACGCGCAGTTCCGGGCGGCGGGAAAGCAGTTCCAGGATGCCGGGATCGTCCGCGGCGCATTCTTTCACGTATTTGTAAATGTACTGGAGCTGGGGCGCGGTGAGGGAAAGACCGCTGGAGCCATTACCAGTGGCTAGTGGCGAGTGGCTAGTGGCTGGCGAATCTGATCTAGATTCATCAATCCGCGCCAATACATGACCGTAATTTTCTAAAACGCGCACTCGATCCGCCAGCGCGTCGTGCGATTTGATCAGCGCTTTGTGTTCGGCTTCGAGGGCTTCATATTTTTCGCGCCACATGGTTTCGTCTCCTTCAGCTTTATCACTTTTTTCAGGGATTTCAGAAGTATTCGCGCTTCCAATGGGCTGAATTGCTGCACTATCAAGAGTCCGCTTCTCCCGCTCTGGTATCGCTCCACTGCCAGACAATCCTCTGCGTTGATCCACGGCGGCACCATCGCTCTGGTGAACAACATCGGCGCGCCGTGATATTGTTTTTTCTTGCTCTTCGGCATCGGGCGGCTCCTGATCTAAAATTTGCAGCAGTTGATGAGGCTTTCCTGTCTCCCTGCCTCTTTGCTTCCCTGCCTCTTTCCTGGAATTCTTAAATCCTTGAAGCACTTCCCGCAGACTGGACACCGGCAAATTGCCTTTGGCGATTTCCTGCGCGTGCACTTCGGAATCGCACCATGCCGGCTGGACGTACACTTTCGAGACGCGGGCCTCGGACGTGCGCACAAAGAATTCCCCGATTTTCAGCCGGGCAATGTCTATCGCTTTGAGCGACGGCGAGAACATGGTGGCTAAGCTGCGATCTATTTCATGGGCTTCAGTTTGCACTCCGATGCCCACAATAGAGCAAGCCCGAAGCGCGAACTTGTCAACCGCCGCCATGTCCTGGGAGTCAAGCCACATGAAATTCTTATTCGCTCCAGCCTTTCGTACGAGTGTTTCGCAGGCCATTTTGACAGGGGAATTTTTACCTTGAGGCACAAAGTCTTGCGCTTCCGGGACGATAATACGGACATTTTTTTCATGTTGGTAGACCCACTCCATCACGGATCGAATCACTAAGGCCTGGGTTTCCATGGCATATTCCTGCAAATTCATCACGTTCAGGCCGGGGTTTAATTCCAGCCGCTTAGTGTAGGGTAGCCGAGCGAGCTGCGGCATCACGATGTCGAAATACGCTTTCAGGGAAGTGTAAACCCCGGCATTGATGCCACTTACCGGCTTCCTGATCCATTTCGTTTCCGTCTTGTTTCCCTTCCGTTTCCCGGTATAGCGCATTCCTTTTTCGCCGGAGATCAGGTCTTTGATGTTCTGGTGGACGTCGGCCAGCGTTTTCGCCTGCCGGGGATCCTCGCAGGCGCGGATCACCCACGATTCCTCGAAATTCATTTTGCGTTGTTGGCTGGCTTCCAGGATGGACTTCACCCAGCGCCACAGCGGCTGCTCTTCGTCGTTGGTGGGCTCGGAAAAGTAAGGGGGGATCATTCTCCCCGTCAGGAATCCCCCCTCACCTTGCTTCGTGATGAAGGCAACCGCCTGCAATCCACCACGAAAAGCAATCGCCTCCAGCGCCGTAGTTTTTCCCGAGAGCTGCGTCTGACCAAACCACGCCAGGTGCCCCGTCTCCGGGATTTCCACACGCTTTCCTGTGCCGATTTCAAATCCGAGTAAGATCATTTCAGCCGCCATCCGTGTTTGCAGAATCCTGAACCGAAAAACATAGCCAATAACGCAATAGGTCCACCAATGAGCCCTATCGCCAGGCCAGCAGCCAAATCGTATCGGTAATCACATTCTGCAAATTCAGGGAATCGCCCTTGTATATCCGCAAGATACATTCCGGCGGAAACTATCCCGCACACCAGCCATCCGATGATGCAGGCGATAAGAATCATTCTATGGGCACCAATTCTTCCCAGAGTGCAAGCCTTCCTCCACCAGATAGTCCGCAAATATAAAACATGGCGGTCGTCGCATCCGGCCCGATCAATCCTTCCAACGCTTCGGCGGATTCATCGCCAACCGGCTGGCGATAGAATATCTGGCAAATCGCAAACAGCCGGACGATCGCGGCACATTTTGCTATTGCCGCAATCCGCATCGCCGTTTGAATTGCCGCGCGGCCTTGTGATTCGGTCATCATTTGCCACCCACGATCGGTCCATTTCCTGAAAACTTTTCCATTTCTGCTTTCCATTTTTCCAAACGATCTATCCTGAGAGATAGACAAATAATACAAAACAACAAAGACCCAATGACAAACCAGATTCCCAGATCGGTCATCATCAATTCTTTCATTCGTCCCCCGGCTCGACCTTGAATAACTGATTCACACCGTAATAATGCCAAGGCCCATTCAGCGATTCAGCGTACAGCCACAAACAACGGGCATCCCACCAGGAGATAAACCGGATGTTGATCGGAGAAGATCCATTGACCGCCACGGTATCGCCTAATTTTAGGGACGGGACACTCCGATCTCCCGTATCGAACTCCACAAACATTCTCATTCGTCCCCCGGCTCGCGATTGGCGGAAGTGGCTAGTGGCGAGTGACTAGCAGAGTCCGGACGTTTCCGCTTCACCACGATTTCAATGCGGATACCCATCCGGACGGCCAGTTCAAACAGCCGTTTGCGCAGCTTCTCGAATTCTTCGCGGTCTGTCATGAAAACTCCGTGATTCGTGACTGCGTCGGAGGCTTTTTAGTTTCGTGGGTAATCTGAACGATTTGCCCCCGCCTTCGCAACAACATCTCCGCAATCAGCGGCATTGCTCCCGTGATGGCTAACCTCACGGCTGTCCACAACTCTTCATCCAATCGCGCACCAAAGCACGGGATATGCACGAATCCGAACCGGGAGTGAAGACCCGATTGCCAGAACCAAATGCGCCGACTGCAAAGAGAGCATCGTCTAAAGATTTTCACGAGTCACCAGTCACGGCATATAATCCCCGGAAGAACGCAGCGGAAAGGAGCTGACAATCAACCGTGGCTCGACATATACGGGCTTTGGTTCACCCTTCGGTCCTGCGCAGATCACCCACGTTCCATCGGCGGTCGGCGGCATGAAGAGGCCATTCGGCTCGGCTTGTGGCAGAGTTCCAAAAGAATTTGAATACTGCTGCACAACTTTTTCCGGGTTACTGAACTGCACACCATAAGGCAGCCCATAGCCGATCGAATCGCACAAATGCCACAGCCGCCCCTGCATATCCGGAATGTACGAAAACGTAGCTATGTTTTTGTCCCGCAGCTCGTATAGCTCGCGAACGATTTTCTTTTCCGTAAAATTCGTCACGCCGGGCATGCCTACCTGGGCATTGCCCTGCTGAGTGATTTGCTCTTGCGCTGCGCGCTGGTCTTTATCGGATTTAGGCGTCGTATCATCGCAGGAATCCTGCCAAGCGCCGCACGTGATTACCGCGAGCAATAATAATAAAATACTGAACCATTTCGGCCAGTGTCTCATTGGATTCCCGCTCTTAACCCGCTGATAAATGATTGCAGGTCATACGGGAGTTTGGAATTATCTATGGTGGATGATTCGGTGAGGATCGTTCGGCGTAGGGCTTCTTTTTGCCGGCCATCTGCGGACTCGTAATCTAGCCGGAGCTCCGTAAGGAATTCAATCTTGCCCTGCACGTAGCTTTGCGTATTTTCAAAAACGACGCGCTCGGCGTTCGCACGCTTCGGAGCCCAGAAGCGATAGATCGCCAAATCTCCGCCGGTGGTCAGAAATCCCAATCCGTAAATGGCCAGCAAGATCAAACATATAACCAGAAACACCCGCGGCATAGTCCACAATGTTTCTTTTTGCGCACTACGAAATTCATCACGGTAGGACATTAAACTTCCCCCCTTATTTTTGATTTCCACGAGTCACCAATCACGAGTCACGATTATTCACGCTGGGCTCTTTTCTTCGGCGGGCTGCAAGTACAGCCCGCACCCAGTACAGCCCAGACCCGTCAATTCGACAGCTTTACCCGGCCCTCGGGCGCGGGTTTTATTACGGCGTAGCCCAGCTTCCAGGCGCGGCGGCGCATCGAAACGCGCGTGATGATCATGGCCACGAAAAACGATTGCTGAATGTGGTCGGCGTCGTCCGCGCAAAACATGGCCGTGCCGGTGCGCGCCTGAATCGTCAGGTTGTCGGCGTGCTCGGTCATCAAATGGTCGGCCCAGCCCTTGGGCGGCCACATCGGAAAGCCGGCGCCGCAATGTTCGCAGTAGGAAATCTCGCCCTCGCAGATTTCGGACAGCATTTGCTGAATTAAATCCGGCCGGCGCGGCGTGCACTCGATCTCCGCGGCGGACACGTCGCGAATCCAAGCGGGCTCGGGTGGATCAGTGGCGAGTGGCGAGTGGCTAGTGACTGGTGAAACCTTTTCAACGTCCGACATTTTCAACCCTCATTTCATCGCGGTAGATTTGCGCGGCTTCTTCTTCCGTCAATACGCCTTTATCTCGTAATTCTTTTAAGATTTGTTTCGCCGCTCTCCTCGCCATATCAGCGGATGGCCCTATATTTTGGGGATGCCGAAGCCCTAGCTGAACATTTCCAGGGATCGCCATCCACACGATCCCTTCGGCCATAAAACTAACGGGCAGCTTAAATCGTTCTTCGGTTTTCACGAGTCACCAGCCACTAGTCACTAGCCACTGAATTTACCGCGCATCCGCCGAATAGCAGCGGCCATCGGCGCGCGGGCGCCACGAACGCACGCCGGAGCCGGCGCCGTATTCCGGGCCAAACTCCTGGCTGCAGGTCATGCCAATGGATTTATCGGTTTCGTTTGGCTTTGCCGGGCGCACGTTCGCCAATTGCTCGTAGGTGGATAACTCGCTGCGATAGTAGGCCGCGGATTCGTGCAGCGTCTTGCGCAGTTGCTCGGTTTCGGCGGACGTTTTCTCTACCTCCTGGCGCATGGCACGAACCTGGGCGCGCATTCGTTCTATCTGCACGATGTGGAAAACCAGTCCGATCGCGACGCCGAGCAGGATAAGAATCGCCGGCGACATTCTCCTACGCGGATTCCACAGCTTTTCTGAGTTCATTTTGCCCTCCGTGATTTGTAATTCGTGATTCGCCCTTCGTGACCCGCACTCCATTGCGTAAAGCGTAGATAATCGTGATCGCGTGATGCCAGGCGATGTACTCGAATGGCTCGTGACTGGCGGATATCGTCGGGATGCCCTCCAGCCGGGCCAGCGCGCGGCCGTATTCCTGCATGGCACGGATTTCGACCCGGTAGAGCAATTGGCGGCCGGTTTGATTCATGTCCAAGGCACCCACTTATTCGGAACCTTTTTTGTGTGACAGTCGCAGCTATTTCGCTCTGCGCGTTAAGGCGTTTATGAGTTTCCAGTTGCCACCTGTCTAACCGATCTTGAAACCAGAGAAATTCCCGTCGCGATACCCATTCAGCCGATTCAGAATCTTCCACTGATCTCTTCCACTCTTGTAGTGATCCCACTCTTTTCGAAAGGAAGAATACGAAAGCAATCAACACAATACTTATGACGAATTCCACGTTTTCTTTCACTAGTCACCAATCACCAGTCACGATTATTCATGCTGGGCTCCAAGTAGAGCCCAGACCCGTCACGTTTTAACTACACTTTCCCAATCCTCGGCCAGCAAATCCGTCTGGCTGCACAGCCATGGCACCAAGTGCTCGTCCGCCGTTTTCATGAACACGTACGGCAAAGACATTTTCGAATTCACGTCCGGGCGTTGCATCTCGAGCCACATATTTTTGCCGTTCCAGCCGCGGCGGCCCACTCTGCCGCCGTTTTTCATCTGGTCCACTGCCCAGCCGATATCTTGGTTCATAAAATCTCCGTGAATCGTGATTTGTGACTCGTGATTCGTGAAAACGATTTGTTTGGTTTCATCGTTACGTATCCAATTCACTCGATAGAGACAATCACTGCATTCCCTTTCCGTTTCAGGAATCCCGGCCGCTAGATCGAAAAACGCTCCCAAATTGCAATCGCAAGAAAAATTCCCTTCCGTGTAAATGTCAACGCAATCCAACCTCCAATCACCCTCTCGAACATAGCCAGGGAAGCCCCAGATGTGATGAACCTCAACCGTCTTTCC
>Ga0307474_10003253_pt1 | contig 11714 bp, 14 predicted proteins | sample atmos_gasesECM1C_2_FD_203312 | JGI IMG/M metagenome (GOLD analysis project Ga0307474, IMG submission 203312) | Hardwood forest soil microbial communities from Morgan-Monroe State Forest, Indiana, United States - atmos_gasesECM1C_05 | ecosystem: Environmental > Terrestrial > Soil > Temperate... | reverse complement strand
TTGCAGCCCCGCGACCACGCCACGCGCGAAAAATTGCCGCGTCGACGACAGTGTTGGCGAGCACCGCTCCCGCCACGTGGTGCGGGGTCATTGGAGGGACGGCGAATGGTTGGAGACCATGAGCCAGGCCAAGCCAATTTCAGATGGATCTTGCCGGACGACGTCGACTGAAAGCCGTTTCCAGCGTTCCAGCCATCGGCCAGACTTGCGGTCCTTATCGGAGAACCGACTCAAGTCCGACCTTACGTGATCAGAGTAAAGGTGTGTGCGGAGTTGGCTTAAAACCAAAGGTGGCACACCAGAATTCCTCCGGCAGAAGGCCGTTGTCGGTATCTGGCCGAGAAAGTATCTCGGCAAGGTGATCTGGCCGGTCGATGACCCCGGCCACCAGTCCCATTTCTAAAGAATCGGGACGGCTCAGTTCCAGTCCCACATCGGCGAGCCGGTTGACATCTCATTCCGTTGAAGGCTCTGGGACGCTCGGGTCATGCGGATCAGATACGGCGACTATGACCTCGACGACGACCCTGCTCGGCTGGATCGGGATGCGGTGGTGTCGCTTTTGGCTACCGCCGATGCGTATTGGGATCGTTGGCGGGCGCCGGCGGATGTGCAGGCCCAAATCGACGGCGCCTGGCGTGTAGTCGGTGCGTATCAGCGCACCGATGGTGCGATGGTCGGTTTCGCTCGTGCGGTGTCCGATGGGGTAGCGATGGCCTACCTGGCCGACGTGTTAGTCGCGCCTGCCGAACGCGGCATCGGGCTCGGTGTCGGGCTGGTCGATGCGATGATTGAGCAGGGTCCAGGGCGGGGGTTTCGCTGGATGTTGCACACCAAAGATGCTCACGGCCTGTACCAAAAGTTCGGATTCACCGCACCGCCCAGCACCTACCTCGAACGCCCAAGCAGCCGCCCGTAACTGCACATAACCAACATGCTGCCGTCAGTGATCGACAAAATGGGCCCCATCGTCTCGTATCTAGAGATATGGAGTCGATCAGATCTTGTCTCGTTGTTTGTCTGCTGTCACTGATGTCGCCGGTCGCCGCAATGGTTTTCGGGAGATATCGGCAGTTGTCATAAGAAGCCCCTATGGTCTTTCACAAAAATCCCTATGGTTTGGCATCAGCCCGCTGACAGAGTGTATCGCCTTTGTTATGAATGAAAAGCAGACCGTGGTCAGTCGTCAGCCGCGATAGGCGGGCAACCGTCACGGCCCCGGGGCGTCGCACGATTAAGGAGTGCGCCATGAGCCCTGCGATTGAGCTTTTCCGTTCCATAAGCGCTCGCTGGAATTGTCAGTTCGGAGAGGCGCATAGCACGCAGCAGACGCCGGGGTTCGCCGGTATCCGAGGCCGCTTCTTTGGTCTCTGCAGCCGCTATCCAGTTGTGGTGATTGGGCTCTGGGTTCTGTTGGCAGCCGCGGGTAATCTCACTATTCCTCAGTTGGAGCGCGTCATCCATGAGCATGCACAGTCCTTCCTCCCAACCGACGCCCAGGCCGACGTCGCTGCCGTCCGAATAGGCCAGCTATTCGGCGATTCCACCAGCGATAACCTGACGTACGTCGTGTTCGAGAGCGACCACCCATTACGCGAGGCCGACCGCAGCTACTACCGGGGCATGATGTCGGCGCTGCGATCGGATCGCGCCCACGTCGAATCGATGCTGGACCTGTGGTCCAGTCCATTGACCGCTCCGATAAGCCAAAGCGCCGACGGTCGTGCGGTGTATCTGTTGCTTAGGTTGTCGGGGCAATTGGGCAGCGCCACGGCCGACGCTTCCGTCGCCGCCGTGCGCTTGGCGATCGTCCAGCGGCCGCCCCCCGAAGGTCTGCGACTCTATGTCAGCGGTCCTGGCGGATCCCTTGTCGACGAATTCCGCACTCTGGATTCACAGCTGATCAAGATCACCATCGCCACCGTGGCGCTGATAACGCTGCTGCTGTTCGCGGTGTATCGAACGGCTGTCACCGCCGCCCTGCCCCTGATCACGGTGTGCTTATCGCTGGCAGTCGCCAGACCGGTAGTCGCCGCGTTAGGTGCAAGCGGCATCATCGAGGTTTCGATCTTCTCGTCAGCGCTGATGGCAGCAATGGTTCTGGGCGCGGGAACCGACTACGCGATTTTCCTGCTGGGGCGCTATCACGAGAATCGCCGCAGCGGTGTCGATGTCGCGCCTGCGCTGGCCGGCGCCCACCGCAAGGTCGCGCCGGTGATCATAGCCTCCGCCACGACGATCGCCGCGGCGTTGTCCTGCCTGACCCTCACCAAGGTCGGCACGCTGCACAGCGCTGGGATCCCCTGTGCCATCGGGATCCTACTTGCGATGCTGGCTTCCCTGACGGTGATGCCGGCACTGATCGCGCTGGCCGCCCAGTTCGGCGGGGTGGAGCCGCGCCGATCGCGCAACATTCGACGCTGGCGGCGAGTGGGTACCGCCGTTGCGCGGTGGCCGGCGCTGATCCTGGTGACCGCCACGGCAGTGCTAGTGGTCTGCACGTTGCCGCTGCTAGGCATGCGGGCGGGTTTCAAAGAATTGACCGCGCAACCCGGCTCGACCGAATCCAGTCGGGGCTATCAGGCGATGGATCGCCACTTTCCGCGGAATCAGCTGCTGCCCGAAATCGTGCTCATCGAGTCAGATCACGATCTGCGCAACCCGGCCGGCTTGATCGCCATCGACCAGGTGACCAGGCAGATCTTGGCCATCCCGGGGGTGCGGTCGGTCCAGTCCGTCAGCCGCCCGGCGGGGACTCCCCTATCCGAGGCGACCCTGACCCACCAGGCCGGCGTCATCGGCGACCAACTTGACCCCAGCGCCGATTCCCCGAGCTTGGAGTCGATCAAGACGGTGCGTTCGACACTGGCTGGCCTCACTGGCGCTGTCGACCAGCTCGAGCGCGGGTTGACCGGCGGGGCGGAGGGGCTGCGGGAAGTTGGCACGGGCACCAAAACCATGCGGTCGGGGATGCAGCAACTGCACCACGATATCGACACGGTGTCCGGCTACCTGGACCCGCTGCGACACTTCATCGACACGATTCCCAACTGCCCCGATAATCTTCTGTGTGCGCCGATGCTTCGGCTGGTCGACCCGGTCGACGGCGTCATGCGCAGTACCAATGCCTTATCCAACAGTGCAACCCAACTCACCGACGGATCCGCGGACGCCACCGCGGCGCTCGCTAGCGCAGCAGAGGCGGTCCCGACGATACGGGCGTCGCTGACCGAACTCGGCCGGCTTGTGGACTCGATCGAGCCCCAGTTGCGGCAGATGACCCACCAACTGACCGAGCTCAGCACCGACTTCCAGGGAACCGGGTCCGGCGGGTTTTACCTGCCGCGGAGCGCACTTTCCGACCCGCGGTTCCGCCAGGTCGCGCAGATGCTGTTCTCACCTGACGGCCACGCGACCCGGTTGCTGGTTTACGGTGACGGCGATGCCTGGGGTTCCGACGGCGCGCGCCGCTCCGCCGAAATCGAACAGGCGGTGGGCGAGGCGACCAAGGACGGCACCCTGGTAAAACCGGCGGTTCACATCACTGGGGTGGGTTCGGCCACCGCCAATCTGCGGACATTCGTCGAGCATGGTGACCGGCTGCTCGCGATCGTGGCGCTGACGCTGATCTTCCTCATTACCGTGCTGATGCTGCGCAGCCTAGTCGCCGGGGTAGTGGTCGTGACAACGGTGGTCCTCTCGTACGCCTCCGCCCTCGGTGCCAGCGTGCTCGTCTGGCAAGACCTGCTCGGACGCGAGCTGCATTGGGCGGTTCCCGCGTTCGCTTTCATCGCGTTGGTGGCCGTCGGTGCCGACTACAACCTGCTGCTGGTCATGCGGCTGAAGGAAGAGGCACACGCCGGACTTAAGACGGCCGTCATCCGGGCATTCGGCGGGACCGGCGGCGTGGTCACCACCGCCGGAATCGTTTTCGGCATCAGCATGTTCGCGATGCTCGGTGGCAATGTGCTCAGCATCGCGCAGGTGGGATCGACCATCGGCGTCGGGCTCCTCATCGACACCCTCGTCGTGCGGGCGTTTGTCGTGCCCTCGATAGTGGTCCTGCTCGGACGGTGGTTCTGGTGGTCGCCACGCGTGTCGGCGTTCGTGGTCGGCGGCGGCCCTCCCGCAAGTAAGTTGATCGGTGCCTCCGGTGACTCGACGAGTTGGCGGAGCTACCGAGCAACTGTGCCACCTTCGCACCGTTTGCGATTCGGTGGTCGAAGGCGCACGTCAGTGTCCCTGCGGGCGCACGACGATCGCGTCATCGACGACCACGGGCTACGGCTTCAGCGATCCCATCCCGAAGATGTCAGCCTTTCGGTGGTTGATCACGGGCACACCTTTCGGAAACCAAGGCCGCTGTCTGGTTTCTAAAGATCTGGGACTGGTGGCCAGCTCCGCCCGGGCATAGATTCGTGCAGGTCGAGGAGTCCGATTTCCTAGTGTCACAAGCGAGTCCGAGTTCCGCTCGGTGTGACACAGGATAATTTGTCGGACCGCAGTTGTTGCAATTGACGATGAGCACAGCCGCATACCTCCGGGTTTCGACCGGACAGCAATCTGTTGACCAGCAGCACGACGCGATCGCAGCTGCGGGCATCGCGCCCGACCGGTTTTTCACCGATAGCGCGTCCGGACGCGCCGGTAGTAACCGGCCCGGCTGGACCGAATGTATGGGCTGGCTCCGAGAAGGAGACGAACTCGTCGTCGTCGCCGTCGACCGGCTCGGACGATCCGTTCGAGAAGTTGCCACTGCTCTGCACGAACTGACCACTCGGGGTATCTACGTCCGGTCACTACGCGAAGGGGTCGACACCAGCACCCCGACGGGGCGTGCAGTCACCAGCATCATGGCCACCATCGCTGAGTTGGAGCTGGAACTAGGCAAGGAGCGCCGGGCAGCCTCCCGCGAGGCCCGGATTGCACGTGGCCTGGCCGCCACCAAACCGATGAAACTGGATGTGGCGCAGCAGAAGCGACTCTTACGCCTTTACCAGCAAGGTGAGCCGGTAAGTGAATTGATCTCCATCTTTGGTATTAGCCGAAGCACTTTGTTCAGGACTCTGAGGTTTCTGAAACAGCGGGAGCCGACGCCAGCCTGAGCATCCCCGGTGAGGTGGCCTAGCCGGGTCGACCAGAAGTTCCGCGCTTTGGCCCATGCTTATCACGCTGCTTAGCCCGGCCGGGATACTCCTTAACATGCCATCGGAGATGTTGGTTCATGCCGGTGTCCTGAGTTCGACCCAATCAACACCGCATCACGCCCGGTCCCCGGTGTGCTTCAGTCATCTGTCGGCACCCACCTCTACGGTGCTCAACGTGGACTCCGACGACCTTGTTGATCCTGGTGATGCTGCAATCCAAGTCCTCCTGGCCCTCACCGCCGAGAACACCCACGACGATGAGAAACGTGACTGGCTAATCGACGCCATTCTGACCGTCCCGCCGCTAGCGGAGTGGCCACCAGAGTGCCGGGAAAAGTTGCGCGAGACATGCCAATTCATAAAGGGCCTCGCCCAGGATCTCAGGCAGAAGGGCGATATCCATGACACCGGTGATGATGCGCATCGTGGGCAACCGACACGGTGCCAACCAGACGAGCACAAGTCCTACGGTGATGGGCCCTGAATCCAAGGGGCCGGTGATGACATGGCTGTCGTTGGAGCACAACCTCTTGGTGAGCCTGACGGGCGTAGGTGCAGCCCGCTAGAGAAGCTGAATGCGCTAACTGTCGAGGTGCATCAGCACATCTACCATTGCGAGGAATGACCTCACCACACCCCGCACTGGCCCGCGATCATCTCAGGCACCGCAGTAGTAGTGACTGGTGTCGTTGCTGTTGCAGAACGGGAAGCCCTGGTCCCCGCCCGCGATGGTCAACTGAAGCCCCCGACCGCCGCCGACGAGCTTAATTGTCACCGGCCCGCCGATGGGATGCTTGGGATCCGAGGCGGCGGTGATGGCCCCGGTAGCGGTGTCGCCGGATACCGACGTCAGCGAGAAGTCCACGGTGCCTGTCTGGCCGCAGCCAGCCGCCGGTGCATCGGGACAGGTCGATTTGTCGGCATACGTCTCGCGACCGTTGCCATTGGGCTGGATGTCCAGACCCTCCTCGTGAGCGTGCCAGGAACCGACGAACGGGGCCAGCCCCGGTACGTCGGCGGCGGCCGGTGGCGCGAAAACCAGGGCAGCGGTTGCCAATCCGGCCATTGCGATCTTGTTCATTTTCATTTCTACGAATCAGAATGGATTGACGTTGGTATCGCTGCCGATGAACATGCCGTGCCCAGTGCCGTCGTTGGTGAAGCGAATGCCGTCGCCGCCCGCCACGACCGTCCAGCCCTGGATGTGGTAGGTCTGGCCGGACACGAGGGTGTCAAAAGGGGCATGGTTGTAGCCGATGCCGATGTTCGCACTCCGGTAGCTGAACTGGCCTGACGCGGTGACGAAGGCCTGATCGTCGTCCGCCGGGGCTTGGACGAAACTCCCCTGGCAGATGACATTGGGGCCGATCCCAGGTGCTGCGTCATCGGAGCCGATCTCGCAGAGCATATGTGGTGTCTGGGTGTTCACCTTCGCGTCGTGCCCCGCGGTGGGATCGGCGCTGGCCGGTGGTGCGAACGTCAGCGCGGCGATGCCCAGTCCCGCTAGTGCGATCTTTTGAAGCATCCCGAGTTTCATGCACACCTCGTTACATGTGACCGGTGTGCTGCCCGATCCGGGGACGAGCGTAGTACTCGGCCTCGGCTTCTGCTGGCGGGCGGCGGCCCAGGCGGTGCACCAAACCGCTTCATGATTCCTAGGGTAAGTAGATTGTGGTACCGCCCGCAGCAAAGTTGCGAGGGTGGTCAAGGGCTTAGGCGTTCCTGCTAGATCGGAAGCTGGCATCAGTAGCCATCCTCATCCGAGTCGTCTATGTCCACCATCTCAGAGGTGGACGCCGCCATGCGGTGAAGAATGCCACATGAAGGCCGGTAGCAGGCATCGTTTTAGGCGTGCTCAGCGAATGCAGATGCCTCCAGATGTTCGTCGATCAGGGCGGCGTTCTCCTCGGCCGCCGTCGGATCGCGGGATTCGATGGCGGCCGCGACGCGCCGGTGCCGGACCTGCCACTGCAGCTCAATGGGCTTGCCTGTATACGGAGTTATCGACCTTGGAAGAACCGCGACGGCACACGATCGAAGCTGGCCACGGGACGGTGGGCCGAGGGCCAGGGCAGGCCGCAGGGCGTGGCAAGCGGTGGCGCGGGTGGTACGTCGCCGACGACGGCAAGCAGCACACCCAGCGATTTCGCATCGAGGTAGAGGCCGAGGCGCGTACGACATGGTCGAAATCATCGAATAGTATTTTCCAGCAGTGCAATTCGGAGAGTTGCAGCTTTCGGCGGTCGTCACGGGCCAGCACGAGGAATGTGGCCGCAAGAATCCGTCGTCGGGTCGACTGCTCGCCGTCGGCGGGCGGCACGAAAGCCACTATCGAGTCCTTTACATCGATGGGGCCAAAATGTCACACTAAGCCTATCGTTGGCCTTGATGTCGAGGCTAACCCGCCCGACATGCGATCCAGCCGGTGTTAAGTCCCCGGGCACAGCGGCGTGTCGATTGGGAGGTGGGGGGCTCGTGACCGACCTCGTGGTCCGCAAGATCCCCTGGGCTTTCGACGCGAGCGTGCCCTTCATGTGGCAACCCGCCAACCCGCACTTCGGCCTGGCCTGCAATGCGTTCACCTTCATCGCGGTGGCGTTCGAGCGGTACATCGTCCTCGCGCTCCGTAAGGCACAAGACAAACTGAATGAGGATCCGGACGTCGCCGCCGAGGCGGAGCTGTTTCTCAGGCAGGAGGCGCAGCACGCCGCCGCGCATCGCAAACACATGATCGCTCTGGTGCAGCGTTACCCCAAACTCGAGCAGTGCTACGAAGACGCGAACAAGGCCTACGACGATCTCATCGACGAGCGGCCGATCGAATTTCACGCCGCCTACATCGCCAACGTGGAGGTGACGTTCACCCCACTGTTCAAAGTCCTTCTGGACAACCGCGATTCGCTGTTCAGTGGAGGGGATGAGCGCGTCGCGTCGCTGATGATGTGGCACTTCGTCGAGGAGATCGAGCACCGCAGTTCGGGGCTGAAGCTGTGCCGGCACATCAATCCCAACCCCTGGTACCGGGTGAGGCAGATCCCTGCCACGTTTAGCCATTTCGGCAAGCTCTCCGATGCGGTCACAAATACCTTCGACGAGGTGATTCCGTTCGACGACCGCGGCGTCTCGGCGCGAGAGCGAGCGTCGACGATGCTGTTCAGTCAGTTCAACTACCGGATGCCCGGCGGTCGCCGTCGACATGCCCGTCGCGGCGGCCCGCTCCCGCTCTTTCACGCCGTCCCGACAAGCCAATTGCTCACCACGGTCTGGCGATTGATGTTGTCGCAGACACCGCACCATGATCCGACCGATGAGCCGCTGCCAGGCTGGGTGGACACCTGGATGCGTGAATACGAGCGGGGGAGTGACATGACGACGTTCTATGGGACACCACCGGACGGCGGCCCCACGACAGAGAGGTAATCGCGCTGTCAACGAACTACGGCGCCCTCGTGCCCGAGGATGAGCTTCTCACCTATCAGATCTTTGACACTTTCGCCACGGTCAGCCAGTCGGATCCGTCCTGGACGGAGATGATCTGGACGATTGCGCACGCTCGCGACAACTCGCTGCAGGTTGTCGTCGGTATCGGCAAGTACACCAACCGCGGCGTCTTCGACGGCGCCGCCGGTGTGTGTCGCGGCACCGAGCAGTGGACGGTGCGCGCCGGCCGGCGATTGTCGTCGGCGTCGGCGAGCACCGACGTCAGGCCGATTCACTATCACGTCGTCGAGCCGTCGCGTGCTGTCCGGGTGAGCCTGGAGCAACCGAGCACGCCCCGATCGCCTTCGACGTCGTCATGCGGGGGAGCTTCGACGCTTCGCTCGAAGACCCTTGGCCGGATCGCAGTCCGGACGGGTACCGAGTCACCCACAATATCTTGCGGTATCACCAGATCGGGGTGGCCTCGGGATGGGTGGAGGTGGACGGTAGCCGCGTCGAAATCGAACGCCGCCAGGACCTGCCGCAGACCGGCGAGACGGAACGGCACTACCTGACGCACAAGCAGTTACTCGAATTAGCCAGGGCTACAGGCCGGTTCGAGACGCTGACACTGATCCTCGGGTACTGCGGTCTTCGATTCGGTGAACCGGCCGCGCTGCGCCGAAAGGATGTCGGAAATCGGGAGATCACTGTCCGGTCATCAGCGACGTATGTAGCCCGTCAAGGAATCCTGGAGGCTGGAATCGAGACGAATCGCACGCGCGACGTTCCAGTGCCGGAACCGATCTGGAATCAATTCGAGAAGCAGCTACCGGAAGACGGGGACGCCCTGGTATTTCCGTCACGTAAGGGAGGGCACCTGCCGAACCATGAGTACCGCCGTGTGTTCAACAAGGCGTGCGAAGAGGTGGGCATTAAGGGCCTGGTACCCCGCGGGCTGCGGCACACACAGCATCCTTAGCTATTTCCGCTGGCGCAAACGTGAAGGTTGTCCAACGATTGCTTGGCCACGCCACGGCAGCGATGACGCCCGACTCATACGGGCATCTCATGAGTGACGACCTGGCGGAAGTTGCGACCGCGCTGGGAAACGCGATCCAAGCGGCACAAGGCAAGCCTTCCTGACCAGGGCTTTTACCCTCGTTTGACGCCCCTAACGTTGGCCTAATGTTTAGGACGTTGGCGCGACAACAACAGCCACGGCGGATTTCGAACGAAGCGTGACGTGCTCGGTGATAGCGGAATCCCGTCTCCTAGAGGCTAATTGCTATCACAGGTCGAAGACCGCTTGTGCTGATCGCGATGACCAAGACGATGGAGCAGAACGATGGCCCACTTGCGCACGGCAGATTCGTTGGAAGAGTATGGCATCCCAGAGGCCACCTGGCGGTGGTGGCGACACAGGGGAGAAGGCCCGCGTTCGTTCAAGCTCGGCAAGACCGTGTTCTACGACGCCGATGACGTGGCCGCGTGGGTCGAGTCGCAGAAGGCGGCGGGACTGCCATGACCACGATGCTTGGCGGAATCACCGCCGCACAGTTGGACGATACCGACATTTCGCCGTTGTCCCGGGCAGTGGCTGGGCTGCTCCCCGAGGGCTTCGGCATCCTGTCGGCAGCGCCGAAGGTCGGGAAGTCATGGCTCGTTCTGAGCCTGGGTTTGGCTGTGGCTATAGGTACGCCATTCCTCGGCGTGCCCGTAGCGCAGAGGCCGGGCCTGTACCTCGCCCTGGAGGACGGCAAGCGTCGACTACAGGAGCGCTGACTGGCGCTGCAGACTTCGTAATGGTGCTGCAGCGCAAGCGAACCGAGAACAACGGCCTACTGAAGATCACCGGACGCGACGTAGCAGAGGCCAGTTACAACCTGCTGTTCGATGACGGACTGTGGAGCTCCAACGGAACCGGACTTTCCGACGCTGCCGAGCAAGCTCAGAGGCCACATCTCGGTTCCACGATGCAAAGCCCTCTGGCGCTGGTCAATTCACGAACAACCACTACCGCAGCGGACGTGTCCGACCTCTCCGGCATCGAGCCCGCCACCGCTGGCCGATACCTGCGTCGGCTGGCCGATGAGTACGGATTGATCACCCGTGCCGGTCGTGGGTGCTACGTACCGAACTAGCTGTCCGATTGTCCGTGGTAGAAAAGCTAAGAGGGCGGGGGCGCAGTCGGCGGTATCAGCCGTTCTTCCACGTCATCGGGAAGATCGCAATCCGATCCCCCTTACAGGTGCTAACCCAAAGTTTGTTACCGACTTCGATGGCCCCGGTTCCCCCGCCCATCACCCCATATACCCCGCTCTTGAGCACCTCGGTCATCTGCATGGTTTCAGGATCCATGCGGAGGATCTTGAAAGGCGAATCAACATTGCCGCCTTCGTTTGAGGGCGCCATGCTCGCTCTAATGCGCTCGATAAACAGTTCCGTGGATATATCGTGACCACCCACCAGGATTGACCTGCCCGACGCCGACCACCGCAGGTTATCGGGCATAATTTCGGTCGGAGACACATCTACCTTCGGTGGATGTTGCCCGCGGGTAATACGCGCCACCTGCCGTCCGGTCGACATGGCCACAAAAATATACTTTCCATCTGGCGAGACGATCACGCCGTTGGGAGCTAAGAAGCCCACGCTGGCCGGGATGTCCGTGAAGCCAACGCCGGGGTGCCATTCCTTGATCCCACCGACCGGCTCGCCATGAAGGAGCTTCTTCATCGATCCATCCGGGTCGGATGAATCCATCATTGCGGTCACCACAATGCCTCCGTCAGGCAGGGCGGCGACAGCATCTGGCCAAAAGCCTTGCGGAGCAACCACGCATCCGGTCCAGGTAAATCGCGGCCGGTCCCGTGAAACGTCGACGTCGAAGACCTCTACTGCTTCCCTGCCACCATGATTGACGACATACAGGACAGAATGCGTTCCAACCGTTGCGCCCAGTCCGAGGCCGTGCGGTCCGAACGTCTTCCAATCGGGCGGAGTGCAATTCGGATACGTCACCGTGTCCGGCCGGATCGCGATCTCGAAAGGTTGCACTGCGGCGCCGGTTTCATTCTCGGCGTTGAACAGATGTAGATAGTTTTGCGACTCCGGTTCCCAGTTGAACCCGCTGCCGATGACCCA
>Ga0307474_10003252_pt1 | contig 11716 bp, 9 predicted proteins | sample atmos_gasesECM1C_2_FD_203312 | JGI IMG/M metagenome (GOLD analysis project Ga0307474, IMG submission 203312) | Hardwood forest soil microbial communities from Morgan-Monroe State Forest, Indiana, United States - atmos_gasesECM1C_05 | ecosystem: Environmental > Terrestrial > Soil > Temperate... | reverse complement strand
ACCCCGCTTTATGGTGCGCTCGGACAACGCAAACTTCTTTCTGCATTCCCTGGTGAGTTTGAATCGTGTGAATGTCGACGGCCTCAACGCCGGCAACGGGATCGGCGTAATCCTGGGTGGCGGAATCGATTTGCCGATTAATAAGATGTTGGCGATCCGTGTGCTGGAGGCCGATTACGTTTATGCACGGCACAATTACGCTGACTTTGCAGCGGCAGATTTTCCTGATCTGCGGCGGCCGACTTTCGAAGGAGTTCGCCTGCGCACTGGCCTTGTCTTCAGTTGGGGAGGCACACCCCCAGTGGCGCCCGTCGCAGCATGCACTGTGCAACCCACAGAAGTGATGGTAGGCGAGCCGATCACGGCGACGGTGACAGCCAGCCACTTTAACCCCAAGCATACCGTGTCCTATTCATGGACCGGCAGCGGCGGTCAAGTTACGGGCAAGGATACGACGGCGCAGATCGACACCACCAACGCCAATCCCGGCAACTATACCGTCACGGCTCACGTGACCGATGCCAAGGAAAAGAAGAACAATGAGGCCAGCTGCTCGGCGAATTACACGATCAAGCCGCTGCCTCCGAAAAACCCGCCGACAGTGTCCATTTCTGCCAATCCGACCAGTCTCCCAACTGGCGGCACCGTGAATTTGTCAGCCAACTGCACCAGTCCTGATGGGGTTCCGGTCACCGTCGCGTCCTGGACTTCCACTAGTGGGAGTGTTTCTGGCAGCGGGAGCTCTGCCACGTTGAACACCAACGGCACATCGCCCGGACCCATCACGGTCAATGCGACATGCACCGACTCACGGGGACTCACGGCCCAAGCCTCAACCCAGGTCATGGTGGAAGCTCCGCCGAAGAATCCAGAGATCGAAATGCTGGAGTCCAGGCTGGCCTTGCACAGCATTTATTTCCCAACTGGCAGGCCGCCAGTGAAAGACCCGAAGGCAGGTCTGGTTCCGAGTCAGCAGCAAACTCTGATTGGTCTTGCGGCGGACTTCAAGAAGTATCTTGAAAGCAAGCCACAGGCACACCTGATTCTCGGAGGTCACGCTGATCACCGGGGAAGCGATGAGTTCAATCAGGCGCTTACCGAGCGTCGGGTCAGCCGCGTAAAGGGCTTCCTAGTGGAACAGGGAGTTCCTGAAGCGAACATTGAGACGAAGGCGTTTGGCAAGTCGGACAACATGACGTCCGATCAAGTGCGGGAGACGATCGGCAACAACGCCGATCTGACGCCAGAAGAACGACAGAGGGCTCTCAAGAACATCGACGTAGTCCGGATGGCCAGCAATCGCCGGGTCGATGTGACTTTGAGCACGACCGGCCAATCCTCAGTTCGCCAGTTCCCGTTCAATGCCGGGGACGCCATGACGCTGATTGGCGGCAGGCAAGGTGAAATGAAGAAGCCAGCCAAGCCGATGCCAAAGAAAGGCGCGAAGAAGCCGGCAACGAAGCAACAGTAGCAGCGTCAAGTCGAAGCTCCAGCTTTTCGCGGAGGACGGTCACGTCCTCCGCGATTCTTTTTTTGGCGTCGAATCACTGGCAAATACGGATTCCCTTGGTCAAGCAGCTCTGCGGTAGCCATTCTCAGGCTCAGATGGCAAGGGAGGTCGCCCGGCGGTCGTGAAATCTCGGCTGGATCACGCAACTTCTACACGGGGAATAAGGCATGGAGCGACGTATCTTATTGATTTTGCTACTGCTGCTCTGGTACTCAAGTTGCCACTTACTTGGTTGCGCATAACGGCGCGACGATAAATCCATGGCGAAACTCCGGTCATCCGAGCGACGGCGAATATATAACGTTGCCGCCGTTGGCCTGCTTTTCGGCTTGACTGTAGGATGTGTTGGCTCCAAACCGCTAAGCTCCAGTGATCCCGACAGTGTTCAGCAGCAGATTCCATTTCACTCCGATATCGATCAAGCATCTGGTGGTAGCGAACGCTCCGAAACAGCCACTGAGGCGCACGCCTCGGTCGGCTTGCCCTTTCGGGCGGGGGCGCGCTCCCGTATCCTGCCGCCCGGAACGCTGTTGACGGTTGACCTGAATAGCGCGCTTGCAACGCCTAAAGTGAAGGCTGGCGATCCTTTTACGGCGACAGTGGCAGCGCCTCTCACGGTCAATGGGGAAACCCTCGTTCCGCCGGGTACGGCCGTCACCGGGCGGATCGAGTCAGCGCAATCGCAGGCGGGACGTCCCGGTTTGGTCCCTGGTTCGGGCTATTTTCAGCTAACCCTAAACACGATCACGGTCGACGGCCGGCCCATCCTGCTTCAGACTTCCAGTCTGTTTGCTCGCGGAACTGTGCTGCAATCGCACGAATTCTCAAACACGACTGCGGCAGACTCGCCGCCGGACAGCGTGAGAGTTCGGAAGGGCCGGCCGCTTACGTTTCGACTGACGGCTCCCGTTGCCCTCGACGACCCCAAAGCAGTGGCCAGTGCTTCGAAGACTCGCCAATCCCGGGACTAGTTTCGCTTTGGACCATGTGCACAAGATTTGAGTCTTCCTCGTTTCTCATAAGTTACTCAAAAAGAATATCTCTCCCGAGTTATCCACAGGTTTTTCCTGATTTGACGTGACGTCTGCCCTTTTTGGCGTTGAATTGACCCTCCTATAGTGACAAGTGAAATCGGAAGGTGAGACAGCCATGAGTTCATCGATCCCATTTCGGGAACACCAAAGTATCGGATCGCCCATGGGGGGCTTTCTTCCTGGATTCTTTCTGCGCGACAGTATGAGCATGCTTAGAGCAGTTCCATTTCCGTCCACCGAGCTTTACCGGAAAGAGACGTCAGCGAGTAGGTTTCGTGCCCTTTTCGAACATGCTCCCATTGCGGTAGCCCATTGCGACCGGCATGGAACGATCGTCGAGATGAATCCGGCTTTTGAGCGGACCCTGGATCCGGCTCTTTGCCGGCAGGGTTTGCGACTCGGAGAACTGCTACGGCCGCCGGATCGCGAGCGCACCGAACTGCTGCTGCGCGATTTGCTCGATGCCAGTCTCGACAGCTTTGCTGTTCCCGCAGCAGGCGCACAGCGAGGTGTAGGCTGGACCGCGTGGCGACATTCTGACGGCGAGTCCGGTGAGGATCACGTTTTGCTGATTGCCCAGCCGGCCGAGGAGCATGTGTCGCCCGATGAATCCCTGATTCAAACTCAGCGTTGGGATACGGTCGGCCGCCTTACCGGGGGGATCGTGCATGATTTCAACAACCTGCTGACCGGCGTGATGCTTTATTGCGATTTATTGCTCTCCAGTCTGGATTCGCGCGACTGCCGGCGGCGGTATGCCGATGAGATTCGCTCGGCCATCATCCACGCCACGGGTCTGGTGCAGCAGTTGCTTGTATTCGCTCGGCCTCAGGCCACACCGGCCCGTCGTTTGTGCCTGAATGAAATCGCGGCTGGAATGCACGGCCTGCTGACTCGCCTGATTGGCGAAAACATTGCGCTCACCCTGAATCTTGATCCGCAATTGGGAGGCGCAAAAATTGACACAGCGCAGGCACAGCAAATCTTGCTCAACCTGGTGCTTAATGCGCGCGACGCCTTGCCCAATGGCGGCCGCATCACGGTCGAGACTCGCAACTGCAGATTTCAATCGCTGCCTGGGACCGTGGCGGGAGCGACATCGCAAGATAGCCTGCCTGCTTTTCCCTGCGTTCTACTCCTTGTGACTGACAACGGTACGGGGATGACGGCAGAGACACGCCGGCGGCTGTTTGAGCCCTTCTTCACCACCAAGAACGCCGGCAAGGGGACCGGTTTGGGATTAACAACCGTCCGAAGTATCGTCACCACCAATCAAGGACTCATCCACTTCGAGAGCGAGCCTGGCCGCGGTACTCGGGTGATGGTCTTATTCCCGCGCGCATCGCAGCTCGCCGATCCTCCGCTTTCAGCGACAGGTGGACGAGACTTTCAATCCTCCTCAGAATCAACACTTCAGGAAATCAAGAAGGAATCACTCTTATGACCTCAGTCGCTATCAGTCCCTCGATCGCCACTCCTCAGATTCTGGCCGCGAATTTTCTCAACCTGTTGATAGTCGACGACGAACGCTCGATCCGCGATTCTTGCCGTGAGGTCGCAATCTCCCTCGGCTTCACGACCCATGTCGCGGATTCCGCCGAACATGCCTACCGGATACTGCAAAGCCAAAGCATCGACGCGGTCATGCTCGACCTGCGATTGCCGGGCGCGGGCGGATTGGAAGCGCTCCGCCAAATCAAAGCCCAGCGACCCGAAGTTCTGGTTGTTGTAGTGACTGGGTACGGCACGGTGCAATCGGCGGTGCAGGCCATGAAGAATGGCTCTTACGACTACGTCACCAAACCGTTCAGCGTCGATGAACTCAAGCTGTTGCTCGAGCGCGTGTCCGGGCATCTCAAGTTGAAGAGCGAAAACCGCATGCTGCGCGAGAAGCTCAAGTCCAAACAGGGATATGGCGGTATCGTGGGGCGCGCTCCAGAGATGGAAAAGCTCTACCGCATCATCGCCAAAGCCGCCAACAGCACGCACCCAGTGCTGATTCTGGGCGAGAGCGGCACCGGTAAGGAAATGGTTGCGCGCTCCATTCACTATTCCGGGCCATTCCGAGACAAACCGTTTATCCCGGTCGATTGCGGTTCGCTCGTGCCCACGCTCATCGAGAGTGAGCTGTTCGGTTACGTGAAGGGCGCATTCACCGGGGCAAACCAGGCCAAAGACGGCCTGCTTGCGATCGCTGAAGGGGGAACGGTGTTTCTTGACGAGGTGGGCGAGCTTCCCGTCGACCTTCAAGCGAAGCTGCTGCGGGCCATACAGGAGAAAGAAATTCGCCCGGTGGGCAGCACCCGGCGCATTCCGATCAATGTGCGCATTCTCGCCGCTACCAACCGGCTGCTCGAACAAGCGGTGACAGAAGGTGCATTTCGGCGCGATCTCTATTTTCGGCTGAACGTTCTCAGCCTGCGCATCCCTGCATTGCGGGAGCGCCGCGAGGATATTCCCCTGCTCGTCGCACACTTTATGGAACGCACCAACCGCGCCTCCGGGCCGGAAAAGATTGTCAGCGACGAAGCCCTGAAGGCCATGATGGCGTGGGACTGGCCGGGCAACGTCCGCGAGCTGGAAAACTGTCTGGAGCGTACTTGCGCTTTCACCAGCGGCCCTGTGATTCACGTAGCCGATCTGCCTCCAAACATTGCCGGAGTAGAAGGCCTCGCGCAGTCGAATGGAAACGGGCAAAGCCAGACCAAGATTGTTCCCATGGCGGAACTGGAGCGCCAGACCATTCTTAGCGCCATCGCGGAGCTTCACGGAGACAAGTTGCAGGCCGCCCGCCTGCTTGGGATCGGCAAGACAACTTTGTATCGCAAGCTGAAAGACTACGCGGTGCAACAGAGCGTGGCGCTCTGATCCGGAGTGTTGTCTGGCAAGGCCGTCGCGGCTGTCTGGAACGAGAGAAGCGCGGGCGTCTGAACGAGGCCCGCCTTTTTTCAAGAGATTGTGCGAGACGGAATTCCGGTTATGAAATGTACTTGCTTGGACATATTCCCGCGTTGGAAATGGCCTCCGGCTTTGCGGCGCTAACTCCTGTCATTTCAAAGAGTGCGATTGTGGGTGCTCGCGTGCTTCTGGAAAACCATGATTTTACTGATAACCCCTTCGGCGCGTGGCCAAGAGTGCGCCACCACTCTTAAAGACGCCACCGGCCGCGAAACTCATTGGGCCGAGACCTGGCAGCAGGCCATGGTGCGGTTGCGCGAACAGTCTTATACAGCCGTTGTTATCGATCAGTTCCTGATCGAGTCCGAGCCTGGAGAAAGCGATCAGGTGCTCGAACACCTGGGTACGGCTTTTCCCGTCCACATTAGTTTCGCGGTGAGCAGCATGGAGCGTCTGCTACGCGAGGTACGCTCCGCATTGCACCGTCGCCAGCGTGAGGAAACGCAAGCCCGCCGCATGGTTGAAGAACAGATTCGAGGAGAAATGTTCGAATCGCTCACCGCCATGTTGCTTTCCTGCGATCTCGCAATGTCGGTTCCTGGCGTCCCGGACCCGGCGGTGGAGAAAATCCGCGTGATCGATAACCTGGCTCGCGATCTCCGACACAGGTTGGGCGCCAACTGATTCAGATTCATTTTGCAAGACCACCCGATTGACTGCCCAAACAGCGAGTATCCGCTGCCTCCCGATTTTTCCAGGATTCAGTCACCGCGCTAGAAACTTTCTGCCAGAAACCACGTATATTGCACGAGATGGCCCACTCGACCGCTAAGCCCCTGCTCTCCGACACCGCTGTCCTCATCTTGATCGCCATTCTTTTTACTGCGCTTCACGTTGCCACGAGCGGACCCTATGGATTTCACCGCGACGAACTCGCCACGTTGGACGATGCCCGGCATCTCCAATGGGGATTCGTCGCCTATCCACCCTTAACTCCGGCTGCCGGGCGCTTTGGACTTGCGTTGTTTGGGGTTTCTACCCTCGGAATCCGCATTCTTCCGATCCTGGCGCTCGCGTTCGCGGTCGTGCTGTCGGGGCTTATGGCGCGTGAACTTGGCGGCTCTCGAAAGGCCCAGATTCTGACCACGCTCGCCGTCGCCATCGTCCCCATTGTGTCCATTCAGACGACCGTCCTTCAGTATGTTTCGTTCGACTATCTCTGGGGCGTGCTGTTCACCTACCTTCTGATTCGTTTGCTCAACTCGGTGGATTTGAGCCCGATGCGCCCGGACCCAGACGTGAACAGCGAAGAGACGCGCTGGTGGGTGACGATCGGCACCACCATCGGCCTCGGGATGATGACGAAATACACCATGGCTTTTTTTGCCGTCGGCTTGGTAGCGGGAGTCCTGGCAACCAGGATTCGCCGTCACTTGCTCAGCCCATGGCTCTGGGCAGGATTCGCCATTTCGCTGTTGATCTTTCTGCCGAATCTGATCTGGCAGATTCAGCACCACTTTATCTCGCTTGATTTCCTGCGGCACATTCATGCCCGCGATGTCCTGGCAGGCCGCACTCGCGGTTTCCTGCCGGAACAGTTGTACGTCTGCGTGAGTGCGGCTCTGGCTCCCCTGGCTTTCATGGGGCTATGGTTTTATTTCGCTGAGCGCGAACGGAAATACCGGCTTCTGGGCTTTACGTTTGTCTTCACTCTCGCTTTATTCCTCGTCGCGCAGGCACGGTCCTACTATCTCGGTCCGTTGTATCCCATGCTGCTTGCCGCCGGGAGCGTAATGTGGGAACGCTGGGTCGTCCGGAGTTCACGGAAATCCGCGCTGACGATTCAAGGTATTACATGGTTCTTAGTTGCGACCAGCGCGATTACCTCCTTCGCACTGTGTACGCCGATTGCGCCAATTCATTCCGCTATTTGGGAAGCGACCAGCCGTCTTCAGGACAATTTCAAAGAAGAAATTGGCTGGACCGACCTGGTAGCCACTGTGTCGCAGGTCTACAGTTCCATCCCGGCGAATGAGCGCACTGGTACCGGAATTATCGTTGGAAACTACGGCGAAGCCGGCGCAATCAATCTTCTTGGGCAGAAATATGATCTCCCTCCTGCCATTAGCGGAACGAACTCAGCCTGGTATCGCAGCTATCCGAAGAACGAACCTCAGACTCTCATCGCGGTTGGCCTGAGCGACGACTTTCTAAAGGAACACTTCGAGCATTGCCAATTGGCGGCGCACAACACCAATTCTTATGGCGTGATGAACGAAGAGAGCCGCGACCACCCGGATATCTACGTATGCCGCCATTTACTTCAGCCTTGGCCGGAATTCTGGAAGCATTTTCAACGGTTTGGCTGATTTTGGCCTGAGAAGTGCCCGGCCCGGGATCGTACAAAGCACGGATTGCCCAAACCGTCTCGGGCTCCAGCGGACCTAAAAAATCCTCCGCTTCGCCTTCAATTCGCACTAGAATAGTCGAGCGCAACAGGCTGGATGCCGCATTCACAGCGGCGTGCGGCGCACTCCAGGAGGCTACGTGCACGTTCTGGTCACAGCGGATACCATGTCTGGCGCCTGGACGTATACACGCGAGTTGGTCACGGGGCTGGTGACGCGCGGTATACGAGTCACGCTGGTCAGCTTCGGCGAAATTCCTCTGCCCGATCAAACCGCCTGGATGGACGTTCTCCACGGCATGGAATACCATCCCACGGCTTTCCGCCTGGAGTGGATGGATGAGGCGCCGGAAGACTTACCGGAGTCCTCGCAGTTTCTCGCAAACCTGGTGCGCGAGTTGCAGCCCGACGTGCTTCACCTCCATCAATTTTGCCACGCCGATCTCGCTGTCGATATCCCGCGGGTGGTGATGGCTCATGGCGACGTCATCACGTGGACGGAAGCCGTCCAGGATCGCTCTCCGCGTCCGAGCCGCTGGATGAGGTGGTACCGCGATACGGTCATCGCCGGCATTGGCGCTGCGGACGCAGTGGTTGGCCCATCCTCGTGGATGCTCGAAACACTTCGCTCCACCTATGCACGCCCGCGCCGCGAAGCGGTGATTTATCCCGGACGCAATCCAATCTTTTTCAATCCCTACGTCAGCAAAGAAGATTCGGTGCTCTCGGTCGGCCGCCTGCTGGACGCCGGCAAACAGGTTTTTTTGCTCACGCAACAGGTTCAGCCGTTTCCAGTTTGCATTGTAGGCGCGGAACAAACTGTCCCGATTCCTCAGATTCCCATTCGCGCCGATGTGAAAGTCTCGACCGATCGGAGCAGCGTCGCCATTCGCGGCGCACAGACCGAAGCTCAACTGCGCGCTCTTTACAGTCGTGCCGCGATCTACGCCGCTACCGCACGATATGAACCTCTGGGCCTGGCCGCCCTTGACGCCGCATTCTCCCGCTGCGCTCTCGTCGCCAACGACATTCCCAGCTTTCGCGAAATCTGGGGAGACGCCGCGCTTTATTTCCGCACGAACGACGCCTACAGCCTCGCCGAGATTCTTCGCCGCCTTGACGCCGATCGCGGCCTGCGCCACGCTTACGGCGACCGCGCTTACGCCCGCGCCCGCGAGCGCTTTACCGCCAAACGCATGATCGATGACTACCTCAACCTCTACAGTAGCCTGATCGCTGCGAATTCCCTCGCCGCCTAGCGATACGCAGATCGCCCTCAGATTCGGCATTTTTTCTTGACATTTTATACTGTATGATACATAGTATGTGTCATACACTATATGTCGCAAAGCATTGAAATCGATCAGCGCTTTGAGAATCTCCGGCAGGAGCTTCGGCGCGGCAGCCTGCCCCTGGCGGTGCTGGCGGCGCTTCGAGTCGAGCACTACGGCTATACGCTGCGCAAAACGCTGGCTGAACACGGCATGGCGATTGACGAAGGCACGCTCTATCCCCTGCTTCGCCGCCTCGAGACGCAAGGCCTGCTGGTCAGCCAGTGGCGCGAAGAGGATAAGCGCAACAAGCGTTTCTATCGCCTGTCCGCCGATGGCAAATCGATTCTGAAGCAGCTGTTGACCGAGTGGAAGAGCATTCACGCGTCTCTCGAAGACATTTTCTGAGGCGCTCGAAAGGAAGGATAGTTATGGAACTCGTCGATCGTTACTTGCACGCCGTGAAATTCTGGCTGCCCCGCAAGCAGAAGCACGACATCATCGCGGAGCTTTCCGAAGACTTGCGTTCGCAGATCGAAGAAAAAGAGTCCGAACTTGGCCGCAAACTCTCCGACGCTGAAGTTGAGCCGATCCTTAAACGTTGCGGCTCGCCCATCGCCGTGGCCGAGCGATATTTGCCGCAGCGATCTTTGATCGGCCCAGCCCTGTTTCCCATTTACTGCATGGTCCTCAGGTGGTTGTTCCTCTACTTTCTGCTTCCGTGGTTTCTGCTTTGGCTGGGCATTGCCATCTTTTCGCCCGACTTCCAGGCTGATCATCCCGGTATTGGCATACTGGGATCGCTCGAGCCCTGGTGGCTAGCGTGCACCCATGCGTTGTTCTTTGATACATTGGCTTTCGCGTTGCTGGATCGCTCGCAGGTGCGATCGCAACTCGTCAATACGTGGAATCCGCGCTCGCTGCCGGCCGTACGCGATCCCAATCGTATTCCGCGAAGCGGAACTCTTTTTGAAATCACTTTCTCCGTAGCCACGCTCGCTCTCTGGCTGCAGCTGGGCGCCTTTCATCGAACGTTTCACGCTTTAGGAGTGACTGTGATACTTTCATCGCTTTGGCCCTATTTTTTCTGGGCATTAACCGTACTCAGCCTGGCCTCCGCGTGTCTTGGCTGTCTGAACCTCTCCAACCCGCGCTGGACACCGCTCAGCGCCTGTCTGCGCCTGGGTATCGACTGCTACTGCTGGGGATTGGTGTACTGGGTCTGCCGCGCCGCTCTATTGCAATCGCTTGCGGTCGACGGCTTGTCTTCCGACAAAGCTGCGGCATTGGTTCGCTCCATCAACTCCTTGATGGCAAACTCAGCCATCTGGGTGATGGCCATTGGTCTTCTAGTCATGTTCTTCGACGTCAGGCGCATCCTGCGACTCAGACCAATCGTCGAAGCGAAATGATCCGCGTGTGAGTAACGCATACAAAGAAAATTGAAAAACTCTGAGCCACGTAGCCTACCGGAAAGCGGCCAGTGTTACCCCGCGACACCTACCCTCGCCAAATGATATCTTTAGCCTTACTAGAATCCCGTAAGGTTGGAGGAATCGAAGAATGGCTCAAGTGAAAATCACGGTCCGCCCCAACGGTCCTTTCCGCGTGGAAGCACCCGAGGGTTCGGTCGAATTAGTCGACGCGAACGGCACCCCGTACGATCTCACCGGCAAACCTGCCTTCTCGCTTTGCCGCTGCGGAGGCTCAGTCAACAAGCCTTTCTGCGACGGCACCCATAGCAAAATCGGATTTCAGGGCGCAGAACTTGCGGTCAAGAAGGCCGACGGCCTGTAGTCGGCAACGCGGGATGATATGAGCGACTGGACGGACCGCGAACTCGGAATGAAACGTCGCATTACGCGACGTGACTTCCTCAATGGCGTCGCCGTAACCGCCGGCGCGGCGGTCATGCCCAGGCAATTGTTTGCCGCCGGCGATGGCGACCCCGAAAAGGCGCCAGGCTACTATCCGCCCGCGCTCACCGGCCTTCGCGGCAGCCACCCTGGGTCGTTTGAGACGGCGCATTCCTTGCGCGACGGCGCTTTCTGGGAGAGTGCCGGAACCCCGCAAGACAGCGGAGAGAGCTACGATCTCATCATCGTTGGGGGCGGCATCAGCGGACTCGCTGCCGCGCATTTCTACCGCAAGTCCGCCGGCGCAAACTCTCGCATCCTGATTCTGGACAATCACGACGACTTCGGCGGACACGCCAAACGCAACGAGTTCCGCGTCGGCGACAGAACCCTGATCGGTTACGGGGGCAGTTACTCGATCGAGAGTCCGCAGGCCTACAGCGCCGTTGCGAAGGCACTCATCGAGGAATTGGGAATCGACGTGGCCAGCTTTCCAAAATATTTAGATCGCGGCCTCTACTGCGCCGGAGGGCGAGTTCCCAAAATTTTCTTCGACAAGGAAACATTCGGCAGCGACAAACTGGTAGACGATCCCTATCCTTTTCCCGGAGGCGAGACATACGATCTTGCAGTGCCTGGGCCCCAAGCCTGGGAGCACTTCATTGCGGAGGCTCCGATTGCGGAGCAAGCGCGGAAAGATGTCTCTCGCTTGTGCCGCGAAAAGAAAGACTATCTTTCCG
>Ga0307474_10003251_pt1 | contig 11716 bp, 5 predicted proteins | sample atmos_gasesECM1C_2_FD_203312 | JGI IMG/M metagenome (GOLD analysis project Ga0307474, IMG submission 203312) | Hardwood forest soil microbial communities from Morgan-Monroe State Forest, Indiana, United States - atmos_gasesECM1C_05 | ecosystem: Environmental > Terrestrial > Soil > Temperate... | reverse complement strand
GCAGCAGATCAACGGCGGGGTGGCGGCTCCCGGCACATCGGTGTTCGGCGTGTCCCGCAGCACCGATCACCTCGACATCTTCGCCGTCGGCACCGACCACGGCATCTACACCGCGGCCTGGGAGCCAGACTTCACCGACGGCTGGCACGGCTGGTGGCAGATCAACGGCGGGGTCACCACGTGGGGACTAGGCTGACACCGACCTGACAGGCGAAGACCGGGACCACCCTCGCGGCTCCGAGCATCGCCCTGGACAGACGGGTACTGGCAGGGCCAGTGACGACAGCCAGCACATCAACTTCATCGGTCCCTGCGGGCTGACTGCTCACGGCTTCTGCGCGCCCACGATGGTACGCGCACGGCGGCAGAAGAGCGTACCCGCCGGATACGACATAACGTATCAACGCGGCAGCGAAACCCCTACAGAATGGTAGATCTTCGCGTTTGACAGGTTGGCCGTTTGCCCATAGTAATACCTGTTAGGCCTTGAATAAGAAACCTTTGCCTATTATTCTTGAAATTCTCCATCGGGTTTGAGCTAGACCAAGTTCCCTGCCTGCTGCAGCGGTAAATTTCTTTAGCACCGCACCGTATGCATCGAGGTACTCCTCCGCTTTTTTCGGCCTCGTATCGTCCCTATTATGGTGATGCAGTTCGGCCTTCAAGCTGGAAAGGTTATCTTCCAATGCCTTAGCGGCGCGGCGGGTCGCCACGGTCGCCACCATACTCACCTGCGCGTGCAGGGAGGAAACCTCCGCCATCTGAGCATTGGCCTTGTCCCATCGTTCCTTACGCTCATTCTCCGGCATTTTTTGGCGTATGGCATACGCCACGTCCAGGAGCTCGTCGCGACAAACATTGCTTCGGCCCACGAAACTTCCATATAGTTCACGACGGGTTGTACGTTTCCACAGGAAAGCCTGGCTAAGGTACGTTGCTATTGCGCCAACTATTACCCCGCCTAGGCTCGCTATCACTCCAAGCCAGGCGCTGCTCATGGAAGTAACATTAATACGCGGCGCGCCTCTCGACTACCAGGATTTCGTCAGGGAGCTCTCACTCTCATCGGCAGATCCGGACGCTAACGTTAGTTCGTCCGACTGCTGCGTCCGTAGCCACGCTCGGATCACTCAGTCAGGCGCAACAGCGGGCAGTCACCACGCCGGCCAAGCTGCCAATTGTGCGGCACTGCGCGTCAAGCCGGTCCACCGGCAATCACGGACCGTAAACGAGCCCCGGCAGGCGATGCCGAACCGAGCGCCGCTCCGGCGCTCTAGGCCATGGCTGGGAAGGGACTGGAGGGTCAGAACAGGAGGTCATCTGGTAAGAACGTTGCAGGCCGACCGGCCGGGTTGGAGGCCAGCATGAAAATCGCAGTCATCGGGACGGGCCGCATCGGCGGTACGCTCGGCCAGCGATGGCGTGCGGCTGGCCACGAGGTGGTGTACGGCTCCCGGGCGGAGTCGGGCACGGGACCAGGCGGTGCCGCGGTCCTGCCAGCCGGCGACGCGGTGACCGGCGCCGACGTGGTGGTGCTGGCGGTGCCGGGCGGGGCGGTCGCCGAGGTGGTGGCGACACTCGGCGCGGCGCTGGCGGGCAAGGTCGTGATCGACGTGGTGAACCGGGTCGGCCAGCCGGAGGTCAACAGCCGGGCGGCAGTCGCGGCGGCCGCACCCGGCACCGCGTATGTGCGTGCGTTCAATTCCTTGGGCTGGGAGAATTTCGCCGACCCGCCACCCGGCGCCGTCCTGTTCTTCGCCGCCGATCCCGGCGCGCGCCCACTGGCCGAGGAACTGATCACCGCGGTCGGACTCGAGCCCGTGTTCGCCGGCGATGCCGATGCCTGCGCGACGGTCGATGCCCTGCTGCCCTTGTGGTTCGGCCTGGTCCAGCACAACGGCGGGAACCGCCGGGTCGCCCTGCGCATCACGCCGTAACGCTCCCAGCACGGACCCTCATCCGGTGGAGACCCGGCCGTCGAAGACAACCTGAACGCGGCAGAAGCGGACATTCACCCCGAGGGTGACGATGAATAAATATACAGCGCAGGCGACCATCCAATAGACCATACCGGGACTACTGAGAGGCCCTGGCAACGCCCTAATAACCGCGCGCCGACCCGTCATTATGCGCTTGCCGGTCCTCGGGATAGACAGGATTGTTGACGTCCATAACGGATATTCGGGGTGTCGCGGTGGTCCTGTCCGGCATGGGTATGACGGCAGGGGAAGTCCGGCCAGGTCGTTTGGGGAGGCAGCCGTATCGAGCGGCCGTTCGGCCACGGTCGCATGCCCGTATGGCGGGCAAGCGCCGGAACGCGGTGGCTGTGACCTGGTGCTCGCCGGTCCAGAAGCCGTTCACGGCCACCCAGTGGACTGGACGCTCTTCCGGATAGAAGTCCTCCGAGCCCGTCAGAAAATCGTCGCCGGGATCGGCTATCCCGCCGATGGCGGATCAACGAGGCTGCGGCGTGGCCCTGGCTTGAGCGTTTCATCCGGTCTCCGGCGATTGCGCCACGATGCACATCAGCCAGCGCAGCCACCCGGGCGCCGATCAGCGGCGGGGGCGCGTTGTCGTCCGTCGCGGCCCGGCACGGAAGCGGCGGTTTCGCCAGCTGCTACTCGCGGATGAGCATGGCCTGGGCCTCGCGTTCGAGGTCGATGTAGGGCTCGCCGCTGACGTCGACCGCGACGCGCTTGATCGTCCCGCCCGCGAAACGGTGGGGCGGTGTGCCGGGGTAGTCGTCGGTGACGGGCTCCCCGCTGTCACGTCCGACGCAGAGGCCTTCCTCTCCGATCATGAACTTGCCGGGCTGGGTTTTGATCCTGGCTTCTGCGACCTTCTTGTCCGCGTGGTACAGGGACAGGAGCCCGGTGGCGACGCCAGGGGGGTCCTCGCCGTCCTTGTCGAAGGACGCCGACAGGAGCAGGTCGGTGCCGGAAGGCACGTCTTCGGTGGCCGCGATCTTCTGCTCGAAGCTGCCGACGAAGTTGTACGCGTAGTGGAGCCGGTTGTCCTTGATGTACAGGGCGTGGCCGCCGAACCGGGAGCCGTGCGCGAACAGCACGCCCTCGGCGCCGCCGTCAGGGATGTCGACCTGCGCGCCGATGGTGTAGGACCGGTTGCGGATGTTGACTGATTGTGATTCGGGGACGTCGGCCACGTCGGGGTAGTAGATGTACCGGTTCCGCGGCGGGGACAGCCTAGGCCGGGGGGTGGTGAGCAGCTCCAGCACATTGCGGTCATCCAGCGGGAACGCCTGGTTGGCTCCGGCCTCGGCGAACCACAGGTTCACCAGTTCCCGCAGCTTTCCGGGGTGCTCGGCGGCCAGGTCGTGCAGCTCGGCGCGGTCCAGGTCGGTGTGGTACAGCTCCCAGGTGTCGTCGTTGAAGTGGCTCCACCCGCTCAGCGCCGGGTGGGTGGTGACGGCCTTCCAGCCCTCATGCCAGATCGCCCGCGAGCCGAGCATCGAGTAGAACTGGGTGCTGCGCGCGGACGGGGCGGCGGGGTCGTGGAAGCTGTAGCGCATGCTGACGCCGTCGAACCGGCTCTGCACGTGGCCGTCGATCGTCTCCGGCGGCTCCACGCCGAGAGCGTCCAGCACGGTGGGGACCAGGTCGATCGCGTGGTGGTACTGGGTCCGCAGCTCGCCCCTGGCCTTGATGCCCGCGGGCCACGAGATGATGCAGGGGTCGCAGCTGCCGCCGTTGAACTCATACCGCTTCCACATCTTGAACGGCGTGTTGAACGCCATCGCCCAGCCGTTGGTGTAGTGGCTGTAGGTCCTGGGCCCGCCCAGGTCGTCGATCTTGGCCAGGTTCTCGGCCATGTCGTCGGGGATGCCGTTGGCGAACTTCATCTCGTTGACCGACCCGTCCGGGCCGCCCTCGCCGCTGGCGCCGTTGTCAGATACCAAGATGATCAGCGTGTTGTCCCGCTGCCCGCTTTCCTCCAGGTAGTCCAGCAGCCGCCCGATGTGGTAGTCCGTGTGCGCCAGGAACCCGGCGTAGACCTCCGCCATCCGGCGGAACAGCCGCTTCTCATCCTCCGACAGCGAATCCCACGGCTTGGTGTAATCCAGCGGCGGGAACGGCTGGCCGTCCGGGCCGGTCCGGGTCTGGGGCGTGCCGAGCGGGTTGATGGGGGGCAGCGCGGTGTCCGGCGGGACGATCCCCAGCTGCTTCTGCCGGGCCAGGGTCTGCTCGCGGAGCGCCTCGTAGCCCATGTCGAACTTCCCGGCGTACCGGTCGATCCAGTCCCTCGGGGCATGGTGCGGGGAGTGGCAGGCGCCCGGCGCGTAATACAGGAAGAACGGCTTGCCCGGCGCGATCATCTTGGCGTCCTTGATGAACTCGATCGCCTTGCCGGTGATGTCGTCGGTGAAGTGGTAGCCCTCCTCCGGTGTCTTCGGCTGGTCGACAGGGTGGTTGTCGTACACCAGCTCGGGGTACCACTGGTTGGTCTCGGCGCCCAGGAACCCGTAGAACCGCTCGAACCCGCGGCCGGTCGGCCAGCTGCGCCGGGTCGAGGCCAGGTTCATCTCCGCCTCCGGGCACAGGTGCCACTTGCCGACCATGTAGGTGTTCCACCCGGCGCCGCCGAGGATCTCCGGCAGCATGCCGTTCTCCGGCGGGACCAGGCCGCTGGCGTTCGGGAACCCCGACGCGGCCTCGGTGATGCAGGCCATCGAGTTGCGGGTGTGGTTACGCCCGGTCAGCAGGCACGAGCGGGTCGGCGAGCACAGCGCCGTGGTATGCCACTGGGTGTACCGCACCCCGTCGGCGGCGAGCCGGTCGATGTTCGGTGTCTCGACCGGCCCGCCGTAGCAGCCCATCGCGGAAAAGCCGACGTCATCGAAAACGATGTAGACCACGCTGGGGGCCCCGTCGGGCGCCCTGGGCGGCTCGAACGGCGTCCAGTCCGGAACCGAGTCCCGGATGTCGGCATTGATGGTGCCCCGGAATTCGCTGGCCATGGTCATCATCCCTTTCCCAGGCCTGTGTCCCTACTCACAAGGATCAGGTGAGCGTCATAGAACCGCCTCACCTACGCGGGGGTGAGGCCGCCGGTAGCGGCCCGTAAGTGGCGTCGTTCTCATCTGAATCTCAGGGGAGACCGGAACCCGGCAGATGGGAACTCGTTGGCCGAGTGTCGTTGTCTTGCCGTTACTCCCGGGCTACGGCGAGCTGCCAGCGTTCCTCGGCTGTGATGAGGTGGTCATGGTCGTCCGCGTCTTTGCCGAGATCGATCTGGACCCATTCGATGCGGCCGTTGAACTTCGGATCTCCGGGTCCGTAGTCGTCGCTGACGCGGGTGCCCAGGTCGGTGCCGACATCGGTCTTGTCATCCGAGGAGAAGACCATCGGCTGGGTCCGCTCGACCCGTCCCTGGCCGGCCTGCTGGCCGTCGACGTAGAGCGTGACGGTGCCGCCTTGGCCGAGGCCGCCGCCGTCATAGGCGAACTCCATCCGGACCTGGTGTTCCCCGGGCGGGATCGGGCGGTCGCCTTCGATCTTGAAGCGCTGGATTCCGAACAGGTTGTAGCAGTAGACGGGCCGGCCGTCTCTGGCGTAGAGGCTCCAGCCGCCGAACATGCCGCCCTGGGCGATGATGACGCCTTGTGCGCCGCCGCCGGGCACCACGATCTGCGCGGTGACGGCGGAGGATTTGTTCTTGACGTTCAGGACGATGTTCTCGGCGAGGCCGCGCATCCCGGAGAACAGCATCTGGGTGTTCCCGCGGATCAGCTGTGGCCGGCCCGCGATCTCGGGATTGAATCGTTCCGCCTTGCGGTCGTCTAGTGGCAGCACGTTGTATTTGACCGCCTCGATGAGGAACAGGCGCTGCAGCTCGTGCAGCTTGTCCGGCATCTGCTTGGACAGGTCGCGTGACTGGGACCAGTCGTCGGGGGCGTACAGCTCCCAGACGTCGTCGTCGAGGGCGGGCAGCTGACCGGTCATGACCCAGGGGATGGAGTGGATGGTGCAGGCGGTCCAGCCCTTGTGGTAGATGCCGCGGTTGACGAGCATCTCGAAGTACTGGGTCTCGCGGTGCTCCGGCGTGTTCGCGTCATGGAACGACGGGACCAGGCTCTTGCCGTGCAGCGGCATCTGCTGGACGCCGTTGACGAAGTCCGGCTCGGGGATCCCGGCCGCATCCAGGATCGTGGCCGCGACGTCGACCAGGTGAGAGAACTGGGTACGCATCTCGCCGCGCCCGCTGAACCCGCTGGGCCAGTGCACGATCGCTTCCTGACGGGTGCCACCCCAATGGGAGGCGATCTGCTTGGTCCACTGGTAGGGGGTGTCCATCGCCCAGGCCCACCCGACCGCGAAGTGGTTGAGGGCCTCAGGAGTGCCGAACTTGTCGATCCGTGACGCCATGAACTCGGCGGTCTCGATGTCGGCGGCGCCGTTGAGCGGGATCATCCAGTTGAACGTCCCGTTGGGGCCCGCCTCCGCCGACGCGCCGTTGTCGCCGTTGATGAAGATGATCAAGGTGTCACCGAGGATCCCCAACTCATCGATCGCGTCGATCACCCGGCCGATCTGGAAGTCGCAGTGATCCATGAACCCGGCGTAGACCTCCATCTGCCTGGCGAGCACAGCCTTGAGGTCGTCGGGGACCGCCGCCCACGCTGAGATCGCTTCGGGGCGGGCCGTCAGCTCGGCGTCCTGGGGGATGACGCCCAGCTGCCTTTGGCGGGCGAAGATCTCCTCGCGTAGCGCGTCCCAGCCGGTGTCGAAGCGGCCCTTGTAGCGGTCTGACCACTGCTTGCTGCACGAGTGCGGCGCATGCGTGCCCGCCGGCGCGTAGTAAAGGAAGAACGGCTTGTCCGGCATGAGCGCCTTCTGCTGGCGCACCCATTCGATGGCGTGATCGGCGATGTCCTCGTCGAAGTGGTAGCCCTCCTCGGGTGTCTTGGGCTGTTCGACCGGCGTCGTGCCCTGGTACAGGTCCGGCAGGTACCAGTTGGTCTCGGCTCCGAGGAAGCCGTAGAAGTACTCGAACCCGCCCCCGCCGGTCGGCCACTGGCTGAACGGCCCGAGCTGGCTCGTCTCCCACACCGGCACCTCATGGCACTTCCCGATCTGCGCAGTGGAATACCCGTTCAGCGTGAGGATCTGCGCCAGCGGCGCCGCGCTGTTCGGGCGGAGCGAGCTGTAACCCGGTGCCGAGGTAGCGAGCTCAGTGATCGTGCCCATCCCGACCGCGTGGTGGTTACGGCCGGTCAGCAGGCACTGCCGCGACGGGGCACACAGCGCGGTGACATGAAACCTGTTGTATGTGAGCCCGCCTGCTGCGAGGCGATCCGCGGTGGGCGTGGACGTCGGCCCGCCGAACGTGCCCATCGCGCCATAGCCCGCGTCATCCAGCAGGATCAGCAGCACATTCGGCGCACCCGCGGGAGGACGCAGCGGCTGGATCGGCGGGAACTTCGTATCCGGGTCCCGCGCGTCGTATGTCGTAAGCCCGGCCGGCGCCCGGTCGGGGATCGGCAAACTCGTCCGGCCACGATCAGCCATGAGAACCTCCTGCGTATGGTAAGAGCTCCTTCCCGCACCTAATCAGGCTCCGTGGCCCGCGTCCTTACCCAAACGAGGGTGAAACGAGATCAGGCGCCCGACGGACAACTTCGGGCCGGTCCTCGCCGCGGCGTCCATGCCTGGTGATACGGCGGGTATGTCGGCCGCCGTGGACGCTCTACAGCGGCGGCGTTGCCGCCATGCCCGGACGTCGTGGTAGTTGGACGCGGCGGCTGGCAGGCTGGCCGTGACCAGGCACCGCCCACAGTGTTTGGCGTATCACCCTTTCCTGGGGTGGTGTGCCACCGGTCATGCGACGAGATGCTGCCCGAGCAGCTGGCCGGACTGCGTCACAGGGGTGGGCCGGCTGTGACCGGCTACGCAACCGTCCTGCATCGGCGGGTGCGGGCAGAAAATCCGGCTGGGTGCTGGCCACTCGCGGATGAGCCGGGTAAGCCTGGTTTGCGGGATCGCTCATTCGGGGGGTGGTGCCACCAGGTGCAGGTGGATCAGTTCGAGTCTCAGGCCGGCGATCCGCTGCAGGAGTCCCTGCAGGCCGCCCTGGTCCGGGAGCTCGGCTCGCAAGGTTGTCGTGCCCGGGCCCACGCTGATTTCGCAGTCGTCGAACTCCGCGCGCAGCAAGGCACCTGCCTGACCTGCGAAAGTGATCTCATACGTTCGTGGTTGCACCGGTTCGCGCCTCGCAGTCGACAGACCTTGACGGGTGGTGTGAGCATGCCCTGTAGCCCTGTGGACGTCATCACCCTCTGAAGGGTTAGAGCGCACGGGCGGGTGGGCTGGTGCCGGTCGGGGCCAGCGGGCGCTGCGGCGGTATCCGCCGGGGAGGTCGCGGTGCCGTGCTGCCCGGGCGCGGCCACGAGCGCTCTGGATTGCGATCGTGCTGCTGCCTATGATCGGGAAAGTAGCGAACCTAGGCTTGCGCATTGGCGGCGGGCGGGACTGCGGGGACGTGGTGGCACAGCGCTCGGCGATGGGGCCGGATGCCCCGCAGAGTGCGCGGTTCGCGCAGGCGAAGTTCCGCCCGACGATCCTGCCTACGACGCTTGTCACGCGGTCGGCGCTGCATGGGCGGCTGGCGGCGGGAGCCAGCCAGCGGCTGACGGTGGTGGTGGGGTCGGCCGGTGCTGGCAAGAGCGTGCTGTTGTCGAGCTGGGCGGCGGGCCGGCAGCCGGCCGTGACGTCGTGGTTGTCCTGTGATGAGGCTGATGCGGATCCGGTCCGGTTTTGGGCGGCTTTCATCGAGGCGCCACGGGCGGTGGCGCTGGGGTTTGGCGCCGATGCCGGCGAACTGCTGGCGATGGACGGCGCGATGTCGGCCGATGTCACCGCCTCAATCGCGAACGACGCTGCCAAGCTGCCCGCTGGATCGGCGATCGTCGTGGACGACTTCCACACCGCCGCGGTTACAGCCGCACGGGCCATGACCGATCTGGTGGACCGCTGGCCGGCCAAGACCGCGCAGCTAGTGCTGGCCGGCCGCGCTGATCCGCCGCTGCGGCTGCACCGGCTGCGCCTCTCGGGTGAGCTGTGCGAGCTGCGTGACCGCGACCTGTATCTGTCGCTTGCCGAGAGCCGTGCCCTGCTGGCGAACTTCGGCGTAGAAGTCGCCCCAGATGAGCTGGCCATCCTGCACCGGCGCAGCGAGGGCTGGGCCGCCGCTGTCCAGATGGCCGCGCTGACGCTGCGCGGCACCAAAGATCAGGCGGCGGCGACGCGGGCGCTGAATGTCCGTAGCCACGCGATCGCGGAGTACTTCATCTCCGAGGTTCTCCAGCAGCAGCCACCTGAGGTAGCGGCCTTCATGCTTGATACCTCTGTTCTGGACGAGCTGACCGCTGAGGCTTGCGCTGCGGTGACCGGCAGGCGGGACGCGGCGGCGCTGCTCCACGGCATCGACGCGGCGAACCTGTTCATGGTGGCGCTCGATGATGACCGGACGGCCTACCGGTACCACCATCTCGTGGGTGAGATGCTGCGCGCCGAGCTGCGTGCCACCGACCGGTCCCGGGAGCTCGCACTGCAGCTGCGAGCGGCGGAATGGCTGGAGTCCACGGGCGATACGCGGCGTGCGACCCGCCACTTCCTGGCCGCGCAGCAGGCCGACCGGGCGCTGGCCCTGCTGCAGGACCGGGTTATCACCGACTTCCTGCACGACCCGGCGGTGCCAGCGGCGCTGGACCTCAGCACGGTTAACCCGTCGCTGCTGACGGGCGCCCCGGATCGGCTGCTGGCTCTGGCGGCTGACCTGCTGCTGTGGGGTGACTGGGTTCGCGGCGGGGAGTACCTGGACCTGCTTGAGCGCACCCAGCCGCCGATCCCGCCCGATTCGCGGCTGGCGGCCCGGCTCGCGGCGATGCGGTCGCTGCGCCATGCGCTGACCGGCGAGGTGGGCGAAGCGTTGCGCCAGGCCCTGGTCGCGCGGGACATCGAGGAGCGGACCGTAGCCGCGGATGAGTGGAACGCCGCCGTGCCGATGATCCTGCTGCGGGTCTACACATGGCTGGAGGACTTCGGGGCGGTCGAGCGCGAGGCGGCCACCGCCTGTGCGATGCCCTCGCTCGCCGAACCGGTCAAGCTGGTGCTGGTGCGCGGGGCACAAGCGCTCGCCTGGTTCGACGCTGGCCGCATCGCCGAGGCCGCCGAGGCCGCCAGCGCGGCTGACGCGGCCGCGAGGCGACTGGGATTCGGGCAGCACCCCTTCACCATCGACTACCTGCGCACTTTGGCGGGTACTGCTCTGGAGTGCCGGGACCTCGACACAGCAGAGCAGCTCACCGAGCGCGCGCTGTCGATAGCCGAGCGCGGGCGGCCCGCCTTCGAGTTCCTCGCCCTGCTCGACCGGGCCGCGACCTGGGCCGCCCGCGGGCAGATCCACGACGCGCTCACAACTGTCGAGACGGCCCGCCTCGTCCTGGCCGGGACCAGGTCCGCGCTCCTCGCCCGGGCCGACGAACTGGAGGCCCTGCTCCGCCTTTCGCTCGGCGACCTCCACACCCCGGCCGAGCTGGCAGGCGGGCTGCCCGCCGCCCGCCGGGACCTGCTGCTGGCCAGAATCGCCCTCGCCACTGGAGCTCACCGGGCCGCGCTGGAATACCTGACGGCGCTACCGCAGAAGGATGTGACACCGCGAGCCGCGCTGGTACGCCAGATACTCCTGGCCGCCGCCGCGATCGAGCGCAGCGACCCTGCGGCCGCTGGCATCGTCGGCGGCGTACTGCAAACAGCCCGCCACGGGCGATTCCTCAACACGGTCGTCACAACCGCGCCCCAGGTGACGGCCTACCTGGTTGAGCATTCGGCGGATATGCGGCCGGACCCCTTTGTCGAGCGGCTGATCGTCGCGGCCCTGGAGGTGCGCGCCACGCAGCCAGGCACCGCACAATCGCATGGCGTGCCCGCAGGATCGCTGACCGCGGCCGAGCTTCGGATCCTGAAGCTCTTGCCCACCAGCACGTATCTGCAGATCGCCGCCACGCTCTTCGTCTCGCGCAACACCGTCAAGGCCCACCTGCGGTCGGTCTACCAGAAGCTGGGGGTGGCCTCGCGCTCGGAAGCCATTGAACGAGCGGTGGATCTGCGCCTGCTCTGAGACCGTCCTAGCGAGCTCTTCTGCCAGGCGCGAGCCACGCCGCGGCATAGGCGGCGACGATCCCGGACCATATCACCTCCGGATGGGTGCCCGGCTCGCGTTGGTGACCACTTGGCCGGTACGCCCAGATCTGGCATGATCTGCGCGCGGTCACCCTTGTAGCCGGTATCGCTATCAGGCGCTCAAAGTCCGCGATCTGATTTCCTACCGGAACGGTGGAAAAGGCTGCGCGCGATGGCCGATAAGGCCAAGCGAACCGTGAGTGAGTATGCATGGCTGTGCATAAAACGCGCGCATGTGCAACGCCCGCTATTCGGCATGAGTGCTTTTCCGCCTGTTCCGGCGCGGTCGTCGTCATCTGGGGTGCTGCCCGCAGCGTGAGCGACGAACCGCGGGGGAGCAAGCCCGTGCTTGCTTGCAGGGCGGACAAAGACCGAGGCGGTCACGCACTGTCCCCTGGCCACCACCCGGCAAGATCCCCGTCAAGGCTGTGCCCGTGGTGGCGCCTGCCGTCCTGACCTGGGCTAAGACGGCTTAGTCCGGCAGCTTCGCGATTGACGGCGCCTAAGCCATCTGGCAG
>Ga0307474_10003249_pt1 | contig 11719 bp, 11 predicted proteins | sample atmos_gasesECM1C_2_FD_203312 | JGI IMG/M metagenome (GOLD analysis project Ga0307474, IMG submission 203312) | Hardwood forest soil microbial communities from Morgan-Monroe State Forest, Indiana, United States - atmos_gasesECM1C_05 | ecosystem: Environmental > Terrestrial > Soil > Temperate... | reverse complement strand
CCTCCTGACCTGCTTGTCCGTGACCAATCTGCCTCCGTCCACAAGACCGGAACCAGCTTGGCTTAAGTTGTCGTTGATCGGGAAATCTAATTGTCGTCGGTCGGGATTTCTAATTGTCGCTCATCAGGCGTGAAGCACTCGTCGTGGCTCGACCGGGGGCAGGGTCTCTTCAAGCAGTGGGCTATGCAGGTTGAAAACCGATACAGAATCACTGGCGTTACGAATCCGATCATTTGCGAGCTAGCCACTGCATGCCTAGGGAGGATTCATACGAGGATTCATACAATGAGGAGCGGATCAACGGCGAAAACGGACTCCTGCTGACTCCGACGATGGATCAGCTCTAATCGCGGTTTTTATCAGATGCGAAGATTCAGGCTATTGATCGTCTCACCCGATGCCCATCCTCCCTCGCTGAACCTGATGGGAGTAGCGACGGACCGCATCATCAACGTGGGAACGTTGACAGAGATCCAAAAGCAGTTTCTTGATTACCGAGAATCGGTTCCATTGCAGGCTCGCCACTAGACGTTCCTTTCCCCATGGCAGAGCGAGTACAGTTGCAATACTTAAGAACTTGTCCCAATTGTCCCAAAATCCTCAAAAACCGGATTTTTATTTCACCATCATTTGCGCTGAAGAGACGAGCCAGAATTTTTGGGTTGCTTCGGCCCCGTGTAAGTTAAACGTACGCAAACATTTACCGAATTTCCAGGTTTCTTGGCAGAATTGAACAGGTGCCAGCTTCGATTCCCCGTAGCGCTACCAACTCCAAATTCGAGGCCTGCCTGTAATAATCCGCCGTCCCCAGCGTCTTATCTATTTAAACAGGAGCTAGGAGGCGTACCCTGCTGAGCGGACTAGAGGAACCGAAAATCGCGATTCCGTACGAGGTCGATCATGCCTTTCGAGCGTACCACGCTCTTGTGTTTCGGACGGCTTACCGGATCACGGGCAATACTGCGGATGCGGAAGATGTGTTGCAAACCATTTTTCTGCGCCTACTCCGCCGAGGTGCGAAGAACTCGGATTCCATTCAAGATCCCGAAACCTATCTGCGCCGGGCGGCAATTAATACCGCGCTGGATGTGATTCGATCTCGACAGACCGAGCAGACGGTACCTCTTCTGGAAGACGGCTTGGGCCTGCCGCGAACCGCGCCCGCGCAAGACCGTGATTACGGCCTCCGGCGAGCCTTGGCTGGGGCCATCGCTCGGCTGAAGCCGCGACCGGCGGAAATCTTTGCGTTTCGATTCCTTGAGGGCTTCAGCAATCGGCAGATTGCGGAAATGCTCGGCATCTCACAAGTGTTGGTGGCGGTTATCGTACATCGCACTCGTCTACAGCTCCAGAGTGAGCTTCGTCCGTACCTGTCCGTACGCACCTGACAGTCAGACTAGGAGAAATATCGTGAGCGATCATAAATTCGACCGGCTACTCTCGGAGATTCGAAGTGAACATGTGGACGATCAAGTGGTTTCGCAGGCCGCCGAGCGCGTGTGGAGCTCGATCGCAGCTTCTCCAACTGCCCAACCGAGCATCCGCACCCTGCGGAGCTGTGAGGATTTTCAGACACTGATCCCGGCGTATGTCGATAAGAGTCTGCCGGAGGCGCGCTGGTTGCTGCTCGAAGACCATTTGCACCAGTGTGTGGCCTGTCGGCAGGCCGTTCAGCAGGTCCGTAACCGCCGACTGCAGCCAGTATCGCAATCTGCGTGGAAAGCGAGGCCAGCCTTTCCGGTGTGGCAGTGGGCCATGGGCGCGGCCGCAGCCATTTTTGTTGCAGTTACGTCGCTCGCGCTGGTCAATGGTCTTTTCCCCGGCCAGTCCGCGATTCGCGGCGCCGTCCAGAATGTGGATGGGGCACTATACGCCGTTTCTGACGAGCAAGTGCGCGTGATTCCGGCGGGCTACACGATCAGGAATGGAGATGAGATCCGCACTGCCAAAGGGTCGAATGCGGTAGTTCGGCTGCTTGACGGATCGCTGGTTGAGATGGGTGAGCGCTCCGATCTGTCGGTGTCGCGCGAATGGAAGGGGACGACGATTCATTTGGAGGGTGGTCGTATCATCGTCCAGGCCGCCAAGCAGCACACCAGCCGCCTTTATGTTGCGACCGATGATTGCCTCGTCTCTGTAAAGGGAACAATTTTTTCCGTGAACCACGGTACCAAGGGGTCTCGGGTCGCGGTGATAGAGGGCGTGGTTCGGGTCGCGTATGGTGAGCGGACGACCGACCTGCACGCTGGCGAGGAAGAGACTTCGAGCTCCGCTCTGTCTAAGGTTCCAATCAAGAACGAGATTGCCTGGAGCCGCAACTCCGCGAAATATCTTGCCCTGCTCGGAGACTTCGCCCTCCTGCAAAAACAGCTTGAAGCGATTCCCGGACCGGGGTTGCGCTACAGCTCCGATCTTCTACCTTATGTTCCAGATCGCACCGCCGTTTATGCCGCTATTCCTAATCTGGCCGATACTCTGGGTGAAGCCAGCCAGCTTTTCCAGGAACGGTTGGAGAAGAGTCCGGCGCTGCGGAACTGGTGGAAAGAGCAGCAACGTGGCAAGGGGCCGAAGTTGGCGGATGTGGTCGAGCAGTTAAAGACTTTCAGCGGCTACCTAGGAGACGAGATTGTGTTTGCGGTGGCGAAAGATGGGCCGACCTACAGCGCACCAGTGGTGCTCGCGAAGGTAAAGCAGCCGGGGTTGGAGTCTTTCCTGAACAAAGAGATGAAGCGGGTCAACGCGAACAGTAGTGGGGCTGCGCTTCAGTTGGTGCGTGATCCTTCGGCGATTTCATCGTCGGCTGGACGACCGTTCCTGGTTTATTTGCATAACGATATGCTGGTTGCCAGTCCGGATGCTGGGGAACTGCAACGAGCGGCCGCGCGGATTCAGGGGTCTGGCCCCAGCCGTTTCAGCCAAACGCCGCTTTATCAGCAAGTGGTTCATTCCTACGAGCAAGGGGCGGGCTGGCTGCTCTACGTGGATATGGAACAAATTGTCGCGCAACACGTACAAGATGACAACGGCACCCAACCACCGCCGGGACTAGGGGACCTAAGATACCTGATGATGGAACGCCGCGAGGTCGGGGGCAAGACGGAAAATCGGGCGTCGCTGACGTTCGCTTCTGAGCGGCAAGGCATCGCTTCCTGGCTGGCCGCACCCGCTTCCATGGGAGCCTTGGAGTTCATCTCGCCCGATGCGAGCATGGTGAATGCAGCGGTGACCAAGAACCCCAGGAGCATCGTGGAAGAGATGCTCCAGATGGCCGCCGGCGGAGATGCAAACTTTTCCCGGGAGCTGTCAAAGTTTGAAACAAAAACTGGAGTGGACGTTCTGGATGACATAGCGGTGCCTCTGGGCGGTGAAGTGGCTTTTGCGTTTGATGGTCCGGTGCTGCCAACGCCGCGCTGGAAGCTGGTTTTCGAAGTGTATGATCCATCCACCTTGCAATCGACGATCGGCAAACTGGTGGACAGTTTCAATCGGCAAGCGACTTCGACGGATGGCACGCTGCAACTCGCCCAGCAGCAGGTTGGTTCGCAGACTTACTACACCGTGCGGAATTCGAAGCAGTCGGGTTTCGAAATCGGCTACGCCTACGTAGATAGCTATCTGATCGCGGCGCCTGATGTTGCCACGCTCTCCAAAGCGATTCGCGACCGGCAGGCGGGAAATACGCTGACGCATTCGCAAACCTTCCAGGCTCTTCTGCCTAGCGACGGTTATACGAATTTCTCTGCGATCTTTTATCACAACATCGGTCCAGTGGTCGGGCCGTTAGTGGATCAGATGAAAGCGGTCGGAACGCTCACGCCGCAGCAGCAGCAATCCATTGCCACGCTTCAGGCGAACACCGCGCCCGGATTGATCTATGTTTATGGAGAGCCCGACCGGATCGTGGTGGCAAGCGACACTGGCTTCATGGGCTTCGACCTCGGTACTCTTATGACTTTGGGCCAGGGCGGCTTGTTTCCACAGCAGATGTTTCTGGAAAAGGGCGTGAGCTCTCACGGTTCGACCCAATAGTAAGACCAGGCAGAACATGAGTACAGCGGTCCACCCCGGAGCAGCAGACGGCACAAGTGAGCAAGCTGCCTCTGGTCCGGGAACGCCAGTTATCGACCTGAGGGGCATCTCTGTTCAGTTCGGCAGTCGTGAGATTCTGAAAAACCTTGTGTGCTCTCTTCGCGGGCGGGCGATCGGACTGCTTGGTCCTAACGGCGCTGGAAAATCCACGCTGATCAATACCCTTCTGGGTTTCTACAAGCCCTCTTCCGGCTCGGCATCGGTGCTGGGACATAACATCCGAACGGAGACACGGAAGATTCGCAGTCTGGTCGGTTACATGCCTGAGAATGACGCATTCATTTCGAAGATGAGTGCGGTCTCGTTTGTGCAAGTGATGGCGGAGCTTTCCGGCTTGCCTGCGGCGGCGGCACTCGAAAGGGCACATGAGGCGCTCTTTTGCGTTGGACTGGCTGAGGCACGCTATCGCGAACTGGGGACGTATTCGCTCGGAATGAAGCAGTTGGCGAAGCTAGCCCAGGCGATCGCCCACGGACCCAAGCTTTTGATTCTCGACGAACCGACGAACGGTCTTGATCCCTCCGCGCGGCAGCGCATGATCCGCATGATTCGCGACATCCGTGGCAGCCAGCAGCTGCAGATTGTGCTGTGCTCGCATCTTCTGCGTGATGTCGAAGATACCTGCGAGGAGGTGTTGATTTTGAATCAGGGCCGGATTGCGCATTACTCGAACCTGGAGGAAGAGCGCAAGGCTAATAAAAGATTCCTGGAGCTCGAGACTTACGGGGCCAATGGCGATTTCACCCAGGCCATAGAACAACTTGGTTGCGAGTGTGCCACGGCCGCGAATCGGCTAAAGATGATCCTCGCCGACGGCATCGAGATTCGCGATATTTTTCGCATTGCTGGGGAGCACGATGTGCGCATCCGGCGGCTCAACTTCCGCCGCGACACTCTCGAGGACATTTTCTTGAAAGCGATGGAGAGTTGATATGCAAACGAAACCATCGGCAATTTTATTGCTGCTGTGGTCGCTTCAGATGAGCTTCTTCACACTGCCGGCCGTCGCGCAGAAAGGCGCGCCAGTCAGTGATTCCCCGGAAATCACGTTGCACAGTTCGTCCAATCTGGTCGTGGTTGATGTGATCGCTCTGAGTGCTAAGATCGGCCTTCCGGACAAGACGTTGAAGCGAGACGATTTTAGAATCTTTGACAATGGTCAGCCGGTTTCGATCAATACATTTGACAGCGGGGCAAAATTTACAACTCGGCCCCTTGCACTGTGGTTTGTTGTCCAATGCAACATGCGGGGTTACGAGGCGAAAGGTTCGGGCTTGTTTGCAGGAAAAATCAGTCTTCTCAAGCGCCCTCTGAAGGACTTGGAGAAACAAGATACGGTGGCTGTCGCGCACTGGTGCGACGATGGGCAATCCAATCTTGACGTGCTGCCAACAAGCGACATCGACGAAACGGCCACCACCTTAGAGCAGGTGCTCGTGCCCATGCCAGACACAAACGACCACGGTAGAACAGGCGAGCTGGCGCTGCAAAAGACGTTGCAACTGATCATTGATGCTACTCACTCCCTAGTGCCCGAACCATTGCCGGTGGTGATCTTCCTCTATGGCGACTACAGCGGAATGGACCGATCGGAGGCCAATCACTTCATAGACGAGTTACTGGAGACCTCGGCTGTCGCCTATGGCCTGAGGGACGTCCGGTCGCCGCGAATATGGTTGATAGGCGAACAGGGAGCCGTTGCTAACTATATTGCGACCCAGACTGGCGGACAATACTTGAGAGTAACACCCAAAACCTATGCCAAGGGGTTGGAGGAAATTTTGCAGCAGCTCCATTGTCGCTACGAGTTGGGGTTTAAGCCGCAAGCCCTCGACGGCAAACGTCACAAGCTCCGCGTGGAACTGGCCGCCGCTGCGAAGAGCCGGCACAAAGGAGTGCGCCTGAGATCCCGCGCCGCCTATGTGCCGGTCGCTCTTCGTTAGCGACACTGACGAACGGATCACGGAAATGAGACCTACGAACGTAAAACAATTGCACCGCCCGGAGAACTGCAGTGGCCGTCTATAGACGCACTTACACGTCGTACTCCGGCGCGCTTACTCCGGCGTGGTCTCGCTTCCTGGTTTTGTTTCGCTACTCCAGGAGAAACCTGTTCCGCTCGAAGTTCCAGACCGGATTTTTCGTGCTCTGCTTTTTCTATCCCCTGCTCTGTCTGATCTGTATCTATCTCGCACATCACCTGAGTTTTCTTGAACGCTACAGCGGCAGCAATCAACTGCTCACCATCGACAACAAGTTCTTTTTTGTTTTCATCACTGTGCAGGGTGTTCTGGCGTTCATGCTGACTGCGTTCACCGGTCCGGGTCTGATTTCGCCCGACCTTGCCAATGGCGCGCTGCCCTTGTACTTCTGCCGCCCCTTCTCCCGGGCGGAATATGTGTTAGGGAAGGCATCTGTGCTGGCGATTCTGTTATCCGAGATTACGTGGGTTCCCGGTCTTGTCCTGTTCGCCGTGCAGGCGAGCCTCGCCGGATCCTCCTGGACATGGAATCATCTTTGGATCGTCAGCAGCCTCGTGCTTTCTTCTTTTCTGTGGATCGCTATTCTCTCGCTGCTGGCGATGGCTTTGTCTGCTTGGGTGAAGTGGAGAATTGTCGCTGGTGCGTTGCTGCTGGCAGTTTTGTTTTTCGGAGGCGGGTTCGGACAAGCGATCAATGCCGTGATGCGGACCCAGTCCGGGCACTTCATCGACATCGTTTACTTGATCGGCACGGTTTGGACTTCGCTGTTTCGAATTGACAACGATCGCGGTATTTCCTCCTCGGCTGCCTGGATCGCCTTGCTTATCTACTGCGGACTTTGTCTCGCTCTTCTCGTGCGCAAGGTCCGAGCCTACGAGGTGGTCAAGTGACTGAAGCGATCAAGAACGATTGCATCGTATTCGAAGACGTCTCGAAGTTCTACGGCGAGATTCTGGGAGTGAACCGCGTCAATCTCTCAATTCCACCAGGCGTCACCAGCCTGGTGGGCCCGAACGGATCTGGGAAGACGACGTTGATGAATTTAATGACGGGCCTGGTCCATCCCACACGTGGGCGGATCAGCGTCTTGGGCTTGAATCCGACGGAGCCAGAGAAGCTCTTCAAAATACTTGGCTACAGCACCCAGTTCGATTCCTTTCCCAAGGGCCTGACCGGATTTCAGTTTGTTTGTTCCTATCTCCGGCTGGGAGGCAGCGACGCTCAGGCTGTGGAACAACTGGCTTGGCGCGCCATCGAACGTGTGAACCTGATGGAAGCCGCCAACCGCAACGTCGCTGGTTATAGCAAAGGGATGCGTCAGCGCATCCGGCTCGCTCAAGCCTTGTGTAACAATCCGCGAGTCCTGGTGTTGGACGAACCTCTAAACGGCCTCGACCCGCTGGCTCGCGCGGAGATGATCGCTCTCTTCCGTGCGGTAGCGGGAGAGGGTTGTTACGTGATTATTTCGAGCCACATTCTTCACGAAGTCGATGCCATCTCGGATCAAGTCGTGATGTTGAGTAATGGGTATGTGGTGGCTGAGGGGCCGATCCACAGCTTGCGCAGTGAAATCCGCGAGCAGCCCGCGCAGATTATTGTCCGCTGCGACCGGCCGCGCGAGCTTGCCTCTGAGGTGCTGAAGTCGGAGCAAACCATGGAAGTCCGAATTCACAACGACGGGCGTGGCCTGTTGATCAAAACACTGGACGCGGACCGCTTCTATCTCATGCTCAATCACATTGCCTTGAACGGGATCGGAATCGAATCGGTCACACCCGCCGACGATGATGTGAACTCCATCTACGAATATCTGATCGGCAATGAAGAGGTAGTGCGATGACCAAGCTCTGGTGGGCACAAATCAAGTCCGTCATCCGCCTGGAAATAAAGAAGACGTTGTTTGCGCGACGCGGCTTGTGGATCTACATCCTAGCGCTGTTACCGCTGCTTCTTTTCACCGCCCATACCGTACTAACTTCCCACCAGCGAGCGCGGAGTCGTCAGCTTGCCATCGGGAATGAGAAAGCCTTGACCTACCGAGATCTCCTTGCCATAAAGACGGGGATGACGAGCCAGGAAGTAATCACGCAACTGGGAAATCCGCCGGTACGTTTTCATTGGAACCAACAAAGGCCGCTCAAGTCCGGCGAAGGCGAAGTGATTCACCACGAGAACTACCACTATTCCGACGGAGTCAACGACCTGTATATCGATTTCGCGGATGGAAAAGCCAGCAACGTTCATATCCGCGAAGGTTACAACCTCGCCCAGGATTCCGTCGTTTTCGCGGGGGTATTCCAGTTTTTCTATCTAAGGCTCGGGATCTTTTTCGGCTGCCTGGGAATCTTCATGAATCTGTTCCGCGGCGAAATCCTCGATAAGAGTCTGCACTTCTATTTTCTCGCCCCCATTCGCCGCGACGTGCTCATGGTAGGAAAGTTCCTGGCCGGATTGTTGGCTACATGCACCATCTTTGTGACCAGCGAATTGCTACAGATGATTGCTTTCAACTGGCAGTTTAGTCCGAATGTGCGGGATCTCTACCTCCATCAGAACCACGGTCTGGCGCAGTCTGCGACGTACTTGGGTATCACCGCCCTGGCTTGCCTCGGTTATGGATCTTTCTTCCTCGCCGCCGGAATCTTGTTCCGCAATCCAATTCTTCCGGCCGCGGCAATCCTGGTCTGGGAAGCAGCAAATCCGTTTCTGCCGGCCTTGCTCAAGAAGGTCAGCGTAATCTACTATCTGAGATCGCTGTGCCCCGTCGACATCCCCATCCCTCCCAGTACGCCCTCGCTTCTGTCGCTGCTGGTCTCCAATCCCGATCCAGTCTCCACGCCAGTCGCGATCCTCAGCGTCGTAATCGTGGCGCTCCTGGTCCTGTATGTCTCCAGCTTTCAAGTCCGACGCATGGAAATCAATTACACAACCGAGTGACGCACAGTGCGCTAAGATCGGCGATCTGGGAGCTGAGAGCTTCCACTTCTCCAGGCTGATCTCAGAAAGATCCGGGAGAAGGGACGACGTGAGTTCTGTAAGCCAGGGGGATGGGGCTGAATGGTCGTGCAGGAGATTCTCGGGCACTCACATCTGAGCACGACAGCCGATTCGTACCTGCGCGTCGATCAACATGCGATGGTCACTGCATTGGAGAGGGCAAAGGCCAACAGAGCGAGCCAAGAAGCACCACTCGTGGCCCTCACCTAAAAGCTGCACATTTCGCCTTCGATTATGACGATGAAACGATCTCGGAACTCGAGCGCACCATTGCGCAAGCTTCCGCGGCCAGTCTGCACGGCCAAACACTGACGGGCACTATCTTGGAAAACGCGAGGCCCGTTTAATTCATCGAATGGTTGGCGCGAAATAGTGCGCCGTGAAAGGCTCCGGACTTCAGCAGGTGCAACTCCTGCCCTGGGAAATTGGTTTGCTCCACCCCGGTAGCGGTCGCTTCCTCAAGGGCTGAGTATTAGACCCATATGGCTGATTCCATTCGGCAGAACCCGGCAGTCTCGAACTTTACCTTCCGAGGGCGAACGGGGCCGCGCTGCTTACTGGAACTTGCCGAGCGCAATCGTGAACGGAATCCACTCCCGGATCCCGACACCTCCCGAATCGGATACCCTATCGAAGAAGGAGTTTTTCCCGTGGCCATTTTCCCTCCATCCTCCCAGCATTGGAATGCGGCTGCCTATGCCGCAAACGCTCATTTCGTGTCCGCCCTCGGGCAACCTGTGCTGGATTTGCTTCAGCCCCGGTCGGACGAACGGATCCTCGATTTGGGTTGCGGCGACGGCGCATTGACCGAAAAGCTGGTTGCGCTGGGTGCGCAGGTGGTAGGCATCGACCATTCTCCGGACATGATCGCAGCCGCTCGTCGGCTCGGCCTTGACGCGAGGGCAATGGATGCCCGTGCGCTGGTCTTTGAGAACGAATTCGACGGTGTCTTTTCCAATGCCGCCCTGCACTGGATCAAGGACGATCCGGACGCGCCAATTGCAGGTGCATTCCGCGCCCTCAGGATCGGAGGAAGGTTCGTGGGCGAATTGGGCGGGCATGCGTGCGTGGGCGCGATTACCGTCGCGTTAGTGGCCGCGCTGGAGCGCCGGGGCATCCGAGACGCGGCTTCGTGGATTCCGTGGTATTTCCCGACAGTCGAAGACTATGAACTACGGCTGCGACGGGCTGGTTTTGTGCCGCGAAGTGTACAACTGATTCCGCGACCCACCCCACTGCCAACCGGAATGCGCGGGTGGCTGGACACATTCGCCAATCCGTTCTCGGCCGCATTGCCGTGTGAGGAGCGCGGCGGTTTTCTTGATGAGGTTACAGCGCTGCTCAAGCCTGTTCTCTGCGATACAAACGGGAAGTGGACAGCGGATTACACTCGCCTGCGTTTTGCCGCAATAAAACCCTGACACAAACTCACGAGTTCGCGTCTTGGTAGGGTAACTGGGGTGGATATTGCAATTCTCATCGGGTCATCACCCGCGATTTCGTGCGCGGCCAATCGATTCGCCAGCGACCGCCCAGCACTGTTGCTCCGGTGGTCGCCGTACTCCGATTGGTGTGCGCAGACATGAATCTTTCTCCCCATTGGCCATCGGAAGCTGGAGACTGAACTCGGAGTATTCGAATTCTGGTGGAACTCTAGCTTTCGATTTCCCCGAACTGGATTGCTGGGGACTCGCCTCGGCAGCAAAGGCCATACGAGCTGCCAAATGCGAAACCACGGACTTTGCGCGAGCTCGTCGTGCCTTCGATTCGCAGCCGCAAGATCGCTCGGGCCCGGCGGTCTAATGTCCGGCACCGCGAAGGTGCGCTCAAGGCATTCGATTTCGGCAATAATCTCCTCGGCGTCCATTCCGTCCCAATATCCAACATAAGGGTACGCGATGGTCAAACCGAGCGGTATCTGCGTATTCCCCACAGTGGCCCGTTGGGGCCATTCCCACAGGTCGAGTCACACCGTAGGCTGGTGGTGAGCAGCTTTCGGGGGAGGGCTGATCGACGGGCGTCCTAAGACTCGATGAGTCTGGGGCGCTTTCTGTTGTGTTCGGGGAGAAGGGAATGAGTTTGTTCAGCAAAGGATCAAAAGACCGGAGCATTCAAGTCGGACTCGGGTCGGTTCTTTCAGTGGTAGTTCTCATTGCTACCGTCGGCTTCTACAAGTTTTCCCGGTATTTCCTGTGGTAAGTGGCGGTGACGCCACGTCGCACGTCCGAGGCATTCCCCCAGCACAAATCAGAACGTAGCCTGCTTGTGAGCCGTTCGGAGGCGGGCTTTTTGCCTGCGCGTCCCGTGACTCTAAAGAGTTCTGGGGCGCTTTGTTCTGCGCCTCTCGCCAACAATCAGCGACAGCCCCTGACCGCTCAGTCGGCGCCCCCCGATACTGCCGTCCATTGTTGCCTTTCCAGTGATTTGTGTGGAACACCATGCCCATTCCCCGCATCCAAATGTTGCCACGCTGTCTAGCGTTAACCTTCTTTTCGACCGAGTCTGTATCGAACATCCGCTCGATATGAGGAAACTGGCCGAAGTTTGGCACTGCACGCTCAGGCGTTTAGAAGATCGAATCCGCTACCTCTGCTGGAGAGGATTAACGGCACGAGATGACGAGTTGGGGGCACTCTTTTCGGACTACGATC
>Ga0307474_10003248_pt1 | contig 11721 bp, 11 predicted proteins | sample atmos_gasesECM1C_2_FD_203312 | JGI IMG/M metagenome (GOLD analysis project Ga0307474, IMG submission 203312) | Hardwood forest soil microbial communities from Morgan-Monroe State Forest, Indiana, United States - atmos_gasesECM1C_05 | ecosystem: Environmental > Terrestrial > Soil > Temperate... | reverse complement strand
GGATGCTTTGCCGACGCCTGCGCCACCGATTGCGCCGGCGATGAGGTTGATCAGGATCTGTTCCATCGTCGATCTCCCGTTGGGTCTAAGGAAATGTCTTCAAATGCACGGCGTCCGCGGAAATCTTGCCGTCCATCTCGGGCGCCGCGATGCTGCGAACGATGATAGCGGTCAGCGAAAATAGAATGGCGACGACTAGCCCGGTAACAGTTGCAGTCAGATATTGTTTTGACACTTTGTGCAACGCAGTTCCCCCGTGATGTGCATGATCCCTTCCCCAGGGTCACCGCAATGGCGTGAGTCGCGGGGCGGTTCGGTGGCGCGTCGACGGCAATACAGCGGCGGCATCAAAGCTAAAGTTCTGCAGCCGAAGCGTCGCGGCCCTATCCGCTAAGGTATGCGTGCCGACATAGCCGAGAGGGCTATGGCGTGGCTCGATTAAAGAGGGACAGCGCAGCTTGATGACATGGAAGCTTTGACCCCTGAAGCGTGTATTAGAGAGTCGAATATTCGTTTTTCGCGCCTTGAGGTGCGGGGAGGGCGGAAACCAGCCCAAACGCACCAGTGACAATTTCTGAGTCATGCAGAGGGGGGCACTGAGGACCCGCAAACGAGACTACCCGCCAGACCGCTTCGTTCGGGCTGCTGCTAACCGATTTGCTGACGAACTACGTGGCATGAAAGAAAACAGAAGCAGACGGCAAGGATTGGCGCGTGCGTTTCTTGCAGACAATTCAACACTCTTGGAGATCAGCCGGTATCAAGCGGGACGGGGATTCCTGAATTTCAAGACCGGTGCCTTAAACCACTCGGCCACCCTTCCGAGATTTGAAAACGCTTGGCTATTTGGTGCAAAGCGGAGACCAAATCAAGATTTTCGTACCGCTTTGCTACCGAACGTCTTGGCTCTTGTCTATTGCTGCCTGCAGCGCCGTCAACCGCTGCCGCAGCCTCGCGCTGCATATTCGCCACCAGGTGTGAACACTATCCATTATGATCGCTTTCAAGGGGTGACCAAGCCGTTGCTGGACGACCTTGGGCAGGTCACAAGGGGCGAGATGATCGTCAATTCGAAGGCCACCAAGGCGCTTAGGGTGACCGTCCCGCTTTCGCTGCCAAGCCGAGTTGACAAGGTGATCGAACGAACCGGAGCAAACGTGGAAGTGTCCTCAGGGAGACGACAGATGACAGATGTACTTGGCGCGACGAGAATCGCGTCCTGGGTGGGCTTATGCGCGCTTGGATTAGTGATGTGGATTGATGTTTCGGCGGGCGCCCGGGCCCAGGGCATACCTTCTGCCGAAGCGCGGCTAAAGGAGTTGAGCATCGCGCTACCGCCCGTGCCGCCTCCGGTGGCCAACTACGTCGATGCGGTGAGGGTCGGCAACTTGCTGTTCCTCGCGGGAAACACCCCGGCGGCTGATTGGAAGTACAAAGGCAAGCTGGGCAAGGACCTCACCGTACCAGAAGGCTATGATACTGCGCGACAGGTCGGTTTGATCATGTTGGCGAAGGTACGCCGTGAGCTTGGTAGCCTGGATCGTGTGAAACGCGTTGTCAAAGTCCTTGGGATGGTCAACTCCGCCGAAGTTTTTGGCGACCAGCCGAAGGTAATAAACGGATTTTCCGATTTGATGGTGGAGGTCTTCGGCGAGGCCATCGGCAAACATGCGCGGTCTGCTGTCGGGATGGCCGGCCTTCCGTTTAACAACGCTGTGGAGGTTGAGATGATAGTTGAAGTGGCGGAATGATCGGCCAACTAGCTGTCAGCTTTTTAGGTTTTCAGGCGATGCTTTGAACGCGGTCTTGAATCACACCGCCCGCTAGCGGAATCACTCTCTATTCAATTAATCGGTGAACGGGAGACAAGGCAATGTCCGCTTTCCCCCGCTCAAAAGCGGACATCGCAAAATCCTTGAGCCTTTTCGGTTCTGATTGAATCAGAACCGAGGCTCCAATCTTTTGTTTTGCGTTTTCTTTACGCGAACCGGTATCCACTTCGCTCGAAAACGCTATAGATTTACCAACCCCAACCGTAAGACCCGCAGACGTTCACCCAGCGAAAGCCGTTCCATCGCGTACAGTTGTTGCCACCCCAGCCCCAAGGACTGGTCGCAGCGACACCAACTGCGACGCCAGTCGCAACCGGCCAGCCCCAGCCGCCACCCCAGCCGCCGTTCCAACCCGGGCGTCCGACAGCGACGCCAGCCGCGACACGGCGTCCCGCCCAACCCGGACGTACTCCAGCACGCCAGCCGGGGCGTACGACAGCGGCGCGGCGAACGCCGCCTGTTGCCACGACACCGCGCGCCGCGAAGCCATGGCCCCTAACTCCCGCACCTCGAGCGCCCCCCCTTGCGGCGGCGACAGGGTCTGGAGTGAGCGCCACCAGCACTGCAATGATCCCAAGACCAGAAACGACAGCCGATGTCCTTTTGCGCATTTTCATAACTCCCTCTGATTTTTGGATGTACTCACCTGCACCGAGGCGCCGTCACCTTCGGCTACCTCGATTCACGAGGGCAAAAGCGGAACTCGCATCAACTTTTAACAATGCGACCGAGCCGGGAAGGTTGCTAGCGATCCCGCACGAAATGACGATCCTGCTAATGTTCGGCGCGCGTCGTTGCGGTAGGCTTTTCCGGCCGGCCGTCCACTTCAAACGCAACACCGCGAGAAGGCCACCAGCATTTTTTGCCCTTTGATGGGCCGGCGCGGTCCCCGCGAACGATCGGCCCATTGGTCAGCTGACGTCGCCGTTTGAATCGTTCGTTGCGATCCCCTCGAAAGCCTCGGCCGCCAGCTCTTTGGCGGAAGAGCCGATCGCATGGGAAGCGTCGCCGCCCGCTATTGTGGACACATCGCAGACGGCGGAGGCGGTCAGACGAACGGCGCTGGGTCTCGGTCGCGCGCCCTTCTTCATTGAAGGCCAGGCGCTCTGCCCCTCACTTGGCCTTTTTGTTCCTGCCTTTTTGCCTAGGAAACCGAGACGCCTGCCGAATTCAAGCCAGTCAGAAAAACGGTCTTTACAGAAGCGGGGTCGAATCCAAGCTCCTTGACATTTGGCGGGAAGGCTTCTGTGCCCTTCAATCGGATAGCCAAGTGTAATTGGTTGCAAAGATGGCCAACGATTTTTTCAAGTTGCTCCTGAGTCACGTTGCGTCTCCCTGCTTGCCTGATGCCTAAGCTCCCACAGCATGCCTCCTTGGGTGGCGCCTGATGATGTCCGTTGAGCGGAGAGATACAAGTGGCACGTAGAAATCGCGCCACTCAGAACCAGCTCGGGTACGGGAACGGCACCGGCCTGAAGGTCGCGGTCCCCGGCGGCGAATAGAGAGGATTCCGGGCGCAACGGTCCGAGCCGGTGTTGTCCCAAAGGCCTCGTGCCCGCCACGCGCTCCAAGCCTGGTAATCGTACACCTTGCTGTGGGGATTTCCCGGCTCGATCGTCGCACAATAGGTGCTGATACCGGGCAGGCTGTCGATTTGTTTTTGCCGAGCCATCGCCGGCTCTGTTGCCAAAGCAAGAACCATCACGGCGCCTAGAATTCTGAAATTCACCACCGACGCTCCTTTTCATTCTGTTGCGATTACTCTGGACCCAATTTTGGATCTAAACCATCCACAACAGGACATGCCAGAATTTGCTGGACGCGTTCAAGCTTACTTGGGGCATCACGAAACTCAATCATCCCATTAATACCTTCGGCAATAGCTCACGCCTGTTCTTGCTTTCAATAAAATACACCGAATGGAACCATGTGACCTGGCTGAAGTTAAAGCCTCACCTACTCGACGGCTGGCCCGCCGCACACTGGGCTGCAGTCTTGCGAGACGCAATTGCGGGGTTATCGATGCTCAGATTTAGCTTGTTGATGTTGATGCTGCTTGGGCCATCCGTCGCTTTGGCGCAGCACGCCGGCACAACCCAGGAGCAGCGCGCCTGCTCCCGAGACGCTAATCATTTTTGCCGAAAGGACCTCGGCGACGACAATGCCGTGCAGCAGTGCCTGCAGCAAAATCGCAACCGATTGTCGATGTCTTGCCGCAGGGTTTTCGAGAGCCACGGGATGTAGCGCTGCTCGCGCCGCCTGCATTGCCTGCGGAAATAGCGCGGGCGAATCGACTCGCAGCGGTTAGAGTATCAACTGAGTCGTTTCGCCTTGATCGCGAGTGAGTCGCGATCCGCGCTTTTCCAGTTCCAACAGGGAACTCGTGACTCGAATGATACTATCGAGGTTTATTTGCTCGCGCCTTGTGACTAAGAGCCGTCGCTCACCTGATCTGTGAGATGATTGCATCGATGATTCCTGAAGGAGTTTTCGATGTCGAAGTTCGCGATTGGCGATAGAGTCGAAGCAACCAGTGATCATAAGGACGGTGTGGTCGTTGCCGTATTCTCGACCGTGGAGGGCAATTTCAGATACGCGGTCGATATGGAAGGCTATGGCGCGCTTCAGTTCGTGGCCGAAGAGAAATTGATCTTCTGCCCCACCGACCAGCTACCCGGCGGGCCGGTATGGACGAACCACTGAAACGCGAAAATTTCTAAGCGTTTGAAGATCGCGTGGCCGTGTGTGAATTAGAACACACTTCACGAGCACGAATCATCGTAAGTTGGACTCCGCCGTAGGCATGCGGCGTTTCCTCCCTGACTTGAGCCCGTCGCAAATGGCGGGCTTTTTGCGATCTTGGATCGAGGCTGATCGAGGCGCACTCATTCCCGAACTGGTCGAGCAGATCCAAGCGGCTCACGCGCGGGCTCACCCGTCCGGGTCCGTTCCATCATCGAACTGAGGCCCATGATGATCAGCGGAATCACCAGCGCAACATAGGCGTTGTCGATGCCGAACGGATTGCCCATCGCGAACCATGCAATGGTCGCCACCAGCGAACAGAGGATGCTGAGCAGAGCCCCGGTCCTGGTGCCGAAGTTCGGCGCGTAGAAGACGAGCAACACCAGCACCGACAACGAGGCCCTGATTGCCTTCGCCAGGAAAGTCACCTGCAGAACGTTCGGCGTATAAATCGCCAACGCGATCGGAAGTAGCCCGACGACGATGGTCGTGACACGAATGAAAGTCAGCGATCGCCTGTCATCTCCTTTCGTCGCTACAAACCGAGTGTAGAAATCCTTGTAAAGCAGCGTCGCCGTTGCAACGCTGATTGCAGCGATCGAGCCAAACAGCGAGGCGGCCAGTCCCGCAGCCACCACGCCCGCCAACAGGCCATGCATGTTCGCAATCAGGGCAGGGAGGGCGTTGATCGATTTGATATCGGGGTACAGCGCCAGCGAGCACATCCCGACCAGCGCTGTCGCGATCCCGAACGGCACCATCAACAGCGCTGTATAAAGACTCGCGGCCCTGGCCTTTTGCGGCGTTTCGACCGTATTGATGGCCTGGATGACGTATTGCGTGGAAAAGGTGGCGCCGACGCCGGCGATGAACCATGCAAAGATCTGGCTCAAACCCACGTTCGTCCAGGAAAACATTTCGGCAGGAAGACGAGCCTGCAGCCCATGAAACCCGCCGACTTTCGCGAGCCCGAAATAGACTGCGACAGCGATGCCGACATACTTCACGAGTGAATGGATGACGTTGGTGTAGACCACCGATTTCATTCCGCCCAGGAAAACGTAGAAAACCGCAACGATGCCGCAAATGACGGTGGCGAGCGTGCGATCAACCCCGAGCAGCACGCTCAGGATCGCGCCGCCGCCCGCATACAACGCCACCGCAACGATCTGCAGGGCAAAGATCATCACCAGCGAGGTGGCAATTTTGGTCTGCGGCCCGTACACCTCGGCGAACACCGCCGATATCGTGTTGTGCCCGGACTCCTTGTATTTCCCGGCCAGGAAATAGGCATAAAACAGGAAGCCGACCCCGAGCGCGATGATGTTCCAGGCCGCCGAGATGCCGAACTTGAAGGCTTCCTGGGCCGTGCCGACGCTCGCCGACGTGCCGATGAATTCGGACATCAGCATCAAGCCGACCAGAGCGGCGGGCACTCCCGCATGACCGCTGGTGCCGGATGTGAATGTCGTGGTCGTCGTGACGGAGCGCTGAACAATGGTCGTAAGCAGGCCGAGGCCGGCCATGTATACGATCACGACGAGAAGAGCCAGATAGTTCGCTTGCATTCCTTCAGGTCCTTTTCCAGGCCGTAAGCTCGATCATCGAAAGAACCGATGCAATAAGCGAACGATCCAAGCGTCAGGATGCCCCGTCGTGTTGATTGGCTGCGACCGCGCGTCAAGCCGCCAAGGGACGACGCTCGGCCCTTTAGGGATATGGCGGCAAGGCCACGGGTAAGGACAGCAGCGTTGAGGTGAGCGAGAAGCGCAACCTCGCTAACCAGCGTCACAATACCTCTTTGCAACCGACTGAGTAGGCTGCCCTTTGTACCGGGACGCGGGCCGACGCCTGGAGCGACCCGTCGCGCTTCCGTTTCGACGAAAGCCGATGCAGATCGGCAGTTGAGCGATCGCCTGCAGAGGTCGATTTCCTCAAGATTCGAGGACGACGCCATGCTCCTGCGCAAATCGACCTTGTTAAAGAAGCAACGTTCGGTTTACCAACCGTCGGCTCTCCCCATTTCCGCCGCCTTCGGGCTGCGGTATGTTGATCAATTGATGCGGGAAGCGGGCCGCATCGGGGGCACCTGGCGAAAACGCGCAACACGGCGTGCGGCCAGTGGAATGGTAGTCGGGGCGAATGGGGATTCGACGGGCAGATCCTTGTTTTCTTGGCGCGGCGCGCGCTGTCGCGGCTGCAGCCATTTGCGTTTTCCTCACCAATTGTTCCTCTTCCAGCCTCTTAAGCCAGGTTGATCCCAAATATGGCGTGGCCTCAAGCCCCCGCGTCGTCGAGTTCGGCGAGCCGGTGCCGAAGGGTGGGGGCACCTACCGCGTGGGCAAGCCCTATATGGTGGCAGGTCGCATCTACGTTCCCGAGGAGGACGTCCACTATCGTGAAGAGGGCCTTGCCTCGTGGTACGGCGAGGATTTCCACGGCCGGCTGACGGCCAATGGCGAAGTATTTGACATGGGTTCGCTGAGCGCTGCCCATCCGACCCTCCCGATGCCCTGTTACGTGCGGGTGACCAATCTCAGCAATGGCAAGTCCCTGATCGTTCGCGTCAACGACCGCGGCCCCTATATCGGCAACAGGGTGATGGACGTCTCGAGCCGGGCGGCCGAACTCCTGGAATTCAAGTCGAGCGGGGTGGCGCGGGTACGGGTCGAATATGTCGCCCGGGCGCCACTCGAAGGTTCCGACGATCTCCAGCTCATGGCGACGCTGCGGACCGGTGTGCCGGCGCCTTCACCGTCGCTGGTCAGGGTGGCATCCGCACGTCCGTTCGTTCCGGAAATTCCTTCCTCCGGGCGTCCCATACGGGGTGAGATTCCGCTCCCCGAAGGCAGGCCCTATAACCTTGGCAACAGCTCGGCCGACCAGGGCTTAACGTCGGCGCCATCCGAAACCGCGGGTATGCGTTCGCGGTCCGCCTCTCGGGCACTGGAAAATTCGCACGCGGCGGCCCATGACATCGACGACCGCAGTGCCGCGAGCGTCAGACCAGTGTCCGCCTACGCTCCGATCGAGCCCCAAACCTCACGCGACCTGCTGTTTGGACGCGGACTGTACTGAGCCGGGCTCTCAATCCCCTGTTGCGATTGACCGGGTTCCGGCGAGCGCTGCGTTTTGGACCGGTAAAGCCGTTTGAACGGCAAACCCGCGCCGCTTAGCGCATAAAGGCCGTGTTGTTTGCGCAACTTCCAACTGTTAGAACCCCGGGTCAGGGTAACCCGATGACAGTCAACCACTTTCTGAAATCGTGCTCGGCGGGCGGAACCTCCTGGCATCGCCTGATTGCCGCCGTGCTGGTCCTGGCGGTGGGTTGCGGCAGCGCCGTCTACGCCGCCAACAACAGTATCCAGGGCGCCAAAAAGGAGGAGGGCGGATTTGACGGCGACGCACCGACCGCGATCCTCATCGAAGCGACCAGCGGCAGCGTCCTGTTCGAGAAGAACGCCGACGAGCTGCGGGCGCCTTCCAGCATGATGAAATTGATGACGGCGGAAGTGGTCTTTCATGCGCTCACACAGGGTGACATCAAGCTGACCGACGAATATCGAATCAGCGAGAACGCCTGGCGCAGAGGTGGCGCCCCATCGGGCGGCTCGACCATGTTCGCCGCCATCAACAGCAAGGTCTCGGTGGACGATCTCTTGCACGGCGCCATTATTCAGAGCGGCAATGATTCCTGCATCGCGCTTGCCGAAGGCATCGCCGGCAACGAGCGTCTTTTCGCCACTGAGATGATGACCAAGCGCGCACGCGAGCTCGGCTTGCCGCGGTCGACTTTTGCCAATTCCAACGGTCTGCCGGATCCCGGCAACAAGATGACGGTGCGGGAACTTGCCAAGCTCGCACGTCACATCATCCTGACCTATCCCGATTTCTACAAGTTGTTTGGCGAGAAGGAATTCACCTGGAACAAGATCCGGCAGCAAAACCGCAATCCCTTGCTGAATTCGCTCGAGGGCGCCGACGGCCTCAAGACCGGTTTTACCAAGGAGGGCGGCTACGGGATGGTCGGCTCGGCCGTGCAGAACGGCATTCGCCTGATCGTCGTCGTCAACGGCCTCGATGATCCCGACGACCGCGCCTCGGAAGCCAAGAAAATGCTCGAATGGGGTTTTCGCAATTTCGAAGTCCGGACCCTGTTCGCAGCCGATCAGCCCATCGGCTACGCCAAGGTCTTTGGCGGCGAGAGACGGTCGGTAAAGCTCGCCAGCCGCGAACCGGTGAAGGTCATGGTGCAGAAGAACGGTTCGGACAAATTGATTGCCCGCGTTGTGTACCGCGGACCGGTGCCCGCGCCAATCGAGTCGGGCCAGCCGGTCGGTCTCATCAAGGTCTGGCGCGGTGGCAACATCGCCGTGGAGACGCCGATCTACGCGGCCGAATCCGTCGGCAAGGGCTCGACGATGCGGCGGGCCATCGATGGCGCAAGCGAGCTGGTGATCGGGGTGTTCCGCGCGGGCGCCGAGAAACTCTGACCATGGCCGAAGCAGCGGTCAAACGTACCCCCGGGCGCGGACGATTCATCTCGTTCGAGGGCGGCGAGGGCGCCGGCAAATCGACTCAGATCAAGCTGCTCGCGGATAGATTGGCCGACGCAAAGGTGCGAACTATCGTCACGCGCGAGCCAGGCGGGTCGCCCGGTGCCGAAATCATCAGGCATCTGGTGTTGTCCGGAATGGGCAAGCTTCTGGGAGCCGAGGCCGAAACGCTGCTGTTTGCGGCAGCGCGCGACGACCATGTGCACACCGTCATCGAACCAGCCCTCAAGCAGGGAATTTGGGTCCTTTGCGACCGCTTCTCGGATTCAACGCGTGTGTATCAGGGCATTTTAGGGCAGGTATCGCCAGCCATTCTGAGCGCCATGCAACGCGTGACGATCGGCGATCTGAAGCCGGATTTGACCCTCATTCTCGACGTGCCGGTGGAAGTCGGCCTGCAACGCGCGGCGAAACGCCGTGGCGCGGGCACGGCCGACAGGTTCGAAGCCGAAGGCATCAAATTCCACCAGGAATTGCGCGAAGCCTACCGGCGGATTGCGGCCGCCGAGCCGCAACGATGCCTCTTGATCGATGCAAGCGCCGAACCCGACATCGTTGCGGCGACCATCTGGTCGGCACTGTACGACCGCTTCCTCGCAACCGGCGTCGGCAACGTGGCGAGTTCCGCATGAGCGCCCGTCAGGTTGAAACACGAGTCTTAGTTCCTCATCCGCGCGAGACGACCGTCTTGTTTGGTCATCGCGATGAAGAAGCAGCCTTGTTGCACGCATATCGGAGCGGGCGCATTCCGCACGCCTGGTTGATCGGCGGCCCGCAAGGCATCGGCAAAGCGACGCTTGCCTACCGAATGGCGCGCTTTGTCCTTGCTCATTCCGATCCGCACGCTGCCGACTTGCAACGTGCCAAAAAGCTCTCGATCGATCCATCCGATCCGGTCGCGCGCCGCATCGCGGCGGGCTCCCATGGCGGCCTGCTCGTGCTTCAGCGCACGGCGAATGAACGGGGCGTGATGCGCACGGTGATCACGGTCGATGAGAGCCGCGAAACGATCTCGTTTTTTGGTTCGACCGCTGCAGAGGAGGGCTGGCGGGTCTGCATCGTCGATACCGTCGACGAACTCAATCCGAATGCCGCCAACGCCCTGCTCAAGATACTTGAGGAGCCGCCGCGCCGGTCGCTTTTTCTTCTGGTCAGCCACACGCCGGGAAGGGTGCTGCCGACGATCCTGTCGCGTTGCCGCCGCCTGGCGCTGCGGCCGCTCTCGCCTTCCGACCTCATCGAGGCTGCAAGCAAGGCCGCGAACCTTGCGATCGATGATCCTTCGCTCGTGTCAGCTTGTGAAGCGGCAGACGGAAGCGTTGCACGCGCGCTGACGCTTCTCGGTTCAGATGCCGTCAAGCTGCATCAGCGCACCGCGGCGCTGCTTGAGGCGTTGCCGCATGTCGATCCACGCGAGCTGCATGCGCTGGGCGACGCGCTCGGCGGAAGCGACAGGGTCGCGCTCGCCGCCTTCATCGATAGCGTCGATCGATGGATGAGCGCGCGCCTTCGCGTCGACGATCCCAACGCCAATTTGCCGCGCCTTGCACGGCTGGCGGAGGTGTGGGAAAAGATCAGCCGCGCCACGCGCGATACGGCAGAATACAATCTCGAGCGAAAACCGCTGGTTTTCTCTGTGTTTGGGATGCTCGCAGAAGCAACGCGGTAGACCTTCCGCTTGAGATAGACAATCCCGATCATCTTGGTTTGAGCGACAAAGGAATTCGTGGTGGCAACGCGCAAGAAAAAGACCGTGAAAAAAAGAGCAAAAAATGCCGGCAAAGCGGCGCGAGCCCGCTCAGTGAGAGCGGCGAAGAAACGCGTCAAACCGCAAGCGAAAGCGACCAGTAGAGCGAGCAAGGCGAGAGCGAAGAAGACAGCGGGCAAATCATCTCCGAAATCGACAAGAGCCGCGAAATCACAGGTGAGGGGCGACGCGGCGCCGGCGAACAGGGAAGTTGCAACACAGGTAAAGGAGAAGCCCGCGCCTCGTGCAGCAAAAGCCCCGGAGGTCGCCAAATCGTCGACGACGCGCCGCCACGACGCCTTCTACATCACGACCGCAATCGCCTATCCGAATGGCGCACCGCATATCGGCCATGCCTACGAGGCGATCGCGACCGACGCACTGGCGCGCTTTCAACGGCTCGACGGAAAAGACGTGTTTTTTCTGACCGGCACGGACGAGCATGGGCTGAAGATGATTCAGACCGCGGAGGCCGAAAAGCTCTCGCCGATGGAAGTTGCGACCCGCAACGCACAACGCTTCAAGGAAATGGACGAGCGGCTCAACATCTCCTTCGACCGCTTTATCCGCACCACCGAGGAACAGCATCACCGTTCAAGTCAGGAAATCTGGCGGAGGATGGCCGCCAGCGGCGACATCTATCTCGACAGCTATTCCGGCTGGTACTCCGTCCGCGAGGAAGCCTACTACGCGGAGGATGAGACCGTCGTCGGTGAGGACAATGTGCGGCGCGGCCCGCAGGGCACGCCGGTCGAGTGGGTCGAGGAGAAGAGCTATTTCTTCAAGCTCTCCGCTTACCAGGACCGGCTTTTGAAACTCTACGCCGAACAGCCGGATTTCA